>OHBJ01000209.1_pt1 | contig 33555 bp, 37 predicted proteins | sample 1577241 | NCBI WGS metagenome assembly OHBJ01 (sample SAMEA3541594, study PRJEB24748) | human gut metagenome | biome: human gut; feature: human-associated habitat; material: faeces | place: China | collected 2012 | reverse complement strand
CGAAAACAATTAAACAAAACCACCAAATCCAAAATTAAACAATGAAACTGAAAACAATTATTCTCTCAGCCATCGCCGTCATAGGCATGGCAACCCCCGCCTTCGCAAAAGACAAGGCACCCAAAAACACCGATAATAATGTGTCGCCTGAAAAAGAACAGGTAGCCGAACACGACCTCAATGTCTATGGCTCCAACTACACCGACGGCGACAAGTTCAGCGGTCTGACCCGCAAGGTCGGTTTCGACCGCATGATTCCGCCTCACGCGCTGGAAGTCTGCTACAATAAGACGACGCACATCATCTTCCCGGCTGAAATATGCTATGTGGACCTCGGCAACGAAAACCTCGTGGCCGGACTCGCCGACGGAGCGAAGAACGTGTTGCGCGTAAAATCCGCCTTTAAGTCATTCAAGCAGGAAACCAACCTGTCGGTTATCACGGAAGATGGCAGCTATTATACGTTTAACGTGAAGTTTGCGAAAGAGCCGCTGCTTCTGAGCATTGAGATGACTGACTTTATCCATGACGGCGAGGCGGTTAACCGCCCCAATAACGCACAGGAGATATACCTCGAAAAATTGGGAAGCGAGTCGCCTATGCTTGTCAAGCTGATTATGAAGTCAATCCACAAGCAGAACAAGCGCGAAATCAAGCATATCGGCTCCAAGCGTTTCGGAGTGCAGTTCCTTCTGAAATCCATCTACACCAACAACGGACTTCTCTACTTTCATACCGAACTAAAGAACACCTCCAACATCGCTTTTGATGTGGATTTTGTGAGTTTCAAAATCATTGACAAGAAGGTTATCAAGCGTACCGCCATGCAGGAGCAGGTATTAGAACCACTTCGCGCCCAGAACTATGTTACGGTGGTGCATGGCAAATCCTCTGAACGCACGGTGTTCGCTCTGGAGAAATTCACAATTCCTGACGACAAACAGCTTGTTATCGAGGTCGCCGAGAAGGAAGGTGGCCGGCATCAGTCCTTCGTGGTCGAGAACGAGGATATTGTCCGCGCAAATGTAATTGACGAACTTTCAATTCAGTAAGCCCATGAAGAAGATTCTTTCAATCTTCGCTGTGGCGGTGCTTTCCCTCTGCGGAGGGGAGGCATTCGCCCAACGGAATCTCCCCGGAATGTCGGCGATCGAAGTCCGTGCCGATATGGTGAATGGTTTTTACACTGGCAAGTCCTGCAACTGCGGATACAATTTCGGCATATTCTATTCAGTCATCAAGGGCAACAATGCGAACACTTGGTCTTTCGGTGGTGAATATCTCCAGACCTATAAACCCTATGGCGAGAAGGGTCGCATCCCGGTGGCGCAGTTTACAGGAGAGGTCGGCTACAATCTCCGCTTTGTCAGCGACTATTCGCAGACCTTCCATCTCTACGGCGGCGTGTCGGCTCTCGCCGGATACGAGACAGTAAACTGGGGCAAGCAACTGTTACCCGACGGCTCGACCATTCAGGCAAAGGACGCTTTCATCTATGGTGGTGCCGTAACTCTCTCGGCAGATTTTTATCTCTCGGATCATGTGGCACTCGGTGCCCACATCAAGGAGCGGTTTGTATTCGGCAACGACACCGGGCATTTTCTATTCGCTTATGGCGTTCACCTCAAATATCAGTTTTAGCCTATGAGGTACAGCAGAATAGACCTCCAGAACATCCCGCTGACGGAGTTCATGGCGGCTCTGGGCGAAAAGCCGGTCAAGGCTTTCGGGGACATGAAGCTCTATTATGCGCCGCAACGCGACGACCCGGAGCCGATGCTGGTTATAGATACCAAAACAAACCGATGGTATGACCACGCCACTGACCAGAGCGGCGACATTATCGACCTCGCAGCCCTGAAGATGAATCCTAATCTCTACACAGATCCACGGGATTTCATCCTGAAGTATATGAACGAGTATGAGCAGGGCAAGGGACTTTCGGCAATGGCTCGACAGCCTCAGGAGCCGACGGTTATCAACCTCGACATAAAGAAAGTGAAACTCACAGACTTTATGATGACTTTGGGTCAGGAACATCCGGTGGCGGCCGACGGCAATCTGCGCATCTACAACGCTCCCTACGACCCGAAAGGCGAGCCGACAATGGTAATCAACACCGAGACAAACCTTTGGCGAGATACCAAATCGGGGGCATACGGCGGAATTTACGACCTTGCCTATGAGCTGACCGGCTCGTGCAATATGTCGGAACTGAACCGCTATATCGCAGGGCAGATGCAGGGATTGGAAAAATCTCAAAAAATTGAGCCGCCCAAGCAGGAGCCGGATAAACCCAAACGGAGGATGCGTCTATGAACATCGAAGAAATCCGTAAAATCCCTCTCGTCGAGTTCCTGAATCAACTGGGCTATCAGCCGACAGGCAGGGACAGCAAAGGATTATGGTTTTATTCTCCATGCCGCAATGAGCATAAGCCGTCCTTCCATGTCAATCCACGTAAAAATGTATGGTTCGATTTTGGCAGCGGAGCCGGTGGCGACATCTTCACTCTCGCCGGAGAATTATGCAATTCCACCGACTTCATCCGACAGGCGGAGTATATCGCCGAGAAGATGAAGCTGCCAATCGCAAAACCATATAAGCCTGTGCCGTTCATCGAACAGCCGACCTTTGAGGATGTGAAAGTTTCAAAACTTGACTCTCCAGCATTGCTGAAATACCTTGCCGACCGTGGTATTCCACGGAATATCGCCCAACGATGGTGTGTGCAGGTCAATTACAGGCTTCATGGTAAGGATTATTATGCCATCGGCTTCGAGAACAGCGCACATGGTTTTGAGCTGCGCAATCCCTTCTATAAGGGCTCATATCCTCCGAAGCATATCACGCACATTGCCAATGGGAATCCACGATGCAATGTGTTTGAGGGCTTTATTGACTTCCTTTCGGGGGAACGTCTCGGTATAAATGACGGCTTTGATACCGTGGTTCTCAACTCCGTTGCTAATGTCGGCAAAGCACTGACTGTCCTGCCGGACTATTCCGTAATAGCCTGTTACCTCGACAATGACGAGGCCGGACGTGCCGCACTCGCCAGACTCCGCAGGGAATTAGGCGACAGAGTAATGGACAAGTCCGCACTCTATCCCGACCACAAGGATTTGAACGAATACCTTGTGGCTACCCAACCAAAAATTTCCAACAATTCAAAATTAAAACTCTGAAACAATGAATACAATTCTGAATAAAATCGGCGCAACGCGCCTCACTCCGGCCCGGTTCTTCGGGTTCTGGGCAATCCTTTTCGCCCTCGTGTTTACCCTTTCCTCATGCTCCGACGACCTTGATGTGCAGCAGTCCTATCCGTTCTCGGTAGAGGTCATGCCATACGGCGACAAAATCAAGCAGGGCGAAACCATAGAACTACGCTTCGAGATAAAGCCGGAGGGCAACTATGCCAACACCCTCTACACAATCCGCTATTATCAGTATGACGGCGAAGGCACCCTCAAACTTGTTGACGGCCCGGTGCTGGTTAACAACGACCGCGTGCTTCTGGAAAGCAAGACTTTCCGCCTGACATATACAGCAAAATCCTCTCAGGCTCATAAACTCCTGATTGTGATTGAAGACAACTTCAATTCGACCCCGTGGGAGCAGACCTTCGAGTTCAACGGCAAGGACAACGGCGACGATGACGGCGGCGACACCCCCGGAATCGTTGGCCCGATTGTAGGACCCATAACCCCGATTATACGATGAAGAAGCTCCTGTATTTCCTTATGGCGATAGTGGCCGTTACGGTCACTTCGCCGGCTTTCGCCGCAAAGCGAAGTATAATGGAACTGCCGCTCTTTGAGCGGGCAGTTCTGATAATCAAGCATTTTGAGACGCTCCATAAGCCTCGACACTGGCCTTACGTTGGATATGGCCATCAAGTCCAGCCGGGAGAACCATACCATCGAGGCGTACAGCTTACAGAAAGACAGGCAGATGCCCTTCTGCGAAAAGACCTCCGCAAATTCTGCGCCATGTATTCTAAATACGGCAAGGATTCCGTTCTTCTCGGCGCATTAGCCTACAACTGTGGCCCCGGAGTCGTCAACAAATCAAGTGTCTTCAAAAAACTGAAAGCCGGCAACCGCGACATCTTCAAGGCCTATACCTCCCATTGCCGCTACAAAGGCAAATGGCACCAAGGCCTCTACACCCGCCGCTGCATGGAAATCGCCACCCTTTTCATCCCATAAGATTAAACGCCCGATATAGCAATTCATTAGCTATGTCGGGCGTTTATTGTTACCACGTGATGATCTTATCTACAATGTCTTGCTGTTCGGCAGAGGTGCGACGGAGGTATATGCGGGTCGTTTCGATGCTCTCATGCCCCATGAGGTCTGCGAGCAGTGAAATATCGTTGAATTTCTCAAGGAAATTCTTTGCGAAGCGGTGTCGGAACGAATGTGGGTAGATAACCTTTTCGTTGAGGCCAAATTTCTTGGCATAGTTCTTCAGTTGCTGTGAGATACCTCTGGTGGTAATTCTCTCGCCAAAACGGTTGAGAAAAAGGTAGCCCGTTGCACGACCTTCTGATTGGAGCCATTCGTTAGCTTCCTCTCGAAGTTTCTTCGGAATGAACAAACGGCGAATTTTCCCGCCTTTAGTGTATATGTCGTAGTAGCCCAGTGCAACATGCTCCACTTTCAGCTGCACAAGCTCACTGACACGGGCACCGGTGGCGGCGAGAAAACGCACAACAAAATACCATGCACAGTTTTCTTCCTTTTTCAACTTGTTTTTGAGGAAAGTGTAATCGGCATTGCTGATTACGTTCTCCAGATAGGAACGCTGCTGCACCTTGACAGATTTGAGTCTCAGCCGAGGCTTGTTGCAGAAGGTTAAGTACTTGTTCAGAGCCTGAATACGGAGATTGACCGTTTTGGGCTTGAACGATTCTATGAGATAGGTTTTGTAGAGCAACAAATTCTTCTTGTTTAGCTCCTTGTGGCGCGAAAAGAAATCGTTGACCGCATAGCAGTATGCGGCAATAGTATTCTTGGCCATGTTCCCATCTCGCAGAAAGATTTCAAAGTCTTTTGTCATGTTGTAAATCTTATTAGTGAGATTGATACTAATAAGATACAGTCAATCCATGACTTCAAGTAATTCCTATTATGAGAAGACACTCGCCACCGGCGCCGTACGCTGCATCGACGACGAGATTCCCTTCGACATCCCGCAGGGATGGGAATGGGAACGATGGGGTAATATTTCGTTCTCAATTCAGTACGGATATAATGCTCCCGCGATTGAGAATGGGGATGTAAGAATGGTTCGTATCTCCGATATTCAGGACAATAAAGTACTTTGGCATGGAGTGCCTTTTTGCAAGATTGCAGCACAAGAGATTCCCAATTATATATTGGAACCCAACGATATTTTATTCGCAAGGACCGGAGGTACTGTCGGCAAATCTTTTTTAGTAGAGACAGTTCCGGTTAAAGCTATATATGCAGGATACCTAATTAGAACGAGATATTCCAATGAATTAAGCCCCTTTTACTTGAAATCTTTCATGGAAAGTTCTATATATTGGGAACAGTTAAAGGCCGGAACAATCGCGACAGCCCAACCTAACTGCAATGGTAAAACTTTGGGAAAAATGCTTTTACCAATCCCGCCTAAACATGAACAAGAAAGAATTGTTTCTAAATTAATCGAACTTACACCATTGATTGAAAATTATCGGGTGTACGAATTTTCATTGAGAGAACTCAACGACAGTATAAATGAATCACTAAGGAAATCGATTCTTCAGGAAGCCATTCAAGGTAGACTCGTTCCTCAGATAGACTCCGAAGGAACTGCCGAGGAATTGCTTGAAGAAATATACGCCGAGAAGAAAAGGCTGGTCAAAGAAGGCAAACTGAAGAAGTCAGCCATTGCCAACGAAAGCCGGATCTTCCGAGGTGACGATAACAAGTACTACGAGAATCGTGGTGGGGAAACTGTTTGTATAGAGGATGAAATCCCATTCTCTATCCCTGATTCATGGACTTGGGTTAGACTGGATGATATATGCGTGTATATTCAACGAGGTAAATCGCCCAAATACAGCCTCATAAAGAGAATACCGGTCGTTGCTCAAAAATGCAATCAGTGGACAGGTTTCCAGATTGAGAAAGCACAATTCATTGAGCCATCTTCTCTGTCTTCATACGGAGAGGAGCGAATCTTGCAGAACGGGGATTTGATGTGGAATTCTACGGGCTTGGGTACTCTTGGACGAATGGCAATTTATTGGGAAGAATTAAATCCCTATGGAATTGCCGTAGCAGATAGTCATGTAACAGTCATTCGTCCTTGTGCTGAAAAAATTGTATCAAAGTACTTGTTCGCCTATTTCACCAGTAATACTGTTCAATCAGTCATAGAAGATAAATCGGATGGCAGTACAAAACAAAAGGAGCTGTCAACTACAACAGTCAAGAATTATATTGTCCCGTTACCTCCTTATCATGAACAACAACGAATTGTTTCCAAAATAGATGAGGTCTTAGCAAGTATTATGAGCAGATAGGCTCTAAAACCATCAATATTGATGAACAAATACCATTCGATATTCCAAATTCATGGTGTTGGATTCGATTAGGTTACATCATTGATTTCTCTTCCAACTCTTCTGTAAAGGTAAGCAATATAGAGCCTGATTCTTGGATTCTTGACTTGGAAGATATTGAAAAAGATTCGAGCCGGCTTTTACAAAGGAAACGTATGTCCGAAACAGGCGCAAAAAGTGACAAGCATAGATTCTCGACAGGAAATATTCTATATAGCAAACTGCGTCCTTATCTTAACAAGGTTCTTATTGCAGATATGAACGGATACTGTACTTCTGAAATTCTTGTTTTTGATTTTGGTAAAATATATGCTGAATACGCGCTTGCTTATTTGAGAAGCCCATTCTTCGTAGAATATGCTATGTCAGACGCTTATGGCGTTAAAATGCCACGACTTGGAAGTAAACAAGGGAATAACGCTCTTATGCCAATTCCTCCATTAGATGAACAACATCGAATTGTTAATAAAATCAAGCAATTAGATAATCATTTCATTTAGCAACCGAATCTTACCAACGATTCTTTTTTGTTCTTCAACCGGCGGCAATGGGAAAAGTTTGTTTTCTACATATCCACTGATTATTCGTTGTTGATTCGCAGTCCCCTTGAATGATGCTTCATCAATGAAATAGGGACTTTGCAGGAGAGCAAGTACATATTCCCGCGAAATTAGGTTTACCATGGGTCTAAGCACTTTAAGTTCTGTGGTGCCTGCCCCAATTCCCGAAGGAAGATGGTGAAAAATAACGGATTTTCTGTTTTGGAAACATGGAGTTATTTTAGCAAAAGCAATATCTCCATCCGCAAAATGAGTATATCCTCGTTTAATATTTCTCCACTTGGCCAATTGAAAGGTAAAACCGGATCCATACCCTGAGTCTATACATTCCATAGGGATGAAAGCTGCTTCGCACTCTTCATCTGCAACATTCTTTGGATTTATCTGAAAGATTGATTCTATCCGACACCATCGCCATGACGATGGAATCTCAAAGGGTATTTCCTCACTGATGTCAAGTAATTTAGAGCCTATCTGCTCATAATACTTGTTATCGTCATCTCGAAAGATGCGGCCTCCCTCTTTGAGCGCAGATGCTTTCAGCTTGCCCTCCTTGACCAGCCGCTTCTTCTCGGCGCGTATTTCTTCAAGCAATTCATCAGCTGTCCCTTCAGATTCTATCTGCGGGACGAGAAGACCTTGGATTGCCTCTTGTAGGGTGCTTTTATAGAGATTTATCCAAATCTCTATATTTAGTTTATCTAATGATGCTTGATCCTTTATAAAACGTTCACAGATAGGCATCAACTCCATAATCTTATCTGTGATGCGAAACTGCTCTTCAACTGGAGGTAGCGGGAATAATTTGGTTTCCAAATATCCACTGATTATTCTTTGTTGATTAGCAGTGCCTTTGAATGTAGCTTCTTCAATGAAATACGCGCTTTCAAGGAAAAACAATAGATATTGTGGCACAATTGTTGAAGCATAAGGTCGCAAGACTTTTAATTCGGTTGTTCCCGCGCCTATCCCATTTGGGAGATTTTGCAGAATCATAGATTTCCTGTTTTGGAAACATGGCGTTATTTTAGCCACCGCTACATCACCGTCTGCAAAATGAGTGAAACCACTCTTGATTTCTCCCCACTTTCTTTCTATATAAGAAAATTGGGATAGATAAGTTGCTTCAATTTTCTCCATCGGGATAAATCCAGCAATAATTTTATCATCGGCTTTGTTTTTAGGATTTATCTGCACTATATCTTGTATGCGAACCCATTCCCAGCCTTGTGGTATGTCGAAGGGTATCTCGTCGTCGATGCAGCGGACGGTGCCGGTGGCGAGTGTCTTCTCATAATAGGAATTGTCCTCACCACGGTAGATGATAGTTTCGTTCTTGTCGCGCTTGATTTTCTTCTCTTTTACGAGACGTGCTTTCTCAGCCCGGATTCGTTCAAGAAGGACGGATGCGGGTTCGTCATTTGGATCTTGGGACACAAGTTTCCCCTGAATGGCCCACTGAAGTATGCTGTTGCGAAGTTGTTTGCCCGTCATGGTCAGTCGATTTCAATCTTAAATCCGAGGATGTCCTGAATCTCTTGGAGAGTCTTGTCTATCTGATGTTCAAGAGCCTTGCGCTTCTTGTAGTATTCTTCAAGAAGCTGCTTGGGAGGAAGCACTTCCTCTTCTTCTTTGGGGAATTTGCATCGGTCGAAATTGCAATCGCTGGCAATCAATTCCTCAACACTGAAACAACGGGACTTTTCATCGTTATCGGCCACAATTTCCTTGCGGTCGTTCCACCAATCCGTGATGGGAGCCGTATGCTCCAGTTTCATCGATTTGGTCTTGGAGAAATGCTTATAACCCTCCGGCATATCAAGACGATAGAACCATGTTTCTTTAGTCGAATAGCCTTCGGGGGCACCTTCAGCACGCTCGTTGTTAAAGAAAACTATATTGGTGGCAATGCCGGTGTAAGGAGCAAAAATACTTCCGGGCAAGCGGATTATTGTATGGAGATTGAAATCCCTGAGCAATTTGGCACGAATAGCCAACTTAGCATTGTCGGCACCGAAAAGAAAACCATCTGGAATGATGACAGCCGCGCGACCACCTTTTTTCAGGCGGTACATTATCAACACTATAAAGAGATCAGCGGTCTCGCTACTGCGCATATCCATCGGAAAATTCGATTTGATATTGCTCTGCGTGCTGCCTCCGTATGGCGGGTTCATGGCAATAACGTCAAGTTTGTCTTCGGGCTTGATGTCGGACACATTGATTCCGAGAGAATCGCAATGCCGAATATTTGGGGCCTCAACATCGTGGAGAAGAAGATTTGTGATGGAGAGCAGATAAGGGAGAGGCTTCCACTCCTGACCTATGACGGCAGACTGATATTTTTCGCCGTCGGCAGTAGTTTCTATCTGCGGTTGAAGATGATTGAGTGCGGAAGTGAGAAAGCCTCCTGTTCCCGATGTAAAGTCTCCAAAGGTCTCGCCAAGTTTCGGGTCAAGAGTCTTAACCATAAAATCGGTGAGCGCACGGGGTGTATAAAACTCACCGGCATTTCCGGCGGATTGCAGTTCTTTGAGGATACCCTCGTATATATCGCCGAACATGTGGCGGTCTTCTGCATCATCAAATTCAATCTCATTGATGATGTTTATGACCTGTCGGAGCAGAACACCGTCTTTCATATACTGGTTGATGTCCTCGAACACTTCCTTGACGATAGATTGTGAACGTGGCGTTTCACGATTTACATCAAGATTTTTCAATGAAGGGAACAATTCCTCATTGACAAGTTTGAGCAAAGCATCCCCGGTGAGAGCCTCTCCATCCTTATTGTCAATGGCCCAGTTTCTCCAGCGCAAATTATCGGGAATGATGGATTTGAAAGTCTTTTTCTCTTTCATCGCCTTATATTCCCATGTTTCTTCCTGAGTGTCGTAAACTTTGAGGAAGAACATCCATGTCATTTGCTCAATACGCTGGGCATCGCCGTTGATACCGGCGTCCTGACGCATTATGTTCTGGATACGCTTTACTATATTGTTGACTGCCATTGATTATGCTACTTTGTAAATTTCGTTTTCAAGTTCTGCTATTGCCTTGTTAAATTCCTCTATGCCACCGAATAGCCGTATTATCTTCTGAGGCTTCCCGATTCTATTGAAAGGCGCGTGATCAAGAATATCTGCACTCTCGAAATTCAGGATTCCATGTTCTGCGTACTTTTCAAGGAGAGCCTCCAACACTTCACGAGCCTTGCCTTCATACTTGGCAAAATAGTTGCGTTTCTTTACATTGTTGGCCCGTTCACGACGAGTAAGCGCAGGCTGGTCAAACGCCACGTGACAGATAATGTCGAATATGTCGGCTTCTGCAAGAGCCGGATTCTTCTGGCGCACAGCATCGACAAGAACGTTCAATTCCTTTAATTCTTCAACAATCGCAGCCTTACGCTCTGCCGTCGTCCACTCGTTTATAAAGTTGTCAAGAGAGGAATAATGGCTCAGAATCTGTTTCTTGGTAAAGGATGTGACAGATTCTGTCCGCATTGTCTTGCCGTCTTCACCGAGAACCGAAACTATTTCAGTCGTTATTGTCACCGGTTTACCTGCGACAATATATTTCACGTGCGGCTCATGTACGCTGCCGCCTCCGTCACCTCCACCTTTGGGATATTCCCTTTTGGGCTTGGTCGGAGGCAATGGATCTCCATCGAAATCCGGGTCTTTGAATTTCTTTGTGGCGTTACGGAAATCAAGAATTTCAAGATGCCATTTCCCTTTATCCGTGCGTAGTCGGGTGCCTCTGCCAATTATCTGCTTGAACTCAGTCATAGAGCCAATCTCCTTGTCGATTACGATAAGTCCGCAGGTCTTGCAATCCACGCCCGTAGCGAGTAGCTCCGATGTCGTGACAATGGTAGGATATGGCTCATCAACGTTAATGAAATTATCAAGCTGACGTTTGCCAACATTGTCGTCACCTGTTATGCGCATAACATAGCGGGAATCCTTCTGGCAGAGATCGGCATTAAGAGTTGTGAGCAATTGGCGCATTGCCTCCGCCTCTTCAATATCAGTGCAGAAAACAATGGTCTTTGTCATCCTGCCGATATTGTGGAGCATCTTGGTTATCCGCCGTGCCACTAATTCGCGGCGAGTGGTAAACGCGATGTCGCGCCCGAAATCCTTCTGCTGATATAGGCGTTGCTCGATTATTTTTTTGAATATGTCCTTCTCATCCTCGTCAGGAGTGAATCCTTGGAGATCGAGGTCTATGTATGAATTGGTAACTCGATAAGGTGCGAGAAAACCGTCTTGTATTCCTTGAAGCAATGAATACGTGTAAATGGGTTCGCCGAAATAATCAAGATTATTGGCTCCGTTCTCAGCTTTAGGTGTCGCGGTCATGCCAATCTGTGTGGCGGACTTGAAGTATTCCAAAACCTTTCGCCATGCCGAATCATCTTTTGCGCTACCCCTGTGGCACTCGTCCACTATGATAAGGTCGAAATAAGATGGTTTGACTTTCAGGAACGGGTCTGGCTCACCATCCTTTCCGACAAGCTGGTGATACAGAGCCATGTATATCTCGAAGGATGTATCAATATCGCCCTCCTTGACCTTGCACATGATCTTTTTGAACGGTTTGAAGTCCTGCGTCATGGTCTGGTCAATCAGAATATTGCGGTCGGCGAGATAAAGGATTTTCTTTTTTGCCTTCGATTTATGCAGACGATGTATTATCTGAAATGCAGTATATGTCTTGCCTGTGCCGGTAGCCATCACTATCAGCACTCGTTCCTGCCCTTTGGCTATGGCTTCGACAGTCCTGTTGATTGCTATCCTCTGATAATAACGTGGCTCATGCGAATAGGCATCGGAATAATACGGAGTGTCAACAATGTCCTGTTGCTCCATCGTCAGTTTCTTATGATTGAGAAATCTGATATGAAGTTCATCCGGAGTAGGGAATTTGTCAATATCAATAGTTGTTTCCTTACCCGTTAGAAAATCATGCTCGACGAAAGCCTCACCGTTGGAACTATATGCAAAAGGAACGTCAAGAATTTCAGCGTATTCAATTGCCTGTTGCATCCCGCCTCCGACCGGTTTGCTTGCGTCTTTGGCCTCAACAATGGCGATTGGCTGATTATTATGTCCGAACAAAAGATAGTCTGCCCGCTTCTTTGCCTTGCGGTCATGTACGTTTCCATCGAATATGACACGACCGTCCGTGAAGGCATATTCCATACGGACGTGTTGCTTGTCCCACCCTTTCTGCTCAATGGCAGGAGTGATGTAGCGGTGCTTTATGTCCTCTTCTGTCAGGCTCTTATCTATCATAGCTCAACAAGTATTACTTCCGATAACACACTATTATCGGAAGTTACATGCAAAATTACTAAAATTTCCTTAACAAATGAAGGTTAAGGGGCTGAAATTCACATCAGCGAGGCAAAAAATCAGTCGCCGCAACTGTCGAGACCAAGCTGAATGGCTTCGTCCTCTTCATTTCGCGCACTGCACTCTGAAATTGGAGGGATGCGTTTTATGAATCTGGCCGGGTTGCCCGCAACCATAGTGTCCGCCTCCACAACCTTCGTGACTACACTGGCAGCTCCCACTACTGCATTTTCACCGATAGTGACTCCCGGAAGTATAGTGGCTCCGGCTCCAATCCATGCGTTTTTGCCGATATGTACCGGTTTGCAGGTTATGACCTGTCGCTCGTGTAAGTCATGGTTGTTGGAAATGAGTTGCACGTTGGCGGCTACCATTGCTCCGTCTTCGATGGTAATGCCTCCGGCTGACATCATCAGGCAACCGGACATCACAATCACGTTTTTCCCGATTCTTACATTGTGAGGTCTTATCGCTGTCAGAGGTATGCAGACACGGCTCCCTTCTCCCATTGACGGAAAGATACGGTGCATCAATTCCTCATATTCGGGAGTGCCGGGCATTGTGTGATTAAACTTGAATATCAGCCGTGTGTGTTCCTGCGCGAGTGCCAGTTCCTCTGGAGTCTGCTTCGTTACGTCTATCCTTACTTCTTCCATCCGTTTAAGCGTTCTTTCCCATTTCGTATGCCTGCTGCATATATGGGGTGTCGAGGATTTCGCCTTTCTGATATACGCCCTTGGCACATATCATGCCCATCTCTTTTGCGCCGGGGATACAGTCGGCCATCCCACGCATACAGGCAATGGCTGTATCCATTGTATGCGGCTCATCTTCGGCAGCCGTCATGATGTAGTACAGTTCCTTATCGCGTATTGTCTCATATTTGGCTACCATACGGTCGAACACCGCTTTCAGTTGAGCCGATACCGAGTACATATACACCGGCGAGGCGAACACGAGCACATCCGCTTCAAGGATTTTAGGCATCAGGGCGTTCATGTCATCCTTCTTGCAGCATACGCCGGCGTGCGAACTACAATAGTAGCAGGCGGAGCAGTAGCCTATGCTGTGCGCCGAGATGAAATACTTTTCCACCTCGTTGCCGGCCTCGGACGCGCCTTTGAGAAACTGGTCACACAGAGTGTCGGAGTTACCTCCATGTCGGGGACTGCCCGACAGTATCAATATTTTCTTTGCCATAAGTCAGTCTTTTTATTTATCGCTTCAACCATTTCCGGGGCATCCTTACAGCCGAGCATGTATCTGCGGCCGTCTTTGAGGGTTACGAGGAAACAGTCGGATGCTTTGCCGTAATATGCGAAATATTTGCCGAGGTCTGCTTCTTTGAACCATCCGTACCAGCCGAACCAACCGCCGCTGCCGCAGATTCTCTTTGCGCCCATAGTCGGAGAGCACAGCCTGACATCTGCAATCTCAACAAAAGGAATTGATTTGATTTTCAGCGGTCTGTTGATGTTCACGTTTTTATCGTCCAGTGAAACGGATAACGGCATGTAACATAAGGCAGATAGCACCAATACTACAACTGCCGCGCCCCATATCCATGCTGCTATATTATTGTTCGGAATTTTTACAGTGCAAACAAATATGCCACATATGAAGGCAAATGTCAGCGACGTTATTATCCAGCAATATGAACTGAGTTCTACTCTTTTCTTCATTTTATTTCTTTGATTTCAGGGTTGATTTCTACTAACCGGGCGATAAAACTCTCTCGGTCTTTGGGCGATATTTCCAATGGAGCATAGCTCTTCCATGCGGATCTGTCAATGAAGCTTATCGAGACACGTAAATGCGACATTCCGGCTGTCGCAAGATAGCCGGTGGTCTTCTTGATTTCCTTGATTTTGGATATTGGCAAGCGAGTGGGACGGAAAAACTGATATATAACAAGTTCATCTCCGTCAATCTCATACCAGCATCCGAACATCAGCCATGCATAGAGGAGCGTGGTCAATCCGCTCACGAAAACCACATACCACCATGACATACCTATGGCAGACAGCCATATCACAGCGAGGAAGCCGACTGTAACCAGCCAAACCCACCAGTCAATCCGGGAGCGATATACTATCTTTTTCATTTTCGCTTAAATGTAAAGGTTGTTCCATCGGGAAGATATTCCCATGTCGATTTGGTAAATGTGAGTCTGGCCGTGTCGCCCTCTATGGTTATCTCACCGTAAATCGGATTTCCGGCGGCATCGGTGGCCAAGAATGTCAAACCGTTGTCAAATAGCACTCCTACGCCGTCATCTATCGTCGCAAGACGGGTAAGTCCGATTTTAACTCTCATCCTACCGTTATCGCTTTTGGATATTACCAGTGTCGAACCGTCATTACAGTCCACATATTCGCCGATAACGTTATTCTGCATCATCAGCGATTTGAAAACGATCTCCGAGATGTCGGCAATCATCTTTTCCGTTTCGGTCATGCCATATCCCGAATCGGCAATAAATACTGCGATTGCATATCCCTGCTTGTTTGGAAGAAATACGTATCCGGCATCATTCACACCGATTATTCGGCCTTGGCTGTTCACGTCGCCGGTGCCCGTTTTGTGACCTATCATTGCATTAGTAGGCATCAGGGGAAGTGGAAGGCGGTTGTTGCCTGTAACGCATTGCATCATCATTGCTCCGACGGCTTCAAGAACGGGAGAATCGTGCCGCATTTCCTGCCGATATAATCGGTCGAAAAGAGCTGCCATTTGCAACGGCGTGGCTCGGTTGGCATAGCATAGATATGGGTCTGCGTGCATCTCATCCTCAGTGTTGAGAATGTGGATTTCATTATATCCGAGTTTCTTCATAAGACTGTCGGCAACCTGCGGACCGCCAATCAGCCGGAACAGCACGTCACAGGCATTGTTGTCACTTTGCTGAACAGAATAAGCCAATATCTCGGAAAGCGGGAGCGCCATATCCTTCCGGCCATACTTCTCGCGCATCGGACTCCATGTGTCAGGTTTCATTTCGCTTGCAGAAATTCTGATTGAGTCCGTCAACAAAATATTGTGCCTGGAACAATAGTCCGCCACGGCGATAGCCTGCGGAAACTTGTAGACGCTGAGCATCGGGAAATCACGTTTGCCGTTGACCGACACCGTATCCATGCCGTTGATGATTACAGCTACTCCGATTCGTGCGTCCTTGTCATGAACATAGGTTTTTAACTCTGTCTCCATATCGGGATAACGGCTATACACTCTGACTACATATTCATCATTGCCGGGAATATATGGCTCAAGCGACACTGTCATTGATGTGTCCTTAGCCGTGACTGGCACTGTCTTCCCGATTGTACCCACAAACGAAAATTGTAACGAATCACCCAGCTGAGCCTCAATCTGGAAATTACCTGAATCATCGCTAAGAAAGGTTTTTCCATCCGAAATCCGTTTGATAACACCACCCTGCAATGGTGACTGGTCGGGGGCGTAACGCAATTCTCCGTTGACTCTTAAAGAATTTATTGTTTTGTTAATATGCTGACTACAACCTGAAAAGAAGAGGATTGAGAATACAGCTATGATTGGGAATGGTATCCTATTCATAAACTATCGTTGTTTAGCCGTTCCTTCAGCTTGGTGTTGCGTTTGGAGACGGTATTGTTTCTTATGGCATACGCGAGGGCTTTTGTCGTGCCGACGAGTACGCAGATTTTCTTGGCGCGGGTTATACCTGTATAGATAAGGTTGCGCTGGAGCATGACGTAATGCTTCATCGTCACCGGCATTACCACTACCGGGAATTCGGAGCCTTGACTCTTATGGATTGTGACGGCGTATGCCAGCACAATCTCGTCAAGTTCGGTTATGTCGTATTCAACGACACGGTTATCAAAGGTAGCGGACAGAGTCCGCTCGGTTGTATTAACCGCAGTAATATAGCCGATGTCGCCGTTGAATACGTTCTTGTCGTAGTTATTGCGAATCTGCATCACCTTGTCGCCCTGTCGGAAAGTATATCCGCCACGTGCGAGTGACGGGCCCGACGGATTGAGGGTATTTTGCAGTTCAATGTTGAGATTGCCGGCTCCGACTGTGCCGCGTTGCATCGGGGTCAGAACCTGAATCTCTTTAGCCGGATAACCGTATGTTTTCGGCAGACGGTCGCGCACAAGGCCGATAATCAGTTTGACAATCTCGTCGGCATCCTCCTGATTGATGAAGAAAAAATCAGTGTCATGTCCGTTCTTTATATCAGGGAACTGTCCGGCATTTATGGCGTGAGCGTTCATCACAATGCGACTCGACTGTGCCTGACGGAAAATGCGCGTCAGCCTCACTACAGGAATCTGTTGCGAGTCGATTATGTCGCGCAACACATTGCCTGCTCCGACACTTGGTAGCTGGTCGATGTCACCGACAAGTACCAGGCGCATATTTGAGGGAATGGCTTTCATTAGATTGTAGAAAAGGAGAATGTCAATCATTGAACATTCATCCACAATCAGTGCATCACCTTCCAACGGATTCTCGTCATTGCGTTTGTATCCGTCCATCGGGTTGTATTCCAACAGTCGGTGGATAGTCTTTGCCTCCATTCCAGTGGCTTCAGTCATTCGCTTAGTGGCCCGACCAGTGGGAGCGGCAAGAAGAATGCTCATGTGCCGGGCTTTGAAGGCTTCAATTATCCCTTGTGTGGTAGTGGTCTTGCCTGTTCCCGGTCCGCCTGTCAGCACCATCACTTTTGAATCAAGAGCCTTTTGGATTGCCGCCTGTTGCACGTCGTCATAGACTATGTCGCCCGGCTTAGCGCCATATTCAGCCTCCGGCTCTGCCGCAATGTCTGCATTGAGCTGCGATGTTCCTGAAAGCAAGGACTGCAATCGCTTTGCCGAACCATTTTCTGCATGGTAGAATGGAGGCAAGTATATTACCTCATTATCCGAGACAACATCATTAGCTTCTATCATCGAGGCGAGAGCTTGACGCACTGGCGATTCCTCAGCTTCCAGCAACTTGACAGCAGTTTCTACCAGTTGTTCCGGCTCGGCATAGACATGACCATCATCGGCAAGTTCGTTGAGGGTGTATAATATTCCGCTTCGGCAACGGCGTGGGTCATTCCTCTCGTAACCCATCTTCGAGGCTATGCTGTCGGCGGTCTTGAAGCCGATACCCCAGATGTCATCGGCAAGTTGATAAGGATTTTCCTTTACCTTGGCGATAGATTCTTTCTCGTATTTACGATATATTTTGGCGGCGAAAGCTGTGCTGACTCCATATCCTTGAAGGAACATCATGACTTCCTTGATGTCCTTCTGTTTTTCCCAGCTTTCGCGTATTTTCTCCATTCGTTTCCGACCGAGACGCGGAACTTCGAGCAACCGCTCAATATTGTTCTCGATAATATCAATCGTCTCCAGTCCGAAACGGTTGACAATGGCTTTGGCATATACCGGTCCTATACCTTTAATAAGACCGCTGCCCAAATATTTCTCAATGCCATAAATTGTAGCGGGCATTACTTCCGTCCATGACTGTGCAACAAACTGCTGACCATATCTTGGGTCAACACGCCAATCTCCGTCTACGAGAAGGACGCTACCAACGGGTACGTCGAGCAAAGAACCGGTCAGGGTCACGAGATTGTCATATCCCTTGACCTTGACTTTCATCACCGACCAGCCGTTCTCCTGATTCTGGTAAGTGATGTGCTCGACAACACACCGCAGTTTAATCATGTTCCTTCAGCGTGAGAATTATGGGCGCACTCTGACCCGTTCCGAAATCTGTCAGCACATCGCAATCAATAACGTCAGGCAATAATGAGCGACTAATGAGGAAATAATCAATGCGGTTTCCTATGCCTAAAAATCTGAAATTGCCATAGAAGGAAGGTTTCCGTTCTTCCGGATGTATTGAACGGAAAGCGTCGACCAGATGAGCCTCTGACAACAAAGCATTGAATGCCTCTCTTTCCCATTGAGAAAAACAGGGCCGATTCTGAATGTGTTTGTCCTCGAAGGTATCTTTATCCGTGTGTACGATATTCATATCACCACAGATGATAATTGGCAATTTTTCCGAAAGTTCAACTATGAGTTTACGAAATTGCTCGTCCCACACTTTTCGATATTCTTCTGCGCCTTCAAGTTGAGAATTGGCAAAAGGCACATAAGTATTGGCAAGGATAAAATGTCCACAATCATACACTTGAAGATGTCCCTCGGCACTTAATAGCGGAGTCAATATGCGTTTGGGCATAGAGTCAAGTTGCAGAATAGGGTCGATGCCTTCTTTGATTCTTGTGTATATCATGACCCCGCTCATAGATCCATAATCATTGAATGTGAACAACGAGTGATACCCCGGAATCGTAAATTTGTCGAGAGACGTCTTGTTCCTGACTTTTTGAAGACAAATATAGTCGGGATTATATGTCTCCGCAAGTTGTTTCAGCTCGTCATGACGCCTGCCGATGCTGTTGATATTCCAGCTTATAATGGTAGTCTTGTTTGACATGGCACCTTTGTTATTGATTGGAAATCAAGCGATACAGGTTGTTGAACTGGCGCAACATTCCATCCGTATAGTACCAGGACTCATCAACATTCGACCGGTAAGCCTGACCAATCACCACGTTCAAAAACATCTCTGCTACGACTATTGGGATGGCATTGTCTTTAATTTCTCCCGAACTGATTGCGTTCCTGATGACCTGCTCTAATACCGCCAGTTGACACCGATTCTGTTCGGCGCATTTATTTCTGAAATCCGGTATGCTTCGCAGAGCGTCAGTTTCAAGATTGAGGTAAGTCCCGGCAACATTGCGCACACCGTTGTTCATTAAAGAAACACACTCATCTTCGAGCATTGTAATATACTTTAATATGAAATCTTTGAGGCTATTACGAAACTCATTAGGAACAGAAGATGGCATGACTCTCTCAAAGAGATATTTGTTGACTGTGGCCTCAAAGAATCCGAGTTTCGATTTATAATGATAGGCAATGGCTCCTCGTGTCAGATTCAGCTCAGCTTCAATCTCCGAAACTGAGGTTGCATCGTAACCATTTGTGCCGAACAGTTTGATGCCGGTCAACAATAAATGTCTCTTTGACTGCTCTGTCTTCTCCTTATGTTTCATACCGTCGAGAAATTGGCATTATGTATGGTCTTAAACATGATAGTTGTAATGGACTATCATAGTATTAACGTCTAAAGGGACATATCCATTATGCCTGTAATTTATTTATTTCGATAATTGGAGCGGTTATTTTTCTCCAGTCGTCACCCGATGCCCATCCTCTTCCCACCCCATGATTCCACCTTTGAGATTGACAACTTTATATCCGAGTTTAGTCAGTATCTCGGCTGCATCCATAGAGCGTCTGCCACTGCGACAGTAGACAAGTATGGTGAAATCCTTCGACAGTTCTTTATCGACTATTTGTTGGAAATCATCTGATTGAACGTTGATGTTCAACGCCCCGTCTATATGCCCTTCGGCATACTCCTGCGGGGTACGGACATCAACCAATTGCACGGAGTCTGCCTTATTTTTGTAGCAAAATCAGACGCGGAAACTGAAACGATATTATCGTTGCCGTTGCAACCTGATATTTGTATGGCACTCGTTGTCATTAGAATCAAGAATATGGAGTATCTGATAATCCTTAAAAACCTCTTCAGTTTATTGCTCTTTTGGTTTTGCGAAGCAAGATATATTCGGCTTGTGCCGAGCCGATCAGTCTCACCCCAGAGTTATACTGAACATCTATTGTGGATATGTGGGGAAGAATCCGTCGCAAGGCATCCTCCGTCCGCATGTCATCGCACGCCATTTCTGTCATGGCTCCGTCACCGAGTTTGATGGAATCTCCCTTTACGGTGTATGATCCGCTGATGGAGTTGCAGTTTGTTATGATGAAATATGTGCTGTCTTCAAAGGCGATATACGGCTTCATGCTCGATGAAGTCTCATCGGGACGCACATAGTCGGAGTCGCTGAAAACGATATTCTCTATATACCATTTTCCGCGAATGTCTGCGTTTACCGTTTCCATCTGTGCCGCATCAGCGACCTTATCCGTTTTTGCTCCTTTGTTTCCCGAGCATCCGGCCACTGTCGCCATCAGCAACACGACACCGGCAATGACAAATATATATGCCTTCATAAAAATCAGTCTTAAAAATTTTATTCTTTTGGGATTTGCTTGTGTACTCTATACTCAGAACACATCTGTCATTTGTCAGTTCAATCCCAATCGTTAAGCGATTCTATATATCGATCAACATCAAGAACCATAACATATTTACTGCGTTTCTCCTGACATGCGAGGCAGTTGCAGGTATTTGATTGAATATGGATTGTTTCTGTCGTTGATTGTTTTTGTCCGTTTTCTTCTTCCATAATCATTTAGCAACTTCCTCTTTGAAGGTGTTGGCGGGTTTGAACGCCGGAATATTGTGAGCCGGGATTATGATTGTTGTGTTCTTACTGATGTTGCGGGCAGTCTTTTCGGCGCGGGTCTTGACAATGAATGAGCCGAATCCACGGAGATATACGTTCTCGCCGTGAGCGAGGCTGTCTCTGACCACCATCATAAACTGTTCGATTACAGAGATAACGGAAGGTCTCTCAATCCCTGTCGATTTTGATATTTCGTTTGCTATTTCTGCTTTTGTCATATTGCGAAGTGTTATGTTGAGGTTGATACGCTTTATAACTGCAAAATTACTAAAAATCGGGCGAATAAGCATAAGAAAGCCTGCCCAAAATGAGCAGGCTGGAAACAGGATTGAAGTCTTCACAGATGCCATATCCTGCTGCGATAGGCTTTCAGTTCCTCTTCCGGAAACTGCGCTATCGCTTTGTCAAATTCTCGGAGTATCGCGGCTTTGTCGTCCGGCAATGCTCCCGTGATTGGTACTGTATTGGATATATGGTGACCGAGCAGGTTGACACGGATATTCAGTCTGTCAATCAACGTCCGCATCTCCATCAGCCGCTCTATCTCCGGTTCCTCGATATAGGTGCCGTCCTGTACTTCCTGATACAACTGCGATTCCGGGAAAATCGTCAGCGACACTATGTTGATGATGTAGGGATGGAGTTGGTTCAGCACCTCGGCGGTCGCGGTCGCGCTGGCTTCACCGTTGCCCTTGCCGCCGAGTCCGTTGAGGTAGAATACATTGTAGCGTATCCCTGCCTCGTCGAGTTTTGAAAGCTGTTCAAGAATGTCGGTGGCGTGATAGCCTTTGTTCATCCGCTCCAATGTCGGGTCGTGGGCGGTCTCGATGCCGATGTTGATGCTGTCGAGTTTAAGATGGTGGAGGTTCTTCAGTTCCTCAACTGTCTTGGGCGTTATGTCCGTTACACGAGCGAACATTCCGAATGACACCATGTGCGGTAGATATTTCCTCAATAGAAGGGCGACATCCATTAGTTTATTGTAACTCAACGCGAAAGGATTTGCTCCGGTCAGATATATTCGCCGTGCGCGAGGCTGCCACTGTCGGATTACCTTCAGGTCCTCCTCAACCTCGGAAAGTGGGGACATTCGGAATGCCGTTCCGTGATAGAGGCTGCAAAACTTGCATTTGTGCCATGTGCAGCCGGAGGTCAGTTGCAGGAGCTGGGAGTTTGCTTCGTATGGCGGTCGCCATACCTGCCCTGTGAAATGTAGCTCAGGATATAGCATATCTCGATATTTTTTGTTAATTTTGTAACGCAAAATTAGGTGATTATCAGAGCCAAAGCAACAACTTACCAATTGGTTTGACCCTTACCGAAAAGTTTGTTTCACTCGTTATCAATCTGTTCTGCACGACCGGATATGGCAAAAAAACTGGACTACGAATATTGCAAGGCCGCCCCGATGCTCGAATGGCTCGGCAACAAGTGGGCGCTGGTGGTTCTCGTGAAGATTTCCGAGAACGAGCCGGTGCGCTTCAACGAGCTTTACCGCAACATCCCGTCAGTATCAGAGAAAGTGCTGTCGCAGGTGCTCCGCCAACTGACCGCCGACGGCATTATTCACCGCGAACTGTTCCCCGACGTGCCGCCCCGCACGGAATATTCCGTCACTGACTTCGGCAGAACCCTTTTGCCACACGTCGAAGCCCTCATCAACTGGGGCCGCGACAACTTCGACACCATAATGTCAAACCGCCAAAAACAGAAATGAACTATGAGCAACGAAATTCTTTATATTCTGCTGCCCGACTTTGCGGCGCATGAGGTAGTGTATCTCGCGCAGGCAATCGCCTCCGATGAGTATGCGCTGAAAGAAAATCCCAAATATGTCAACAAGATTGTAGCGCCGACACTGGATCCGATTAAATCTATCGGCGGTTTCCGAACATTGCCGGACTATTCGTTTGACACGATGCCCAACGATTATGCTGCGCTGGTGCTGATTGGTGGCTTCGGCTGGAGCACGCCCGTCGCTGACAAAGTCGTGCCGATAGTCCGAAAAGCCATTAAAGAAGGCAAAACAGTCGGTGCTATCTGTAACGCAGCTTCATGGATGGCGAAACATGGTTTTCTCAATGCCGTGAAACATACCGGCAACGGATTGGAACAACTTAAAATTTGGGGTGGTGAGATCTATACGAATCCCGAAGGGTACATCCACACGCAAGCCGTAAGCGACAACCGGATTGTGACTGCAAACGGTTCGGCCACGCTTGAATTTGCAAAGGAGATGCTTCTGTTGCTTGAAAACGACACGCCAGAGCGTATAGAAATGTACTATCAATTCAACAAGCAGGGCTTCTGCTCTTTATTTCAATAGGATGTCTCTTATGATGAACCCGTCAGAATTCATAGCAGAATATCGGGAGTGTTTCGGAGCATCTGTGCCGTTGCCTCTCGCTGTGGTATATGCCGATAAGCCTCTCAGTGAGCCTCGGAATATCGCGGGCTGTATGTTCAAGCAATTTCACAGGGCATATAAAGGGGAAACTGTAACTTTCGACACCGAGAGTCTCACATGCGGAGGCGGCAAGCTGTACACAGGTCTCGGGCCGGTACAGGAGCGTATATATGACTTCGTCTCAAAAGTGGAAAAATACAAACAGTCGCCGGAACTGGTTCGAGGTTATATGACGGCACTGAACCCACGTCTGTCCGAAAAGCCATATCTGAATATTGTGCCGGTCGGCAATCTTGACAATTTCGATGAAATAGAGGGTCTGATATTCTTTGTGACGCCCGACGTGCTTTCCGGTCTTTTCGCCTGGGCCAACTATGACAGCTCGGATCTTAATGCCGTGATGTCTCCGTGGGGTTCAGGCTGTGCGTCGGCAATAACGACGATGGTCAACGAAAACCGCGCAGGCGGCAAACATTGTTTTATCGGTATGCTTGATGTCTCAGCACGTCAATTCTTCCACCATGACATTCTCAGTTTCTCAATTCCCCGGAGCCGATTCGTGGAGATGTGCGACACGATGCGGCAATGCTGCATCTCCGGCAGCCCCGCATGGCTCAAAGTGAAGAAAAGAATAAACAACACATAGGTATGAAACATAAAGTGAAAATCACTGTGCTTGACACCAAGCTCTATACCGAATATCAGCAGCAATACTGCGTGAATCCTTGCTACGGCAAATGCCCTGTCTACAACAAGGGCGATGAGTTCATGTTCTATCGTGATGACGTCCGGGATGACTTCTGGCACTGTGGACTCGACACGCTCGTGAAAACCGACGGCAATCCTGATGAGGTGGCAGGTGGTCCGAAAAAGCCATTCTGCTCCGAGGCGTGGGATGCTATCTCCAGATACATCTACGCCGGATTGCAAGGAGGTTCTATCATGAAGGGCTGGATGCGCGACGAGAATACGATGATTACATGCTGCAACGACGGCACACGTCCTGTAATCTTCAGGATTGAACGTATCGATTATGAATGAAGCATGATAGAAACTGACAGACTTATCCTGCGTCCTTGGCGAGAGGAAGATGCCGAGGCTCTGTATCGCTATGCCTCCGACCCGGATATTGGACCGATTGCAGGTTGGCCACCGCATACCTGTGTGGAAAATAGTCTTGAAATTATCCGGACAGTGTTTTCCTCACCGGAAACTTACGCCGTAGTATTGAAAGAGACTGATGAGCCTGTGGGTTGTTGTGGTATAATGTTATCCAACAGTTTACATGCCGCTGAAATGCAAATGAATGAGGCAGAGATTGGCTATTGGATTGGCAAGCCATATTGGGGACAAGGATTGATACCGGAAGCTGTTAAGGCGCTGCTATCAAGATGTTTCAATGACCTTGAACTCAATGCGGTTTGGTGCGGATACTATAAAGGAAATGACAAATCCAAACGTGTCTGCGAGAAAACTGGATTCAAATATCATCATACTAATCATGATATTGTTTCGCCCCTTGGCGACATACGCACCGAACATTTTTATCTAATGACAAAAGAAGATTATCATGCCATACATATCAATAGAGAGCGGCAGGCTGACCGCAGAACAGAATAAGCAGCAGATTCGGATGCCATGGTAAGAAATCTTAAATAGATTATCAATGAGAATCTATCAACCGAAGGAGAAACTGCGCCCGTATGTGCGCTACTATTGGGTGCTGGAAAGCGATGAGCCTTTCAGCGTCCTGACATTTCCTATCGGTTGCCCGCAGATGATTTTTCACAGACACACTCCGCTGTTCATCCCCGAATTATCTTCCCGTCAGGATAAATTCACCATCAGCGGGCAGGTGAATTTCCCGTCTCACATTGCCTCCGACGGCGACATGGAGATGATAGTCGCGGTTTTCTATCCTCATACGATCGGCATGTTCATTGACACTCCACCGTCGGAGTTCTACAATCAGGAAATATCCGGCTACGATATCGGGAACAAGCAGTTGAATCGGCTTGCCGACCAGATTTTTGATTGTGCGGATTCCGAAACGGCAATATCGCTGATAGAACAATGGCTGACCGCACGAATTGCCCCTTCGTTGAATATCGAAAGAATCGGGACATCGCTCTTTGCGTTGCTCCGTTCGCCGTCAACTTCGGTTGAGAACCTCGCTGGAATCGCCTTTTTGGGAAAGAAACAATACGGTCGCCTATTCCGTGAATATGTCGGCATGAATCCAAAAGAATACGGACGCATAGCCCGGTTCCAACGGGCATTGAGGATGTTGCAGCTCGGCTCGCGCGATTATGTCGGCATTGCATACGCCAGCGGATACTCCGACCAGTCGCATTTCATCCGCGACTTCCGCCAATTCAGCGGCATGACGCCCAAACAACTGACTGAATACCAGACGCCGTACTCCGATTTATATACCAATCCGGTATAAATGTCCCTTTTCTTCTATCGAAGTCGATACGCCCGATGTAATTTTGCATCCCAAAAAGATGATGCAGGAAGTCAATCCGAAAGAAACCACACGCGCATACGCATTCGAGATGTGGATGCAAGCACCGATGCCGATGGTGACGCTTATAAAGACTCTCGACGTGACCCGGCTGTACCGTGTCTGCCATCGGCGCAGACTGAAATTTAATATGCTGATGTGTTGGTGTATAGGCAAAGCAGCCTCACAAGTCAAGGAATTCTATATGCTTCCGGTCGGCGACAAACTGATGCGCTTTGACTCGATAGCCGTCAATACTATCGTGCTCAATCGTGAAGGCGAGGTCTGTTCGTGCGACATCCCGTTTTCAGACGACCTCTACGTTTTCAACGCCGACTATCTGCGCCTGACCAATAAGGTGGCCGAGAGCTGCGAGAACCATGACATCGCTGACAGCATGGTTATCGGCACGTCGGCACTGGCGCAATACGATATTGATGGAGCTGTTGGGATGTACAGCGGCTTCTTCAATAATCCGTTTCTGATTTGGGGTCGGTATCGCAAAGGCTTCTTCAAAACCCGACTCACCGTATCATTCCAGTTCCATCACACCCAGATGGATGGCGCCCATGCCGCCGGTTTTCTCGGTAAGTTACAGGATGTAATCAATTCCATATAACTGAAGAATTCTCCAACGCCGCCTGTGGCGGCCGAAATTTTTGGAAAAATGAATGGAGCGACTTCATCACGAGGTCGCTCCGTTCTGACTATGACGAACATCTTATGCGGTTATTCTTTCTTTGATGAGGTGGGCATTGGCGTTGATGAGGTTGATGATGCGGTCGTGGTAGTCGGTGTTCTTGTTGCATACGCCTCTTGACTGAATCACTCTGAGTGTGCGGAGGTCAACCTCGATGGTCTCGATTATCCTGCCGTCTATTCTCGCCGAGAGGATAAGGCTGCTTTCACGCTGGTCGTAGGCTGCGCTGAACAGACAGATGTGCTGACTTTCGGCTTCCTGCCGGTATTCCTCAACGCTCTCCAATACCTTGACCTCAATCTCTCCGTCATTGATACGGATGCCGAAGAATTTCTCTTTTTGCTCCTTGAAACTTGCCTCTCTCTCCTGGGCTTTGCGGATGTCCTCGGCTCTTTTCTTCTTGTCTTCAAGAATATGTACCTTTCTCATATAGCGGTCGTGTTCCTCTTTGAGATTGGCGGGGCAGATGTATTTGGGGGATTGTATGTCCTTGCCACAACGCTCCAACATCTTGATGTAGTCCATCCACATCTGCGAGTCCTTGACCTTGTAGCCGTTGCGGTTGGCTACCTTTATTGTGCTCCAATAGGTGTCGATGTCCGCCTTGTAGGTTGGTCTTGCACATAGGTATCGGAGCAACTCTATCTCATTGGCTTTCATCAGTGTCTCCGCCTTGGGGTTGGTCAGCAACTCTTGGAACATAGTCACGGGGTGGATATGGTGGCAACTGTCCTTGAAGCCGTTACGCTTGATGGTGTCAGTCACCTTGATGCGAGGATAGACCCACTCATCGGATATGCGCTGGAAGGCTTCATTGTCGCGTCTTATCTCCAACGGAGAACCGAAAGCGAAACAGTCTATGTAATGACCGAGGGTGCGCTGAAGTCCGACAATAGTAATCTTGCCATTGCTGTCAATCCAATAACTGCCGATTTCAAGATAGGCGGGGTTAGCCTTCATACCCTTGCGCATTTCAACTATCATCAGGAACATTCTCACTACCTGATAACCCTCCATAGTGGTGATTACGTTGAAATAGGACTTGTCACGGATAACACGCTCTTTGGTGTCCTTGATTTCAATCCGAGTGCCACATTCGGGGCATAGGCATATTCCGTTCCGTGTCTCCAGCCACTCGTGACCGCATTTCATACAGGTACACATTCCGGATTTCAGCCGATAGCCGTAATGGTTGATGGTTGAATTGAGTGCCCAATTCATTTGGGGAGTGGTGAGCGGGCGAAGTCGCCCGTTCAGTTCCACTATATGTTTTTCTTTGAGATTGCGAGGTTTCATCTTCTTGGAGTTTTAGAGGTCGAAAAGACTGGGTTGAACATTGATTTCCTCTCCGGCTTTGGGAGCGGTGGCGGTCGCTTTGGGTTGAGCCTTCGGTGCTGACTGACGTCTGATTTCTCGGAGTTGTTCCTCTCGGTATTGCTCCATAGCCTGCTCCTTGAGTTGAGCCTTGTCTTCCTCGGTAAGTTGGTCTTTGGAGATTACTACCTTGCAGTTGATGGGTTTGCCGATTTCCTCTGCGCTGACATCGCCGTCAAAGTAATGACAGGCAAGCGAATACACCTCATCGTTGGTCAGAACCGACACGCCTTGACGCTTGACTTCGTTGAGTATATACTGACAGCACTCGGCTACGGATTTAGACGGCGAGGCATAGCGGATAGCGAAAAGGGTGTCGCTCGCTGCACGGCTGTCAAGATACTGACGGATAGCCTCGATAAAATTTTCAGATGATTTCATAGTCGTATGTCTTTAGAAAGTTAATATCCAATAGATTATCACAAGTGCGCTGATGATTGATATTACCCAGCCGATACCTCGGAATATCGGTCGGAGGAAAGCCCACAAGGTCAGACCTATTATTGCTCCGAATATCCCTGCCAACCAAAGGATTGTTCTTTTTATTTGGTTGAACCTGAGGCTTGAAGCTTTGCCTTGACTATTTATGTGGCTGTTCGTTTTCATCGTTGCGACGTTTTTTTTATTTGTATATCACCATCGGTTTTGCTTGCTTGACACCCAAAGGGCGCGTGGCGGGACAGAGGGGATGTTCGGCCTTGGGATTAAAAATACGAGTGCAAAATGAAGTATTCGCCGGAGCCTGCGGAGGCAAATACCATTTTGTGTCTGGAGATTTTTCATTCCAAAGCCAAAAGAATATCCCCGTCGCCACACGTTAAGCTATGGCAAGCAAGTGAAATCGCTGGTTGATTGGACAATGAACAGGAGCCACGACTCCGGGACGGTGAAAACGGGCAGTCGCATAATCATCTATGAAAATAAATTCCCACTGAAAATAAATTTCTCACTGATTGACAGTAAAATGGTACAGAGCGACACGACCTGCATAGTCTGTGGTTAGCAGCCGACGCAAGAAGGATGACGGCCACAGTCTATGCCGAGTGGCGCAGTCTCAGGACGGCAAGTGGTTGAGCGGACGGTAAAAATCCTTATCAGGCAACGGCGATAAAGAACACGGAGGAACGGCAATAAGTCTCAAGGTGGCATCAGCGAGGCCGTTACCAATCCTCGGAGGCGTTGCCGGTTCTCGGTGTTCCGCCGTTGCCGTTAGGCGCGAGGCGGTCGCAAGGTGTCAGTGGCTCGTCCACCGTCACGTTGCGACGGCATCACGCCGCATACACCACAGTCCGCTCAACCACTTGCCGTCCACCTTGACGGATTATCTAAACTTTTTATGCTCTTGCATGGTTTACAAGTGAGAAATATTTTGTAACTTTGTCAACTAAAAAGATTATCCAATATGACTAAAGACTCAGACAACATATTCGGGCGTAGGCTCAATCAAGCGCGCCTTATCAAAGGCCTTACGATGGATGAACTTGGGAAACAGGTTCAGCCCGCCGTAACCCGTCAGGCCATAAACAAGTACGAGAAAGGACAGACCATGCCTGACAGCCGGATGCTGATAGCCTTCAGCATGGCGTTGGGAGTGAAACCGGATTATTTCTTCCGTCCGTTTACCGTTGCCGTTGACAGGATAATGTTCAACAAGAAGGCCGGAGTATCTGAACGTGCAGTCTCATCAATACGCGAAAAAGTCAGGGAGGAATTGGAAAGATACCTCGAAATCGAGGAATTATGCGGAATCAGAACTGATTTCACCCTTGAAAAAAGAGAAGTGGAGAATGCTGACGATGTGAGGAGATATGCCGGTGAGGTGCGATCGAAACTCGGACTTGGACTTGACGGTATTTCAAACGTGATAGAGGTATTTGAAGATAACGGCATAAAGATTATTGAGATCTCTGAAAACAAGTCGTTTGGAGGTCTAAGCGGTTATGCCAACGACAACATACCTGTGATTGTCGTAAACAGGAATCTGCCTTCGGAGGAGAAGCGTTTTACGCTGCTCCATGAACTCGGACATCTTATTATAGGGCTTCCCGCAGTATACGATGTAAAAGAGATTGAACGCCTGTGCAATGTGTTTGCCTCGGAAATGCTGGTGCCGTCATCGGTGCTGAAAGGACGCCTCGGCAATACGCGCCATGACATATCATTGGCTGAATTAAGCGATATTCAGAAACAGTATGGCGCTTCGATAGATACCATTATGTTGTCCCTGAAAGAACTCGGAGTGATAACCGGAAGAAGATATGAGGGATACCTTAAAAAGAAAAAGCTCTTCCCGGATTTCAACGCGATAGTCGGGAAGTCGCTTTTTATCTCGGAGACGTCAGGCCGATTTGTGAGGATGGTATATCGCGCGGTTGCCGATGAGATTATCTCGCTGTCGAAGGCGGCGTCGCTTCTCAATATCTCTGTTGACAGAGTGAGATCACAACTTCAGCTTATATAAACGATGAAGATATTAGTCAACGATACAAATATATTCATCGACCTCCATTCGGTAGGCCTGTTGGAAGAAATGTGCCGGCTACCTTACGAGATTCACACTGTGGATTTCGTGGTGGCGGAAATTGTAGATGCCGACCAGCGAAGAATTTTTGATGAACTTGTTGCCCGAAGGGGAATATTCGTAGATGGATTCACTGCTGATGAAGTAATTGAAATTGTTGAGGAACACTCGGCAGTTTCCGGCAATCTCTCCATACCCGATTGCTCGGTATGCTATTTCGCAAGAAAGCATAACGTACCAATGTTGACGGGCGACCGACGGCTTAGACGCTATGCGAAGAACAGTCAATCGAGGTGCATGGCATTCTCTTTATCTTTGATGAGTTGGTCAGGCATAACATCATACCGACATCTATGGCTGCAGACCGACTTGAAGAATTATTCGCCATCAACGCCCGACTCCCGAAGGCTGAAATCAGGGAGCGCATCAACCGTTGGAGAATTGTCTGAAAACGGATACATCGTTTTTAACAACTGGTCATAAAATTATCTAAAATGAACCCTTGGACTTGAATATCAGCGGAAAAAGCATTAACTTTGCAATATCCTTAGAACCTCTTTGGGTCATGCGGCGAGAGGCTGCATGAGTATATAGAAATTCAGGTTGCAAATTCGCTACACACGAATGTTAACCAATTGCAACTCGTTGATATATGTGCATTTGGAGTGTAAGGTTCAAGTTCCTCCAGCTCCACAAAAGTCTTATGAAAGATACCGAAAAATCCTGCAACTCAGCGAGTTGTAGGATTTTTTCATTGTCATGCCGCCATCATTGTGGCTGTCTGAAAATCGGGGAGTATTATACCTCGACCTTGCCTATTTTCTCAAGACAAGCACCTCGGCGGATTTCTCGGAACGCTTTGCCCGATGGGAAGCCAAATGGGTAAGTTCCTAACTTTTCGGACGCACGAGCCTGCGTCCCTACATTTCTTTTGCAGTGAGAGTCAGCTTCTCGTCGCCGTCGTGGTAGTCGACCTCGATGTCTGTGCCGGACTGCTTGGCGGCGTTACGCTCCAGCATCAGCTCGGCCAGGGGATCTTCCAGGTACTTCTGGATTGAGCGGGCAAGTGGACGGGCACCGTACTGGGGATCGTAGCCCTTGTCGGCCAGGAAGTTCTTGGCGGAGTCGGTCAGATGCAGCTTGTAGCCCATCTTGTCGATGCGGCACAGAAAGCCATTCAACTCGATGTCGATGATCTTCACCAGCTCCTCGCGGCCCAGGTTCTCGAACATCACGATGTCGTCGATACGGTTCAGGAACTCCGGTGAGAACTGTCGGCTCAGTGCCTTGGTGATGACGCCGTGGGCCTGCTCGCTGCTCGGAGTGCCGGTGTTGAATCCGACGCCGGAGCCGAAGTCCTTGAGCTGCCGAGAGCCGACATTGCTGGTCATGATCAGAATCGTGTTCTTGAAGTCGATGCGGCGGCCGAGCGAGTCGGTGAGTCGACCTTCGTCCATAACCTGCAGCAGCAGGTTGAACACGTCCGGGTGAGCCTTCTCCATCTCATCGAGCAGAACCACTGAATAGGGCTTGCGACGTACCTTCTCGGTGAGCTGGCCACCCTCTTCGTAGCCGACGTATCCCGGAGGGGCGCCGACCAGGCGGGAGACGGTGAACTTCTCCATGTACTCGCTCATGTCAATGCGGATGAGGGCATCGGGAGAGTCGAAGAGGTACTCGCTGAGCTTCTTGGCCAGGTGTGTCTTGCCGACGCCTGTGGAGCCGAGGAACATGAACACGCCGATGGGCTTGTCGGGGTCCTTGAGTCCGAGACGGTTACGCTGGATGGCCTTGACAATCTTGTTGACGGCGGCATCCTGGCCGATTACGGAACCCTTGAGGGCCTCGGGCATGTGGAGCAGACGCGAACCTTCGGCCTGCGCGATGCGGACGGTAGGGACGCCCGTCATCATGGCCACGACCTCGGCGACTTCCTCCTCGCCGACAGGCTGGCGTTCCGCTTCGAGCTGCTTCTGCCAGTCGGCCTGGGCAGTCTCGAGGTCCTGCCGCAGTTGGGCTTCCTTGTCGCGCTTCTCGGCGGCGAGGTCATACTGCTCCTTGCGGGCCGCCTCCAGCTTCTCCTCGTGGGCTGTCTCTATTTCCTTTTCGAGCTTCTCTATCTCCTCCGGCACACGGATATTGGAGATATGCACTCGCGAACCGGCCTCGTCAAGAGCGTCGAGCGCCTTGTCGGGGAAAGTACGGTCGCTCACGTACCGTTCCGTGAGGTTGACGCAGGCCTGCAAGGCATCGTCGCTGTAGCAGACGTTATGGTGTTCCTCGTACTTGCTTTTTACCTGGCGAAGAATCTCCAGGGTCTCTTCGGGAGTGGTGGCCTCCACCATCACTTTCTGGAAACGGCGTTCGAGTGCGCCGTCTTTTTCGATGTTTTGGCGGTATTCGTCGAGGGTTGTGGCGCCGATGCACTGTATGTCGCCTCGTGCCAGGGCCGGCTTGAGCATGTTGGCGGCGTCCATGGAGCCTGGAGCCGAGCCGGCGCCGACGATGGTGTGCAGCTCGTCGATGAAGAGGATGATCTCCGGGTGAGATGCAAGTTCGTCGAGCAACGCCTTGATGCGCTCCTCGAACTGCCCGCGGTACTTGGTACCGGCTACCACGGAGGCCATGTCCAGGGCCACTACGCGCTTGTCGAATAGGATGCGGCTGACCTTCTTCTGGACGATGCGCAGGGCCAGGCCTTCCACGATGGCGGACTTGCCCACGCCCGGCTCGCCGATGAGTACGGGGTTGTTCTTCTTGCGGCGGCTCAGGATCTGGGCCACTCGCTCAATTTCGACGCTTCGGCCTACTACGGGATCGAGCTGACCGGCGGCAGCCTTGGCGGTCATGTCGACGCCGAACTTGTCGAGCGCCGGGGTGGAGGAGCCGGGCCTGTCTCCATCATCTTTGCGACGGCGGACGCGGCGTCCGGGCTGCTCGGCGGTGTCATCCTCCTCGTCGTCCTCGGGCTGGAAGCCGTTGGTGAAGGGTTCGGGGGCCTCCTCGTCGCCGAAGGGGTTGTTGATGGACATGGAGATGTCGAAGTTGAGGTATTTCTTCTTGAACTCGCCCAGGAAGTCATTGTCGAGCGAGCG
>OHBJ01000205.1_pt1 | contig 33750 bp, 30 predicted proteins | sample 1577241 | NCBI WGS metagenome assembly OHBJ01 (sample SAMEA3541594, study PRJEB24748) | human gut metagenome | biome: human gut; feature: human-associated habitat; material: faeces | place: China | collected 2012 | reverse complement strand
ACCCATATAGGAAAATACGAGAACTGAGTTCTGGGGAACCTCGAGACGGTATTCACCTTTCAGCCCGGTAATCCGACCGATGCTGGTGTTTTTTACCAGGACAGTCACCCCCACCATCGGTTCGCCCTTTTCATCGGAGACAACGCCGGACACGAAGACCTTGCTCTGCGCTCCGGACTGTAACCACAGCAACACAAACGCCAGAGACAGAAGCCAGCGGCTCCAGCCTCCCGCACGTTGCATCATACTTGTTTTCTGGTCATTGTTTTTCATAATTTCAGGTTTAGTTATTCAGGTTCGTCTTATTCATTTCATAGTTATAAATCGTTTTAATAATTAAGTGCGAAATATGCAGCCATACACAACAACAAATCGACCATATTTACTATTTACAATGCGGTATTTCCTCTAAATATCAGATTGTTTATCATCGCAAATTAAGTCTTGTTAAAACGATTTAATAAAGAGGGTAAAAAAATTTCAACCATCTTCCGGCGCAAAAACAGGCATCTCCGATGAGTTCTGCACAACAAGTTTCGGATTCAGCACGACAGTGGAACAATCGGTACTCGACGTAGTAGACCCAGCCCGGGCAGCACGAGGTCATCATCGGCAGCACGCCGCCATGTTGCAGGCGGTCGAGGAACTCTGTGCCTTCCTCCATGATCGTGAGATCCGCGCCGAAGTTCGTGTCGAAGACTTTGTCGAAGCCGAGGAGATGCAGGGCCGTGACCATCTGTCCCGTGACGATGGCGCCCGGCTCCATGCCGAAGGCATCGCCCAGGGAGACGCGCACCGACGGCGCGACCTGCACGATGACGTGCTTCTTCGGGTCCTGCAGCGCGTCGAGGACCTTCTCCGTGTCGTCCTTCTCGACGAGCGCGCCCGTCGGGCAGACGAGGCTGCACTGGCCGCAGAGGATGCAGTCCGTTGTCTCCATCGGCTTGTTGTAGGCCGTCGTGACGACGATGTTGCTGCTGCGCCCCGCGTACGTCAGCGCCGCAATGCCCTGCACGTCCTTGCAGGCGCGGATGCAGCGGCCGCAGCGGATGCACTTCGACGGGTCGCGCACGATGGCGGGATTCGTCACGATGCGCGGCTCCTCCTTGCAGACGGACGGCAGCGAGGAGTGCTGGATGTTGAAGCGGCTGCAGAGGCGCTGCAGGTCGCAGTTCTGGTTGCGCGGGCAGGAGAGGCAGTCCTTGTGGTGGTTGGCGAGCATGAGCTGCAGGATGGCCACCTGCGTGTCGCGGACGATCTGCGTGTCTGTGTGGACCTCCATGCCCTCCCAGACCTCCGTCGAGCAGGCCGCGAGCAGGCGGCGCTTGCCGACGACCTCGACCGAGCAGAGGCGGCAGCGCGCCTTGATGCGCTGATCCTCGTGGTAGCAGAGGTGCGGGATGTCGATGCCGAGCTTCTGCGCCGCCTGCATGATCTTCGTCCCCTTGGGCACGGCCAACGGGATGTTGTTGATGGTCAGATGGACCATCTCTTGTTCTTGGTTTGTCATTTTCGTAGCTTCCGTACTCATGCGCGCGCTCCTCCAATATCAAAGAGATCTGGGAAAACCTTCATGGCAGACAGTAGCGAATTCTGTGCCGTTTCGCCGAGGCCGCAGAGCGAGGACATGCTCATGACGCGGGCAATCTTCATCATGATCGCGATGTCCTCGCGCGTGGCCGTCCCCGCCGTCATCTTGTCGAGGATGATCTTGATGTGGAGGTTGCCCTCGCGGCACGGTGTGCACTGGCCACAGCTCTCCTCCCAGAAGAACTCCTGGTTCATGCGCAGGAAGTCGAGCACGCTCGTGCGCTCATCGATGACGAGCATGCCGCCCGAGCCGACCATGACGCCGGCCGCGCGCAGGTCCTCGTAGGTGTACGGCGTATCGAGGATGCTGTCGTCCGCGATCTTTCCCGAGGCGCCGCCAAACTGGATCAGCCGGATCTTGCGGTCGTGCTGGATGCCGCCGGCGAGCTCGTAGAGGATTTCGCGGACCGTCGTGCCGAACGGGATCTCAAAGACGCCGGGATGGTTGACATTGCCCGCCACGCTGACGAGCTTCGTGCCGATCGACTCACCGCTGCCGCACGAGGCGTAGACGCCCTCCTCGTCGAGCAGTAGATGCGGCACGAGCGAGAGCGTCTCGACGTTGTTGAGGCAAGTCGGCCGCGCGAAGACGCCGCTGACCTTGATGAATGGCGGTTTCATGCGTGGGCGCCCCGCCTTGCCCTCAATCGAGCGGATCAGGGCTGTGCCCTCGCCGCAGACGTAGGCACCGGCACCTGAGTAGAGGTGAATGTCGAAGTCGAAGCCGCGGCCAAGGATGTTCGTGCCGAGGAAGCCGTAGTTCTTCGCCTGGCGGATGGCATTCAGGAGCAGCGGGCGGAAGCAGGCGTACTCCGCGCGCATGTAGATGTAGCCGTCCGAGGCGCCGACGACGTAAGCCGCGATGATCATGGCCTCGATGAGGTTGAACGGATCGTGACAGATGAGCTCGCGGTCCTTGAACGTCGTCGTCTCGCCCTCATCCGCATTGCAGATGACGACCTTGCGCTCGCCGCGGACCGCGCGGGCCTGCGACCACTTGCGACCGAGCGGGTACTCCGCGCCGCCGCGCCCCTTGATCTTGACGGCCGTCAGGAGGTCTGTAATCTCCTCCGGGTCCATCGTCACCGCCTTGCGCAGCGCTTCGAAACCGCCGACATTCATATAAGACCCAATCGACGAAGTGTCGTACTTGCCGAAGTTCTTGGTCAGAAAATGTACTTGATTCATTTTGTATCCTCCTTCGGCTCAGGGCAAAGAGCGCAGCAGCGTCTCAATCTTTTCCTGCGTGTCGAGATGATCGTAGACATGGCCGTTGATGCGCACGGCCGGCGCGCGGTCGCAGGCTCCGATGCAGGTGACCTGCTCGAGCGTGAAGCGCCCGTCGTACGTCGTCTCGCCGAGCTTGATGTCGAGCAGCCGCTCGAGCGTCGAGATCAGGCGGTGCGAATCGACGCGGTTGACGCGGCAGGCCGGCGAGCAGCAGACCTGGATCGGGTATTTCGCGCGCGGTACCGGCGAGAGCTCGCTGTAGAACTTCAGGCAGTCGAAGATATTCGTCACGCGCATCTTGAGGCGGTCCGCGATGTAGTAGGCCGTCGGTTCCGGCACATAGTGGCGCTCATTGAGCGCCTGCACCTCGAGCAGGATGCCAACGATCTGCGTCGGATCGCAGTCATGCGACTCGAGCACGAGGTCGATGCGCTCCTGTAATTCGCTCGGCAGAGGATATTCCTTCGTCAAGGCAGTCAGCATAGTAACCCTCCTAGAAATAAAGGCAATACACAAATGACAGTATACAATGATAACACCCTTATTATAACGTAATCTTATGCAAAAATAAACGAAAACGTATCTTGGAACAGTAGCATGGCTTACAGTTTTGTGGTATAATGTACTTGCCCGAAGGTGTCTTTGTAAATAAGACCAACATTGTGGGGGGATTAATATGGCAATCAAGAACATTGAAATGGACCGTCGTGACAGTGCGAGCTATCGCAAGATGTTGAAACGAGGAGGTTTCCTTTCTGCAAGTTACTTGTCCGTCAGTGGCTTTGACGTCAACCAGCTCAAGAAACTGGCGAAACGCGGAGAGCTCGATGCCGTGCGCTGTGCAATCGGCAAATCCATCCGCTGGTACTACCGGGAACGGCAGGCCGAATCCGCTCACCTTCGTGGCTTGGCTTGAGCTAAGCCGGTGCTAGGAGGCACGCCCACATCAGGCCAATTGAGGCAAAGACCGGTCATCCGGTCTATTTTTTTCTGCAAGATTTGCTTTTTTGCTTTAGGAGGAAAATCTTTGACCTGGTTTACACTCATCATGATCGTCATGGTCGTCTCCGTCATCGCCTGCCTGCTCTTCACGACGCGCTATCTTTTCTCTGGTAGAGCACTGCGATGGGCCCGCATCATCATGCTGCTGTTCAACGTCATCGGCATGGGCTGGTTCCTCGGGCGCGCCATCATCTACCACCTCATATCGGGGCCGAGCCTCATCATCGAGACCGTCATCGTCGGCTTCATGACACAGCTTATCTGTACGGGATTTGTCCTTGTTGCCGTCACGATTCGCTTTTTCTGGCGCCGCATGATGGCCGTGCCCGTCGACGAGAGCCGCCGTCGCCTGCTGGGGCATGCCGCTGTCTATCCGGCAGTGGCCGCCGGCCTCAGCATCTACGGCGGCTTCTGGGAGCGCCAGGCGACCGTCGAGCGCGCCTACACGATTCCCGTCAAGGGCCTCGGAGTAGGGGAGGGCTACCGCCTCGCGCAGATCAGTGATATCCACCTCGGCAGCTTCTTTTCCGTAGCCGAGCTCGACACATTGCTGCGCCGCATTGCCGTCCAAAAGCCCGATATGCTCGCCATCACTGGCGACCTATTCGACGATGTGACACAGAACGAAAAAGCCGCCCAAATCCTTGAACGCTACGTCGATGCATTTCCCGATGGCATCTGGTTCGCCTTCGGCAATCACGAGCATTTTCGCGGCATCGATACGATCCGCAAATACCTCGCCAACACGCGCGTCAATGTCCTCTGCAATGAGAATCGCAAAGTAGCGGGCAAGAACCTCTATCTGCTCGGCGTCGACTACCCGATGGACCGGCCTCATTTTGAAGCGCAGCGCAAGAATTATATGCAGCAGGCCATGAAGAATCTGCCCGCAGATGTACCTGCCATCCTGCTCGCCCATCACCCCGAATGCATCGACGACGGCGCCGCCAATGATATCGCCTTGATCCTGACCGGCCATACCCACGGCAGCCAATTCGGCTTCCTCGGCCAGCCGCTCTTCCCCGTCTTCAAATACACCCGCGGCATCGTCAAGATCGGCGATTCCTACGGCTACGTCCACAGCGGCAACGGCAGCTGGTTCCCCTTCCGCCTCGGCTGTCCGCCGGAGATTGCCTACTTTACCTTGACAAATGCATGAAAGAGTCAGCCTTTCAGAAGGCTGGTTGCTTTATTGTCAGAATTTATTTAATAATAGATAGTTATAACGATGCCATTAATAAATAATTATAATAAATAACCAATTTACAACAAAACTATATTTAAAGAAAGTGGCGGCACCTTGTATAGGCGAAATTTTGGTGGTATAATTTTAATTATATATTGAGTCTTATTTAATACTAACAGGATATACCTTGTTGGAATAGATGAGCCTGTTTCAATAGACAGGTTGTTTTTCACGGTGAAATGTAATTCATAGAATATAGGAGATGGTTCTTGTGGAATTAAATGAATATACTAATAAGAAAGAATCTTTATTAAAAAATCTCCAGCGTTTACAGATTATAGCAGATGATCTCGGTTTAACTAACCAGACAAAAGAAATAGAAAAAAATATTATTCAACTAAATCATGAACATTTTGAATTAGTAGTAGTTGGTGAATTTTCAAGAGGGAAATCAACATTTATCAACGCTATGTTAGGGCGAAGAATATTGCCGAGCAGTAAAAAACCAACAACAACTATGATAAGCAAGATTGTTTATTCTGAAGAACCATCGTATTCTTTGTTTTATAAATCGGGAAAAGTAAAAAAACTTGATGAAAAAACTTTTATTTCAATTACTGCATCGAATGTAGCATCGAAGGAATTGCCTATTGATAAGTTTGAAAATCTGAAAAGTTATTTAAATATTAAAGGAAAAGAAGATCTTAATAAAATTGATTATGCAATTGTTTCATATCCGTTGGATTTCTGTAAAAATAATGTTGAAATTATTGACACACCTGGTATTAATGATTTAAGCACAAGTCGCGTTGATATTACATATCGCTACTTGAATAAAGCTGATGCGGTTATTATGGTCTTAGCTGCAAGTCAGGTGTTGACACAAAGTGAAATGGAATTTATTCAAGAGCGTGTATTGAAAAATCAAATTACTGACATATTCTTTGTGATTAATTTTAAGGACCAGGCATCACCAGGAGAAGAGCAAAATGTTATTGATTTTGCTAAGAAAAATTTATATGAATTGATGAGGATTATCGATAGTCCCTTGCATATATATTTAGTTTCTAGCAAACAAGCGCTTATCTATCGTCGTTTAGAGAACGGGGAAAGACTTAATCCTATTACTGCTCAGCTGAAACCGGAAAATCTTTCACTCACAGGATTTCCAGATTTTGAAGAAGCTCTGCGTAAATTTCTAATGAATGATAAGGGAAATGCAAAACTGAAGAAATATAAGAAACGCGGATTAGCAAATGTTATGTATCTAGAAAAAGATATAGCTACTCGCATAGAAGCTACAAAACATTCAGCGGATGATGTTCGCGAAAAAATTTTTAAATTGCAACCGGTTTTAGATCAATCAAAGCGTGATGCGAATCGGGCAATAAGCACGATGAAAGAAGATTTAATATGTTATAGGACCGAACTTGAAAATCTCTGTATAAAAAACAGGAACTTAATTCGAACAACGCTCAATAAAACCATTGATGAATATGATGGAGAGTGGGATAACAAATCCATATCTCAATCAATCGTACGATTGATTGAAAAGAAAAAAGTGAAATTGGTAGAGTCCGTTCAATCTTTTGAAGAAGAAAAGTTACAAAAGAATTCAGAACGTGTAGAACGATGCCTTTCTGAAATCTGGTCTAGTGTAGATGTACATTACCAACAAAGTTTTTGTTTTTCTGAGGCGAGTAGTGAAAATAAAGATTTATCTATAGATGTTTCAAATATTTGTGAAGTTAAATCCGCTGCTGATTCTAGGGGAGCTTGGGGCGCTGTCGCCTTAGGGGCTATGATTGGTGGTGCTATTGGTGGTGCACCTTTACTTCCTTTGATTGCTCTTGCGGGGGGCGTGTCGTATATATTTGGATTATTTTCTGATAAAGACAGTAAAGGAAGTATACGTGATAGACAAAAAGATGCCTTAAAAAAACAACTATATAAACATTACAATAAAGAATACGATGAGATGACTAAGAAAATTATGACTCAGTATGATAATATGGTAGATGATTATAGTAAGTTTATATGTAGAAAAGTTGATGCGCAGATTGATGATATGAAAAATCAACTGAATCAGATTCTGATTATAAAGAATATGCAAGAGAAGGATGCAGAAAAAGAACGCGAAAAATTACAGATGGCTTTGCTGGAGTTAAAAGCGATAAAAAAAGAATTAAATCTAAACGAAATTCAATAATACGAGGGAAAAGAAATGAAAATAGAAATGTTAAAAAAATTAATCGTTGATACACAGAAAATAGATGCGGTAAAAAGAGATGAATTGTCAAGCCGTTCACTGTATGCTTTACAGAGGGATATTGATAAAAATTTTTTTACTGTGGTTGTATTAGGTGAATTCAAGAGAGGTAAGTCTACTTTTGTCAATGCATTATTGGGGACTCCATTATTGCCGATGAACATACTTCCTGAAACTGCAACTATAAATGCTATTATGTATAGTGAAAAGCCTCTTCTTAGTATAGTTTATATGGATGGAAGGCAGGAAGAAGGAGAACCTACTTATGAATTTTTACAAAATTTTTCAGCTCGCGAAAATAACGAGGAACGACTAAATAAAATAAAATACATCAAAATAGGATATCCACTGGATATCTTGAAAAGACGTATTGTACTAGTCGATACGCCGGGTGTTTCAGATCTGAATCAGCAACGTTGTGATATAACTTATCGTTTTCTACCGAAAGCTAATGCAGTACTCTTCTTATTAGATGCCAATTCGCCTTTAAAAAAGAGTGAAAAAGAATTCGTTGAAAAACAATTATTTTCTTTGGGGATTAAAGATATTATATTCCTGGTTAATAAATATGATTGTATCGATGAAGAGGAAGAAGATGATGATTTCTTAGATGAAATTAAAGCACGCTTATCTGAAGCTTTTCATATAGGTGAAAAAGGTGCAGTACTAAATGATATTACACTATATCCACTTTCCGCACGAGAAGCATTAGATGGTATTGCAGAAAATGATTCAAATCGAGTAAAAGCATCTGGACTTCCCGAAATTCAGGAAGCTTTGAGAAAAATTTTTACTCATGGAGATTTAGAAAAGAAAAAGGTAGAATCTTATAAAAAACGTCTTCAAAACATCTTGTTACATACTATCCGTTCTTTAAAATCGTTACGGACGTTAAAAGAAATGGATATAGACGCATTGAAAAAGGCATGCGATTCTTTAGAATCAATACAGGCTGACCGTATAAGGAATGAAAAAAATATTCGAATCTATGCAGAACATAACAAAGAAAATATCTGTATGATGGCTGATAAATCTATTCTTTATTTTCAGAAAAGATTATCTGAAGAAATCATAGCTTCTGTTGAGACATATCGCGGAGAAGATTTCAAAGAATATGTTGAACAAAATGTTATGAGACGTATTCGTTACAACCTTGAAAGTTGGATACGTACATATTCGGCTTGTATAGATACTAGCTTAACAAAAATGAGCCAAGAAATGGCACATGGAATTAGTTGGTATTTCAAGACAAAAATTTGCATTGAAACAAGGAAAAAAGGAAAGTTAAGGCTTGTCCAGGAAATATTACCAGTAGAGGCTGATGATGTTTCGGTGATTGATACACAAATAAGGCTTGCTGCGGGGGTGGGATGTGTTGGCCTGTTAGCTATTATGGGGAGTAGCGTTATGCCATTGATTGGGGTGGCGGCGATTCCGTATTTTAGAAAAAAAATGTTAAAAAATAAGCTAGAAGAAGCTAAAACAGAAGTTATTCCTAGCCTTGAAGAAGTAATTGCAGATAGCATCACACATTTGCAGAAGGACGTACATACGTATATTGATCAACAGACTGAACAGATTATTGGCAATACAGAATATGCGTATCAAGTGTTAGTACAACAATTACAAGATGGTTTACATGCTGAGTTAATGAAAAAAAAGGCTTCTAGTAATGATATGAAAAACGAACTCAAAAATATTGATGATGATATCATTACTATCCGAAAATTATATGATTTTCTTAAAAAATGAGTCAAGGAGGAGATATGATGAGTATCTTTACAGATTTCGATTGCAGCTATGGAGATGGAGTTTATAGCAGCATCCCAAATGTTAGTGATGGATATGATGTTATTCATGATGGATCAGTAGTAGGGAATTCGGATTCATCTTTGGGAACAGATTTTGAAGACGGACAATTTGTCATCCGCACGCCTAACCTCTTTGGTGGGACAGATACTATAGTAGATGGTTCTATGGAAGAACATACACAGGATAATCTCTTTGGCGGAGAAGATATATATCATGGAACGGATTTAGATACGCAGACAATTCCAAATGAAATGGGAGGTGAAAATATTTATGATGGCGATATGCAATTAGAAGGTATTAGCACTCCAAATTTATTTGGAGGAGAAGATTACCTCTCTTTCGAAGGAAATACAGGTTCTATCCTAGATTATGATGATCCATTACGATATGTTGGAGATTGGCAGATGGAACCTTTTGACGTAGCAAAACTTTGATTTCATTTTTCCATTTATGGGAGCGAAGTAAATATGCAAAATATAGATATGTCAAAATTTATTCAAGATATAACGGTTTTAAAGAAAACATTTATAGAAGAAAACTTTAATAAAAGTTTAATTAAAAGCTGTAGCGGACTGATACAAGATGCAAGAGAACGATTGATGCTGATGGTTATGGGGGAATTTTCTACAGGAAAGTCTACTTTTATTAATGCACTTTTGGGTGAAGAAGTTGCTGCAGTTAATATGACACCAACAACAGCAGTTATTACAAAAATCTGTTACGGAAAAGAAGAAAAAGTAATTGTTCATTATAAAAATGGGGGTGTTAAAGAAACTGATATAAAATATTTTAAAGATTTAACATCGGAATCGGGAGAAAAAAATAAAAAAGTACATGAATCTATTGAATATGTCGAGCGCTGTATTCCTATAAAAACTTTGCGAAATATGACCATCATCGATAGCCCTGGCCTGAATGCGCTGATTTCTTCTCACGCACAAGCGACGAGTAGTTTCATGGGAAAAGCAGACGTTGTATTCTGGATTTACTCAGCAGATCAGTTTAACTCTGCCTCTTCCCAAAATGCAATGGGAAAGTTAGAAGCCCGGTTGAAACCAGTAGCTATTATAAATAAGATGGATGGATTAGATCCAGAAGAAGATGATCCTGAAGAATTCTTAGAGCAAGCAAGAAGAGAATTAGGAGATAAAATACAAACATTATTTGGCATTTCTGCAAAAATGGCTTTTGATGGTATTGTTTCTCAAAATAAGGATATGGAAGAAGCAAGTCACATCTCAGATATTCGTTCTTTCATTGAAAAAGAAGTTTTACCAAAACAAGAAGAATACAAGCGTAATACTCTTTTGGATGATATCAGTGATATGATATGGGAATTGTATCCCTTGCAAGAGTCTATATCTTTGCGCATCAACCGTTTAAAAGATGAAGATTATTCCTTATATATGCAGGAAAAAGAACATATTGTTCGAATCCATAATCAATTTCTGAGTGCAATTGATCCTTTTCGTCAATATATCATAACGAATTCATCTCATACGAGTACAGAAAAGGTTTTTGAAGCGTCGCTATATAAATCTGATTTTGGTGTGGAAAAAAATCAAGAAAGAGCTTTAGCACTTTTAGAAGAAGCAGCATCATTGGATCATGATAATATAAAATGTCAAATATTCCTTGGATTAGAATTCGCCTCAAAAAAAGATGGTGACAAGGCCTTTTATTGGGCAAAAAAAGCAGTAAAATCAGAAAAAGCAAAAGCATTTTTATTGATGGGAGAATTGTATGAACAAGGTATTGGAATTCCAAAGGATTTAAAAAAGAGTAAAGAGTTTTATCAAAAGGCAGCAGATAAAGGTGAAGTCAGAGCAATGTATAAGCTGGCTGAAATCTTGCAAGACGAAGGGGGCGAAGAGGATAAGTGGGCAATACGCTATTGGCTCGAACAAGCAGCAAATGGTGGAGATTCTGAGGCAATGCATCAATGGGCTAATTTGCTGTATGATGAGGGTGATATAGAAAATTGTTTGACTTGGATGAAACGGTCTGTAAAAACAGGAAATATAGAAGCTCAATATGAATTAGGTGCCTATTTTTTAATAAAAGAACCTATCAAAGAGGAAGAGGGTATAAAGTTAGTAAAATCGGCAGCAGCGCTTGGGTCTGCTTCAGCGCAATGTCTTCTCGGCCAAGCATATGAATCTGGAATGTTTCATTTTAGCAAAGATTTGAAAAAGGCAAAATACTGGTATATGCGCGCTATAGAAAATAATTTAGATGATGCGCGGGTAAACTTAGCAACTATGTTGGCGGAACAAGAAGACTATTCTCAGAATATCACAGCTATTTTAGATTTACTTAAAACAGCAGCTGATAATAAAAATAAGGATGCATATTTTGTATTAGGTCTTATTTACGAAAATCAACAAGATAAATACGTACAGCATGATAAATCTAAGGCACTATTATATTTCGAAAGGGCAGCAGAAGAAGGGCATCCCGAAGCCATGGTAGAAGCAGCCTGTCTTTACGATACATTAACAGATATAGATGATCACGAAAATAAGTCATTCTTGTATCTAAAACATGCTGCAGAAAAAGAATGTATAAATTCCTATTACCTATTAGGTGAAAAATTTTTCTATGGGAAGGGTACAAAACGTAATAAAACAGAAGCTGTTAGATGGTACAAAAAAGGTGTAGAGAAAAAAGATTATCGTGCATATTGCCGATTGGCTGATTGTTATTTGAGAGGCGATGGAATAGGAAGAAATAATAAAAAAGCATTTTCTTTATATAAGCAGGCTTTTGAGAAAGATGAATCCAGTCGATATTATTCTGCTTTTGGTATGGCGGAGTGTTATTTTTATGGATATGGAGTTCCCCAAAATACAGACACTGCATTAAACTATTATAAAAAATCTGCAACACTCGAAAATGGTGTAGCAATAAAATTCTTGGCAGATTATTTTTATGACTGCAATAATTTTAAAGAAGCCTTGGAATGGGCCAAGAAAGCTGCTAACACCGGATTAGGGTGGGGAATGCTGATGATAGGGTTAATGTATCAGCGAGGTGAAGGTGTAGATGAGAATAGGGAAGAGGCCTATAAGTGGTTCTCGAAGGCTGCTTTACAAGGAGATCCTGTTGGAATGAATCAGGCAGGAGTCACAGCACCAGACTTTAAGGTTGCTGCAGCATGGTATCAAAAGGCTGCAACGAATGGAAACGCCTGGGGGATGTACAATTTAGGTAATCTATATAAGTGGGGGAGTGGTGTTAAACAAAGTCTTAGATTAGCACATGAGTGGTTCTTAAAATCAGCTAATCAGGGCATCACTTCAGCAATGAATGAGCTAGGTGAAATGGAAAAAAGTCCAGTAGAATCTGTGCGATGGTATCAAATGTCAGCAAATGCTGGAGACGAACAAGGAATGTACCATCTTGCTTCTGCATATAAAGACGGAAATGGTGTTGAAAAAAATATTGAGACAGCATATATCTGGTTTGTAAAAGCGGCAGGTAAAGGTAATGCAGATGCAATGAACGGAGCTGGTACTACAGCGCCTGATATTAAGAAAAGTATGGAATGGTTTCAAAAAGCAGCTGATGCCGGATGTACCTCTGGATTGTGTAATCTTGGAGATCTATATTTCTCTGGATACGGCGTAGAAAAAGATGAAAAAAGAGCAGTTCGATTATATTCAGAAGCTGCGAAAAAAGGCGATGCAAAAGCGATGAACTGGCTGGGTCTTCGCGCTTATGAAGACCATGATGTTGCAAGAGCATTAGATTGGTACCAAAAATCTGCAGAAAACGGTGATTGCTGGGGAATGTACAACTTAGCGGAATTTTACAAAAATGGTACAGGCGTTGAACAAGACAATGAAAAAGCATATTATTGGTTTACCGGAGCAGCAGAGAGAAATAATGTAGAAGCAATGAATCAGGCAGGCATCACGGCACCAGATCCTAGAACGGCACTAGAATGGTTTCATAAAGCAGCTGAACAGGGTTATGAGTGGGGAATGTATAATGTAGGAAATATGTATGAAACAGGTTCTGGTGTCGAACAAAATCGGAATCTTGCATATACCTGGTATATTAAGGCCGCGGATAAAGGTAATATACGTGCAATGAATAAAGCTGGAGATACGGCATCAGACAATGAAAAAAGAATCTATTGGTATGAAAAAGCGGGAAGGTCAGGGTCTGATACAGGTTATTACAATCTTGCATCTTTCTATCGAGGAATGAAGAAATATCAGGAGGCAAAAGATTATTATCTGCGAACAATTGAAATGAAAGGCGATTGTCAGGGAGCGGCTTGCTTTGATCTTGGGGTTATGTATGCGGATGGTAATCTTGGCTTCGATGAAACAGAGAATCTTAGCTTAGCGAAAAAATACCTTGAAATGGCAGAAGCTAAAGGAAATAAACTTGCAAAGGATAGATTGGATTCATTAGAAGCAACAATCTTCTTAAAAAATGTGAAGAGTAAAGTGCTAGGCAGTGTAAAAGATTTCTTCAAATAATGGAATGATATATATTTAGTTGTTCTGAGATAGGAGATTAATTTATGGCTAATATATTCGATGGGTATCAGAAACTATCAGATGATGATATACGAAATCAAATTGCAGTCTTAAGTGTAGTGACTATCGGAAATATTTTCAGTGTATATGGACAAAAAGTACATAAAGGCATATCCAAGGCGTTGAATTTTTTTGGTGGATTGGTAAGCAAGAAGATTATGGAAGTCCCGGATGTAAAGGAGATTGATGAACGGATTGCAGATTATGTAGATTCTCTGAAGTATATGTCTCGCGATGACTTAGAGCAAACATTACGTAAAGCTTTTATGACACGGATTGGCGACAAGGCAGGGATGGGTATTGACTATAAAGAAATGCAAACATGTTTAAGAGAAGATATGCAGCAAATTGAAGAAACAGCGCAGGATAGAAGAGAAATCAGAGATGAATGTCTATCTTTAAATATAGTTGATAAGGCGGCAAAGTATCTCGGTGTTGATTTATCCTTGACACCAGCAGAAAAAATTGAAGTGGTCAGTCAACGATATGTGGAACGAATATATTCTGAACTTCAAAAACAAGCGAAGAAAAGTGTAAATGATGAGGCGAGAAAATTAGTCAAACAGTTGGATACGGATATCGACGCATTGAGACCAGAAGAACGTGAAGCAATGCGAAAAGCACTGAAATTAGATGAAGTAACAGGTGAAACAGTACGAAATCTATTAGTGACAACTGGTGGTAGTACATTATTCTTAAGCGCAACAACAGGCTTTGGATCTTATATAGCATTGACTACGATGATGCATGCGGTAGCAACTACTGCTCTCGGAATAACTCTTCCATTTGCCGCATATACAGGAGCAGCATCGATATTTGGAATATTAACTGGACCTGTTGGGTGGTTATTATTGGCTGGGATTGGTATATGGCAATTTACAACGGGTTCATCCAAGATAAATGGAGAAATACTTTCTCAATCTGTATTCTTATCAAAAGTCGGTTATAGGCGGTCATTTATGGCGGAAGATAATGAACTTCCAAGTTGGATTTCCCCTGAAGAAGATCCAGAAGCATATGAAAAATGGAAAAGGGATGAAGAGGAAATTTCTCGCTTGATTCAAAAACTCAAAGAGAAGGAAGACGAATTATGTGGAGAAAAAGAAGCGAGAGACCGTTCTCAAAAGGCCTGCGAGAAGGCTCAAGAAAGATTACGCGAGGCAGAAGATCGTGAAAGGGCAGCAGAGGAGAAACTGAAAAAGCTTCCTGGCGACGTGCAGAATGCAAGAGAGCAGTTAAAGCATTTAGAATCTCTATTAGAAGAGGAGAGAAATTGTGTCGCTAGTACAGAGCAGGATAAAGCTCAGCAACAGTCCAAAATTGAGAGATTACAAGAAGAAAGAGCAAAAATAGAAAAAGAATTAAAAGATTTAAAAGATAATTATTCTGCACAGGAGGAAATAATAAAAGAAGCACAAATTTCTCAGGGAAAAAATAGCGAGGAAATTAAACGTTTAAAGTTGGAAAATAGTCAGTATAAAAAAAGATGTGAAGCTGCTGAGAAGAGTCGTGATGAGGCGAAGACGATTGCTGATAAAAGAATAGAAAAACGAGCTGATGAACTTGAAGAACACTGGAATATATATTTCTCGAAAAATAATCGTAGAATCAAGGTACGAAAGAGATTTTCACGAGATATGGCAAGAGTTAATAATGAATTGGAATTAGAAGCTGAACGTAAAATGAAGGAAATATTTGATGCTAAAAATCCAGAGTCAGTAGCATATAGAGACCGTGGAAGAATGCATAATAAAGAAAATACATTGCATTGTAAAGTCAAGTATAAATATCGGTTACATTATTTATGGAATCGTGATTCCCAGACTGTAGAGTATGTAGCATTTATATCACATAATGAGCAGGATAAGCTATATTAACAAGCCTTGAGCGGGACGAATTTACAATCTAAGTGCACCAGATTGTAAACAGTCCTATACTGATTTTCATAGCAAAAGTTTAATGTTATTCAATTCGTTTTGTGCGATAATAAAGAAAACATTTACTTCTAGAAATTCTGGAGAGGAGCGGTGTTCATGCGCAAGGTTCTTGTCGTAATCGATATGCAGAATGACTTCATTGATGGAGCGCTGGGGACGAAGGAGGCGCAGGCGATGCTGCCGCGGCTGGAGGCGAAGCTGGCGCGGGAGGATGCGCTGTTGGTGTTCACGCAGGATACGCACGGTGCGGACTATCTTGAGACGCAGGAGGGGAAGAACCTGCCGGTGCCTCACTGCATCAAGCCGGAGAAGGGCTGGGAGATTGCGCCTTCGCTCAAGCCTTTCGTGGAACAGGCGGCGGCTGTCGTGGAGAAGCCGACGTTTGGCTCGTTGGAGCTGCCGAAAGTCATTGCGGGGCTGGAGCCGGAGGCGATTGAGCTTGTCGGGCTCTGCACGGACATCTGCGTGATCGCGAATGCGATGATCCTCAAGGCGGCGTTCCCGGAGGTACCGGTTTCCGTCGATGCTTCGTGCTGTGCGGGTGTGACGCCGGAGAGCCATGAGAATGCGTTGGAGGCAATGAAGATGTGCCAGGTCGTCGTCCGCTGAACCTGCGGAATGATGGCTGAGCAGTGAGCATGTGTAGAGAGGAGCGAATATGATGTTTGATATCACGAAACAATTCTCTTTGACGGGCAAGGTGGCACTGGTGACGGGCGCGGCCTATGGCATTGGCTATGCAATCGCGAAGGCTTATGCCGATGCGGGCGCGAAAATCGCGTTCAACTGCCGCAGCCAGGCGCATATGGACAAGGCGCTGGCGGACTACAAGAAAGACGGCATTGAGGCGCATGGCTACATCTGCGATGTCACGGATGAAGAGGCTGTCCGTGCGATGGTCGCGGATATCGAGCAGAAGCTTGGGACCATCGACATCCTCGTGAACAATGCGGGCATCATCAAGCGCATCCCGATGCTCGAGATGACGACGGAGGATTTCCGCAAGGTTATCGATATCGACCTGACGGCTGCGTTCATCGTCTCGAAAGCTGTGCTGCCCGGCATGTTGCGCAAGGGACATGGCAAGATCATCAATGTCTGCTCGATGCTCAGTGAAGTGGGGCGCGAGACGGTGGCGGCGTATACGGCGGCGAAAGGCGGCCTCAAGATGCTGACGAAGAACATCGCTTCGGAGTACGGCGACCGGAACATCCAGTGCAACGGCATCGGCCCGGGCTACATCGCGACGCCGCAGACTGCACCGCTGCGCACACCGGGCCATCCATTCAATGATTTCATCCTGTCCAAGACGCCGGCGCATCGGTGGGGCACGCCGGAGGATCTCATGGGACCGGCTGTGTTCTTGGCGTCGGATGCCTCTGACTTTGTCAACGGCCACATCCTCTACGTGGATGGCGGCATCCTCGCATACTTAGGCCGCAATCCAAGGGAATGAGGTTCACCAGATGGCCAAGATCAGTCCGCCTGCTGCGATCATCGCGATGGCGCAGGCGTGGACGAGGCTGACTTTCTCGCCGAACAGGATGATGGCGAGGATGACGGCGAAGACGACGCTGAGCTTGTCGATCGGTGCGACTTTGGAGACGGGGCCGTACTTGAGTGCGAGGAAGTAGAAGAGCCACGAGGTCGCACCGGCGATACCACTGAGGGCGACGAAGAGCAGGCCCTTCTTGTCCTGCAGGACATCGGCCAGATGCGAGAAGTTGCCCTGCACGAAGACGACGCCAATCAGGAACACCGCCATGATGACGGCGCGCACGGCCGTTGCGACGTTGCTGTCGATGCCCTGCAGGCCAACCTTGCCAAAGATCGAGACGAATGCTGCGCTGACAGCTGAGAGCAGCGCGTAGAAAAGCCATGGTTCCATGATGATTCATCCTTTCTGAGTTATGAGACAATTCTTGTCTTCATGATACCTTATCCATCTGGAGATGGCAATGGGAGAATTGTCGTTTGGCAGACGACCTCTGAAAATCCCTCCTGTGTTAGACTGAAGTCAGTCTGATACGGGAGGGTTCCTGACAGTTAAAGTGAAGTTGTAAAATAATATAAATAATCTTGCTTAAAAGCCAATTTATTGATAAAATAGTATTGAGGTGATACCATTGAAATACTATACCATCAATAAATTTGCTAAAATCATCGGGGTCACCCCACAAACACTCAGAAACTGGGATAGAAGTGGCAGGCTGCATCCTCATCATACTTCGACGAATGGCTACCGCTACTATTCAGAAGAACAATTATGTGCTGTGACAGGGATTCAGTTCGCACCCAGAAAAGTCATCGGATATTGCAGGGTATCAAGCCGCAAGCAAAAGGATGATCTTGAACGACAAGTAGAGAATTTGAGAACCTACCTGTACGCGCAAGGAAATCCGTTTGAAATCATCACAGATATCGGTTCTGGAATCAATTATAAGAAGAATGGACTCCAAGAGCTGATTCGCAGGATAGAGGCCAATCGGGTTGAGAAAGTGGTTGTCCTCTATAAGGACAGGCTCGTACGTTTTGGCTTTGAGCTTCTTGAAACGATTGCAACAATCCACGGCTGTGAGATTGAAATTGTCGATACGACCCGGAAAAGCGAGCAACAAGAACTGGTTGAAGATCTGGTGCAAATCATCACGGTATTCAGTTGCAAGCTTCAGGGAAAACAAGCGCATCAGGCAAAGAAGATGATTCGCGAGTTGGCGGGAGATGATTCAGATGATAAAGTCAATTCGAGTACAGCTGTTGCCGAACAACAAACAGAATACTAAGCTATTCCAATTTGCGGGTGCTGCAAGATATGCTTACAATTGGGCATTAAGCAAGCAGATGGATAATTTCCGTGAAGGACACAAAATTCAGACGGATAATGATCTCCGTAAGGAATTCACGATTCTGCGCCATTCAGAGGGAAATGAATGGCTGCAGGATGTGTCGAACAATGTCACGAAGCAGGCTATCAAAGACTTGTGCATTGCCTACAAGAACTTCTTCCGCAAGCAGAAGAAGTCCGGCTACATCAAGTACGCTTCGAAGAAAATTGCTCATTATAACCGCATTGGCAAGAGCTTGACCGTCTATGACATGAACGGCCATCCTAAGTTCAGGAGCAAGAAGAACGGGGATTTCCGTTTCTATCAGGACAATGTCAAGATTCAGTTCACAGGGACACATGTCAAGCTGGAAAGCCTTGCAGGAAGCAGGCGGAAGAACCGTCAGCGGCTCAACTGGATCCGGCTTGCTGAAAGGAACAGGATTCCTGTCCGAGCGAAATACACGAACCCGCGGATTGCGTTTGACGGTGAGTGCTGGTGGCTGTCGGTCGGAATACAGACAACTCGCCACTTGAAACCTTTGCGCAGGCTGTCGTTTGCTTGCAAGAAACAGAGACAAACTCGCTCAGAAGGAATTGGTATTGATTTAGGCATCAAGGACTTGGCGGTACTCTCTGACGCCACTAAGGTCGGGAATATCAATAAGACCCGTGCAATAAAAAGACTCAAGAAGAAAAGACGCCGGTTGCAGTGTCAGGTATCTCGAAAATACCAGATGAATAAGAAAGGAGATAGTTACTGCAAAACGAGCAACCTTATAAAAAGTGAAAAGCGACTTTTACGAATCAATCACAGGCTGGCAAACATCCGCCAGAACCACATTCATCAGGCTACGACGGCAATCATAAAGCGAAAACCAAGCTTTGTATGTCTCGAAGACTTGAATGTCCGTGGTATGATGAAGAATCGATATTTATCCGAGAAGATCCAGGAACAGAATCTTTACGAATTCCGCAGGCAGATTGAATACAAGGCACGCTGGGCAAAGATACCCGTTGTCATAGCAGACAGGTGGTATCCAAGTTCCAAAACTTGTGTTATCTGCGGTCATGTGAAGAAAGACCTGAACCTGTCGGAAAGGACGTATGTCTGTCCTGTATGTGGCAATGTAATCGATCGTGACTTCCAAGCAGCACTGAACCTCAAATATTACGGGGAAGCAGAACAAATGAAATCTGCTAGCTGATAGAAAAAAGTCCATGTAGATATGTACCGATTCGTTAGTCGGGAACAGACTTGCTTCTTTGCGAGAGTAAGGAGTGTAATGTCAAAGCCTCCGGAGCATTATATCAAACGCAAGTAGCTTGTCCTTCTGGATAGCAAAAACGGATGTGATGAACGAGGAACGAAACATAAAAGTCAGTTTTTCATCAACGAAATATGGCTTTTTATAAGTTTTCAGTAACGGATTTCCGCGCTTTGCTCTTCCGTTACCTCAACCGCTCGGGGTGCACGAATCCGGAAATCTACCGCGCGGCACAGATTGACCGCAAGCTGTTTTCGGCCATCTGCACGAAGCCACATTATCACCGAGCCGCGGGACGGTGATACGGCTGGCACTCGCGCTGCAGCTGACGCTGCCGGAGGCGATGGAGTTCATGGAGCGCGCGGGCTATGCGCTTTCCTCCGCGCGGCCGAGTGATCTGGTGGTGACGTACTACATCAGCCGCGGCGTCTACGACCTCATGACGATCGAGGCGGCGCTCTACGAGATTGGCGAGCATCTGTGATGTCATGGAAGCGGCGCGGAAATTGGTGGAAGCGCAGCAGAAGCGATGATGATTGACGATTTGGACATGTAAAAAGGAAGTACCCATTGCGAGTACTTCCTTTTTGATTGGCTTTTGCGATGTGAATCAGTGGGCGCTGCCCAGGAGGATCAGACGGATGCCGAGGGCGAACATGGCGAGCGAGAGCAGCATGAGGATGACTTTTGACTTCGTCTTCTTCGAGAGTTTGGCGCCAATCTGTGCGCCGATGGCGGCACCAATCGAGATGCAGATGGCCGGGATCCAGATGATATGGTCGAGCATGAAGTGGCTGATGACGCCGAAGGCGGAGGAGCAGGCCAGGACGAAGTGGCTCGTGGCCGTGGCGACGTGGACCGGGAAGCCGAGCAGGTAGATCATGAGCGGCACGTGGATGACGCCGCCGCCGATGCCGAAGATGCTCGAGAGGAAGCCGACGCCGAGACTCGCGACGATACCGAGCGTGCGGTTGTACTGGAAGTCCTTCGGCACGTCCATGACGTTGGAAACGGGCTTGTGGGTGGAGTTCCAGTACATGATGATGGACATCAGCAGCAGGAAGATGCCGAAGTAGAGGTCGAGCATTGGGGTGCTGAACTTGTTGACGATCCAGGAGCCGAGCACGGCGCCTGGAAGCGTGGCGATGGCGAACGGGATGGCGGCGCTGAAGAGCACGCGCTTCTGGCGGATGTAGGCCAGCGTGCCGCTCATGGCGTTGGCCATGACGACGACGAGTGAGGTGCCGGCAATCTGGGCTGCCGTGTGGAAGTACGGGTAGACGCCGCCGTCCGACAGGAACAGGATGAAGATCGGCACGCAGATGAGGCCACCGCCGATGCCGACGAGCGTGCCGAACGTGCCGACACCGATGCCGAGCAGCAGGAACAGGATGATATCCATGTGGGGAAAGACCTTCTTTCTAAGAGATTGGTAAATATTGATATGATATCGTGAGATAATGCTGTTGCTATTATAGCATAGAATAGAAGGCTGCGTCGGACGAAAACGATATGGGGGTTATAGCGGGGGTGTATGCGGTGGAGTATGTATATTTTGTTCGATTTATCTGTCCACTCAGCAGGGATTCTCTGCGTGAGAGGCGAATACCTCTACAAGATAAGATATAGGAAAAGGAAAGCGAGGCTGGTTATCATGAAACGTTTTATGGACGAAGATTTCCTCTTGCACTCGGAATTCGCGGAAGACCTGTATCACGAATATGCTGAGAAACTACCGATCCTCGATTACCACACGCACATCCCCGTGCGGGATATCGCGGAAAATCGCGTTTACCACAATCTGACGGAGGTCCTTGTCGACAATCCTGTCGCACGCCGGCTCATGCGGGCGAATGGCGTCGCAGAACGGCTCATCACGGGCGGCGAGGCGCCGGCGCGCGAGCGCTTCCAGTACTTTGCGGAGGCACTCGCGAAGGCGGCGGGCAACCCTGTCTACACGTGGGTCCACCTCGTGCTCAAGCGCGTCTTTGACTGCCACTACGTGCTGAGCGGCGAGACGGCGGACGATGTCTGGTCGGTCTGCTCGGAGAAGTTCGCGGACGGCACGATGACCGTGCGTTCGCTTTTGGAGCAGGGCAATGTCGCGGCGGTCTTCACGGCAGACCATCCGGAAGACAACCTCAAATGGCATCGCCAGCTCAAGGAGCAGGGCTATCCGGTGCAGGTGCTGCCGGTCTTCCATCCGGATGCGGCGCTCGACATCGCCAATCCGGAGTGGGGCAACTACATGCTCTACGACCTCGGACAGACGGCGGGCGTCGAGATCTCGACGATGAATGAGGTGCGCGAGGCACTCGCAAAGCGCATCGACTACTTCGCGAGCATGGGCTGCCGCACGGCGGACCACGCCCTCCCGCGCATCGTTTACCGCGAGGCGGAGGAGTACGAGCTCGACGACATCGTCGGACGCGTCATCAACAGCAAGGGCGCGCCGACGCAGGAGGAGATTGAGAAGTACCAGACGGCTGTCCTGCGCTTCCTCGGCAAGAAGTATGCGGAGCGCGGCTGGGTCATGCAGCTCCACTATGGCATCCTGCGCGACATGAACAGCAAGATGGCAGCAGGGCTCGGCAGCGGTGCCGGCTGCGACTGCATCAGCTCGAGCAATGATGGCAAAGGCCTTGCATCTCTGCTCGACCTGCTTTCGCGCGAAGAGGCCCTGCCGAAGATGATTGTGAGCTCGATGAACCCGTCGGACCAGATCGTCATCGGCTCGATCCTCGGCGCCTTCCAGACGGAGGATGCCGGTCATCTGCAGCTCGGCCCGTCGTGGTGGATCAACCAGACGCCGCTCGGCATCCGCGCGCAGATTGGCTACATGGCGAGCCTCGGCATAATCGGCACGGCGGTCGGCTTCTCGACGGATGCGCGCAGCGCGCTGTTCTGGCCGCGCCACGAGTACTACCGTCGCATCTTCTGCGATGCGCTGGCCTCGCTCGTCGATGAGGGGCTCTACCCGCCCGACAAGGATGCCTTGGGCCGCCTGATTAAGGACGTCTGCTACGAGAACGTCAAGAGTTACTTCCACATCTGACGCATCTGAGCTGATGCGCTGGATTTGTTGCATGCAAAAAGGACTGCCGTCTGGCAGTCCTTTTTCTTTTCTTCGTGGCGGAGTGGAGAGGATTCGAACCTCCGCACCGGTTACCCAGTCTAACGATTTAGCAAACCGTCCTCTTCAGCCTCTTGAGTACCACTCCATATGGCGGAGAGGGTGGGATTCGAACCCACGGTGCATTGCTGCATCACCGGTTTTCAAGACCGGCTCCTTAAACCACTCGGACACCTCTCCATATATAGCAAGTCTATTATAGCAAAAACAGGACAAGGCTGTCAAATCGAAGTGGACAGTCCGCCATTGCAGTACGAAACCAGACCTGTTATAATGAATTGTGGTACCGTTTGGCGGAGTCAGTAGCCCTCAGAAATGGGGGTGATGATATGAGCAATGAAGCAATCGTTCTGCTGCTTGTTCTGCTTATTCTTGTAGAAGCAAAAAAATGACCCGCCTTCTAGTTGGACGCTGTAGGCGGGTTTTTTAGATAAACCTACTATAGAGGGCTGCCGCTAGGCGGTGCCGTCTTACTTATCTTTATTATAATCGATTCGGGGGCTGTTGGCAATGAAAATTGCGTTTTTTGATTCGGGTATCGGCGGGCTTTCGGTGCTGCACCATGCGATGCGCGTGCTGCCAAAGGAACAGTTCGTCTTCTATGCGGATGAGGACAATGTGCCTTACGGGGTCAAAACTACAGATGAGGTCAAGGGCTTTGTGCAGCAGGCGTTCGACTTCCTCGTGGGCTGTGATGTCAAGGCCATCGTCGTCGCCTGCAACACGGCGACGTCGGTAGCGGTCCGCGAGATGCGCCATCGCTACGACATCCCGATCATCGGCATGGAGCCGGCCGCCAAGAAGGCGCTCGACCTCGATGGTGAGCATCGCGTGCTCGTTGCGGCGACGCCAATCACGGTGCACGGCAAGAAGATGCAGATCCTCATCGACCGTTTCGACAAGGACCATCTCGTCGACCTGCTGCCGCTGCCGCGCCTCGTCGAGTTCGCCGAGCGCGAGGAGTTCCGCTCGGAGGCGGTCCATGCGTATCTTGCGCAGGAGCTCGGGCGTTTCCATCTCGCGGACTACTCGGCGCTCGTGCTCGGCTGCACGCATTTCAACTACTTCAAGGACACGATGCGCGAGATCATGCCGGAGAACATGCATTTCGTCGATGGCAACGAGGGGACGGTGCGCGAGCTCATCCGCCAGCTCGACGCGCGCCATGCGCTCGAGGAACTGCCGCAGACGGTCGACTACTACTACTCCGGCCGCCGCGTCGAGGATCCTGCGGAGCTCGCGCGCATCGCGCGTTACCTGAAGCGGCTCGACTTCGTCTACGACATCCGCTGAGTCCCTATGATGCCTGCCCTTGGGCAATATTCCCTTGAAAATCTTGACTTTCCCCGGCTTTTGTTCTAGGCTATAGAATGTGTTTGTAAAGGATATCACATTCTAGGAGGGATTCTCTTGCCCATCATTACAGAGCATCATGTGAATTTTTACGATACGGATGCGATGGCTGTTGTGCATCATTCCAATTATATCCGCTGGTTCGAGACGGGACGCGTGGAGTATCTGCGCAAGTACGGCATCACGCTCGGGGATATGATGGAGGATGGCTACGTCTTCCCAATCACGGAAGTGCGGGCCAAGTACGTGTCGCCGGGCCGCTTTGACGATGTCATCTGCATCGAGACGCGCCCGAAGGCTCTGACGAAGGCGAAGATGGCCTTCCAGTACCGCGTCTTCAACAAGGCGACGGGTGAGCTCATGGTCACGGGCTTCACGCAGAACGTCTTCACGTATCGCGATAGCGGCAAGATCACGCGCCTGCCGGAGAAGTACTACGCAAAGCTGCAGCGCGCCATGGCCGATGAGGCCGTCTGGCAGGAGCTGCAGGAAAAGGAAGAGATGGCCCATCGGAAATGAATCGAATCCTATGGATAAATGAATAATTTGAATAGAAAGAGTCAGGAGGAATCAACGTGACGGTATTATATGTAATCATTGGCCTGATCGTCGCTGCGGTCATCGTAGCAAAGTTGTATCTGTGCATCGCGGGCAAGGAGAAGATCGTCGTCAAGACGGACGCTCCTTTTGTGGTGGAGTCGCAGACGGATGACGCGATCGTCATCTCGAAGAAGCTGACGTTCGTCAACGAGGGCAAGCAGTGTGCCACCATCATGGACGCACTTGTTCGCCCGCAGTTGCCGTACGAGCAGTACGACGGCATCGAGGCGCGCGGCAAGGCGGAGCGCGAGGGTGAGCCGCGTGAGGATGATTACTTTGAGGCTGTGCTGATCCAGAAGCTCGGCGATGCGAACCACGAGGATAAGCTCAACATCTTCGCCAAGGTCAAACTGACGCCGCGCAAGGGCATGACACTCAAAGAAGCACTCTCGCACATGGTCGACCTGCCGCTCGACGTCATCTGGATGGAGACGGGCCGTACGCCGTGGCATTACACGAAGGTCCGCCTGACGCTCTCCGCTGAGGAAATCGCCAAGCTCGCCGGTGTGGAACTCGTGAAGGATTGAGGACTGAGGGAGGAATTATCATGGCAGAAGCAAAACTCGATTTGATCCCGGTCCCGACGCGCATCCTGACCGAGAAAGACGATATCGTCGACAGCATTGAACGCTATACGAAGGGCAAGATTGGCCCGGATGACCTGCTCTGCACAGCAGAGAGTGTCGTCGCCATTACGCAGGGCCGCTTCGTGCGCCCGGAAGATCTCAAGATTACGCGCGTGGCACAGTTCTGCTGCCGCTTCATCCCGGACTACGGCAGCCTGGCATCGCCGCACGGCATGCAGTCCCTGATGGACGTCGAGGGCAAGTGGCGTGTGGCCTTTGCCCTGTTCGCTGGCTTCCTCGGCAAGCTCGTCGGCCAGAGCGGACTCTTCTATAAGTGGGGCGGTGAGCAGACGGCCCTCATCGATGATGTCACGGGCACGATGCCGCCGTTCGACAAGTGCATCGTCTACGGCCCGAAGGACCCGAATGAGGTCGTCAAGAAGATTCAGCAGCGTCTCGGCTGTTTCGGCGCGATGATTGCCGATGTCAACGACCTCAAGCGCTCCCGCGTCGTCGGCGTGACGGACAAGGTCGATGGCCAGATGGCAGCGAAGCTGCTCATTGACAACCCGTTCGGCAATGCGAGCCAGAAGACGCCAATCTGCATCATCAAGAACTACAGGCAGTATCAGGAGTCGCAGAAATCGCAGAAATAAGGAACCGCTGTTTTGCGAGCGGAAGAGGTGTTGTACCGCGAGGTCTCGAGGTAGGGCACCTCTCTTTTTGTTCGAGTGCAGATAGATAGTTGGGAAGAGAGGTAGTTTACATCATGGCAAGACCGGATCGGCGCACGGCGGACGCCTTGCGCCCGTATGAGATGCATCGTCATTTCCAGAAGTATCCCGCAGGCTCGGTGCTCATCGAGATGGGCAATACGAAGGTCATCTGCGCGGCCTCGATTGAGGACCGCGTGCCGTTTTTCCTGCGTGGCACAGGTGAGGGCTGGATTGCAGCGGAGTACTCCCTGCTGCCGAGCGCGACGGAGACGCGCACGCAGCGCGAGGCCGTGCGCGGCAAACAGTCGGGACGCACGCAGGAAATCGAACGCCTGATTGGCCGGAGTTTGCGCTCGGTCGTCGATACGAAGGCGCTCGGCGAGCGCACAATCATGATCGACTGCGACGTCATCCAGGCCGACGGCGGCACGCGCACGGCGTCTATTACGGGGGCATTTGTCGCTCTCGTAGAGGCATGCGCTTCATTCTACGAGAAGGGTAAGATCTTCCCCGTCAAGGACTTCCTCTCGGCCATCAGCGTCGGCGTCAGCCACGAGGGCGTGCCTATCCTCGACCTCTGCTACGAGGAGGACTCGCGCGCCATTGTCGACATGAATGTCGTCATGACGGGCGCGGGGCGCTTCGTCGAGGTGCAGGGGACGGGCGAGGGACGCCCGTTCACGCATGAGGAGCTCGGCGAGCTCTTAGCGCTCGGCGAGAAGGGCTGCCGGGAGCTCATCTCGTACGAGAAGGATGTGCTCGGCGGTGAGCTCGTATGGCTCGTCGGCCGCGAAGGTTGAAACGCTTGGAGAATTGGAGAGGTGAGAAGATGAAAAAGATCGTGATTGCAACGAAGAACAAGGGCAAGGTCCGCGAGATGCGCGAGGCGCTCTCGCACCTGCCCGTCGAGGTCGTCTCGCTGGCGGAGTTCGGCGCACTGCCCGATGCCGTGGAGGATGGGAAGACGTTTGCCGAGAACGCGCGCATCAAGGCATCGTTCTACCGCGGGAAGACGGGCTGTGCTTGCCTCGCTGATGACTCCGGCCTCGAGGTCGAGGTCCTCGGCGGAAAGCCTGGCATCTTCTCGGCGCGCTTTGCTGGCTTTCATGCTGACGATGCAACGAACAACGCGAAGCTCATGGAAGAGCTCAGGAAGGCCGGCGTCGAGTCGTCGGCGGCCGACTACCGCTGCGCGCTCGCCTTCGTCGATGAGGACGGTACGAGCCTGCTGACGGAGGGGCGTTGCGACGGCACGGTCCGCATGGTGCCGAAGGGGGAGAACGGTTTCGGCTACGACCCGTACTTCTACACGGAAGCCTATCCGGGCCGCACGATGGCGGAGCTCAGCCTGGAGGAGAAGGATGCGATCAGCCACCGCGGCAGGGCCCTGCGCGCGATGGTCAAAGAACTGGAGGAGCGCTTGAGATGAAGATCGGTATCGTAAGTGACAGCCACGGCTCGACAAATGCCATCGACCAGATGCTCGCCCATCCGGCAGCGCAGGGCGTGACGCTCTGGCTGCATGCCGGAGACATCACGCCGGATGCAGAGTACCTGGCCATGATGACCGAGGGAAGGGCAGAGGTCCGCTATGTTGCGGGCAACAGTGACTGGCCGGAGCCTGGCGCCCGTTACGACGATGTCGTGGAGGCGGCGGGCCATCGCATCTTCCTGACGCACGGCCACATGTACGGCGTACGCTTCACGACGAAGCCGCTCTGCGATGCAGCTGCGCAGTCAGGCTGTGACATCGCCGTCTACGGTCATACGCATGTGGCCGAGATCTCGCCGGGACGCATCACCGTGCTCAATCCTGGCAGTGTCGCGCGCCCGCGCGATGCGATGCAGGGGTCCTTTCTGATTGTAGAGCTTGAGCGCGGCCAGAAGCCTGACTGCCATCTAATCCGTTTCGCATGATTTTTTTGCATAGCTGACTTGCACGCCTGTCATGCATTATAGCAATTGTTCGATAAATAGACTTGCAGAAAAAATTTTTCTTGGCTGAAAGAAGGATTTTAAAAGCGAATCACTAATATAAAACTTGAGTGACAAGTATCACATTGCGGCTGTTCAAATGGAAGGTGAAAAACGAATGGAATTCACTTTTTTCAAGGGTTTGCGGGCCTTCAGAAGTGCTTGAAAGCCGCTATAAAATGTGTTATGATGAATCACAGATGTGTGATAAGTTGTATTTATGGGAGGGATCACTTTGCGAGAACTCGACGCAAAACAAATCACGGAAACCGTTGCACAGCTGTGCAAAGAGGCGGCTTACTACCTGCCAAAGGACGTCTATGAAGGCCTCAAAAAAGGCCGCGAGACGGAGAAGTCCCCGGTTGGCCAGGCTGTTCTCGACCAGATCATCAAGAATGCGGAGATTGCGCGTGACGAAGACCGTCCGTACTGCCAGGATACCGGCATGACGATCGTCTTCCTCGAAGTCGGCCAGGATCTCCATATCGTCGGCGGTGACCTCGAAGAGGCTGTCAACGACGGTATTGCCAAGGGCTACACGGAAGGCTATCTGAGAAAGTCGGTCGTAGCTGAACCAATCTTCAACCGCGTCAACACGAAGAACAACACGCCGGGTGTCATCTACACGAAGATTGTTCCGGGCGATAAGCTCAAGATCACGGTTGAGCCGAAAGGTTTCGGTTCAGAGAACAAGGGCGGCATCAAGATGCTCGTGCCGGCTGACGGCCTTGAGGGTGTCAAGAAGGCTGTCATGGAGATCATCCTGCACGCTAGCATGAACCCGTGCCCGCCGATGGTTGTCGGCATTGGCATTGGCGGCACGATGGACCGCGCCGCTGTCATGAGCAAGATGGCCCTGACGCGTTCAATTAACTCGCATAACCCGATGCCAGAGTATGCGAAACTTGAAGACGATCTCCTCGAGCTCATCAATGAAACGGGTATTGGACCGCAGCTCGGTGGCACGACGTCCTGCCTCGGTGTCAACATCGAGTGGGGCCCGACGCACATCGCCGGCCTGCCGGTCGCTGTGACGATCTGCTGCCATGCATGCCGTCATGCAACGCGCGTTCTTTGATCTGTCGAAAGACTGAGCTAAAACTATCAGGAGGAGAGATAATCATGGCAGAACCTATTCGCATTCATACCCCGTTTACGGAAGAAGATTCCCATAAGCTCAAGATCGGCGACAGCGTCCTCATCACGGGTGAGATTTACGCTGCCCGCGATGCTGCGCACAAGAAGATGTGCGAAGCACTCGCAAAGGGCGAGAAGCTGCCGATTGACTGGCACGACAAGATGGTCTATTACCTCGGACCGACGCCGGCAAAACCGGGCGATCCGATTGGCTCTTGCGGCCCGACGACTTCTGGCCGCATGGATGCTTACACGCCGACGATGCTCGACCAGGGCATCAAGGGCATGATCGGCAAGGGCTCCCGCTCGAAGGAAGTCGTCGATTCCATGAAGAAGAACGGCGTCACGTATTTCGCAGCTGTCGGCGGCGCTGCAGCGCTCATTGCGAAATCCGTCAAGAAGTACGAAGTCCTCGCTTATCCGGAACTCGGTCCGGAGGCACTTGCCCGCCTGACCGTTGAGGATTTCCCGGCCATCGTTGTCATCGACTGTGAAGGCAATAACCTTTACGATGTCAACCAGAAGAAGTATCGTACCCTGAAAGGTTACTGATAAAGTGGGAAGAAGGGAAGTTTCTGGGAGGCTCGCTTAGAAGCTTCCTTTCTTTTTCCAAGAATCAACAGGAGGTATAGAATGTTCCATACAACTTTTTATCTGCGCCGTCTGCATTCGTTAGTCGGCCTGCTGGCAATCGGCATTTTCCTCTTCGAGCATATCATCACGAATGCTCGTGCACTCGGCGGTGCCGAGTCCCTTAACGGTGCTCTGGCAATGATGGAGCTCATCCCGCATCCGATCTTCCTCGGCCTGGAAATCTTCGGTGTTGCACTGCCGATCCTCTTCCATGCCATCTACGGCATCTACATCGCCCTGCAGGCCAAGAACAACCCTGGCCGCTACGGCTACGTCCGCAACTGGCAGTTTGCTCTGCAGCGCTGGACGGCATGGTTCCTCGTCGTATTCCTCATCTGGCACGTATTCTATCTGCGCATTTTTACGAAGGCCATCAACGGCACGCCCATCTCGTATGAGCTCCTGCAGACGCTCTTCACGAGCAGCCCCATCACGACGCTGCTCTACACGATTGGCATGTTCGCCGCTATCTTCCATTTCTGCAATGGTATCACGACTTTCTGCATGACCTGGGGCATCGCCAAGGGCCCGCGCATCCAGAACGTCATCAACGTTCTCTCGATGTGCCTTTGCGCATTCCTCTGCCTTGTCACGATCGCGTTCATGGCAAGCTACTTTGTCATGTAAGACCCGATACGCTGTGTAAGAAAAGGAGAATATAAATGGCTAAGAAACCAGAAAATAAGATTATTGTCGTAGGCGGCGGCCTTTCGGGCCTCATGGCTACGCTGAAGATCTGCGAAGGCGGCGGCAAGGTTGACCTCTTCTCTTACTGCCCAGTCAAGCGCTCGCATTCCCTCTGCGCCCAGGGCGGCATCAACGCCTGCATGGATACGAAGGGCGAGCACGACTCGATTTATGAGCATTTCGATGATACGGTCTACGGCGGCGACTTCCTCGCAGATCAGCTCGCAGTCAAGGGCATGGTCGAAGCTGCTCCGAAGCTTATCAAGATGTTCGACCGCATGGGCGTGCCGTTCACGCGCACGGCTGAAGGTGTCCTCGACCTCCGCAACTTCGGTGGTCAGAAGAACAAGCGCACGGTATTTGCCGGCTCCACGACGGGCCAGCAGCTCCTCTACGCTCTCGACGAGCAGGTTCGCCGTTGGGAAGTAAAGGGCGGCGTCAAGAAGTATGAGTTCTGGGAATTCATCAAGATCATCAAGAACAAAGAGGGTATCTGCCGCGGTATCGTCGCACAGAACATGAACTCCAACGAGATCGTCTCGTTCCCGGCGGATGTCGTCATCCTCGCAACGGGCGGCCCGGGCCAGGTTTACGGCCGTTGCACGGCTTCGACGATCTGCAACGGCTCGGCTGTCTCCGCTGTCTACCAGCAGGGTGCTGAGCTCGGCAATCCGGAGTTCCTCCAGATCCATCCGACGGCCATCCCGGGTTCCGATAAGAACCGCCTGATGTCCGAGGCTTGCCGCGGTGAAGGCGGCCGCGTCTGGGTTTACCGCAAGAACCCGCAGACGGGCGAGAAAGAGCGCTGGTACTTCCTCGAGGATATGTACCCGGCATACGGCAACCTCGTTCCGCGTGACGTCGCATCGCGCGCCATCTACAAGGTCGTCGTCCACATGGGCCTCGGCATGCACAACCCGAACCGCGTCTACCTCGACCTCTCGCACATCCCGGCTGACTACCTCGAGCGCAAGCTCGGCGGCATCCTCGAGATGTACAGCGACTTCATGGGTCAGGATCCGCGCAAGGTCCCGATGGAGATCTTCCCGTCGATCCACTACTCGATGGGCGGCATCTGGGTCGATCGTGAGCATCATACGAATATCCCGGGCCTGCTGGCTTCGGGCGAGTGCGATTACCAGTACCACGGTGCAAACCGCCTCGGTGCAAACTCGCTGCTGTCGGCAACGTATTCGGGCACGATCTCTGGCCCAGAGTCCCTGCGTCTCGCACGCAGCGGTAAGCTCGGTTCCCCGCTCACGCAGGAAGAGCTCGAGGCTGCTCGCCAGGAGTGCGTCGCAGAGTTCGACAAGATCCGCAACATGAACGGTCCAGAGAATGCGCATAAGCTCCATCATGAGCTCGGCGACATCATGTACAAGTACGTCTCCATCGAGCGCGACAACAACGGCCTCAAGGAGTGCGTCAAGGAGCTCAAGGAAATCCTCAAGCGTTGGGACAACATCGGCGTCACGGACCATGGCACTTGGGCAAACCAGGAAGCGATGTTCGTCCGCCAGCTGCGCAACATGATCATCTATGCGATGGCCATCACGCAGTCCGCTCTGCAGCGTGACGAGAGCCGCGGTGCTCATGCGAAGATCGTCCTGAAGTCCGACTACGATAAGATGGATGACCAGCTCAAGGAAGCCCTCACGAAGAAGTACGGCAAGTTCCACTTCGACGCTGAGACGGGCCGTGGCACGACGGATGACGGCAACGACGACCTCGTGTTCTTCGAGCGCAACGACAAGAAGTTCATGCGCACGACCATCGTCACCTTTGACCAGGAGAAGGAAGAGCCGGTCGTTTCCTACCGCGAATTCGAGCACTCTCTCATCAAGCCGCGTCTGCGTAACTATGCCGTAGCTAAGAAAGAGTAAGAGGGAGGACAAATAGAAATGGCAGAACAGAAAAAAGTCAGAATCATCGTCGAGCGCCAGGACGGCCCGAAAGAGAAGCCGTACAACCAGGAGTTCGAGATCGACTATCGTCCGGGCCTCAACATCGTTGCTGCCCTGATGGAAATCCAGAAGAACCCGGTAACCGTCGACGGCAAGAAAGTCCCGCCAGTGACGTGGGAGTGCAACTGCCTCGAGAAAGTCTGTGGTGCCTGCATGATGGTCATCAACGGCAAGGCCCGCCAGGCTTGCTGCACGCTCGTTGACACGCTCAAGCAGCCGATTCACCTGCAGCCGGCCCGCACGTTCCCGGTCATCCGTGACCTGCTCATCGACCGCTCCGTCATGTTCGAGAGTCTCAAGCGCATCCACGGCTGGGTCGAAGTCGATGGCACGTGGGAAGTCAAGGATGCTCCAATCCAGAATCCGTACACGGCACAGACGGCTTACGAGATCTCGCACTGCATGACCTGCGGCTGCTGCCTCGAGGCTTGCCCGAACGTCGGCCCGCAGTCCGACTTCATCGGACCGGCTCCGACGGTACAGGCCTACCTCTTCAACCTCCATCCGCTCGGAAAGTTCGACGCACCGAAGCGCCTGAACGCCCTGATGGAGAAGGGTGGCATCACGAGCTGCGGCAACAGCCAGAACTGCGTCGAAGCTTGCCCGAAGAACATCAAGCTGAGCGGCGGGCAGCGTTTCCGGCAGAGCATCCAGTGCGGTGCGCAGGGCAGCAATGTGCTGCGGCGTTGTACCGCAGCAGCCGCCCAGAATGCGCACGCCCTCGGCGGCAAGGCGGCTCAGCTCCCGGGCAAAATACTCCGGCTTGCCCTGATAGCGCACTGCCGTAACGCACAGACGGAATCCGCTTCTTCTTTCGGACAAAATTTCACGATACCGGCGGCAAAACGAAAAAAAGAAAAGGGACTTCGCCCCTTTTCCCGCCTACTTTTTGAAAAAAGAAAAACCTTTTTTCTCATAAGGTTCTGTACGGACGCCGGTCACCTCATAGCCGGCTGACCGAATCGATTCTTCCAGCTTGCTGCTGTTTATCGGATCTTCCGCGATAATCTCTGTTTTCCCTTTCTTATGAGACGACGTCACTTTCTTCACCGCAAACCGGTTCCTCACCGCATCGTTGATGTGCGCTTCACACATTCCGCAGGCCATGCCTTCGACGTCCAAAGTTATTTTTACCACTGTATTTCACACCTCCTCGCGCAAAAGTTAGAAAAAACTAACTCAAACTTTAAAACAAAGCGGCTGCCAAGGTGAGCAGCCGCCGGCTTACGATTTCAGCATACACCTTCCGCACAGAAAAATCAATTCTCTCTGCAGCTGAAACCGACGTTATTTTAGATAAAACGATAAGAATCTCC
>OHBJ01000201.1_pt1 | contig 33864 bp, 29 predicted proteins | sample 1577241 | NCBI WGS metagenome assembly OHBJ01 (sample SAMEA3541594, study PRJEB24748) | human gut metagenome | biome: human gut; feature: human-associated habitat; material: faeces | place: China | collected 2012 | reverse complement strand
ATAAGAGGAAGACTACTTACGTTCCTCTTTCACGCCTCGCTTTCGCAGTCGGAAACAGCCGCAGCGGTCGCGGCGGTCGCGGCGGCAATCGCCGCGGCAACGGCGGAAGAAATAACGCCGAGCACCGCAATGACGGCGAGCGCCGCAGCCGTCCCGCCGGCGAGCGCCGCCCCCGTCTGGAGGATCCGCCCGCCATTGGCGGACCGGTTCGCCGCGAGCAGATGCCGGAAACTGCTCCCAAGACCGAAAAGAGCACGGTGGAGCAGGAGATCCTTTCTGCCAATACCGGCAAGCGCTACGGCAAAATTGATATCTGAACAAAACCGAAAGACCCCGCAGCCGTCGGGGTCTTTTTCTCTGTCCGCCGCCCTAAATTTTGCATGGCTTCCTTTCCGGCGGTGACAAAGCCAGTATTTTGTGCTACACTGTATTTAACTTATCAAACAAAGGCAGTCGGATTGAATGGAAAGGGGTCTCTTTATGCAGAAAACCAAGCTGGGCGGGCGCTTCTGGCTGGCGCTTACGGTTTTTTCTCTTGTCGGTCAGGTTGCATGGGTCGTGGAGAATATGTACTTCAACGTATTCGTCTACAAGATGTTCCACGCCACCGCCGCACAGATCGGTCTGATGGTCTCGGCTTCCGCCGTGGTCGCCACCCTCACCACCATTTTGATCGGCGCACTCAGCGACCGTGTGGGCAAGCGCAAGGTCTTTATCTGTGTGGGGTATCTTTTGTGGGGAATTTCCATTCTCAGCTTTGCCCTCATTCGCACCGATGTTATCAGCCCGATGGTCTCGGCGGGCGTTGCAGTCAGCACCGTCTGCATCAATCTTACCATCATCATGGATTGCGTGATGACCTTTTTCGGCTCTACCGCCAACGATGCCTGCTTTAATGCATGGCTTACCGACAGCACCGATAATTCCAACCGCGGTGCGGCGGAGGGCATCAACGCCATGATGCCCATGCTGGCGATCTTGGTGGTATTCGGCAGCTTTATGTTCTTCGATCTGGAGCAGGCGGCAAGCTGGGTCACCATTTTTACCATCATCGGCGTAGTGGTGATCCTCATCGGCATCGCCGGCTTCTGGCTCATCAAGGAGCCGGAGGTTACCCCCTCGCCCGCCGGCAGCTATTGGGGCAGCATTCTCTATGGCTTCAAGCCCTCGGTCGTGCGGCAGCACAGGGTGCTTTATCTTACGCTCTTGGCATTTGCGGGCTTCGGCATTTCCATTCAGATCTTCATGCCCTATCTCATTCTGTACTACGAAAAATCCCTCGGCATGGAAAATTATGTGCTGGTCATGGCGCCTGCCATTGTGCTGGCGGCGGTGTTCACCGCCTTTTACAGCAGGCGGTATGATACCCGCGGCTTTCGCAGCGCCATTCTGCCGGGAGTGGCACTGCTGCTTCTGGGCTATCTCATTCTGTATTTTACCCGCAGCACGCTGCCGGTGTTCCTCGGCTCGCTGTGCATGATGATGGGCTATCTTTCCGGCACCGCCGTCTTTGGTGCGATGATGCGTACCTACACCCCGCCGGAGCAGGTCGGTCTGTTTCAGGGGCTGCGCATCGTGGCGCAGGTGCTGGTGCCGGGCGTCATCGGCCCCACCATCGGTGCGGCGGTGCTGAAAAATGCCGAACTGGTGGTGGGCAGCGATGGTACTGTCTCCTTTTTGCCCAATGCCGATATCTGGCTGGCGGCATTCGCAGCGGGGTTGGTGCTGTGCGTGCTGCTGGCAGTGCTGTTCGCCCGTCTGAAAAAAGAACCGCAGCCGCTCCCGCGGCAATAAATCAAACCAGAAAGCAAGTGATCCGCCATCAAAACCGGCGGGTCACTTTTTTGCCCGAAGGGAGCGTGCGCTCCCTTCTTCATGCAGGGTTATTCGATAATTCTACCCATTCAGTAGAAGTTTTCCCCACTTTGCACACAGTTTTCCACATTACATGGGGAAAGGATCCGATAAAAAAGCCGAAAAAACCGCCCTGTTTGATGATTTGACGTTTGTTTTCCACCTTTTCCACGCCAACGGTGCGAAAGAAGCGGTGGAAAGCCTGCACCTCGGCGCAGATACATTTTTCACAAAAAAAGGAAAGCGCCGATCCTTTCGGCACTTTCCTCCGTCAGCTTATTTCTGTACTCCGTCGGCTCAGTCCACCAGCGCCGCCTCTGCATCTTGGCGCTCCTCCTCGGCGGCGTTCACGCCGGCATTGGGGTCATTGATCAGCGGATTGCTCACCGCCGGATCCAGCTTCACATACTTGGGCGGCTCCATCAGCAGGGCAGGGTTCATCAGCAGGCGGCGCAGCAGCCGCATCGAGCTTGCATAGTAATATCCGTCGCAGATGCGCTCATCGTTGACGATCTTCATGCCTACCGTGCGGCGGGCGGTTGCCTCTCCGTTTTCATCGTAAACGGTATGGCGCTCCCGTTTGCCCATGGCTACAAAGGTGCTGTAGGTGCCCAGCTCGGTCAGGTGGTGGTAGATGGGCCCGATGCCCAGCGAGCCGACGTTGGTGTACATCGCGCTGCAATGCCACGGGCTTGCCTTTGTCAGCTTTTCGGGCAACCAGCCGCGGTTATCTAAAAAGTGGATCATCGAAACGGCAAACCGGAACAGCCACGCCGGCAGCTTGCCCAGCAGACCGGCTACGCCGTCAATGCCGGTGCCCTCCTCATGGTTCATTGCCTCCGCAATGGCTTCGTCCAGCCGCCGCTGCACGTCCTGCAGGGTGTCGCGCGGGTCAAAGCTCGGCTTGATCATCGTTTCCTCGCCGTCGTCGGTCATATTGCGCTTGATGGCAATGGAGATCTCGATGGAATTATGGGCATACAGCTTGTTGTGCACCACAAAGCGGTTCAATGCAGGGCGCTGGCTGATCATTCGCACCATCGCCGCCACAAAGATCGTCATCATCGAAAGATTGGGCATATCATCTTTGTGCGCTTTCAAAAAATCCATCATCGGCTCTGCGTCCAGCGTTTCCGCATAGTAGTCCTGGCTGTCCAGTCTGGTTCGCATGATAAAGGGTACCACCGTAAAAAACAGCGGGACATTGCGCAGCTTCCAGCCGTCCTTGCGGTCGCCGTGCATCTTCTTATAGTAATCTCTCATCATGGGGGGAAGCACCTCTCTTTTTGAAGCAGTATGGTTGCGTGATATTTGCAGCTTCTTTACCCAGTATAGCAATTGTGTCCCAAAATTACAACCGTTTTGCCGCATAAATCATACATTGGCAACGCCGCCTTTTTGTGGTATGATATTCTATTATAGTATGCGCTTGTCACCGCTTTGCCTGCTATTTCATTCTTTTTTCATTCTGTAAGGAGGAAACCTCTATGCGAGATACCATTGTTGCCATTGCCACCGCCGTCGGTGGGGGAGTCGGTATGGTGCGTCTTTCCGGCGAAAAGGCGCTTGCCATTGCCGGCCGGATCTTCCGTCCCGTCAACAGCGCAAAGCACCCTGCCGGCATGGCAGGCTATACCGGCGCATTCGGCAGGGTCTACGCAGGGGAGCAGCTCCTTGATGAAGCCGTTTTGTTTGTTTACCGCGCCCCCCACAGCTACACCGGCGAGGACGTCGCCGAGCTGTGTTGTCACGGCGGAGAATTTGTATTGACGCAGGTGCTTGCCGCCGCCGTTGCCGCAGGCGCCCGCCCCGCCGAAGCAGGCGAGTATACCCGCCGTGCCCTGATGAACGGCAAAATGACCCTTACCGAGGCGGAAAGCGTGATCGACATTATGGCGGCGCAAAATACCCAGAGCCTCCGTGCCGCTCTCGGCGCCATGGAGGGCGCCCTGCACCGTGAGGTGCTTGCCGCCGCCGATACCCTCACCGATTGCTGCGCCCACATCTCGGCATGGATCGACTACCCCGAGGAGGACGTCGAGGAGGTTTCCGCCCCTGTTTTGCTGGCGCAGCTTGGCAGCGTGGAGAAAACCCTCTCCCGTCTGGAGCAAAGCTGGCAGCAGGGGCAGATGGTGCGGCAGGGCATTTCCACCGCCATCATCGGCAGCGCCAATGTCGGCAAATCCACTTTAATGAATTTACTGTCCGGTCGGGAGCGCAGCATCGTTACCGCCATCGCCGGTACCACCCGCGATGTGATTGAGGAAACCGTGCGTCTTGGCGAGCTCACCCTTCGCCTTTCAGATACCGCCGGTCTGCGGGAAAGCGACGACCCCATCGAGCAGATGGGCGTGGAGCGCAGCCGCCGTGCCTTGGAGCAGTGCGACCTGATCCTTGCGGTCTTTGATGAAAGCCGTCCCCTCACCGCCGAAGAACGGCAGTGGCTGCCTGCCTTGGCGGGCCGCGCCGCCGTCGCCGTCTATAATAAGCAGGATCTTCCCCCCGTCCTTACGGCGGAGGAAAAAGCGGAGATCGCCGCCGTGGTCCCCGCCTCGGTCGCGGTCAGCGCCGCCGCCGGTACCGGACTTCATGAGCTGACCGAAGCGATCCGCAAGGTCGTCGGGCTTTCCCACTTTGATCCGGCTGCGGCAGTTATCGCCAATGCCCGTCAGTTGGAGTGCATCACCGCTGCCCGCCGCAGCTTGCGGGAGGGGTTAGAAGCCCTGCAAGCCGGTGAAACGCTGGACGCTGTCTCGGTCTGTCTGGAGCAGTCCGCTGATGCGCTCCTTACCCTTACCGGTCGCCGCGCCTCCGCCGAAGCCATCGACAAGGTATTCGAGCAGTTCTGCGTGGGCAAGTAGCCTCGGCAAGCATCGCGCCCGCACCCGCGCACCGCGACCCGTTCTATGACTTAGTCCCATGTCGCCTATCGGCGTCGCAAAGTCTTACAAAAGGTTTTCATTTGTACGCCTATCCGGCGGGGAGGCACTTTTGCACCGCCAAAAGTGCCCAAAAGCGGCTTGGGGCAAGCCCCAAGACCCCGGACGCACCGGAACGCCCGCTCGGAACGGCTGCGCCGTCCCGAAGCGTGGGCTAAACGGTGCTTATAGGGTGTCTGCGACGCATTTTTATCGCCTGCCGCGCTGGAGCGCGGAATGGCGAACCACCACCCCTGTCCCCTCCTCTGAGGAGGGGAACTATGCGGGTAATGAGCAAATACTTTGAAGTCTATTTCTACTGTCCTCGGCAAACATATCTCCCGCACCCTCTCACCGCGACCCGTTTCACCGAGCCGCAGCGTGAAGCTGACACGGCGAAGCCGTGACGGAGGGATTGATATATTCTTTCTCCCCCGCATAGCTTTACGATCCGACGGGAACAAAAAACGACCCGTCGCCGCGCTCCCATCGGGAGCCGCTTCGGGTCGTCGCTTTATCACTTTGTTTACAGCTGAATCTTTTCCTCCTGCTCCTGCTTTTTCAGCCAACGCAGCTTGATGGCGCGGGAAACCAGTGCTACCACTGCACCAAGAGCGCCCAACAGCCCCAGCCAGCCGAAGAACATGGCGGCGGTGACTTCACCGGCGGGGTCGTTTCCGCGGCTCAGCAGCTCCATGCCGCCAAACAGCAGCAGACAGGCTGCCAGCACCAGCGGGATCACATAGGGCTTGGCAGTCGGCTTGCCGGCGGAAAAACCCACATCAAGCGTCACCGCCAGCAGCACAATGCACAGGATCGTTCCTTGCGAAAGCAGTGTACGAATCAGGAACATATCACTTTTCCTCCGTGGCATCGGTTTGTTTGGCGGAAGCCTCGGCAGGGGCATCGGCGGTATCGGCAGGCTTTTCGGTTTGCAGCTTTGCCATCAGCGCCTCCAGCTCCTCCGCAGAAAGGCTGCTGCGCAGCTGTTCCACCCGCCGCTCCAGATCCTTCTGGGCTTCCTCGGCAGCGTTCTTTGCCTGCTCGATGTTTTGCTTTTCATACGCGCGCGCCAGCCCGTGTGCATACTCGCGGCCCGTGGGCGCGGGCGCGACCGGAATCAAAGCGGTCAAACCGCACAGCACCATCACCAGCTTCAGGCAGGTGATGGCTGCACCGTAGCTGGGGTATTCGGTATTCAGGGTGGAAAGGTACAGGGCTTTATAGTCGGCAAAACAGATGATTGTTACAACGCACCAGACCAGGAAAAAACCAAAGCCGAGCAGCAGCTTTTTGTTGCTGTCCAGCCCGCGGCGGTTGCAGAACAGAAAGATGCCGACCACCAGCAGGAACAGCATCACCAGCTCAAAGATCAAAAAGGCGGGAATGGCGTAAAGTCCCTGCGTCAGATAATCCCGGCTCAGCACCAGATCGCCGGCGATGACTGCGACGAACAGGAGAATGGCGGCAACAAAACGGGCGCGTGGGGCGGTGTTCTTTTCCATAGCGTTTTTACCTCTTTTCGCATTCGCAGATGAAAATGGGAGCAGGTTTGTAAATTTTTTGTAAAGCTTTGTGTGAATTCAACACTTTTACTGCAAATTTCAGTCGATTCGGACGGATTAGTGGGAGATGGTTTTCTGCCGGCACCGGACACCCGAATTCGACCATAGTGTAACATACGGCTTTTCCCTTGGCAAGTTTTTTCACAAATTCGGCTATTCTCCGGCAGGGCGGCCGCCCTCCGGCGGCAAATAATGCAGGGGCGGCAAATGAGCTCCGCCCGTAAAATTCAAGGAGGTTTTTCCATGCAGTGGGTGATTCGTGTCGGCTATGCAGTGATGATCTTCGCCATTATCATGTGCTTTATTTTCAGCAAGCGCGGCGAAAAGGAAATGCGTCACATGATCGACCGCTTTGCGCAGGCTTTTTGCAAGCTGTCCAATTATGTTCTTCCGGGCGGGCGGGCGCCCAAGGCGGTGCTTGCCACCCAAAAAAAGGCTGGGGTGATGCAGGCGCTGCCGGTATCGGAGCAGCCAGAGGAGCTGCAAAAGCTGATGAAACGGGGTACGACCCGTCATTTGGCGGAGCTGTACGGCGAAATGGAGGAGGCAAGCGCCGAGCTGTGCTACCGCTGCCGCAGCCATCGCCGCAACCGGGAGCTGTTTGCTGACCCGATCCGGCAGATCTGCTATGTGACCAACGTGTTTCTGGAGGGCTGCGCCGACCCCAAGACCATCAGCGACCAGAACCGAATCAATGCCTTTGAGAGCTTCTACACCGAGCAGCTCAAGCACCGCGCCACCCTGCTGAAGCGCATAGCCGGCGAGAATGCCGAGCCGTTCCTCGACCTGAACGCCGACTACGATCTGGCGACGGTGGAGAAGATGGAGATGGAAGCGCGCCGCAACCGCCGCAAGACCGAAAAGGAGGCGGCTGCACGCCGCAAGGAGGAAAAAGCAGCGGCAAAGGCGGCAAAATCCGCTGCCAAGGGCGCCGGAGCTGCCGGACAGCAGGAGACTGAGGAATAAAATACCGCTGAAAACCTGCCGGACGCAGGGAAGCTGCGGCGCGGCGCCCGCAGCGGGGGAGGGCTGACCGCCCCGTAGGGGCGGCAGTCCCGACGGTGAGCGGAGGGCGCCGCGCCATAAAGCGGTGGAGGACGAAATACCTCGGCAACCCTGATAACGAAAGACCCGCCGGAGGGCGGACCAGAGATGGGAGGAAAGGGCATGGCAAAACGACAACCGACCGTGCTGCGAATGCCGGAAAACGGGGCGGGGGATCCCTTTTTCGGGCGGCAGGGCAACTGGTTCGAGGTGATTTTTGAGTCATCTTACGATGGCATTTATATCGCAGACGGCAATGCAATCACCCTGACACTGAACAAAAGCTACGAGACCATCAGCGGTTTGCACAAGGAGGAGATGGTGGGGCGCAGCATGGCGGAGCTGGTGGAGAGCCGTGTGATTTCGGCATCCGGTACGCTGCTGGCGCTGGAGCGCCGCGAATCGGTGACGATGGAGCAGCTTTTCAAGACCGGCAAGCGCGCCATCATCACCAGCACGCCGGTTTTTGATGCCGAAAGCAACATCGTCATGGTGGTCACCAATGTCCGTGATGTGACCGAGCTGTATTCGCTGAAGGAGCAGCTGGAGCAGAGCGAGGAGCGCAACCGGCTGTATTCTGCCGAGCTGGAGGCAGCGCGCAACCGGCAGGACCGCAGCCCATCCAGTCTGATCTTCCATGACAAGAGTATGCAGAATGTCATCAATCTGCTGAACCGTGCCGCCCAAATGGAGGTGCCGGTGCTGCTGCAGGGCGAGGTAGGCGTGGGCAAGGGCGCCCTTTCGGAGTATATCCATGCCAGAAGCAAGCGCCGCAAGGAAAGCTACATTACAGTGCCGTGTGCCTCGCTGCCTGACGACAGTATGGTTGCCGATCTGTTCGGGTTGGGCCCCGGCGTTTCGCCGGAATACCCACAGGGCAAGACCGGTGTGCTGGAGCAAGCAAATCACGGCGTTATTTTTCTGGACGAGGTGGAGCAGCTGAACCACGAGTGCCAGACCCGTCTTTACTCAGTCATCAAGCGGCGGCGGCTGAGACCGCTGGGCTATGGCTCCGATAAGCCCTGTGATTTACGGATCATTGCCTCCACCAGCGCCGACTTGATGGAACTGGTGCGGGAAAAGAAGTTCCGGGAGGATCTGTACTATGCCCTAAGCGTACTGCCCATCAATGTGCCGCCCCTGCGGGAGCGCCGCGAGGATATTCCCTACATTGTGACGGCGCATGTGGCGGAAATGAACAAAAAATATCACCAGAAAAAACGCTTTGCGCCGGAGACCATCATCTGTATGCAGAGCTACAACTGGCCCGGCAATATCCGTGAGCTGCACAATGTGGTGGAGCGGCTGATGATCCTTTCCAAGAACAACGTCATTCAACCGGAGGAGTTGCCCATTACCACCGACATTACCATCAGTCAGAAGGAGAGCGAGGAGTACTTTGAACGGGTAAACCTGCACAAGCTGGTGGAGCAGCTGGAGATCAGCTATATCCGGCGGGCGTACAGCCGCTACGGGAACGTGCGGGACGCTGCCCGCAGCCTTGGCATGGACGCTTCCACCTTTGTGCGCAAGCGCAAAAAGCTGGAGCAGGAGCGGGAGTAAGCTGCAAAAACGCAACAATGCGCAAAACTGCAACAAACCGTTTTTGTTCAAAAAAATTTAACGAATGAACAAAAAAGTTCCTGTTTCAAGCGGAAAATCAAATTAAAAAAATTTCACAAACGGGAGCAACTGTTGCGCTATTGCAACGGGCGCTCCCATTTTTTTGACATTTTGTGCTTAAAATGCCTGTGAAACGCCGGAAACCGCAAAAGTGCCAAAAGGAAAAGTGAACAAAGAAAAATCCGCCAAAATCACACCCCTGCCAAACTTTCCTGCGGGCGGTTTACAAGCCGAAACCTGCCGGATATAATCGAAATTGGAAGCGGGGACGGTATGTACCGTCGTTTTCGAGGAGATACCCGCTTAACCGTGTAAGCTGCGGAAAAGCTGCCGCCTGATTGGGACAGGCGGGCAGCTGCTCCGCAAGAGGAGTTGCCACAAGAAAAACTGTAACGAGGAGGAATCTTCACATGACCGAAACCGAGAAGAAAGTTGCGGTACCGGAAGGCTTTATGACCGGTAAGTTCCCGCTGAAAAAGCGTGCTTACGGGGAAGAACAGCCCGGTATCAAAGTCGGCCCCTTCAAGATCCGTATCCCGCTGGTCCACCATGAGTGGTCCTGGACCGAGATGGCTGCCGCCATGTTCCTGGGCGTTGCCTGCCTGGGCGCCGGCGTTACCACCACGATGACCACCTTTGGCTTGGACGACCCCGCAAACATCGCTGCCCTGGGCTTCGATGAGAACGGCGTATTCCTGATGGCTTTGACCTTTGGTGTTCTGAACGCGATCTGCTACTATCTGCCCTCTCTGCTGGGCGACCCCGTAGTACCCGGCTGGATCACCCCCGCGCTGCCCCTGACCCTGAAGTTCCTGCAGCAGTGGGATCTGCCCAACTATGCGACCGGACAGGTTGACCGTATTTATGCAATGATCGCCCTGCAGATGCTGGTTGCTCTCAGCTTCCTCATCATGGGTGCAACGGGTATCGGACGCAAGCTTGTTGATGCCGTGCCAATGGGCATCAAGGCAGGTATTGTACTGGGCGCCGGCGTAACGGCTGCGGTAAACGTATTCTCCGCCCGTATGCCCAAGGCTCCCTGGACCGTTGCCATTGCTGTTCTGATGTCCTATTTCTTCCTGTTCAACCCCAGCTTTGCCCGCAAGGCGACCAAGAGCCGTTTCTGGAATGTAGTGCGTAACCAGGGCGTAGTTCCTGCCCAGCTGTTCGCCATCATTCTGGCTCCCGTGCTGCTGCACGAGATCCCTCTGCCTCAGATTCAGTGGGGTCTGACCCCCCTGAGCTTCGGCTATGTTCTGGAGCACTTCACCATCTTCGGACTGGGCTTCCCTGCCTGGAGCTTCTTCCTGGCGGCGATCCCCTCTGCTCTGGCGACCTACATCATCGCCTTCTCCGACTTTGTACTGGCGAAGGAAGTTGTTGCCGAGGCAACCTCTTATCGTCCCGATGAGAAGGTTATCTTCGATGCCAGCCGTTCCAACCTGGTCAGCTTCCTGCGTAACGCCATCATGTCCCTCTTTGCTCCCTGGGTTCCCATGTGCGGCCCGCTGTGGGCTTCCGGTCTGTTGACCATCACCGAGCGCTATAAGAGAGGCTACAAGACCATGCACACCTACTGGGACGGCGTATGTACCTTCCGTGCCGCCACAGTCATTGCGGTTCTCATTCTGCCGCTGGTCACCCTCATTAAGCCCGCGTTTGCCATCTTCTTCGGCATCACCATGGGCGTTCAGGCCTTCGCCTGCGGCAACATCGGTATCCGCATGTGCACTACTGCCAATGACCGCGGTGTCGCCTGCGTTATCGCCGGTGCCCTGACCTACTTCACCCCCGGCTGGGCTCTGCTCGTCGGTATCATCGTCTGGGTCGTTGTTGACGGCTCCGAGGCTGTTATCAACCTGAAGAACCGCAAGAAGACCCCCGGCGGCCCTACCCCGGAGGAGCTGGTTTTCACGGCTGAAGACAAAAAAGGCTGCTGCTGATTATTAAAGAAATTACCCCGCAAGGAAAAATGCCCCACCCGCGGGAGATGAGATAGCCCACTGCGGCGCGCACTCATCTCCCGGCGGGCAAGGGAAAGATGGAACTGATGATCCCAAGGTCAGTTCCATCTTTCCGCGAAAGCGCGCCGCCCAAAAGAGAAAAGAAAAGGGAGGTAAACCGCCATGAAAATGCTTTCTATTAAACCGACCATCTATAAATTTAAGACCGCTGAAGAATTTGCTGCGGAATTCAAAATCGGCGAGGGTGACCTTGTTATCACCAACGAATATATCTACCAGCCCTTCTTTGGCAAGCTGAATCTCGGCTGCGATGTGCTGTATCAGGAGAAATACGGCGTAGGCGAGCCCTCCGATGACATGGCTGAAGCCATGTACAAGGATATTAAAGGTGACCATAAGCGTGTTATCGCCATCGGCGGCGGTACCGTCATTGATATTTCCAAGCTGTTTGCACTGAAAACCGTTTCCCCCATTCTTGACCTTTATGACGGCAAGGCCGAGATCGTAAAGGACAAGGAGCTGGTACTGGTACCCACCACCTGCGGCACCGGCAGCGAAGTAACCAACATTGCCATTCTGGCACTGAACAGCCGCGGCACCAAGAAGGGTCTGGCGGTAGACGAGATGTATGCCGACAGCGCCGTGCTGGTTCCTGAGCTGCTGAACGGACTGCCCTTCCGCTTCTTTGCCACCAGCTCCATCGACGCGCTGATCCATGCGGTAGAATCCAGCCTTTCCCCTAAGGGCAACGAGATGACCCGCATGTTCGGCTACAAAGCCATTGAAATGATCCTGCACGGCTATAAGAAGATCGCTGCCGAGGGTCAGGAGGCGCGTATGCCTCTCCTGGAGGACTTCCTGATGGCTTCCCTGTATGCCGGTATCGCCTTTGGCAATGCGGGCTGCGCTGCCGTTCATGCCATGAGCTACCCACTGGGCGCGACCTTCCACGTAGCGCACGGCGAGAGCAACTATGCCATGTTCACCGGCGTGATGAAGAATTATATGGAGATCCGCCAGGACGGCGAAATCGAGAAGCTCAATAAGTTTATTGCCGATATTCTGGGCTGCAAGGTAGAGGACGTTTATGAGGAGCTGGAGAAGCTGCTCAACAACCTTATTCAGAAGAAAGCCCTGCACGAGTACGGCATGACCCGCGAGCAGATCGAGGAGTTCACCGACAGCGTGATTGCCAACCAGGGCCGCCTGATGGCAAATAATTTTGTGGAACTGGATCGCGACCGTTTGATCAAGATCTATACCGAGCTGTACTAATAGCAAGAAACAGAGCCAACCAATGATGAATCCAAAGAAAGAAAGGAAGTAAATGAAATGGCACTGATGACTGGCGAACAGTATATTGAAAGCATTAAGAAGATCAAAATGGAGATCTACATGTTCGGTGAGAAGTATAATAACCCCACCGAAAGCCCCATTCTGCGTCCCTCCCTCAACTCTGTGCGTATGACCTATGATCTGGCACAGATGCCCGAGTATGAGGACCTGATGACTGTGGTTTCCCCCTATACCGGCACCCGCGTCAACCGCTTTGCCCATATCCACCAGAGCACGGAGGATCTGGTAAAGAAGGTTAAGATGCAGCGTCTGTGCGGTCAGAAGACTGCCTCCTGCTTCCAGCGCTGCGTAGGCATGGACGCCTTTAACGCCCTGTTCTCCACCACCTATGAGTGTGACAAGGCTCACGGCACCAACTACCATGAGAACTTTGTGAAGTTCATGAAGTATGCCGCCGAGAACGACCTGACCGTTGACGGCGCCATGACCGACCCCAAGGGTGACCGTTCCCTGGCGCCCCATGCACAGGCGGATCCCGATATGTTCCTGCGGATCGTAGAGCGTCGTCCCGACGGTATCGTTGTTCGCGGCGCCAAGGCTCACCAGACCGGTATCTGCAACTCTCACGAAGTAATCGTTATGCCCACCCAGTCCATGGGCCCCGACGATAAGGACTATGCGGTTTCCTTCGCCGTTCCGCTGGATACCCCCGGTCTGTTCATGATCATCGGTCGCCAGAGCTGCGACACCCGTAAGCTGGAGGGCTCCACCCTCGACGTTGGCAACGCCGAGTTCGGCGGTGTAGAAGCACTGACCATCTTCGACGATGTATTTGTACCCAATGACCGTATCTTCCTGTGCGGCGAGCATGAGTTTGCCGGAATGCTGGTTGAGCGCTTTGCCGGTTACCATCGTCAGAGCTACGGCGGCTGTAAGGTCGGCGTAGGCGACGTTCTGATCGGTGCTGCTGCGGTTGCCGCTGATTACAACGGCGCTGCCAAGGCGAGCCACATCAAGGATAAGCTTATTGAGATGACCCACCTGAACGAAACGCTGTATTGCTGCGGGATTGCCTGCTCCGCCGAGGGTCATAAGACCGAGAGCGGCAACTACATCATCGACCTGCTGCTTGCTAACGTCTGCAAGCAGAACGTCACCCGCTTCCCCTATGAGATCGTCCGTCTTGCCGAGGATATTGCCGGCGGTCTGATGGTCACCGCTCCCTCCGAGAAGGATCTGCGCGATGAGAAGGTCGGTCCGTACATCGACAAGTATCTGCGCGGTGTTGCTACCGTTTCCACCGAGAACCGCATGAAGATCCTGCGCCTTATTGAAAACCTGGCTCTGGGCACTGCCGCTGTCGGCTACCGCACCGAGTCCATGCACGGCGCCGGTTCTCCGCAGGCACAGCGCATTATGATCAGCCGTCAGGGCAACCTGAATGCCAAGAAGGAGCTGGCAAAGGCGATCGCGCACATTGAAGAATAAACCCTCCTCAATTACAATACCCCTTATCTCCCCGCGGGGCAGGGCGTAGGGCACTGCGCCCCGTCCTGTCCCGCCCCCTTTTACGGGGGAGAGCGGGAGAACACCAAAAAACCAAGGAGAGATGCGATCCATGATGGAACGGATAGAACAGGTGCTGAATGAAAAGGTACGCCCTGCCCTACGCACTCACGAGGGTGATATTCAGGTAGTGCGGGTGGAGGACGGCGTACTGTACTTCCGTATGCTGGGGCAATGCAGCAACTGTCCCTCGGCGGTGGTCACGGCAGAGGAGCTGGTGGCCCCCCCCATTCTGGAGGCCATTCCGGAGATACGGCAGGTAGTGCTGGATACCACGGTGAGCGATGAGCTGTGGCAGGACGCCATGGAGCTGCTGCGCCGCCGCCACGCCGGAGAAGCGTGAGAGTAGGCATCAAATACTGTGGGGGCTGCAACCCACGCTATGACCGCGTAGCTGCCGTGCGGGAGCTGGAAAAGCGGCACCCCGAATGGCAGATAGAGCCTGCCGGTGACGGCGGGCAGGAGTACATTCTGGTGGTGTGCGGCTGCACCGCTGTGTGCGCAGCACACGACAGCCTGCGGGCTGTCCGACATAAATTTGTGATTAACAGCAGGGAGCAGTTTGACGCTGCCTGCGAAGCGATAAAAAAAGAAAATGAGGTGTGACAAATGCAAGACTGGAGAACCCTGTATCAGCAGAAGCTGACCACCGCCGAGGAAGCGGTAAAGCATATTAAATCCGGCGACCGTGTGGTAGTTGCCCATGCGACCGGCGAGCCGATCCTGCTGACCGATGCCATGGTGGCAAATGCCGAGCAGTATGAGAATGTGGAAATCGTGCATATGGTGGCAATGGGCAAGGCGGAGTACTGCCTGCCGGAGAATTCCAAGCACTTCCGCCACAACAGCCTGTTTTTGGGCGGCAGCACCCGCAAGGCGATCGAGGAGGGACGCGGCGACTTTACCCCCGTATTCTTCAGTGAGATCCCGGAGCTGTTCCGCACCACCCTGCACCCCAATGTGGTGCTGCTGCACCTGAGCACTCCCGATGAGCACGGCTATTGCAGCTTTGGCGTTTCCTGCGACTACACCAAGCCCGCTGCCGAGTGTGCCGACCTGCTGATCGCACAGATCAACCCCAAGATGCCCCGTACCATGGGCGACAGCTTTATCCATGTCAGCAAGCTGGATTATATCATTGAGCAGGAGTCAGATCTCATCGAGCTGCCGCCTCCCCACATCGGCGATGTGGAGCGTGCCATCGGCGAAAATATCGCCTCTCTGGTAAAGGACGGCGACTGCCTGCAGCTGGGCATCGGCGCCATTCCCGACGCAGTGCTCTTGTTCCTGAAGGATAAGAAAGACCTTGGTATTCACTCCGAGATGTTCAGCGACGGCGTGGTGGAGCTGGTAGAAGCCGGCGTCATCACCAATGCAAAGAAGAACATTCACAAGGGCAAGAGCGTGGCGACCTTTCTGATGGGTACCCGCCGCCTGTACGACTATGTGGATAACAACCCCGAAGTCGCCATGATGCCGGTGGATTATGTCAACGATCCCCGCGTGATCTGCCAGAACGATAACCTTGTTTCCATCAACTCCTGCGTGCAGGTAGACCTGATGGGGCAGGTGGTTTCCACCTGCGTGGGTCTGCGCCAGATCAGCGGCGTAGGCGGTCAGGTAGACTTTGTACGCGGCGCGAACATGAGCCGCGGCGGCCGCACCATTATGGCGATGCCCAGCACCGCCGCCAAGGGGACCATTTCGAAGATCGTTCCGCTGATTGACGAGGGCGCTGCCGTAACGACCAGCCGCTATGACGTCAACTATGTGGTGACCGAATACGGCATTGCGCAGCTGAAGGGCAAGACCCTGAAGGACCGTGCCAGAGCGCTGATCGGCATTGCGCACCCCGACTTCCGTGAGGGTCTGATCAAGGTGTACGAGGAGCGCTTCCACTGCAAGTTCTGATGAATTGACTTTATCATTTTCATTTCTTATTTTCCCCCGTGAAGAGAGGACAATGCCAGCCCCATTGTCCTCTCTTCCACTATCCCCGCCGGCGAGCGGGAGGGCGTTCCGCAGCGGTGAGGGCTGCCCGAAGCGCAGCGGAGGGTCAGCCCGAGTGGGAGCGGAGGGACGCCCCCTGCGGGGTGGAAAAGCAAAAAAAGAGAGGAGACATTATCATGAATGAGATTTGGCTGAGCGGGATCGGGATCCTGCTGGCACTATGCGGCATGACGGTGCTGATTTTCCGGCGGGTATCGCCCATTATTGTGGGGCCGCTGGCGGCGCTGCTGGTGACGCTGCTGAGCGGGTTGCCGGTGCTGGACTCGGTGACCGGCGTGTATGTGCAGGGCGTCGGATCCTTCTTTGTGTCTTATTTTATGATCTTCCTGCTGGGAAACCTGCTGGGCAGCCTGTACCAGATCAGCGGCGCAGCGGCAAAGATCGGCGAGACGGTGGTGCGCTGGTTCGGTGCCAAAAACTGCATGGTGGCGTGTCTGATCTCGGCTGCGCTGCTGAGCTACGGCGGAATCAACAGCTTTGTCATCATTTTTGCCATCTATCCCATCGCGCTGAAGCTGTTTGAGGAGGCTGACCTGCCGACCTATCTGCTGCCGGGCATTGTGTGCGGCGGTATGTGGACCTTTGCAATGACCGGTCCCTTTTCACCGCAGATCTGCAACATCGTTTCGATGCAGAGCCTCGGCACGCCCTCCTATGCGGGATTGATCCCCGGTCTGGCGGCTTCTGTGGCGATGGCGGTGCTGATCGTCTGGTACATGAACCGTCAGGCGAAGAAGGCAAAGCTGCGCGGAGAGCATTTTACCCCGCCCGAGGGCGGCGTGCGCCAGCATGAGGGTGCGACCCCGAATGCGGTCGTCAGCTTTATTCCACTGACGGTCGTAATCGTGCTGTTTAATGTGACAAGCATCGGGATCGTTGCGTGCCTGCTGATCGGTATTGTGCTGTCGCTTCTGCTGTTCTATCGCAGCATTCCGTGGAAGGAGATGCTGCCGACCGTCAATCAGGCGGCGACGACCTCGGTAACGGTCATTATCAATACCGCCACCATTGTGGGCTTCGGCGCAGTGGCGAAAATCACCCCGTTTTATGCGTGGGCGGTGCAGACGCTGGAGGCCTCCACTGCCAATCCCTATCTGGTGGCGGCGGTGGGCAGTAACCTGTTTGCCTGCATTCTCGGCTCCTCCTCCGGCGGACTGACGCTGATGTACACCTCGCTGAAGGATATTTTCCTGAGCTATGCAGGACAGGGGTACAGTCTGGAATTTATCCACCGGCTTTGCTCTCTCGGCTCCGGCGGATTGGATTCGATGCCGTGGAACGGCTCGATCGTATCGGTGTTCGGGATCTGCCACACCACCCATAAGGCAAGCTATAAATACAACTTTGTGACCTGTGCAGTGATACCGGTGCTGTGTACCTTCCTCATTGCGCTGCCCATCTGCATCTGGTTGGGCTGATAGAAGGAGAGAACCCATGAAAACGATACTGACAATGCCCGATACCGACATTGCTCTGCTGACGATGGAGGGGGAGGGATCGCCCTTTATTCTGAACCGCCGCACCATGGCGGAGATGAATACCCTGCTGGACGAGGTGGAACGGCGCGCTCCGCGCGCACTGGTGCTGACCGGCACGGGGAAATTCTTTTGCGCCGGTGCAGATATTAAAGAGATGGCGGCGATGAGCGGACAGGAGCTGTATGAATGGGCGCCGCTGGGCAGCCGGTTGAACACCCGCCTGGAGGAGCTTTCAATGCCGGTGATTGCCGCAGTGAACGGTATGGCACTGGGCGGCGGCTGCGAGCTGGCACTGGCGTGTGACCTGCGCTGCGCCTCCATGGCGGCGAGCTTTGCGGTGCCGGAGGTAAGCCTTGGGACCATCTGCGGGGCGGGCGGCACCCAGCGGCTGCCGCGGCTCATCGGGGAGACCCGTGCCAAGGAGATGATCTTTACAGGGCGGCGGATTACCGCCGAGACCGCCCGTGAATGGGGACTGGTGAACAATGTATTTACCGCCGGCACGCTGCTGGAGGAAACGCTGGAGCTGGCGCGAGAAATTACACAGAACAGTCCCTATGCCGTGTGCCGTGCCAAGCGCAGCGTAAATGGCGGACGGGAGATGATGACCGAGGAAGCAATGGAATGGGAGCGGAGTCTCTTTGGCGAATGCGGCGGAAGCCGTGACCGCAAGGAGGGCATGACCGCCTTTTTGGAGAAACGCCCCCGAATATTTACCGGAGAATGAGAGGGGATACAAAAATGGCAAGGAAGCTGACGGCAGCCGAAGCCGCTGCCCTGATCCGAGACGGAATGACGGTAGCGGTAGACGGGTTTATCGGTTTTTCACTGGCGGAGGACATTCTGTGCGAGCTGGAGAGCCGCTTCCTGCGGGAGGGACACCCCCGTGACCTGCGGCTGGTGAATGTGGCAGGTCTGGGCGGTGACGGGAAGCGCCGCGGCATTAACCATTTTGCACATGAGGGTATGCTTTCGAGGCTTTTCTGCAGCAATTTAAGCCTTGCAAATTCTATTTACCCCCATATCCACCGGAATGATTTTGCACTGTTTATGGCGCCGCAGGGAGTGATGTCCCACATGATGCGCGCCATTGCCGGCAAAAAGGCAGGCGTGCTGACCGAGGTAGGTCTGCGCACCTTTGTTGACCCGCGCCGTGACGGCTGCCGTATGAACCAAAAGGCGTGGGAGAGCGGCGAAGAGGTGGTGGAGCTGGTAACGCTGGGCGGAAAGGAGCAGCTTTTCTTTCCGGCATTCCCGATAGACGTCTGTATCATCAAGGGCAGTACCGCCGATACCGACGGCAATATCAGCATGGAAAACGAAGCTTTTTTGCTGGAGCAGTATGAGATGGCAGCTGCGACCCACAACAGCGGAGGTATGGTGCTGGTTCAGGTGGACAGGGAGATTCCTGCCCGCACCATGAACGCCAAGGACGTGGTGGTGCCTGCCTGTCTGGTGGACTATGTGATCGTGGGACGGGAGGAGAATTCCCGCCAGCAATTTGTGACCGAGGAGCGGTGGGTAGATGCCTTTACCGGACGGGTACGGATCCCGCTGGAGGCGCTGAAGCCGATTCCCTTGAACATCAAAAAGGTGATGGCACGCCGTGCGGCGGCGGAGATTGCCGACGGAAGCTTTGTCAATTTCGGCATCGGCGTACCGACGCTGATCACCCATGTGCTGACCGAGGAGAAAAGGCTGGAGCGGGTGACGCTGAGCATCGAGTCCGGCACCATCGGCGGGGCGCCGCAGGGTGGTCTGCTGACCGGCGCAGCCTATAATGCGGACGCCATGATCAAGCAGCCGGACATTTTTGACCTGTACGATGGCGGCGGCATTGATGTGGCATGCCTCGGCGGCGCGGAATTTGACCGGGAAGGCAATGTGAATGTGAGCCGCTTCGGAGAGAAGATCCCCGGTCCCGGCGGATTCATCAATATCACCCAATGCGCCAAGAAGGTGTGCTTTATGGGCAGCTTTACGGCAGGGGAAAGCGACATTCGACCGGAGAACGGGAGACTTCGCATTGTAAAGGACGGAACGATCTGCAAGTTCCGGCGTGAGGTGCAGCATATCACCTTCTCCGGAGAGCATTCCAACCAAAAGGGCGACCAGCAGGTATTGTATATTACCGAACGGGCGGTATTCCGGCTGACCCCGAAGGGACTGCTGCTGACTGAGATCGCCCCCGGAGCGGACCTGAAACGGGATATACTGGAGAAAATGGAGTTTGAGCCGCTGGTCGCCGATGACCTGCGGGAAATGGATCCGGCGCTTTTTGCGGAATAAGGGAGGTGACCCGATGACCTTTGAAACGGTGTGGGCAGTGTATTACAGCGGCACCGGCACAACCCGACGGGTGCTGCAGACAATGGCAGCGGCTGCCGGCAAAGCACTGGGCATTCCGGTGCGTGAGTTGGACTATACCCTGCCGGAGAGAAGGGAGAAAAGAAACACCTTTTGTGAAAAGGATCTGATTTTCTGGGGGAGCCCGACCTATGCGGGACGGCTGCCCAATGTGCTGCTGCCTTTTTTGCGGCAGAATTTTTCCGGCGGGGGAGCGGCTGCTGCCGCGGTGGTGCTGTATGGCAACCGCAGCTATGATGACGCCCTGAAGGAGCTGTGCGAGGTACTGGCGGCAGATGGCTTTCTGCCGGCAGCTGCGGCAGCACTGGTGGGGGAGCACGCCTTTGCACCGCTGCTGGCGCACGGCCGCCCCGCTGCGGCAGATCTTGCCGCAGCGGAGGATTTTGCCCGCAGAACGGCACTGGCGCTGCGGGAGATTAAGCGCCCTCAGCCGGTGAAGGTCCCCGGAAGGGAGCCGATCGGGGCATATTATACGCCGCTGATGCCAAATGGGGAGCCGGCACGCTTTTTGAAGGCGAAGCCTGTGACTGACTCTGCAAGCTGCACCCGCTGCGGACTTTGCGCCGCCCGATGCCCGATGGGATCGATCCCAAAGGAGGAGCCGACCGTTTGCAGTGGCATCTGCATCAAGTGCCAGGCATGCATCAGAGCCTGTCCTGCCGGCGCCAAGTCCTTTGACGATGCGGCTTTCCTTGCCCACCGCACCATGCTGGAGGAGAACTATATTAAAAGACGGGAAAACGAATTTTACCTGCCAAAAGAAGCATGAAAAAGACCTGCCGGTTGGAAAAGAACCGGCAGGCTTTTTGGTTTAGCGGGCATTATTCATCATCGACGTCATCGAGGGTATCGCCCTCTGCCAGACGGTAGCCGACGCCGACCTCGGTAAAGAGATAGTGCGGCTCCTCGGGGTTTTGCTCCAGCTTGCGGCGGAGGTTTGCCATATGTACCCGCAGCAGCTTGTTATCCCGCGGATTGGCGGCAGGCCCCCACAGCTCCCGCAGCATTTGCTGGTAGGTGAGCACACGGCCGGCGTGGCGCCCCAGCAATGCCAGAATTTTGAACTCGCTGGGGGTCAAGCCGGCATCTTGACCGGCAAGATAAGCGCGGTGGAGATTGTAATCAATGACAAGCTCGCCGACCACATACTGCCCCTCCCGCAGTGTCTCGCCGCCGCAAGCCTTGCGGGTGTGGCGCAGCGCAGTGCGGATACGCGCCAGCAACTCCACCGTGCCGAAGGGCTTGGTAAGGTAATCGTCTGCGCCAAGATCGAGAGCTCCTGCTTTATCGTCCTCGGTCATGCGAGCAGAAATAACGATGATGGGCAGGCTGCTCCATTTACGCACGCTCTGGATAATGCTGACACCGTCCATATCCGGCAGCCCCAGATCCAACAGCAGGCAGTCGGGACAGTGGGAGGAGATGAGCGCCAGCGCCGAGCGCCCGTCTCCGACGGTGACGGTATCATAACCGGCGGCGGACAGGGTGCTTTGCAGATACCGGCGGATCCCGGCATCGTCCTCAACGATCATTATTTTATCACAGTATTTCACAGTCGGTTACCTCCTCATCGGTGCCGGCGGGCAGCCACAGAATGACCCGTGCGCCGCCCTCGGGACGGTTTTCGGCGGTCATGTGTCCGCCGTGTGCCTTTACAATAGCGCTGCAAAGCGTCAGCCCGAGCCCGAGACCCCGCCTTCCATCGGCGCAGGTGCCGGGCTGCGGGAGCACCTTGCGATCAAGGATCTGCGGGAGCATATCGGTCGGGAATCCCGCACCGTCGTCTTCTACGGAGATCCGGACCGTTTCGCCCTGACGGGTGATCCCGACCCATATGCGGGTGGCGCCATCGGCATGGTTGACGGCATTTTCTAACAGATTCAAAATCACCTGCTCCATCAGAGTGGCATCCATGGGGGCGGTGATGATCTCCTGCGGTCGGCTGACCGTGACCGGCAGAGAACCGGAACTGCGCCGCAGCTTCATCACGGCGCTGTCTACGATCTCCTCGACCACCTCATCGGTACGGTGAAGGTTTACCTTTTCCCCCGCCATGCGGGTGACCGAAAGCATATTTTCGGTAATGCGGGTCAGCCAGCGGGTCTCCCGACGGATCTGCTCCAGCAGAGCACGGCGCTCCGCCTCGGAGAGGTCAGGCTGCTCCAGCAGCAGGCTGTCGGCGCCTTCGATGGAGGCGAGCGGGGTGCGCAGATCGTGCGAGAGCGCCCGCAAAAGATCGGCACGCAGCTTTTCACTTTCGATCTCGTAGCGCAGGCGTTCGGACTGCTTGACTCTTGTGGTAAGGGTACTGATGACAACCGAGACCACCAGCAGCACGATAAAGGTGAGGGGATAGCCGGTGATGCTCATGTCGAAGCTCCAAAACGGATAGGTAAACATAAAGTTGACGCAGAATACCCCAATGACCGAGGCTGCCACACCCCATAAATAGCTGTTGGTGACGAGCGCCACGACAGCGACAGCCAGAACGAAGATGAGAACAGCAAAGGGGTTGTTGTCATCGTGCATCTGCGAAAGGAGGCTGCACACCGCCACGGCAGCACCAAGAACCAGTACAGTATAGAAAAGATCGTGCCAGAAAGATTTTTTGGATTCCACGGGCGTTTGATCCTCCTTTGCGATTTGAGTGAAGTCTACACCTGCACAGCATATATTATAGCATCTTTATTTCGCTAAGAAAGCGGAAATTTTCTTCTTTTTCGATGCGGGGCAGAATCCTTTCCGAAAAATTAGCAGTACGCTACCGTATAATGATATCGAAGTAAAAACCCCGTGAGGGACAGGAGGATTTTGACTATGCGTACCAAGGAATACATTGAAGCCCGTAAGGAATTCATCAACTGCATTGTACTCAGCCCCATCTGTCTTTTCGTGCCGCTTATCATTGCATTTACCGAGTGGCTGCCCATCATGCATGCGGAGAAGAGCAAGGCGGCAGGCTGAGAACACGCCCAGATAAGAACGGCTGTACCGACGGAACATATTCCAAATAGCAATGCGGAGATCCTTCGGGAAGAGACTGCCGGAAAAGTTGTCGTCCATCGCTATGCCGAGATCGACCCAGCCGAGCGTGGAATATCGGGAGTTCCTGATCCGGCATTTTTCCCCTTTATGGGATTGACAATTCATGTGAGACAAAAAGAGCTATCTGACTTCTCTAACGGAAATCAGATAGCTCTTTATTCTTGGATAATCTAAAATGTTGTCATTTTGTTGTCACGGGGCAATTCCGTTGCATAAAAGTCCAGCATTTTCAAGGATTTTCAGCCTTTCGGGTATTATTCCCACTCCTAAGTGCAAAACAGGCTTTAACTGTTTTTGCTTAGGAGTTTTGACTTGATGTGCTTTAATTTGGTACAGATTATCTCAATTCTATGAGGTATTCCTGCTTTTGCTATCAAATAGCTATCACTTGGATGCTATCACGTTAAAATCAATCGGGAGTTTTTCATTACTGCCCGAAGAATAATTGCGCGTGGCTTTCTATAACGGTTGATAGTTTAGCATAGATTTATAATTTTTTCAAGTAAGGCGACAATTAGAACTTCAAAACCAGCATAAGCAATATAAAAATTACCAAGCTCAATTTGCGGTTCACAATGCCAATAAATACAGGTGTTTTGTATTTCTACAGTTCTCATTGTAAATATGTTAAACACCTTGCAATCTGGCATTAACTAGAAATTCTTAGATGTCGGGGATTTCGTTTTTCTGTTTTCTTTTAGAAACAGAAAACATTCTATTTCAATGTTGTTTGTTTTATATATTCAAACATATATTTCTTGGCGTCTAACATATCGGTAAATTTTTTTGAATCACTTGAAGACTTCCTGTTATTATTATATACTAAAACACTAATTGCACTGCGTTTTGGCTCAATGCAAATCTCTTTTTGCAGATTTCCTTCTGAAGTACCTTTCCAATCAAAGTCGGAGACTTTTATCCAATCGTACAATGGTTGAAGTCTTTCAATTGCATTTCTCATTTCACTTGCTGAATTATATCTTTTTTGAGGGTCCTTATTACAAGCTTTTCGTATTATTCTAATTACCTTTTCAGGTATGATAGGTGACATTGGCAATTTATCTATCAGCCTTCCTGATTTTATTGCTGTTTCGACATTTGAAATTGATTGCAAGCACATATCCCAGTCCGATACCCCATTAACCATTCGATATAATGTCATTCCCAATGCGAATATGTCCGTTTGGACTGTTGCTATCGAATTATTAATAAATGTTTCTGGAGCAGCGTGAGTAACATACCATTTCCAAGGGACAATAATATTTCCCAACGCCGTTGACAAACCAAAATCAGCTAATTTAGGAACGCCATTGTCAATTAGAATATTTGCAGGTTTGATATCTCTGTGTATAATACCTTGCAAATGAGAATATTCTACAGCGAACAATATGTTTCTTATTATGTCCAAACTTTTATTTACAGAAAGATACGATTTTTTTAAGAGACTTTCGATTGACATACCATTTGCTAAGTCCATATCTATAGCAAACAATAACTCACCATTAAACTGTATAATTTCCCCGCCATTAATTTTAATAACATTGTTGTGTTGACATTTATATGGGATAGCGGCCTCGCTGAACAATTTATACGCTTCATTTGGATTATTGACTTCAAGAATTTTTAGTGCTTTTTCAACGCTCAAAATTTTATCAAAGACCCTATACACGGAGCCAAATCCTCCGTTTCCAAGTTTTTGAATCAAATAATACTTTCCAAAGTCATTTCCCGAATAATCATTTCTTATATCCATATTATTCGCCCAAAGCAAACCAAGCTATTACCGAAGATGCAAGTTCTTCGTTCTTATAATTACAGTTGGGAAAATGCTGTTCAAAAAGTTGTATTTTTGACCTTTTGTTTGCAGTAATCCAACGACTTGAACGCTCATTTATTGCAATACCTTTTTGCAGACATAATAGATTAAGAACACCTATAGAATAATGCATATAAGGAATTTGTTTAATATTTATATCTAATGATAGTTTATACGAAATAACATTTGGTGTAAATTTTGTGATTAATTCAGTGAAAATATTATTAAAATCCATCATTAGCGTATTTGATTCTGGTCGGTAATTTTGTTTTCCGGTTTCACTAATAATTGCAACATTTCTATCAGTGCCTTCAATAAAAGAATACCATATTTCACCCTTTTTGATAGCAATACCTAAACTTTTCATAAGTAATTTCCTTTTGCATAATGTTGATTTTAGTATATTTCTTTAGCCGCCGACCTCGCTTGCTGTAAAGATAACAGAGAATTTACAACATTTTCATAGTGTTCTTCTATACCGAAACTTTTAAACACAGCGTGCTCAAACTCTATTCTGTCACTACTACAAAGTTCTTCATCTGTTTTTCTTATCTCTCTAGATTTAAGTTTTTCAAAAGCGTGTAATATTTTCAATCTGTCTTCAGCTGAAACTAATTTAGGATTCAGCATATATGAATTGGCAATACTATTTTTATTGATATCAAGAACTCCCAAACCTCTTCCAAATCCAGAAGCTTCAATATAGAACATTGTATATATCGAATTAAGTAAAGCGTGGTTCAACTCCAAATCATCATATTCTGCTTTGTGCTTCAATCCTATAAGTCTTTGATCGATAAAGGACGGTGTATTAAATTTAGCAAAAAACAGTCGTTTGTCTGGATTCATCATAGTAAACACTTCTGCTATTTCACTATCTTTTAACTCATACCAATACATATTTGCCCTTTTTAAAGCATCGGGTAACGGCTTTCCAACGCCATTCCTTTGATCTTTAAATTTATTTATCCACTCCAATGCTCCAAAATGATTCAGATTTTTTAATTCCTCAATACTTTTATTGCAGCAAAAAGCATCAGAATTTGCATCTGTAATCAATGTTGTGACATTTCGTGCGTTTTTAAGTACTTTTTTAATATAGCTTGGTTCTATTTGGTGTTCGCCCGGTGCAGGATAAAATAGTGAATTACAGCCTCGACGGCTTCCTCTGAATACAGTATAAACTTTATTGATTGGGACTGCTTTATCATTTGTTTCAATAAGCCAATCCACTTTATGAAATAACGAGTTGTAAGAAACTTTAAGCTTTAATAATTCTGCAATTTGATGTTGACTATAGGAGGCCATTGTTGTCACAGTATTATCAAGTTCTTTCCCTAACAAAGCTGAATTTATTAATTTATCTTCATTTTCGATATTCATTGCTAAATCGCACAACGACTTCTTCCATAAAAAGAAGCGTGTAATATCTTCTCTATTACCTTTTTTCTGAAGTATAATAATCGTTGTTACAATATCAGCGTTTTTGAACCATCTGCCTTTACCACTAATGTGAACTTGCAAAATATTATATTTTTGTCGGAGTGTTTCCACAAATTTGCTACCTGTTTTAGTGCCCATCCAAGAATTTGAAGTGATAATTCCAAGCAAACCATTCGGTTTAATGACATCCGAAATTTTTGTTGCTATATAACAATATAGATCAGAACGCTGGTCAAGTGTTTCAAACAATGGAAGTTGAGAAACAATAGCTTTATCATCATCAGGTATAATTTCAAAAGGAACAAACGGCAGATTTGAAGCCACTGCACCAAATAGCGGAATTGTTAATTCCATTAAATCTCCAGTTTGAGGATTGATAATCTGTATGGATTCTCCAACGTTAAGGTTAAGGGCATTATGCTGAAAAATTCTATTTGCGAGGTTAATTGTATCAGCGTCAGTCATACTGATATTTGCAACTTGTAATGGATATTGATATTTATCGCACGCCCAAACTGACTCTACTGCATCTTTTGCAGTAAATAGGTCTTTCTTTATCTGAATAGCTGCTTTGGGAATTGTTCCTGTGCCACAACAACAATCTAAAAAATTATCGCTGTAATCTCTCATAGTTAATCGCACCAAAATACGAGCAAGTTCAGAAGGAGTTGTATACTGTCCATTTATTTGACGTTTTGTTGTATTAACTGAACCTTCTAAAATATTTTGCAAAGCGCTCTGCTCTAAATGTTCAATACCATTGCTTTTTAAAAACAAAGAAAACTCTATAAAATCCATCCACGATAGTTCTGGAAGAATTTCATTGTAATTAATAGCATTAAACACATTATAAAAATCACATTTTGCAGTAATTTTCTCAAATATTGCATTTGCTCCAACTGGAGTAGTGTCGTAATTTATGTCGTCAATTAGCATTGCTCCATTTTGACGATGCTTTATAATATGCGCAAATACAATACGATTTGACCAGTTTAATATTACAGTTTTGGCATAAGCACTATATTTATCAGTTTCATCGTTCACATATTCTGTTTTTACGTCAGACCACCAATTATTAATATAGGCTGTAAGCACAGCGTTTCTTGAAGCAGATGATTTAAGCTCATCTGCAATTAAAGTTTTATTTCTTTGTACAAGTGATGTAATTGTGGTATTTGAAATCACTTCATCTAATGATGATTTGCGAAATTCTCCTGATACAAAATAAAGATTTATTTCTAAAATTATTTTCTCTAATAAATTTTCCCAATCTGAACGATATGTTTCTACATCATTTCTAGTGTGTATATAATTAGTTTCATCCCACTGTTTAACTTTTTTGAATGTATCATCGTCATTTCTTATGTAGAGTACAGCATAAGTGAAATTCCATATTAAACAACTATTTAGATTTAGTGCTATTGCTTTACGCTGTGCATCCTTAATAAAAGTTTCATCTTCTATCGGAACATCGGGCATTTTCAGTTCCCAGCCCTGTAAAATGATACTTTGTTCTCTATTTCCATAGAGGACAACATCAGGAAACATTGTGTTGCCACGCCCTGTAGATATTGTGCTTTCTCCACCAGCTCTTTTAATCATCAGGTCATTTTTGTTGACGATTTTATTGATTTCTGTAATGAGTTCTATCGCCCAACTACGTTCATTTCTTCTGATAATTGTAGTCATAAAAATCACCTTTCCTCAAAATCTCGAATCAAGTTTACTTTAGCTATTTTTTGCTTAGACTTTTTATCAAGTCCTTCCCAAGCTAAAAACAACCTTCTACGAGCAACTTCTATATAGTTGATATTGTCCTTTTTAAAAAGAGCAACATCTTCATTTTTTTCAATTCCTATAAAGTTTCGACCTTCCATTAAAGCGGCAACTAAAAAAGAACCGCTTCCAAATGTATTGTCTAAAATTACCTCACCCGGCTTTGTATATGTTCTAACGAAATATCTTCCGAGCTCAATAGGCTTCTGTGTTGGATGAACGACTTCGCCTTCACTTTCAGCCGTTTTCACATAAATAATATCGGTAGGGTATCTCTCACCATCGCTATATACGTGTACAGGTTGAAAATCTCCATAACTACCACTAAGTTGATTTTTTCGCACACCTTTATCGTAAGGGTCGCCTTTTGTCATTTGAGGATTATATGTAGGCTGTTTTTTATAAAACACACACACTTCTTCGTGCTTTCGTAAAGGCTGCTTTTTTGCGTTTAGAAAATTTGTGGGCTTTGATTTTTCCCAAATCCATTTATAGCGATATAGCTTAGGTTGACTCATAATCAACTTCGCAGTAAACAGTCCTTGAGATGTTAAAACAATAGCGCCATTTGGCTTAATTATCCTATTATATTGTTCCCACAATAAATCTAATGGTATATAGCTATCCCATTGATTTTGTGTCATACCATAAGGCAAATCACATAAAATCATATCAATAGATTCGTCAGGAATTCTTTTCATACATTCAAGACAATCTTCTTCAAAAAGCTGGTTTAACATATTATATATAGGCGATGAGTTATCAATCATTTTCATTTTCTCCTATGGAATTATTGAATTCTAAAACATCATCAATTTTGCACTCTAAAATATTACAAATTTTTTCTAATGTTTCAATAGGTACTGACTCATTACGACCTATTTTTGCCATTGCATTTGTACTTATATTTGCAGCAACTCGAAGTTGGGTTTTATTCATCTTTTTGTCTATCATAAGTTTCCACAATTTATTGTAAGAACGAGCCATATACAAACCTCCTACTGTAAAACATACGATATAGACATTATAGCACAGATTGTTGTAATAATCAAATTTATTTTGAGAAAATCAAAATAATTTATGTAAAATTTAGCGATGGAAGAATATCTTTTATATCTCCCACCGCCAACAAACCATAAAGCGCTATGCGTAGATTAAATTAGCGTTGACAATTTCTGTTGCTCTATTACGAATGCTGTTCATCTTCTGCACCCATAACATCATATCGGTTGCTTTAAGTTCTTCAGTTACATTTTCTTTTTCAGCTAAGTCTTTTACCAGCCGGAGAAAAAGTTGTTGAGCCTGCTGTTCAATGTCTGCAAGATATGAATTGAGCTTACCGCTTGTCAGCAAATTGTAGTAATGCACCTTATGATTTTGCTTCAAATATCGTTTATGCCTCATTCCCCAAACGCCGATATTTGCTTCCTGTTCTTCTTCCGCCGGTAATAAATCGGGCAACATATAGTCGCCCACCTGCGTATAAGTACCGCCTTGCTTTTCAAAAATTGTGTTTGCCATTTTGTTTTACCTCCAAAAATTTATTTATCTTGAGCGTGGATTTTCACGCTTACGACCTTTAATATTTCTTGCCTGTTCAAGCAGCTCGTCAATCTGTTTATGCCCGAAAACCTTACGCAAGAGTTTGTAGTCTTTGACCTCTGAGCGCAGATTTTCGTTTTCACTTTTCAGTTTGCTGTTGATTTTAGACAACATTTCGTTTTCACGATATAGGTTGCCATTTGTAATATTTAGCCTGTGGTAATTGTCCCAACCCTCAAAACAACGAGCCAATGCAGTCTTAACCAATGCTTTCAACTTTTGAATAAGTGGCTCTGCAATTTTAGTTTTATACGCTTTTGCAGTCATAAAGCCCTGCGGCTCGGACAGTTGATATTCGGGTGCGGTATCGAGCATTTCTTCCACATTTTTTAAGTTTTCCAAACCATCATCATAATTTAACACTCGCTCGGATAACACGTTGAATTCAGTCTGTTTTTCTTCGATTTTAGCACCTAATTGTTCAAGCTCTGTCGCTCGCTCTTGCTTTTTATAATCAAGAACAGACAAATGTTTTTCGTGCATTCCTTTATGTTCCCATTCAATTCCGCGTCGTTCCATAACGAATGCAAGTGCGGATTTTTCTGCGCTCACCCATTGATTCCATTCGGTATCTCCACGAGTTCCACCTTTGAAACCTTGTGCGGCTAACGCTTGTTTCAGGCTTACTCTCGTATCAAGTCCACGCTTGCTGCCGGTTGTGAACGGAACAAAATCAATGTGCAAATGGGGCGTTGCCTCGTCCATATGCAAATGAGCAGAAAACACTTTTAGGTTGGAATTTCGCTCTTGAAACCCACGATAATACTCATCTAAAATTTGCCTTGCAAGCTGTCCGTTTTCGCTTTCGGCGCTCATATTTTCCTTATCGCCAATCTGCAAAATCAGTTCGTGAAACGGTTTTTCTTGCTTAGAATTTCTGATTTTCTCATAGTAATTTTCTATTCTACGGTCGGCTCTTGTCTGTTTTTCGTTGTATCTTTTTAGTGCTTCGTCAAACAATTCGTGATAGATTTTCTTTATCGGCTCGTTACAGTAATCAATATTCAAATGCGTTCTGCTACCGTCAACATTTTCCGCCTTGAACTTGCGGCTGTTATGATTGACCGAGCCTTTACCCACCATTGCGCTTATCGTTCTTTGCATTATATACACCTCCAATCTCACAAACTTGTTCGTCCTCAGTTCTGTTACTCTTGTCAAGAGTAACGCAAAAGCACTTTTGACAGCGGAGCTATCAAAAATGCAACCTGCAAGCAGGTTTTGCGCTCTCAGAGAGGCAGGAGAGGCTTTTTGAAAAAAGCCACCTGCACCCGGCAAAAACTTTCGCTGTGTCGGTCTGCGTCGATAGTGACGGTGATTTTGCCACTGCCTAAAGCAGCGACACAACCGTCACACATCGTCACGCTGTTCATAACTCAAACTGACTTTACGCCCATCGTGACAGCGTTTGTTTTGATAACTTATTCCATACTCGTTAAACAAACGCCCGGCATTGATATTCAACTTCATAGTTAGTGCATTTGCTTTCATATCAGCACCGAGAAATTCAACAAGTTCTGTCGGACTGCCATACCATTCGGGGTTTTCATTTGTAATTTTACCTGCTATATTTTCAAGCAATGGTTCAGGTGGTAACTTCCAAAGTTCTGTTTCAGCTCTCTCAAGTTCCCACACAAGGGTTACGGGATTACGATTGAGATAAATCTTTTGGTCAGGCTGATCTCTGCCTGAAACTTCAAGCGTTGCCGAATTGCTTGTTCGTTTTTCTTTCCGTAAAATAAAACCACCGTCAGCGGCGCCAAGCAATCCGTTAGTTCCTGAAATCATATCAAACTTGTCATCGGAGTTCTGCTTGCGTGTATGATGAACAAGCAGCAAACATATTCCGTAACCGTCCGCAAACTTTTTAAGCCTTGTTATAATCTCATAATCGTTTGCGTAACTGTAATTATCACCGCCCACTTCACGCACCTTTTGGAGAGTGTCTATGATAATCAATTTTGTATCGGTGCGTTCGGTCATAAATCTTGTAAGCTGTTCGTCAAGTCCATTTCCAAGTTGACCTGCCGAAACAGAAAAGTACAAATTGTCCGTACTCTCCGTTCCAAACATTCTGTATAATCTTTCCTGCAATCTGTGGTAGTCGTCTTCGAGAGCAAGGTATAGGACAGTTCCTTTTTTTACATCAAAATTCCAAAGCGATGTGCCTGTGCTGATATGATAAGCAAGCTGTGCCATAAGAAAACTTTTGCCGAGCTTCGGTGCTCCTGCAAAAATATATGTGCCGGGGTAGAGTAAGCCGTCAACCAACGGCGGTTTGCTTTGGTACACCGTGTTATACAATTCGCTCATAGAAACCGTTTTCAAATGTGATGGATCGAGCTGTTGCAAAAATTCTTTTTGCATTTCTTCAAGATAATTATCTAAGCCCTTGTCAAATTCGTTAAAATCGGTTATACTACTATTAGTTTGTTTTAGGATTGACTGCTCCGTATCTGCGCCAACAGATACAACCGGAGCTGTCTTTTCTTTTTCTGTCATTCTAATACCTCCTTTAATCCACCGAGAATATCGGCAATCATTTCGATTAAGTCAAGCAATTCGTCATTGATTTCACCGCCGTTTTCAATCCTCTGTAATTCCGTACGTACATCTGCAAGATTATTACGCAAAGCCTTATATACTCTCGGATTGCCTTGAACTACAACTTCTTTGTTAGTAAGTCGTCTTGTGATATAGTCCTGTTTGGTTAAACCCGATAACTGAACATATCGTTCAATCTGTTCCCACTCTTCCGGCGAAACTCTAAATGCTACGGTTTTATTTCTCCAACGGTTGTGTTCATCTTTGTTTTTAAGTGACATATTATTTTTTCTCCTTCCATAATTCATCAAGTGTATTCGCCATTTCATTTTGTTTTGAGGGATATATATGTGTATATCTGTCGGTAATTTCTACGGTTTCGTGACCGACTCTATCAGCAATAGCGGCAGCTTGATATCCTTGATCTATTAAAAGCGAAACGTGTGAATGCCTAAAATCGTGAATACGAATACGCTTTACACCTGCGGCTTTTGAGCCCCTGTCCATTTCGTGATGAAGATAACTTTTTGAAATGGGAAATATCCTGTCGCCGTCATTCGGTGAATAAAACATCTTTAAATACTCTTGCATTTCATCACATAAAAACTGCGGCATTTTTATTGTTCGATTACTTTTCTCCGTTTTCGGTGGAGTAATAACATCTTCTCCGTGCAATCTTTGATAAGATTTGTTAATTGTAAGCATATTGTTTTTAAAGTCAAAATCACCGGCAGTTAATGCAAGCAACTCACCTACACGGATACCTGTCCAATAAAGCATTTGAAAAGCGTAGTAGGAAAGCGGCTTGTCCATCATTTCATCAGAGAACTTGCTGTATTCCTCCACAGTCCAATAACTCATTTCCTTGCGTTCTTCCTTACCCATATTTCCGACCGTAGAGGCAGGATTTAATCTTAAACCATAAATCTTTATTGCGTGATTAAATAAGGAACTTAGCTGGTTATGAATGGTCTTTAAATACCCCTGTGAAAACGGCTCTCCGCTTGAATTAGTCATTTTTCTGATTTCATTTTGCCAAGCGATTACATCTTTTGCCGATATATCACATAATCGCTTATGCTCAAAATACGGCAATATTTTAGTTTTAATAATATGCTCTTTGGTAAGCCAAGTGTTTTCCTTTAACTTCGGTCGAACATCTTTTTCGTACAATTCCGTAAAAGTCTTAAACGGCATAGTGACATCGGCTTTCTTTTCTGTCAGAAATGCTCGTTCCCACTCCTGTGCCTCTCGTTTGGTGGCAAAGCCACGCTTTAATTTTTGCTGTCGCAATCCTTGCCAGTCTGTGTAACGGAACTGCACATACCAAGTTCCGTTTTTTTCATTTTTAAATGCTCCCATTTTAATCACTCCTTTCAGTCGTTTTGGTTGAGTAAAATTTTTCCCTGCGCTAAATTACGGAACTTCTTGCCATCGGCAGAACCAATGAGGGCATTTAGTTTTTCATAGCGCTCCATATCTTTCTTTAATAAATCAAGCTCATTTAGATCTTGCTTGCGGGCTTGTACTTTGCGCTCATATTCATCTAAATCGCGATTGAGTGAACCTAAGTTTTGATTGAGTTCATTCATATCTGCATCTAGCTTCTTCTTTTGGGCTTGCAGATTAGATAGCTCCTCGGTAGTTAAATTTTGCGCTAATAGCTCTTGATGTCTTTTCTCTAAGCTTTCTTTAGCTCCTTGAAGTTTTTGCTCTTTTTGTGTAAGTTCGTTTGCTTCAGTTTGCAATTTGGTGATGAGAGCAGCGTCTACAAGCGCTTTTTGATAGTCATCAATATCGCTAAAGTCTGAAGCTGAGAGTTTGTGTTTAAGATTAGCTTCATTAGTTTTATATTGATCTTCTAGGCTTTCAAGGCGTTCTTGCTCACGTTCGATTTGTTTTTTCATATTACTTTCATTATTTTTTAATAGTGTTATCTCCCCTTGATGTTGA
>OHBJ01000200.1_pt1 | contig 33911 bp, 26 predicted proteins | sample 1577241 | NCBI WGS metagenome assembly OHBJ01 (sample SAMEA3541594, study PRJEB24748) | human gut metagenome | biome: human gut; feature: human-associated habitat; material: faeces | place: China | collected 2012 | reverse complement strand
CCCGGCAGTCCGTCCGGATGGCGGGCGAGGCCTCCGTGCGGCTGAAATAGCCGTTCGTTGTGGCGGGGACGGTCTGCAGCGTGTCAAGCTGTGCCTTGATGCCGTCGTACTCGGTCTGCAGCGCTGCGATGGACTGGGAGAAATCCGCCGTCTGCCCGGTGCTGATCTGCAGACGGTTCTGGGCCAGCAGAAAGCTGTCCTGCGCGTCGGAGATGCCGGTATACTGGGCAGTGTCCAGCTTATCCAGCAGGTTGTACAACGCCTGCTTCGTCTGGTTTGTCAGCACCGAAAGCTCACTGCCGGCAGAATTCTGCGACTTCGTAAGCAGCGTGATGGAGCGTTCGAGCCGGTCCAGACGCTCACGCTGCAGGCCCTGGGTGTCATCGGTGTAGCATTCGGCTACCACCGTGCCGTTCGTCACGCGCTCGCCATCCTGCACAAGATAGCCGAGATTGCCGCTGCCCGGCACATCCACAGCGTCAAATGCCACAACGCCGGTCAGGTTCAGACTTTCGGCCAGCGTGTAGCGGATGGCGGTCTCAGTCTTGTAGGACCGATGGAAGATCAGCACGAACTGGACGGCAACATACAGCAGGAAGAGTGCCAGTGCCAGCAGACCCAGCGCGTGTAAAAGTTTTTTTGCCAGCGGGCGGTCCTGCCGGTTGCTCACGGTGCACCCTCCTTTCCGTTATTCCTCGTTGTGCAAAAAGGCCCGCACCAGCGTGCAGGCGCGCTCGGTGACATCCTCCTCATCCAGATAGAGCCACACCGCATCGTTCTGGCGGCGGAACCAGGTCAGTTGGCGCTTGGCGTAGTTGCGGGCCACCTCGTCGAAGCGGGCCTTGCCTTCAGGCTTTCCTTTGACTCTGCACTTGCTTCTTGATTTCGTATTTTCCGCATCGGCCGCGTCCTGCTGGCCGGAGCCGGCTGGTGGAGTGCCGTCCGAGTCATTCTCCTCCTCTGTCCGGTTCACTCCCTTGCGGTTATTCAGCAGATTGCGCTGTTCGGATGACCTTGCGTACTTCTTGGCTCTTGCGAGCTTTCCGGATGCCAGTGCATCACCGAGCTGCGTCGCCAGTCCCGCGTTAGCCTCGGCCATACGGTCAAGTCTTTTCTCAAACGACATCCGCAGCTTCTCCAGCTCCTCGGCGTGTGATTTCCTGAGCTTTTCCATGTCCTCGCGATATGACTGACGCAGACGCTCGATATCCTCCCTGTGCGATTGACGCAACAGTTCCATGTCCTCGCAATGGGATTCCTTAGCTACGGAGTTTTCTCGCCTCAGGGCCACAATCTCGTCCTGCATGGCGCGTACCTGTGCCGACTTGAATGCACTTTCAGCCTGAAAGTGCTCCATCATCTCGCGGTAGAATTCTATGTCGGCACGGTTGGTTTTCATGATACAAATTTACAAAAAATCAGTGACATATACAAATATTTTAACCATTTAATTTACTATGTGTCAAACTTTTGTATCATCTACACCGGCCTCGGGGAGCTTGATTTCGGTGCGTTGCAGCCCCTCTGTGAGACAAACCAGATCCGCGTAGGAAATTTTGTATTTTCCCGTCTGGGAGTCGAATACAGGCCTTTTGAAGCGACCGGTCCCGGGGCGTTTCTCATATACCACATAGAATCCACGCTCATAGTGCAGCATGCGTATGATGGTACAGCTGCGGTTGATAAAGACATAGACGTTGCGGCTATCGCGCGGGTCCGACTTCATCTCCTCTCTGATGGTAGCGCACATGTGCATGTATCCCCCACGCAGGTTCGTCTTTCCATTGAAGATATAGAACCTCAGATTGTCGTTCAGCTCAAGCATAACACAGGTTTTATCTTGTCAAGGAACTCGATCAGCCTCTCCACCTCCATGACCTCCCGGTCAAGGACAAGGCCATTATCAAACTCAATATGCACCTTGGCTGTGCCCGCCGATACCGGCATGGGCGGAAGATCCGTGACCTCCAGCTCTACCATTGTGGCCGGGGCTGCTGTCTTCCTGCTTTTGGAATATCCCATGCGCTTGCGCCATGAGATGTAACTCCTGTAGTCAACGCTTTCCTGCGTACAAATGTCCTTGACCGACATCTCTCCCTGAAACTGTTCGACAAGGGCATGAAATTCTGTGAAATCTTTTGCGGTCATAATCGATGTTTTTGGTTGCTCCGCAAAATTAGCACCGCCCTGCCTGTCAGGCAAGGCGGTTTATGGGACGTTTACATCGCCACGAGGAAATAGCATTTTGCAATGAACGTACTTACGCCGCTTGCGTTTATTAAATAAGTAGCGAAAGTTATTTCATAAATTGATTTAACTTACGGATGCTTTACGGCTGGTATGCTACCAGCGGAGGTTTCACTTTAAACGCAAGGAAATGTTTTTAGATTGGGTTTATCTGATAGTCGGACTTCTTCTGATAATCGCCGGCGGAAATTATCTTACCGACGGTGCGGTAGCGGTAGCACGCCGCTTCAGAATATCGGAAATAGTCATTGGTCTCACAATAGTGGCGATAGGGTCATCCACTCCCGATCTGGTAGTAGCGCTTGTGAGCACCCTACAGCATAAATCAGCACTGGCTGTAGGCGACATAGTGGGTGCAAATATCTTCGATCTTGCATTAGTTGCCGGAATTATTGCCGTAATACGGCCCTTCAAGGTGTCGCATGACATGAGCTATAACGAGGTGATGATGCTTGTTCTCTCGTCGTTGGTGCTTTTCTTCGTCAGCGATGACCAACTCTTCGACCACACGGCTGATTTTATATCGCGTACCGACGGCCTGATACTGCTCAGCTTCATGTTCATCTATATGCACTACACGCTGGCTATGAGCAAGACTCCGTCAGTTAAGCCTACGCCTCCGGTATCCGTTACAAAAAATTCTTTAGTGCATCCGTTGGTGCGCCGTCGCCGGTTCTCTTTCAATCCTCCGGCTGACATGAAGATGTGGCTCGCAGCAGTATGCGTTTCAGGAGGTCTCGGCGCATTGGTGTTGGGAGGAAACTGGATAGTGAAAGGGGCTACGGGCATCGCCCTCGGCATGGGCATATCGCAGTCACTGGTAGGCCTCACGATGGTGGCCATCGGCAGTTCGGTGCCTGATCTTGCCACATCTTTGATAGCCGTGCTGAAAAACCGTCCGCAGATAGCCTTCGGCAACATTGTGGGAGCCTGCGCTTTCAACGTCTTCTTCATCATCGGGCTATGCTCGGCCATATCTCCTCTTAACAACGGTAATATTAACTTCGTTGACTTCGGGACGCTCGCATTGGCTTCAATCCTTCTATGGATATTCTCAATTACCCACGGGCGCATCTCCCGGGCCGAGGGAATAATCCTCATGGCCGTCTATGTTGCCTATTTTGTCTATCTTCTTGTGTGAAATATTTTTTGTAAGTACACGAAAAAGAGCTATCTTTGCAATATATAAAGGCATTTCGGGTGTTTTGTTATTTTCCGAAATGTGTGTATTGTACTTAAGTGCCTTATTATGAAATCATTAGCAAGATTATTATTGGTTATTGTTTTATGTGTGATAGGCCAAGGTTTTATCAATGCGCAGACTTATAAATACCAAGGCAAAGTCGGGCAGTACGATGTGAAGATGACTCTTACCCCGTATGATTCCGATTCTGCTCAGGGATTCGGCAGTAGGAATTATTATCGCGGAAAGTACACCTATACAAAGGCTGGAAATTCGTTGAAACTCGACGGTTATGATTGGACTATGACCGGAATGACTGTACTGGAAGAGTATACTCCAAAAGGTAAACATTCGGGAACATGGGAGTTGGAGGGTTTTGTCGGAGATGATAACTTGAGCGGGACCTTCACCAATCTCTCTACCGGTAAAGAGTTTCATGTTTATTTGAGAAGAACGAGGCAGTAATGAAAACTTTGCTAAAACTGGTTGGCGCCGTCATAGCGGTGTTTTTGTTTATCGGCTGCACGACTTCCAAATCTACTGTGTCGAATTATATTGACATCTCCGGATACAAGTATGCTTCCGTAATCAACAATGATACGTATCATATTCCTGCAGAACTGATGGAATATGAGATACAGCTATACGATGCCGTTGAAGCATCCGGTTTGCAACTCGTCAGCGACATGCGTATTTTCGAGCTTTCGCGGGAGGAGCAAAGCAAGTTGTTGCTCGTGAAATACGGCGTGACGCAATCGGAGAATGAATCCATAGTGACAGTCAACTTCATCGATTACCTCACCGGACGCCCGGTAGTGTCCTGCCGCGGTGCCTACGGATTAAGCTTATCCTACGAAAAAGATCTGCAAGTAGCCATCAAAAAAGTAGAGAAACAGATTGCCACCACCTTCCGGAAGTAGTTGCAATGGACATTCAATCTGTGTCTGCCACAGGAAGTCTATCACAATGAAGAAACGCGTCGTGGTAAGCGACGCGTTTCTTCATTGTGGGATCCGTATCTTTATTTCTTTTTGGCCGTCTTTTTTGCGGCGGGTTTCTTGGCCGTCTTTTTCGCAACCTTCGGTGTTTCCACGTCCGCGGCTTCTACCGGCACGAGGTTCTCTACCTTTATATCTTCGTCGTTGGCCAGCGTGGTGCGCAGGTTCTTCACCTCTTTTTTCAGCTCTTCGATTTCAGAGGACTGGTTCTTGATGGTAAGAAGCAGGGAGTTGAGTTCCTCGTTTTCGATTTCCTCGGGGAACTGTTCCTGAACCCTTACCATAAAGTCAGCCAACACGTTCATGTAGTTTGTGAAGGCTGAGAATGGAGAATCGTATGGAGAGAACAGAGAGTGAGAGGCACCGTCGGCACGCTGCTTAGTGCTCATGTAGTAGAAATGGTCAGAGTTCTGGAGGCGGGACCAGTCGCGTAGAATGCCGCGGTCACTGCACATGTCCACACGTTCGGCTATACCGTAGAGTTTATTGAGGGCCTCGCGTTGCATGGTGTTTCCTTTCCATGCGGATACATCGCGAGCCTCGTCGGTTCCGGAGAGTGGGAACGGTATAGCCAGCGCGTCTACTGGTTTTAGTTTCTTTATGATTTCAGAAGGAGTGGAGAATGTCACGCCACGCTGCGTAGCAAAACGCGGCAGAGCTTTAATGAACTCAAAGATACCTGTCTCGCGTGGCAGGAACGATCCTATTGTCTCCATCGAGAGGAAGATGTTGATGACCTGCTGGTCTTCGGGTGTGGAGGCTATCCAGTCGATGTATTTATCGGCTGTGAGGGGATATTCGTGCCAGGAAGTGTTGTTGAAGTTTTTAGAAATATCTTCGGTAAGCTTGTCGTTGACGAGCAGGAGATCAAGTTTGGGAGCGGAGGCCGATTTGTAGACGAAGTTGGGCGATTTCCAGCCGAGGATGTGCTTGGCGCCTTCCGTCAGCGCGGCCTTGAAGCCCATGTGCCGCATGATGCAGGCTATGTCGTCATCAAAGATGAGTTCCGTATTGGCTATGACTTTCGGGTCTTGGCCGAACTCGGCCTTTATCAGTCGATTAAGACCATTGACCTGGCGTATGAACTCTTCGGGGTCTTCAGTGGAAGCGAGGCTGTGTGAATAAGTGCCGGTGAGGAATTCCACCTTGCCGGAAGCGGCCAGTTTTTTGAGGAGTTCGTGGAAATCGGGAGCCGATTGCTGTATCTGCTCGATGGCGGTGCCGGAGATAGCTATCGAGCAATGGAAGTCATACTCGGGATTGTTGATCATTTCCAGCAGGAGATGTGCGGTGGGGACGTATGACTGCTCGGCGATGCGCGAGATGATTTCCTCGTTGGAGAAGTCGTCGAAATAGTAGTGGTCGTTGCCTATGTCGAAGAAGCGGTATCTTTTGAGACGGTAGGGCTGATGTATCTTGAAAATTAAATTGACTGCTTTCATGTTTTCGGTTTTCAGTGAATGAGTGAATTGTAGATGTCGATAACCTTTTTTCCGGCTTTTTCCCAGGTGATACCGTGGATTTCCTCGATACCGTCCTGCCGGAGCTGGTTGTATAGCGCGGGATAGGAGATGATGGCGTGGATGGCGTCGGCCATGGCGTCGATGTCCCAGTAGTCGGTCTTAATAACGTTGGTGAGGATTTCGGCGCATCCTGATTGCTTGGAGATAATCGAGGGGACACCCATCTCCATGGCTTCGAGCGGTGAGATTCCGAAAGGTTCTGAAACCGAGGGCATTATGTAGACGTCGGAGTCGCGGAGCATCTGGTAGACCTCTTTACCGCGCAAGAAACCTGTAAAATGGAAACGGTCGGCGATGCCGCGGCGTGCAGCAAGTCGAATCATGTCGTCCATCATGTCGCCGGAACCTGCCATCACGAATCGCACGTTCTTGTTTTTCTTTAGCACTTTGACGGCGGCTTCCACGAAGTATTCCGGCCCTTTCTGCATGGTGATTCGGCCAAGGAATGTCACTACTTTTTCATCGTGCGTGCGCCGCTTGAGGTTCAGCAACTCGTCGTCGAGCGGGATAACGGCATTATGCACGGTGGTCACCTTGTCGGGGTTGATGCCGTATTTTTCAATGACGGTGCGGCGCGTGAGGTTCGAGACGGTTATGATATGGTCGGCGTGCTCCATGCCGTCTTTCTCTATGCCGAAGACGGTGGGGTTCACGTTGCCGCGCGAACGGTCGAAGTCGGTGGCATGCACGTGGATTACCAGCGGCTTGCCGGTGATGTTCTTGGCGTGGATGCCGGCGGGATACGTCAGCCAGTCGTGAGAGTGTATGATGTCGCATGGCACTGTGCGCGCTATGACGCCTGCCACTATGCTGTAATTATTGATCTCCTCGATGAGGTTGTCCGGGTAACGTCCGGAAAACTCTATGCACCCCAGGTCGTTGAGGTTCATATAGTTGAAGTCTGCGTAAATGTGGTCGCGCAGGTCGAAGTAGAGCTGCGGGTCCATTACTTTGCCGATGCGTGTGGCCACATAATCCCACGAGACATCGCGCCAGGCCACCGGGGTGTCGCAGGCGCCTATGATCTGTGCGAAACCTTTCTCCTCGTCGCCGTGCGGTTTGGGAATGACGAACGAAATGTCCATGTTTCCGTTAGCATGCATTCCCTTGGTAAGACCGTAGCTTGCGGTGCCGAGGCCGCCCAGGATGTGGGGAGGGAATTCCCATCCAAACATTAATGCTTTCATGGTCAGTCGTTGTTTTCGTCGGTTAGGAGTTTGTTCATTTCATTCACATTTTTGAGTGTGCGGAGTATTTCTCCGACATTCTTTGCGGTGCTTACGGCACCGCGGCCGGTGTAGGGCGGGTTGGCGTCATACATCTCGGAGAGTGAGCCGATGCAACCTTCCGACATCTCGTCTTCATAGCCTACGAGCATCCTCTCGATGAATCCGAGTCCGCCGAGCCCGAACACCTTGAAGTAGGCATCGGCGTAGAACCCGAAGAGCCAGGGTCGCGCCGGGCCTTGATGCACGGCGTATTCACGCTCTATGGGACCACCCACATAGTTGGGCCGGTAGGCGTAACTCTTGGGTGAGAGGGAGCGTAAACCCTTGGGTGTTAGCAACTCGCGGGTGGTGAACTCGAGCACCTTGCGTGTCTGTTTGCGGTCGAGCGGCGAGTATTCCATGCCGCAGGCTATGGCCAAATTGGGGCGCACCTCGAGGTCAACGTATGTCCCGTTCACGTAGTCGTAAAGGTAACCGTAGCCATTGAGGAAGGTTTCGAGGAACGCATCCTTAGTCTTGTCAGCAAGAGCGTTGAGCTCGGCCACGTAATTGGCGTCCACTCCTTCGTAGAGCGAGACCACAAAGCGCAGGGCGTTGTACCACAGTGCATTGAACTCAAGGATAAAACCAGAGCGCGGGATGATGGGCTTGCCGTTGATGGAAGCCGACATCCAGGTGACCGGTGTATTTACGCCCGACGAGTCCACGAGGCCCGACGGGTCGAGGTGCAGGTTGTTGATGCGACCCTGGCGAATGTCGTCCACCAGCCGGCGAACTGCCTCGCCGTATTTGTCGCGGCATTCCGTCGTGCCGTTGCTGCGGCGGTATTGCTGTATGGCCCAGATGAACCACAACGGTATGTCGGGGAGGTCGATTTCCAGAATGGTGCGGTCCTTGAAGCCGTTGTCGATGTATCGGCGCAACGCATCGTAGAAAGTGGCGGTCGCTTCCTCGAAATCTTCACGGTGGTTAATGGCCAGTGTGCAGCCAGGCAGGGCGATGAGTTCGTCACGTGCACGGACGTTGTACCACGGATAACCGGCCATTATGTACATGCCGTTCTTGTTCTTTAGGTAGAACTGCTTGGCAGAGTTCTTCAGGCAATTCTTGAAGCTGGTGCGGCATGTGCGTGTTTTCAGTTCTGCCTCGTATGTTTCCTCGAAAGTCTTGGGATCGCTTTCGGCGGTAGATGCCGAGAAGATGATAGACTCACCCGGCTTGATTGGGAGCTCGAAGTAGCCCGGCACCCAGAGGTCTTCCTTGTAGGGGATGCCGCGGTCGCGGTCTTTGTAATACTCTATTCCCTTGTACCAATGCCCGTCGTCTACCCACTTGACCGGCTTGTTGAACTGCATGAAGAGTTCCGGATAGCCGTGGTAAAGGCACGTTGCGATGCCGTCGTCCACGTGGCGGATACTCTTGTTGATGGCGTCGTTCTCCATGCAGAGGTCGTTGGAGTTGCGGAAAGCCAGGAAAGGGCGGAATTGCAGGGTTGTGGGGGAATGGGCTTCCAGAAGGGTGTACTTGATTAGGATTCTGTTTTGGTGGGATATGAATACTTTCTCTTTGGTGAGGATCACGCCGCCCACACGGTAGGTAAGTTTGGGCGTACTTTCGCAAGTAAATTCGCGGATGTATTTGTGGCCGTTTGGGGAGAAGATGTTCTGCCCGTACTGGTGAAGGCCGAGATTGAACGGGGCGCCGTGCTGAATCACGGTCTCATCGAGCGAAGATAGCAGGACATGTGCCTTGTCGTCCATCTCGGGAATAGGAATCACCAGAAGGCCATGCTGCTTGCGGGTGTTGCAGCCCACGATAGTGGTGCAGTGGTAAGCTCCCGATTTGTTGGTCCGGAGCATTTCCTTTGGCAGGCTTTGCTCCAGATTAATCATGAGGCTTTTGTCAAATTTCAGGTAACTCATTAATACTAAAACGTTTGCAGCCGCCTTAAGAGGGGAGGGGAAGACAGGCGGCGTAGGGGGTTCATAAAATCAATCTTAAATCTAAAACGGGCGCAAAAATATGTGTGCGTCAATCAAGGACAAAAGTAATAAAATAATCGGAAATCTACAAATAAAACTCCGAAAAAATAATTCCGCTTCCCCCTTTTGTGCTGCAAAACACATAAACAGTGTTAATCCATAGTTTTAGTCTCAAAGATTATGCTCTCTTCATGCTTGATTGTATCAGAATCCAGATTGTCCGAAATATTTAAGTAAGTAATCAAATTAAACACATATTAGAAACGCCGGCATTTTTGAGTGATTTCATCGAGTCGACGATGGAGCAGCCTGTCAGCCGGACTCCGGCCGGGCATCGCGACTGAGGAGACTTGGATGAAAGCGCCAAAAAGGCCAAGTTTATGATATGTGAGATTAATTCTTTCACTTACTATCGGTTTAATTTGATTACTTACTTAGTGTGTTAATCGAGCTGTTTTTTTGCGTTTTGGGAGATGTATCGGCACATTATGCTTACCTCGGCTATGAGGAGCATCGTGAAGATAGCGGCGAAAATCCAGAAAGTTGTGATGACGGATGCTGAGGGAATGTCTGAGATGGCGGCGCAGGTGGGTAGCAGGTCTTGCACCGTCCAGGGCTGCCGACCAACCTCGGCTACTATCCATCCGGCCTGAGAGCAGAGGTAGACGAGCAGAAGCGTCATCATGGCGGTCCATTGCAGCCACTTTTCGCGCTGTAGCCACTGTTTGCGGTAGGCGGCGAAGAGCACCACTAAGAAGAAGAGTATGAGGTAGGAACCCACTATCACCATTACGCGGAAGGAGTAGAAGGTGAGGGCGACGGGCGGAATTGCCTGGTCTACCGAGTCGAAATATCCGTAACCGAAGAATTTGTAATCCTTCATCATGTCGGCGCGGGCCTTCTCCATGGCAGCCGCGTCGCCGGCCTTGCGGGCTGTGTCGAAGCGGCGGAGCGACTCCTGTGCAGCTTTGCCGCGCTGTATGCGCTCGGCATATCCCACTGTGTTGATGGTATCACCCTGCTCGTTGATGTCCACACCGGCGATGATGTCGTTGATGCCGGGTACAAACGCGTCTGCATCATGGCGCGCCAGTATTGAGAGTCCGTAGGGTAGGTCTACATTGAACAGGTATGGGTCTTCGTCGTTGTTCCACTTTTTGTCTGGGTTAACGAGGCCGACGGCAACGAGACTCTGCGAGGTGGAACCGTTGTAAAGCCCCTCCATGGCGGCGAGCTTCATGGGTTGGTGGCGGGTAACCTGCACGGCGCTGCCGTCGCCGGTATACATTGTGAGCAGTAGTCCGACAAGTCCTGTCCAGGCGCCGACCTTGATGGAGCGGATGGCGAAGTCTGTGTTTTTCTTCTTAAGCAGGAACCAGCAACTCACGGCTATGACGAACACGCCGGCAAGTGCCCATCCCGAAAGCACTGCGTGGAAGAATTTGTTGACGGCTATTCCTGAGAACAACGCCCAGAAGTTGTCCATCACGTTGCGCATCTGCGCGGGGTCGAACTCCATTCCCACCGGGTATTGCATCCATGCGTTGGCTACGAGAATCCACAGTGCGGAGATGGAGGCGCCGAGAGCCGTCAGCCATGTGGAGGCCAGATGGAAACCTTTGCTCACCTTGCCCCAGCCGAAGAACATGACGGCCACGAAAGTGGCCTCCATGAAGAATGCAAGCAACCCTTCGATGGCCAGCGGTGCGCCGAATATGTCGCCCACGAACCATGAATAGTTGCTCCAGTTGGTCCCGAACTCGAATTCCAGGATAAGGCCGGTGGCCACGCCTATGGCGAAGTTGATGCCGAACAGTGTCATCCAGAATTTGGTAGTCTTAAGCCATTTGTCGTCACCTGTCTTAACGTAGATGCTCTCCATGATACCTACGATCACGGCGAGGCCGAGCGTCAGCGGCACGAACAGCCAGTGGTAGATGGCCGTCAGCGCGAATTGCCACCGAGACCAGTCAACAGTAGTAATTAAATCGTTCATAATCTTATAGATATGTGATAATACGGCAGATAGTGGAAGCGGCGCGGATTATCGGTAATGTGTATGTGTTCAGCGGTTGGTGAGAGTAGTGCGCACGTGCTGTGCCCGCTCCTCGTCGGTGTCAAAGTCGCGCTGAAGCAGGTTCGGGAAGAAAAAGAGCTTCAGGATAACGAAAAACACGAACAGCTTTATCCCGATTATCAGCCACAGTTTGCGGCCGATGGTCATTGAGCGGAAACCGTCGGCATAAAAGCGGTAAATATTTTTCAATACACGTATCAAGGCTTTTTTTCTCTCCTTTCGATGGCAAAGGTAATAAAATATCTTAACACTTGCAAATAAAATCTTAAATTTTTGTAATTTTGCGCCATGGCAGACAACTATCTCGAAAAAAGGATGGAGGATTACCTCCGCGGCAAGCGTGCCGCCGGCCGTGCTAAAACCTCTTCGCAACAGAGACGTACAACGGCACATATTGCTGACAAACAACTGTTTAGGAATAAGAAATTTTGCATCGTGGCGTGCGGTGCAGAGGAGGAAGGGTTGCTTCTTGCCTCTAAACTCCGCGAAATGGGAGCCACCGTAGCCGTCTTTACCGATGGGTGCAAAATGCTCGCGCAGTTTGTTAGATTAGGTACGAGGGTTTACTCCGTGGATTCTGATGACGATTCGGAAATGGAGATAAAGTTTGCTGCGGTGATGAGGTATTATTTCAACCCCTACGCTGTTTGCAACATTTCTACCCGTATTTCAGATGACAGACTTCGTGCCGTAGTGGACGAATACGAGTCGTCGCTACCGTTGCCTCCCGCAAACCCGACGAGGCTCGTTTCAGGCCCTCAGGAGACCGTTTTGCACAATCTCGAACAGTTTGTGAAAAATAAATTTTGATATTTCGGCGGAATTGATTAATTTCGCGGTGAATTGTGCACATCCGCATTCCGACGGAAGAACGGGCTTGTGCGCGCAAAGTAAAAATCTAAAAAAGACGTAAATATATTATGGCACTGTGGTTTGAATGTAAGGTCCGCTACGACCGTATGCAGGAAAACGGCTCGATAAAAAAAGTTAATGAACCCTATCTTGTCGATGCTCTGACATTTACCGAAGCCGAGGCGCGAATCATCGAAGAGATTACCCCTTTTATCTCCGGCGAGTTCTCCGTTTCAGCGGTCAAGAAAACAAAAGTCTCTGAAATTTTTTTTGACGAGACGGCCGACCGATACTATATGGTGAAGGTCAACTTTATAACTCTCGACGAGAAGAGCGGCGTGGAGAAGAAATCCGCTTCTTTCATCCTGGTGCAGGCCTCTGACTTCGCCGGCGCGCTGGAACGTTTCCGCGAAGGGATGAAGGGTACGATGGCCGACTACGAGATAGCCTCCATAGCCGAAACCATGCTCATGGACGTCTACCCCGCCAACCTTAACAAACAGTGAGCCATGATAGAAGAAAAGATACAGGAATTGCGAGAGGAACTGCCTGAGGGAGTGGAACTTGTGGCTGTATCCAAATTCCACCCGGCTGAGGCTGTGCTTGAAGCTTACCGCGCTGGGCAACGCCGCTTCGGCGAAAGCCGCGTGCAGGAACTGCTCGCCAAGCTCCCCCTCCTCCCCGGCGACATACAGTGGCACTTCATCGGCCACCTCCAGACCAATAAGGTGCGTTCCCTGATAGGCAAGACCGCAATGATAGAGAGTGTAGACAGCGACAAGCTGCTGCGCCTAATAGACCGTGAGTCTGCCCGCGCCGGCGTCATGACACGCGTGCTGATGCAGATACATGTGGCGCGAGAAGAGACGAAATTCGGTTTTTATCCCGAAGAACTCTTCGAGTGGTTCGCCGACAGCCGCTTCGAGACGCTTACCAACACACATATTTGCGGCATCATGGGTATGGCCTCGAATACCGATGATGTGGAGCGCGTGCGCCGCGACTTCACCGACATACGATCGGCTTTCGACCGTATACGTCTCGAAATAGCCCCCGACCTGCGAGGATTCGATACCCTCTCCATGGGAATGAGCGGCGACTGGCCCCTGGCTGTTGAGTGCGGCTCCAATCTCGTCAGGGTAGGCTCCGCCATCTTCGGTCCAAGAATGTACTGATGTCAAAAAAACGCTGACTTGAACGATTTATTTATAATAAGGTAAAACAGATTGAAAATGTCACCGACAACCAACTCACCTAAGAAAAGCAAAAACATCGTGGCCATCATCGCGATGTTCTTCCTGTTCGCCATGATTTCATTCGTGACGAACCTCGCGGCCCCTCTCGGCACCATCTGGGGCAACAACTACTCATGGGCAGGAATGATGGGTAACTTCATGAACTTCCTGGCATACTTGATAATGGGTATCCCGGCCGGCGCCATGCTGGTAAAAATCGGGTATAAAAAGACGGCACTCTGGGCCATGGCCATCGGCGCACTCGGTATCGCCGTGCAGTATCTCTCCAGCGTGGCAGGCGGCGACGTAGCCTGCTTTAACGTCGGGGGGCAGGACGTGATGCTCAACTTCATAATCTATCTCCTCGGCGCCTTTATATGCGGTTTCTGCGTGTGTATGCTCAACACCGTGGTGAACCCGATGCTCAACATCCTGGGGGGCGGCGGCAACACAGGCAACCAGCTCATCCAGGCCGGCGGCTCCTGCAACTCCCTGTCAGGAACGCTGACTCCGCTATTCGTTGGTATGCTCATCGGCAACGTCACCAAAGACACAACCATGGCCAGCGTGGCACCGCTGCTTTACATCGCTTTCGGTGTTTTCGTTGTCTCCTTCATCATCATTAGCTTTGTCTCTATCCCCGAGCCCAACCTCGGCAAGGGAACCAAGAAAGTAAAATACAGCCACACTCCCTGGAACTTCCGCCACACCGTGCTCGGCGTCATCGGTATCTTCTTCTATGTAGGCATTGAGGTCGGCATCCCCGGCGTGCTCATCTTCTATCTCAGTGACAGCTCAGTTTCCGGCATCACCGAAAACGCTACCGCCGTGGCGACGGCCGTTGCCGCAGTCTACTGGCTTCTGATGCTCGTGGGCCGTTTGTGCTCTTCGGTAATCTCCGGGAAAGTGTCGAGCCGCACGCAGCTCACCGCTGTTTCGAGCGTTGCAATCATTCTCATAGCGCTGGCAATTTTCCTCCCTGCCTCCATCAAGGTAAGTGTGCCCGCTTACTCCGTGGCCGACGGGTTCAGCATGTGCGAAGTGCCCATCTCTGCACTCTTGCTGGTGCTTTGCGGCCTTTGCACCTCCATCATGTGGGGCGGCATCTTCAACCTCGCCGTAGAAGGGCTCGGCAAATACACGGCACAGGCTTCGGGCATCTTTATGATGATGGTAGTCGGCGGAGGTGTAATGCCTCTCATCCAGAATGCCATAGCCACCAACGTCGGCTATATGGCTTCGTACTGGCTCGTTGTGGCCATGCTTGCCTACATCCTCTTCTATGCCCTGAAAGGCTCCAAAAACGTGAACCGCGACATCCCGGTAGACGAGGATGAAAAGGAAGTGGCCGACGAAATAGAAAATGCACTCTAATTACCAATATAAAACACAAAAATAAACGCAAAAAGCATGAAAACCAATGTATTAACGCAAGGAGCCGACAATATGCGCGTGCTTATCGCCTCAATGGTGGAGCAGGCCAAGTCGGGTCATCCCGGCGGTGCTATGGGCGGTGCCGACTTTGTCAACGCCCTCTATTCGCGATTCCTCGTCTATGACCCCGAGAACCCGCTGTGGATAGCACGCGACCGGTTCTTCCTTGACCCGGGACACATGTCCACTATGCTCTACAGTGTGCTTGCTCTCTCGGGACGTTACACCGTCGACGAGCTGAAACAGTTCCGCCAGTGGGGTTCCGTGACGCCGGGACACCCAGAGCTCGACCCGGAGCGCGGCGTCGAGAACACCTCCGGTCCCCTCGGTCAGGGCCACGTTATGGCTGTCGGCTGCGCCATCGCCGAGCGTTTCCTCGTGGCTCAGTTCGGCGAGACATTGGCTCACAAAACATACGCTTACATCTCCGACGGCGGCATCCAGGAGGAGGTGTCGCAGGGCGCCGGCCGCATCGCCGGACACCTCGGCCTCCACAATCTCATTATGTTCTACGACGCCAACGACGTTCAGCTCTCTACCAAGGTCAAAGAGGTGACGAGCGAAGATACCGCTGCAAAATACAAGGCCTGGGGATGGAACGTAATAGAAATAGACGGCAACGACCCAGATGCTATCTGTGGCGCGCTCGAGACGGCTCGTTGCGAACAGCATCGTCCTACTCTCATCATCGGTTGTACACGCATGGCCCTCGGCGCCGTGACCGCCGAAGGGGAGTCCATGGAAGGATGGGTGTCCACCCACGGACAGCCCCTCTCAAAGGCCGGAGCCGACATGGACCGCACCATCAAGAACCTCGGCGGCAACCCTGCCGACCGTTGGGAAATTCGCCCCGAAGTAGAGAAACTCTATGCCGAGCGCCGCGCCGAACTCCTCGATATATGCGCCGGCCGCCACGCCAGGGAGGAGGAATGGCGCGCTGCCAATCCCGACCTTGCTGAGCGCCTGAATGCTTACCTCGAAGGGCGTCTCCCTGAGCTTGACTGGGATGAAATTGCCGTTAAGGACAATTCCGCAACACGCGCCGCTTCGGCCGCCGTGCTTTCTTACCTGGCCGAACATGTGCACAATATGATAGTATCGAGCGCCGACCTCGCAAACTCCGACAAGACCGACGGCTTCCTGAAGAAGACCCACGACATCATCGCCGGCGACTTCTCGGGCGCATTTCTGCAGAGCGGCGTAGCCGAGCTCACTATGGCCTGCCTTATGAACGGTATCTCGCTTCACGGAGGACTCATCGCCGCTTGCGGTACGTTCTTCGTCTTCTCTGATTACATGAAACCCGCAATCCGCATATCAGCACTCATGGAGCAGCCCGTCAAGTATATCTTCACGCACGACGCTTTCCGCGTCGGCGAAGATGGTCCAACGCACGAGCCCATAGAGCAAGAGGCACAGATCCGTCTGCTTGAGCAGATGAACAACCTTAGCGGACGCCCGGCAGCACTTGTGCTTCGTCCTGCTGATGCTCCCGAAACCGTGGAATGCTACCGCATGGCAATGGAAAACCGCGAGTCTCCCAGCATCCTGATCTTCTCCCGGCAGGACATCAAGAACCTTCCGGGCGCCGACCGCCGTCAGCAGGCACACGGCGCATCCCACGGCGGATACATTGTCATGGAGGCAGAAGACCCGCAGGTAGTGCTCGTGGCCGACGGCAGCGAGGTTTCGCTTCTCTGCGACGTGGCCGAGCAGCTGACAAAAGAAGGTACGCGCGTGCGCGTAGTGTCGATGCCCTCAATCGGCGTCTTCATGCACCAGTCCAAGGAGTACCGGGACAGCGTGCTTCCTGCTCGCGTTCCTACTTTCGCTCTGACAGCCGGACTGCCCGCTGTTTTCTCCCCGCTGCGTCGAGACAACTGGGAAATCTTCGGTCTCGAACGTTTCGGTGCATCGGCTCCTTACAAGGTGCTTGATGAGAAATTCGGCTTCACACAAGAAAATATTTTGGAAAATGTAAAACATTTTTTAAGTATTTGATTGTTTTATTAAAAAATAGTGTTAACTTTGCACAATAATTGGCTCCGTACAGTCGGGCGTTTGTAAATCAAACCTCGACTGTGTCGGCCAAAAATAAAGTATAACCCGCTTAAAACCTGCGATTAGACAAACAGATTATCAATTTTAAATATAATTTCTATGAACAAATTTGGATTACTTGCTATTGCAGCAGTGGCTTTCGCAGCCAGCACTGCTTCTGCTCAGGAGGTGACCTACGTAGAAGATTGCTCTCAGGGCCTTCTTCTCAACCGTGCAAAAGATAACTGGTTTATCACAGCACAAGGTGGTGCCAACATCCTCTTCGGCCATAATGACGTTCACGCCAAATTCGCGAACCGTATCGGCCCGCAGGCCAACCTCTTCGTCGGTAAATGGGTTACTCCTACCTTCGGTTTCCGCTTTGGTGCTTCTTGGCTTATGCCCAAGGGAGCTACTACCGAAGACGGCTTCTTCCGTAAAATGAATGTCGGCCCGATTGAGGGCGGCAGCAAATACTACGACGAGAAATTCATGGGCCTCGGTCCGGAGTTTGACGTTCTTATCAACCTCACAAACTGGTGGTGTGGTTACAAGCCCAACCGCGTCTACAACGCTGTGCTCCACGGAGGTGCCGGTGCTTACTGGACATTCGCACGCCGTTTCAAAGGTGAAGACATCAAGTGGCGCGCTGCGCACAACACCATCCTCTTCGCCAATATCGGCCTGCAGAACAACTTCCGAGTATCGAAACACGTGGACATCTTCGTTGACGCACAGTTCGAACTCATCGACTTCTCGAACATAGAAAGCTCCGGCGACTTCGCTGCCAACTACACGGCAAGCCTCAACGCAGGTTTCACTTACAACTTCGGCAAGACAGAGTGGAACTGCCCGGTAACCGCCGTTTGCCCCACCTGGAAATACACCGACGCAGAGGGTGACGAACTCAAAGCTAAACTCGCCAACGCCAACCGTCGCATCCAGGATCTGGAAAACCAGCTCGCAAACGCCAATGCAAACCAGAAGCGTCCGACTCGCGCCATCAACGAGAATGAAGGTCTTTGCACCATCTACTATCCCATCAACGTCTACACTCTTGACAACCGCGATAAACTCGTGCTTAACGCTGTTGCCGACGTGATGAAGAACAGCGGCAAGGAATATCTCCTCACCGGCTGGGCCGACAACTATACCGGTAACGACGCTATTAATAACCGTCTGCGCACAAACCGTGTGAACGGTGTCAAGAACTACCTCGTAGGCCGTGGTGTTAGCGCCGGCAACCTCGACGCTACTATCAACAGCGGTAACCTCCAGGAAGACATCGACGGCCTCGGTATCGAACTCGCTCCGCTGGATCGCGCCGTAACCATCACAGAGAAATAATTATAATAAACTCCTATATAAAAAAGAGGGTTTCCCCAGGGAATCTCTCTTTTTTTGCATTTTGGAGCAGATTGCAGCAACAGGCAACTTATATTGTAGACAAACAGAAGCGATTAGCCGCTTTTGGATAATTAGTAGGTTCCGCAAATCGCGACGGGTTAGCCAGGTTACAGAATTATCTATATTAATCAGTATTAATCATGAATAATCCCGATTAATGGGGATACTGCATAGAATAAGTCGGGATTATCTGGGGCAGTTTTAGCTATGATAACTCAGACAGATTATTCCCATGAGCAGTGAGGCGGGGTTTGATGAATTTTTTTGGGGGCGGGGCCATCAGACTTATATCCGGTGCGCGGTGTCGTCGGCATGAGGCTTGGCAGTAGACTCCCAATAAAAAATCCGGCAAGGGCCGGATTGATTTTTTTCTTGGTTCTTTCAGAAGCATCTGCTTCGATTACTTCTCGATACGCATGAAATGACGGGCCTCTTTGTGGTCGTGGTGAATCTTATGGAGCTGTTTTGCAATGCAAACTGTAGCTGCTACCGTCATCGCCTGAAGCATGAGTTTCGCGATTTTAAAGCCTAAATGAAGGCCGAAAGATTCGTGTTCGTGTGACATAATAATCGTGTTTTATAGTTTAAATTTTGATAAAGTTCTGAACGGATTTTTGTTTCTTATAACTGAACGTCAATTCTGCTCCGTTTTCGATTTTATAACGCACGTCCTACGCAAAATGTTTACTCTAAGTGAATAACATCTGCTTTCGTATGAGGGTCGTGCAAAATATGCAAAGTCTTGGTACTGTAACCTTAAGATTTAGTAAAAATGAGGTTTCAAGCAATTTACTTGCGATTCGACACCTGAAGAATCAACGTTCGCAATGTCGGCTTCAAATAATAGCCGGAGTGTATGCGGGAATAAACGATGGAGTCAACAGAAAGTAAACTCGGTCTTAACCACAGTATCAAATAGACAGGCCGGAGGGGAGATAGGTTGGTCCTTTCTGCGGTTGGAGGTCGGTGCATTCTTCTAAAAGGGAGTATTATTGGTCAAAAAGTCAGATTTTGGGAATAAAAAAGTTTTGTGTTTCAAAACTTTTTTTTAACTTTGCATCAGCAAAAACAGGCTTCCGCAGTGTTATGTGTAACAAAAAAACATTGTAGAAGTCGGTGAGTTATATTTAAGCAAATAGATTGTGAATAGAATAATCAAATAACCAGTAATTAGTTATATTTTATGACAAAGATTAGAAATTACACCCGGGTTCTGATGGGCGTAGGGTTGTTGGGACTACTCGTATGCTCATGCAAAGGGAAAGGCGAGGGACAGCAGGCCCAACAGCAGCAGACGCCTGAACTGGCAGTGATAACGCTGGGCGAGGATGACGCTACCCTCGAAACCGGCTTTCCCGCCACTCTGCAAGGAACTAACGATGTGGAGATCCGTCCCCAGGTTTCGGGCTTTATTACTAAAGTCTGTGTGCAGGAGGGTCAGCGTGTTTCAGCGGGCCAGACCCTGTTTATGATCGACCGGGTACAGCTTGAGGCGGCCGTAGAGGCAGCCCAGGCTCAGGTGCGTCAGGCCGAGGCAGCGATTGCTTCCGCCCGTGCAGCCGTAAACACGGCGCGCACAAATGCCCAGAACAACAAAATGCTTCTTGACAAAAACATTATCTCGGCATCAGCTTACCAGACATCGGTCGATGCCGTTAACCAGGCGCAGGCGCAGGTTAACCAGGCGCAGGCAGCCGCAAACGCCGCTTCGGCTCAATTGGTTTCGGCTCAGAAGAACCTTTCGTTCGCTAACGTTACTGCTCCTACATCGGGAATTGTCGGCACCATCGACTACAAGGAGGGTGCGCTTGTATCGCCCCAGACTCTGCTGACCGTCCTCTCTAACAACGGTCAGATAGAAGCCCTCTTCTCGCTTACAGAGAAGGAGGTGCTGAACTTTACCAACGGCGGACGTCGCTCGCTTGCAGCAGCGCTCGACTCGCTTCCTGCCGTGACGTTGATGCTCCCCAACGGCGAGGCTTATCCCTATCCGGGCAAGATTACCGCCGTTTCAGGTGTGCTCGACTCCGCCACGGGTAGCGCCCGTGCGCGTGCGGTTTTCCCAAACCCCGACGGAATGCTCCGTTCCGGTGGTTCGGCAAACGTGATGCTTCCCAATATAGCACGCAACTCCATCATCATCCCGCAGAAAGCCACTTACGAGGTGCAGGACATGAAGTTCGTCTATACTGTGGATAAGAACAACGTGGTACACTCCACTGCCATCACTATTTCAGACCAGAACGACGGCCAGAATTATATAGTGACCTCGGGCCTGAAACCAGGCGACCGCATAGTGACCGAAGGTGTGGGTCTGACGGTAAAGGACAATATGGCTATCAAGCCCAAAACCGGTGCTTCGGCCAAGCAGCCTGCTGTCCCGCAACAGCCAAAGTAAGCCAAGTGACCTTAAAATAATGGTGAAACAGCGCGCTTTTATGCCTCTTTTCTCTCACTCATGAAAACGTTGCCCTGTTATTTTTACGGTCGTTAAATCATAATTAAAGCTAAGAAAAATGCGATTAGACAGATTCATAAACAGGCCTGTGCTCTCGACCGTTATCTCGGTGTTCATCGTGATATTCGGTCTGTTAGGTCTTGTGAGTCTCCCGATTGAGCAATATCCCGACATCGCGCCACCTACCATCCGCGTCAGCACCACCTATACCGGTGCCAACGCCCAGGCGGTGCTCAACTCGGTGATTCAGCCTCTTGAGGAGCAGATAAACGGTGCCGAGAACATGGACTACATGGTGTCGTCGGCATCCAACAACGGTTCGGCCTCTATCGAGGTTTACTTTAAACAGGGCATGGACCCGGACATGGCAGCCGTGGATGTGCAGAACCGTGTGGCCAAGGCGGCGGCTTTCCTTCCCGCCGAGGTTAACCAGGTTGGTGTCGTTACGCAGAAGCGACAGAGCTCCATGCTCATGGTGTCGGCCCTGTATGACAGCACTGACAAATACACCACGGAGTTCATCGACAACTATATGTCGATCAACATAATACCGCAGATCAAGCGTGTTCCCGGTGTCGGCGAGGCTATGGCCTTCGGAGCCGACTATTCGATGCGTATATGGCTGAAACCCGACATCATGGCACAGTACGGCCTGATGCCTTCCGACGTTTCGGCGGCACTTGCCGAACAGAACATCGAGGCAGCTCCCGGTGCCTTCGGCGAGCAGGGCAACCAGACGTTCCAATACACCATGAAGTACAAAGGACGTCTGCAAGATGCCACGGAGTTCGAGAACATCGTGATCCGCGCCACTGAAGACGGCAAGATACTCCGACTGGGCGACATCGCCGAGGTAGAACTCGGCCGTCTTACCTACGGGTTCTCCAACCTTAACAACGGACATCTCGGCTCATCCGTAATCGTGTTCCAGAGCGCGGGCTCCAATGCTACGGCTGTTATCGAGAAAATCGACAAACTCTTTGACGAGGCACGCGCCGAACTTCCGGACGGCCTTGTGCTGGAGACCACCATGTCGGTCAACGACTTCCTGTTCGCCTCTATCCACGAGGTAATCAAAACCCTCATCGAGGCCTTTATTCTGGTGTTCCTCGTGGTGTTCGTCTTCCTGCAGGACTTCCGCTCCACGCTGATTCCTATGATTTCAATCCCGGTGGCCCTCATCGGTACATTCTTCCTCCTTTACATCTTCGGCTTCACCATCAACCTGCTGACACTGTCGGCCCTTGTGCTCGCGATTGCGATAGTGGTGGACGATGCCATTGTGGTGGTGGAGGCGGTGCACGCCAAACTTGACCACGGATACAAGTCGGCGCGGCAGGCCTCCATTGACGCCATGGCGGAGATTTCGGGTGCCCTTATTTCCATCACCATGGTAATGATGCTCGTGTTTATCCCGGTGTCGTTCATGGGTGGTACTTCGGGTATTTTCTACCGCCAGTTCGGTCTTACGATGGCCATGGCCATCGGTCTTTCGGCCATCAACGCCCTTACGCTGTCGCCGGCCCTCTGCGCCCTGTTCCTGAAAGCGCATAAGGAAGACGGCACCGAGAAGTCTCTGAAAGAGAAGATGGGCGAGGCCTACGGCGCCGCCGGCGAGGCCATGAAGAAAGCCTACAAGAAACGCTTCGGAATGCCGGCATGGCTGACCATGATTTTCCTTGTGGCCGCCATCGTGTTCCTCGTGCTCGGGTGGTACACGTTCGAGGACGTTACACGCAGCTGCATCGCAGTCATCGTGGCTCTCCTGGCACTTTACGGCATCTTCACAAAGCGCTTTATCAACGCCTTCAACCATGCCTTCGATAAAGTGCTCGGAGTATATCGCAAGATGAGCAACTTCTTTATCCGCTTCCGCTGGCTGTCGTTCGTTATCGTGGCAGCAAGTATAGGCTTACTGGTATGGCTTATGGGACGTACTCCTACGGGACTTGTGCCCAACGAGGACACAGGTACCATCATGGGAGCCGTGACGCTGCCTCCCGCCACTTCTCAGGAGCGCACTCAGGCGGTCATGAAGCAAGTGGACCAGATGATTGGCTCCATCCCGGCAGTGCAGTCGCGCACGGCTATCACCGGTTACAGCTTCATCGGCGGTCAGGGCAACACCTACGGCTCGTTCATCATCAAGCTCAAACCGTGGGACCAGCGCGACCTCAAGACCGAGGGAGCAAGCGCCATTGTAGGGCAGCTCTTCATGATGACCTCGCAAGTGAAAGATGCAAACATCATGTTCTTCCAGCCTCCTATGATTTCCGGCTACTCGGCGACCAACGGTTTCGAGATAAAGCTCCAGGACAAGACGGGCGGCTCGCTCGACAACTTCTTTCAGGTTTACCAGAACTTCATAGCGCAACTTAACCAGCAACCCGAGATTCAGATGGCTTACTCGACGTTCAACCCGACTTTCCCGCAGTATCTTGTGGAAATCGATGTTCCGAAAGTTAAGAAAGCCGGCCTCACACAGACGGCCGTACTCCAGGCATTGCAAGGTTATTACGGCGGTATGTATATATCGAACTTCAACAGCTTCGGTCACCTGTATCGTGTCATGATGCAGGCCACTCCGGAGGCGCGTGTTTCGCCCGAGACTCTGAAGCAAATCAAGGTTCGCAACGGCAACGAGATGGCTCCCATCGACAACTTCGTGTCGCTGAAACGTGTTTACGGCCCGGACATCATCAGCCGTTTCAACATGTTCACCTCTATCGCTGTTACCGGTACGCCTAACGAGGGTTACTCCTCAGGTCAGGCCATCGAAGCCATACAACGCGTGGCCAAGCAGACATTGCCACAGGGTTACACGTTCGACTACTCCGGTATGACCCGCGAGGAAGCAGGCGGCGGCAGCTCCAACACCGCAATGGTGTTCGGTATCGTGCTCCTGTTCGTATACCTCATCCTCTCTGCCCAGTATGAAAGCTACCTGTTGCCGTGGGCCGTAATCCTTTCGGTACCGTTCGGCCTTATGGGTACGTTCATCTTCGCCGATATGTTCAGCATTGCCAACAACATCTACCTGCAGATTGCACTAATCATGCTAATCGGACTGTTGGCCAAGAATGCGATTCTGATTGTAGAGTTTGCTCTTGAACGCCGCCACACCGGCATGAGCATTGTCAACTCGGCATTGCAGGGAGCCGTGGCGCGTCTGCGCCCTATCCTCATGACATCGTTGGCCATGATTATCGGTCTGTTGCCTATGATGTTCGCACATGGTGCGGGCGCCAACGGTAACCAGGCTCTCGGTACCGGTGCCGTAGGCGGTATGCTTATCGGTATGATACTTCAGGTACTGATAGTTCCGGCTCTCTTCTGTGCATTCCAGTTCCTGCAGGAGAAGATTTCCCCGCTGAAATGGGACGACAAGAAGAGCTCCGACCTGTCATCCGAAATCGAACAGTATGGCGGTATGGATGGAAGCCTCCCGCTGAAAGAGAAATAAGTATGTAAGTAAAAAGCCGCGGGGCATGCCATTCGTCCCCCAGATGGACTGACCAGCGGCTTTCATTATTAAACGACTCATACACAGATAAATGAAACTTAAATTATATCATCTGATACTGCCGGTAGCGGCGCTTGCCGTGCTTCCGAGTTGCCACTTGTACAAGGAGTATGAGATGCCCGTGGAGAACAGTGCCATCATGAGCGACTACAAGAACGCTCTGCAGGATACCGATTCCACCACACTGGCCCATCTGTCGTGGCAAGAGGTGTTCACCGACCCGCAGCTGCAGCAGCTCATACAGACAGCCATCGACGCTAACCGCGACCTTGCCAACGCCAAGCTTAATATCGACATTGCGCAGGCGCAACTCAAGGGCGCCAAGCTGGCTTACTTCCCCTCGGTGGCATTCTCGCCCAACGGCGGCGGCGCTTCTTACGGCGGCTCTGACATGAGCTGGAGCTACACGCTTCCCCTTGCCGCAAACTGGGAGGTCGACGTCTTCGGCAAATTGCTCAATAACAAGCGTAAAGCTCAGGTCAGCCTTGAGCAGAGCATGGACTACGAACAGGCCGTTCGCTCGCAGATAATATGTAGCGTGGCCAACACATATTATGCCATAGCGTGGCTTCAGCAGCAGCTCGACCTTACGGAGCGTACCTGCGAAATCTGGAAAGAGCAGGTCACCACAATGGAAGACCTTAAGGCTGCAGCTCGCGTCAACGAGGCAGCCGTGGTTCAGAGCCGCGCCAACTACTATAGCATAGCCTCGTCTATTCCCGACATCAAGAGCTCTATCGCGCAGTTGCAGAACACTATGTCAATCCTGCTCGGCTCCTATCCCAAGGAGTGGTCCGTCGGCGGTAACATAGAGTTCAACCTTCCTGCGTGCACACAGTCCGGCGTGCCTCTCTATTATCTGGCCGTACGTCCCGACGTGCGTGCCGCCGAACGCTCGGTGGCAGCCGCTTATTACACTACCAACATAGCACGTTCCAACTTCTACCCGTCGCTCAACATCTCGGCGCAGGGCGGATTCACCAACGCGCTCGGCGCCATGGTTTCTAATCCCGGAAAATGGTTTATACAGCTCGGGGCATCGCTGGTGGCACCTATCTTCTCACGTGGCCAGAACATAGCCACTCTTCGTGCGGCCGAGGCAAGCCAGAAACAGGCGCTCAATACCTTTGAGAGCACAGTACTCTCGGCGGCTGCAGATGTTTCAGATGCCATCGTGAAAATCAATGCAGCAGACCAGAAACGCCAGATGATTCTCCAGCAGATAGACCAGCTCGAGAAAGCGGTGGAATATACCGAAGACCTAATGCAGTTCGGCCAGACCACCACTTATCTTGAAATCCTTACCGCACGCTCGGCATTGCTGAACGCGCAGTTAGCATCGTTGAGCAACATCCACGATAAAGCCACCGCCCTTATCAGCCTTTATCAGGCAGTAGGCGGCGGATATTGAAACACACCCACACACTTTAAAAACTAACCATTATGACACAAATCAGCCCCCTTGCCTTCGTAGATCCCGGAGCGCGCATCGGCAACAATGTACGGATAGCGCCTTTTGCCTACATAGCCAATGACACTGTAATCGGCGACAACTGCCATATACATCCCCACGTGTCGGTGCTCGAGGGCGCCGTGATAGGAAACGACTGCGAAGTGTTCGATGGCGCGGTTATCAGTGCCGCACCTCAGGATTTCCGCTGGAAAGGTGAACGTTCATTCGTGAAAATCGGTGACAACACCACGGTGCGCGAACATGTCATCATCAACCGTAGCATCCGTGAGAACCAGACCACAGAAATCGGGAGTAACTCATTCGTGATGGCGCAGTCGCACATCGGTCACGACAGCACGATAGGCAACTATGTCGTTCTCGGCAACTCAGTGAAAATAGCCGGAGACTGCAAGGTCGGCAATTTCTCCATACTTTCGTCCAACGCCCTCGTCCATGAGCGTTGCGAGGTTGGAGAGTGGGTGCTCGTCAAGGGCGGCACACGTGTCAACGGCCATGTACCTCCCTATGTAGTGGTGGCGCACAATCCGTTGGCATACTACGGTGTGAATGCATTCTTCCTTAGGAAAGGAAAATTCACCGAGGCCGACATTGACGACATCGCCAAGTGCTACCGCCATATCTATCAGTGCAACACATCGGTGCTTAACGCCGTTCGCCGCATCCAGGAGGATATTCCGGAAGGAAAAGAGCGCGACGCCATCCTGGCATTCATCCGCAACCATAATATGAAGATTGCCGGGGTGCCCGCAGTGCTCTTCGAAGACTGATTTGAAAAAACCTGTATAGCCGACTTGCGCTGTCGAAGATTCTCGACGGCGTAAGTCGGTTCGGCTTTCATAATAAATTCTCAGATGATGAATGGTATTGTTTATGAGTCTCCGTGCGGACAGATTCGTCTCGCCGTTGATGGCGGTGCTGTTTGCGCCGTGGATTGGATTGAGGTAACGGAGCGCCTGGTAAATAGCGTTTCTTCGATGGAGGATAAGACCGTTTTGAGTGAATTGATCCGGCAGTTAGATGAATATTTCTGTGGTGAGCGTCGAAATTTTGAGCTTCAATTGAGGACGTCAGGTACTGATTTTCAGCAAGCGGTGTGGCGCGAATTGCTGAAGATTCCATACAGTGAGACGGTCAGCTATTCTGAGATTGCGAAAAGGATAGGGCGTCCCACGGCCGTCCGTGCCGTTGGACACGCCATTCACTGCAACCCAATAGGAATCCTGATTCCGTGCCACAGGGTGATAGCAGCTGACGGTAAATTGGCAGGTTTCGCCGGAGGTCTTGAGGCTAAGAGGTTCCTGCTGGCGCTTGAGCAGAAGCACACTGCGCTTTTGTAATGCCTGCAGATAACCATAATCCTGATTATTCTCGATTAATCTTGCTAAATCTCGATTAATCGGGATTTATCTTGAAATGAGATAGGCAGATAAGCCGAATAAGCCTGGTAGGCGAGGCTTCTGCGGTAGACCAAATGGACTTGCTAAGCATGGCTCAGCGGCTTGGAGGCATAAATAAGGGAGGCGACACAGTCACGTGCCACCTCCCTTTTTGCAGAAAAGTATGTAAATTATTTGATTATCTTACTTGATGAAGACTTTGCGGGTCGAACCGTCGCTCATCTTGACAAGGTTGAATCCTTTCCACGGCTTCGTGGAGGAAATGCCATTGATGTCGTAGAAGAGTTGGGGTGATGCGTTGCCATTCAGGATGTCATCGAGGCCTGTGCCGATGTTCTCGTTGTAGTATGAGTCAGTGTCGGCATTGTAGTAAACCTTCTCACCTCCAAATACGGGATGGGCGTCGGTTCCTATCTTCTGACCGAAGGCTTCGCCGAGTTTATAGGCTATCTCGCCGGAAGCCATTATCTCTTCACTTACGAGAGTGAAGCAGCCGGGACGGTTGTATTCCTTGATGGCGAATGCGTTTGCAATCGGGTTGACTGTGACATTTGCATTATAGGAAACGATGGCTCCGGCAGTGTTGCCGAGCTCTTCGATTTCGCCTACGTTGAAGACATTGCTGATGCCCGCTTCGCAGCCTCTTGAGAGATTGCCGACGATACCGGCATGGTTCGAGGCGCTGTAAATGTAACCGGTGTTATAGCAGTCGTTGATGGTGGAGGTAGTCTTGGTCATCGAACCTACTATACCACCTACGCCGGTCTGTGTGCCGCGCACTTCGGCGTAGTTGGCGCAAGTGCTGACGTCGGTATAATCCGTAACGTACGCCGCGAGACCGGCAACGGTCTGTTTGCCGCTGACGTAACCGTGAACGGTAATGCCTGAAATCTTGGCTCGGGCGTCTTCTGAACCTTTCACGCACCCGAAAAGTCCCTGATAGTTGTCAGATGGATTGTTGATATAGAGACCTTTGACAGAGTGTCCTTCGCCGAGCAGTTCGCCGCCGAACGGTTTGGATGTCGTGGCGCCGATAGGTGTCCATGCGTAGTCGCCGAGGTCAAGGTCGTTGGTAATGATACCTTTGATGTCTGTTTTGCCTTCATTGACTTTGTCACGGAACCATGCGAGTTCTGCCGGTGAGGAGAGGAGGTAGTAATCCTCTTCATTCTGTACGGGTTGTTTGGAATTGGTGCCGTACCAGTCACCGTCGATGGGTTCAGGCAGGATGTTGAAAGTCTGGAGCCCTTCGGCATCGTCTGCAATGTTGTAGTCGAGGCGCAGGCAGCGATAGCCGGGAGCAGAAGCCACGACGGAGTATATACCGTAGGAGCCTTCATAAAGGCCGTCTTCTCCAGGCTCAAGTTGTTGTCCGAGGTGGGTGACTGTTACTTCTGCATCGGGAACGTCGTATGTTACCTTTATGTCGAACGTCTTGACAGGTGTGAGGTTGATGGTCACATCGGGAATGTATCCGAAGTACGTCTTGTGTGGAATTGCGGTAAAATTAGGGGAACGTCCGGCTATAGGGCTGATATTGCGGTGGTTGCCTATGGGGTCGCCGTAACCGTTTACCTGGATGACACCTTCGGTAAAGTTAATGGTAGGTTCGGCAGTAATATCATGGTCTGCCGGGATGTCGAGCGATACCGTCTGCGCTTTGTCAGAAGAACCGAAAGTGTACTGGTTGGCGCTGAGTATCAGGGACGTACCGTTGGGAACGCCGTTGTAGGTGACGTAAGCTGACATGTTGTAGATACCTGCGAGCTTATTGGCGGGATGACGCAAGCCGGTATACTGTATGGCTACCTGGTCGCCGGGTTGGAAAATCTTGCTACCGGGCCGGTTGACGTTCACTATTTCGCGGTGACACTTTTTGGCTGTGAAGATTTGATATGTGGAGTTGCCTGAAGCATCGGTCATTTCCAAAATCTGGCGCCCCTCTTTGAGCAGCACGCTGTAAGTGCCGTCGCCGTTGTCGGTGATTCCTTCGGACGTGAAGCCGTTGTAGGTGGCCATCTGCTCGCCGATGGTAGGATAAGCCACGGAGATGTTAGCTGCGCCTTCGGCTTTGAAAGTGTATAGGTGCCCCTCTTCGGTGTCGAGGTAATAGAAGACATCGTGCTCGGCATCTACATTCTCGCCTGCAAGTTTTTGTGCGGCAGTGTTATACTCCTTGTTGACAGTGATTTCGGGAACGACGGCTGATTCAGGCTGTCCCACGGTCACCACGTAAACGGCGGTATTCTCCGGCCAGATGGCACCCCAGTATTCACCGCCCATATAAGCGGTCTTGGCGCCCGACGAGTTGTAATAGTTAAGCCCGATAGCATCGTAAGTGACGAGAACTATGGCTGTGCCGTTGCCTACGGCTTTGAGGTCGGCCCATGCTGAGCCGGTCTTTTGCTCCACCTGAAGCACGTCCGAGGAAACGTTGCCGTCGAGATCAAGGATGGTGTAGTGGAAGTCGGGTTCTATGAAATAGTTGTTAGTGGAGTTGTCGGTGAGCTGCCATGAGCGCATGGCATGGGCTTTGAAGACATCACCCGTATTGAGGCGCAGGTACCCTTTCGGATTAATGTTAACGAAGATGTCGCCTGTCTCGAACCCACCGTCAGCTTTTACACTATGGTTAATCTGTTTGGGATCGAAGGCGTGGTAGTCGGCGTCGGTAAATACCAGCACCGGACGTTTGGCCTCATCCTTATTCATGGTGAAGTAACCTCCTTGTGTCAGCCCTCCTTCCATATAGGTACGGTAATTGTAAACCTGACTTTCGGCAAGGCGGTAGGTAATAACTTTCGCGTCGCCCGACTCGTCGGTGCTCACGGGAGGAACAGGAGTGAAGTCCACGAAGTGTGAAAACTTCATGTTCAGCTCGAACTCGGCGTTCTTGGGCACCGTTATGGAAAAGTCGTGTGCCAAGGGAATTGCGCCGTTGACGTTGATGTTACCCGTCAGGGTGTTGCTCTTGTAAAGAGTGGTGTAACCTTCGGCTGCGTGTGTTGCGGACGGGATGAAGGAAGCGTAATAACTGTCGCCGTTAAGCGCAAGGAATGTCTTGCGGCCGGCGGTAGTGCTGTTCCCTACTGTGATGGGGTGATTCACCCCATCGCGGCTGTTGGTGCGCACGTCAAGGGTATAGTCACCGTCGTCAACGGTCCATGTGCGGCCATCGGTCTTGTTGGAGACGTAAGCGGTGAGCGTCAGCACGGTTATCTGTTGTGAAACCGAGTCACCGACTGCTACTTCGATTGTGCCGTTCTCTGTGGTTCCGTCGTAACCTGTTATAATATAGTCTCCGGGGGTAGCCTGGAAGTTATAGACCATGTTATCGGGTTCACCGGTAACTATGGTCTCTCCCGTAGCTTTGGAGACCATTTTCATAGTCTTCGAAGTGCGGTTCATCTTGACGGTAAGATTCACCGCTCCCGAAGTCAGGACGCTCATGCAAAGCGCCGTCAGAACCAGGAATAATGATCTGATTTTCATGATGGTTTTTAGATTGGGTTTATTGAAATTGTTAATATACTATTTTTCTTCCGGTGTGTATGTATATCTGTCCTTTCACAGGATTGGTGACCTTGATTCCCTGAAGGTTATAATAATGGCTATCGTGGTCGGGCGTAGTCTCCGGGTTAATATCCTCTATTCCGGTGAAATCGGGATCTATGGCTAAAAAATGGGCCGGGTTTATGTAGACGTTCCATGAGCCGGTATGCTCCCCTTGCGGTGTCCATTGGTGCAATGCACCGGCGGCTACGAAGGCCCCGGCATCAGTGGCGTATATATAGCCGGTATAAGGGTTCACGTAAATGCCGTATGGCATCTGTAGAGCCATGAGGTCGTCGCGCAGAGTCCCCGGCATATCCTCCGAAACTCCCGATGTGCCCTCCGTCTCCATGACCTCAGCAGGGTTGATGGTAACGTAGTTGAAAGTGTAATCACCTGTATAATAGGAATATCGAGAGCCTATGGCAAAGAATTTGCCGTCGGTGTTCACGCAGTTGTATGTGGCGGCATATTCCAGTTTCCGGAAGCACTCTTCGTCCGGTTTGCCGTCGAGTACCGCCCGGCAGTCCAGGATTATGGTTGCGGCAGGTATGTCGTAATAATCGCCCGGAGAGTTGATGCAGAGGTATTGCCCGCTCTTTGACATCTTGCCGTACAGGTTTATCTGGCCGGTATCAACGTTGCGTTCCACTTCCATGGTCTCGGCATTGATTACGCTGACCGTTGTTTCGTACTCATGGTCTTCCTGAAAGGCGTAGCCGCCGGTATTGGCCACGAAAAGGCGACCGTCATAAAGTGCTATTCCCTCCGGTTCGTAGCCTACTTCCACAGCATCCACTACCTTGAAAGTGCTTAGGTCAATCTTGGCTACATATCCTTTGGTGAAGTACTCCATCTCATCGTTGACGCGACACTCGTGGCCGTATGAGGAGATGTAGACATAGCGGTCATCTGAGGCCAGTTTGCGGTTATTGGGCACTTCCTCGGTGGCAGCCACGGCATGCCCGCTGTTGTCGATAAACTGTACGATGTTCGACCAGTTGACTGCAATGGCGATGAGGTTGTCGCGCACCTGGATAATGTCGTTCGGGGTATCGCCGAGTTTGTAGCCGTTCACTTCGCGGAACCACTCGTTGCTCAGCACCTTGCCGTCCTCGAAATAGCTCAGCCGGCCGTTGTCCGACTGCCAGTTGCCTTCGTCCACCACAATAAGCTTCTCCTTGGCGGAAGAAGGGTAAACCAACGCTGCGAGGCAAAGCATGACGGTTAGAAATTTGGTAAATAGTTGTTTCATGCGTATTTTGTTGTTTTATTATTCCTTGAAAGACGGGATTAGGATGGTCTTGTCCGTGCAGTGGAGCGTTCGGGTTAGTCCATAAAAAATCCCGATGCGCATGTTCATCGGGACATATCGGTTGTTGCTTCAAATACTGTGTTATTCCGGCCGCCTGAGAAGTGGTACGGCGAATAAGGGAGGTGAGATAATAACCGGAATGATAGATTAGATGATGCAAGCCCGTGGTCCCGCAGGCGCGAAAATCAGAGTTAAGAGAGGGTCTTCTGACTTGTTCCTGAGGGCCGCGCCTTCCCGGCCTGTAAGAGGCCAGTGACGTTAAGCGGTCATCATTTTATCATCTCTGTAGCTTTTAAACGACTTAAGATGAGGAATTTACAGCAGCGGGTACTGTCACGGATTCACACCGTGTTCCACGGGCAACTCTATGCCCATCGCTCTTTCTCGCCGCAAAGTTACAACGAAAATTCCGCATCTCAAAACTTTTCTCCGAAAAAAAAATCGCTGAAAGTTTTATGTCGGCTGGATACAGTATTACTTAAATAATCCGTTGAATCTAGGAATAAATCAGATTAAGCAATATAGAGCGTCTGAGAAAATTTCATGGAAACAAATGTAAAAATTAGTTTAATTCAATGAAATTAACTAACTTTGCGACGTGTTTGTAATGACTGGCATTCAAGAGAGATTGCCGCGATAAACATTTTTTATATTAAAGGCGTTTACTGACGCTCTTCTTGACACTTGGAAATCTGGAAAATTTACAATCACTGTCAGGAATGTAGCAAGAGTAGATGGCTTGATGTTGAAGTGATTATATTCTAATGGCCTCATTATACAGGAAGCTGTTAGGATATAACATATTCTGCGTGAGGCTACTGCTTTTGCTCGTTCAACAGTGATGGGCAATTCCAGAGCCTCCAAGTGTGGGACGAGCAAGGTATGGCTCTCACGCACTTTTTTGTTTAATAGCCAAAAGAGAGCAATGGCAATAGATGCATTTCCTCATGTTAAAGTATTTAGGATGTGTTTTTGCGGTCTTGATGATCGCATTATCCATGAATGCTCAGAAATTTGAGCCAAAATGGGTAGGTCAAGTAGTCTTGCTGACTACTGAAGGTGATACGGTAGTTATTCAACCGGAAAAGGCAAGTCCAAAAGTGAAGACCACTCAATCGGCTGGTAGAATTCTTGCCGGTATTGGCAATGTGAGAAAAAAAGTTGTTATTCGAGGTGGGAAGTCCCCTATACAACTATCTCATGAAAAGCCGATAACTTTCGTAGTAAAATGTCGTGACAACGAAATTGACCCGAGTACATTTATTCAGGTCGTTAAGTTTGAAGAAACACGGAAAGAACGTAAAACGGAATTGGCCAATGAGAATTGGCTCGGAAACGTCTCCGAAGGTAATATGGTTATTGTGCCTTTTGAGGCTGATACATACGGCAAAACGTCTTATATCATTACCATGCAACCGATTGAAGGTGAATTTGGCGTCCGCATCCTTAACCCGGATGATGTGGATGAGCGTGTCCCTATTTTATATTGTTTCGGAGTACACGAGGAAAAAGTTGATGTTGATTCCGCCGGTTATTATGAGACTACCCAAGAATACTATGAGGATAACGGCATAAAATATCCTGTATATAAATCAAGTGACGGAAGTCGATATATAATGAAGAGCAAAAACGAAAAAGTCTTTATTCCGGAAAGTGAATAAGTTGGCAGTTAAAATGTAAAGGGACGATAGCTTAAATGCAATCGTCTCTTTTTTACTTGTATGTAAGAATTGTTTTAAATTCGCAGAGCTACGACACTATTTCGTTTGTCGCAAGTTTTTAAGCACTAAGAAGCTGTACTCTTTTGTTTTTTAACGTTCGTTCTGAGTACAATGTTGTAAGTTGAGTGAGTTATTATAGGTAACGCAGTAAGTAAATGTGCATTTTGTTAATCAAAGTTTCTGAAGTATAATGCCAATAGTTTGCCGTTATATGTATTGCGTAGCGCTTCCGTCAGGAAGCAGATTTTTCCGTAACCCCGTACG
>OHBJ01000197.1_pt1 | contig 34150 bp, 45 predicted proteins | sample 1577241 | NCBI WGS metagenome assembly OHBJ01 (sample SAMEA3541594, study PRJEB24748) | human gut metagenome | biome: human gut; feature: human-associated habitat; material: faeces | place: China | collected 2012 | reverse complement strand
TTTTAAACTCTTCTTCTGCCATATCAATCATCATGTCAAAGAACGCAACCTTGTGGTCTTTCATCTCCAACTCATGTTGCAAGCGACTGTTTTGACGTTCCAGCAGTTTTACTCGTGCCTCCAATTCCAGCAATCTTTGTTCCTTACTCTTTTCCATTGGTTTGTTTGTTTTATTTGCAACATCAAAGTTACCAAATTTTCTCAACCAGGCGGTTACTGTTGACTCACTTTGTATCCCATATTTGCGCGCTACTGCACAAACTCCGATTCCGGTGCGTTCCACTTCCTCAACTACTGCCATTTTAAAAGGCATTGAATAATCTCGCTGCGTACGTTTAACATACTCTTGTTTAGTCTCTTTCATTTTCTGTTACTTTTTAGTGTAACGCTATGGCAGGACTAGACACATGTTGTAAATAAAAAAAGGATGTGCAATTGCACACCCTTTTTAATGCCTATTGGCTTTATATTATTCAGCAGCTTCAGTTGCTTGTGCTTCTTGAGCAGTTTCAGCCTTAGGAGCAGACTTGCGAGAACGACGTGTACGTGTAGTTTTCTTCTTGTCAGCCTTAAGCATGTTTTCGTTGTAGTCAACGAGTTCAATGAAGCAAGTTTTAGCGTTATCACCAAGACGGTTGCCAGTTTTAATGATACGAGTGTAGCCACCTGGACGGTCAGCGATCTTTACAGAAACGTTTTGGAAAAGTTCTGTAACGGCTGCCTTATCTTGCAAGTAACTGAAAACAACACGACGGTCGTTAGTAGTATCGCTCTTAGCGCGGTTGATGATAGGCTCAGCGAACTTACGGAGCGCTTTAGCCTTTGCCAATGTAGTGAAAATTCTCTTGTGCATGATAAGAGACACTGTCATATTTGACAACATCGCATCAAGATGAGCTTTCTTACGGCTTAAGTGGTTGATTTTTTTATTATGTCTCATCGTAATTATTCTTTATCTAATTTATACTTTGAAATATCCATTCCAAAAGAAAGGTTCAGACTTGCGAGCAACTCATCAAGTTCTGTAAGTGACTTCTTACCGAAGTTACGGAACTTAAGCAAATCAGTCTTGTTGAATGTAACGAGTTCGCCAAGAGTTTCAACCTCTGCACTCTTCAAGCAGTTAAGTGCACGAACTGAAAGGTCCATATCAACGAGTTTTGATTTGAGGAGTTGACGCATGTGGAGAACTTCTTCATCAAATTCTTCATTACCTTCTGCTTCTGATGTTTCGATAGTAATCTTTTCATCAGAGAATAGCATAAAGTGGTAAATAAGAATCTTAGCAGCCTCCTTCAAAGCGTCCTTCGGATGGATTGATCCATCAGTAGTAATCTCAAGAACGAGTTTTTCGTAGTCTGTCTTCTGCTCGACACGATAGTTCTCAACACTATACTTCACATTGACAATCGGAGTGTAGATTGAGTCAATAGCAATAACGTCAATCGGTGCGTCCTGAAGAGCATTTTCCTCAGCAGGAACATAACCTCTGCCCTTATTGATAGTGAAATCAAGTGTAAAAGAAGCAACATCGGGATCTAAATGGCAAATAACCAAATCTGGGTTTAGTACTTCAAAACCAGAAAGTTCCTTGCCTAAGTCGCCGGCTGTCAAGACTTCTTTGCCTGACACACTGATCTTAGCTGAAGCTTCATCATCGGTGTCAGCGACATGTTTGAATCTCACCTTCTTGAGGTTAAGGATTATATTTGTTACGTCTTCAATAACGCCAGGGATAGTCGCAAATTCATGCGGCACACCGTCAATGCGGATTGAAGAGATAGCATAACCCTCGAGAGAAGAAAGAAGGATTCTTCTAAGCGCATTACCGACAGTAACTCCGTAACCCGGTTCCAAAGGACGGAACTCGAATTTTCCGAAGTTGTTATCAGCCTCGAGCATTATGACTTTATCAGGTTTCTGAAATGCTAAAATAGCCATGGATATTTACAATTTATTATTTAGAATACAACTCGACGATTGACTGTTCCTTAATAGTTTCAGGAATGTCCTCACGCTGAGGGTTGTGTAACAATTTACCTCCCTTAATGCTTTCATCCCATTCCAACCAAGGATATTTGCTGTGGTTAAATCCAGCCAATGCATCTGCGATAACTTCGAGAGACTTAGATTTCTCGCGAACTGCAATAATTTGACCTGGCTTAACTGAGTAAGAAGGTATATTGACTACCTTACCGTCGACAGTAATGTGGCGGTGCAAAACAAGCTGACGAGCAGCTGCACGAGTAGGAGCAATACCCAAACGGTAAACGATATTGTCAAGTCTTGCCTCAAGGAGTTGGAGAAGGATTTCACCTGTTACACCTTTTGTACGGTCTGCCTTCTTGAATAGGTTGCGGAATTGACGCTCCAATACACCGTAAGTGTATTTTGCTTTTTGCTTTTCACGCAATTGGTTACCATACTCAGAAGTTTTTCTTCTCTTGTTGGCACCATGTTGACCCGGGGCATAATTTTTCTTAGCGAGCACTTTGTCTTCTCCGAAGATTGGCTCACCAAATTTTCTTGCTATCTTTGACTTAGGTCCGGTATATCTTGCCATTTCTAATTCTTTTAATAATATTAAAGTTGATAACGAATCTTATCAGTGCAGCCGCGATTGCAGAGAGGTGGTTGAATGCAATCTTTCACGTTTAAGACTCTTTTTAATTTAAATGATTATACTCTTCTTCTTTTAGGAGGACGACAACCATTGTGTGGAAGCGGAGTAACGTCAATGATTTCTGTTACCTCGATGCCTGCACCTGCAATTGTACGGATCGCTGATTCACGTCCGTTACCTGGTCCCTTTACATAAGCCTTAACTTTGCGGAGACCCAAGTCGTATGCAACTTTTGCACAATCTTGTGCTGCCATTTGCGCTGCGTACGGTGTGTTCTTTTTTGAACCTCTGAAGCCCATCTTACCAGCACTTGACCAAGAAATTACTTGACCTTCGCTGTTTGCTAGGCACACGATGATGTTGTTGAAAGATGAGTGTACATGAAGTTGACCCATAGCGTCAACTTTAACGTTTCTCTTCTTTGCTGCGACTGTTTTCTTTGCCATACTTTAATCTTATTTAGTAGCTTTTTTCTTGTTAGCAACTGTTTTCTTGCGACCTTTACGAGTACGAGCATTGTTTTTTGTGCTCTGTCCTCTTACCGGCAAACCGTTACGGTGACGAACACCACGGTAGCAACCGATATCCATAAGTCGCTTGATGTTTAATTGGATTTCGCTGCGGAGGTCACCTTCTACTTTGTAGTTGGCACCAATTACTTCACGCACTGCAGCAGCCTGTGCGTCAGTCCAATCCTGTACCTTGATGTCTTTATCTACACCTGCTTGAGCCAAAATCTTATTGGCTGCGCTACGGCCGATACCGAAGATATAGGTCAGGGCAATTTCTCCTCTCTTATTTTGGGGCAAGTCTACACCAACAATTCTTACTGCCATAAACTATTATTATTTATTCTCAAAGATATTATCCTTGACGTTGTTTATACTTAGGGTTTTTCTTGTTAATAACGTATACGCGACCTTTTCTTCTGACTATCTTTGAGTCCGGGGTGCGTTTTTTTACTGAAGCTCTTACTTTCATATTCTTTTCTTTTTTTATTTGTATCTAAAAGCAATTCTTCCTTTGGACAAGTCGTAAGGTGACATTTCCACCTTTACTTTATCGCCCGGCAGGATTTTTATATAATGCATTCGCATTTTTCCGGAGATATGCGCTGTTATCTGATGTCCGTTTTCCAATTCTACACGGAACATCGCATTCGACAATGCTTCAACGATTACTCCGTCTTGCTCAATAGCTGCCTGTTTTGCCATATATTACTGTTTTATGATTTACCGTTTAACACTTCATCAATGTATTCGAAAGATGATAGGATGTCTGCCTTGGCCCCTCTGATTGCAACTGTGTGCTCAAAATGTGCTGATGGCTTTCTATCCTTAGTTCTGCATGTCCAACCGTCACTCTCAATGATGATGTTTTTGCTGCCGAGATTAATCATCGGCTCAATTGCTATGCACATCCCGTTCTTAAGCAGCGGTCCTACGCCTTTTCTTCCATAGTTCGGAACTGCCGGATCTTCATGAAGTCGCCTACCTATTCCGTGACCCGTCATTTCTCTGACAACTGAATAACCGCGCTTTTCGCAGTAATCCTGGATTGCGTTTCCTATGTGCCCTATCCTGTTGTTTTCTACGGCTTGCTCGATACCTTTGTAAAGAGATTCTTTTGTGGTTTCAAGCAGTTTTTTAACTTCTTCTGAAACCTCACCTACGCAAAAAGTATAGGCTGAATCTCCGTTGAATCCATTCTTAACAACTCCACAGTCGATTGAAACTATGTCACCATCTTGAAGAGTTGTGTTCGACGGTATGCCGTGAACGACAATCTCGTTAACTGAGACGCAGATGCTGTTTGGAAAACCTCCATAACCGAGAAAACCCGGAACACCACCATTGTCTTTGATGAACTCATATGCTATGCTATCAAGCTTCAGCGTTGTAATCCCCGGTTTTATCCACTTTGCGAGTTCGCCAAGCGTCTTTCCAACCAGGAGATTACTTTCACGCATCAACTCTATCTCTTCATCTGTCTTTAGATAAATCATTCTGTTTAGTTTATCCTATTATTAATAGGCACTACCAGTTGTACGACCTTTCAGCTTGCCGGACTTCATCATTCCGTCATAGTGGTGCATCATCAAGTGACTTTCAATTTGTGAAAGTGTGTCAAGAACAACACCTACCATGATAAGCAATGAAGTTCCTCCGAAGAACTGAGCAAATTCACGACTCACTCCGCAAATACTTGCGAAAGAAGGCATAATTGCAACGATACCAAGGAAAATTGAGCCAGGGAGAGTGATTCTTGACAAAATTGAGTCAAGGTACTCTGCTGTCTTAGTTCCCGGTTTTACTCCAGGAATGAATCCGTTGTTACGCTTCATGTTGTCGGCCATGTCGTTCGGGCGAACTGTAATGGCTGTATAGAAGTATGTAAATGCAACGATCATTACGAAGTAAATGGCATTATACCAAAAACCTGTCATATCAGTTAGTGCACGAACAAATGAACTGCCTTCACCACTTGCACCGAAACCTGCAAGAGTGATAGGAATGAACATGATAGCTTGTGCAAAGATGATAGGCATAACGCCAGCGGCGTTAACTTTCAAAGGTATGAACTGACGAGCTCCGCCATACTGCTTGTTCCCTACAATACGCTTTGCGTACTGCACAGGCACTTTGCGCGTTCCTTGAACAAGGAGAACAGCACCAAGTATTACCGCAAACAAGAGAACGATTTCAACGACAAACATTACAAGTCCACCTTGAGCTGTCGTCAATCTGTTACTGAATTCCTGAACAAGTGCTCCCGGAAGACGAGCAATAATACCAACAAGGATTATAAAGGAAATACCGTTACCAACGCCCTTATCAGTAATACGCTCTCCAAGCCACATGATAAACATACTGCCGGCTGCAAGGATAATGGTCATATAAGCCATAGTCCAGAAACCAAAGTGTGCGTTACCACCTGCACTGTTGACTTGAACCTGAAGGTTCACCAAATAAGCCGGAGCCTGAAGCAACAAGATAGCCACTGTCAAATAGCGGGTATATTGATTAATCTTCATGTGGCCGCTTTCACCTTCCTGCTGCAATTTGCGGAAAGACGGTAAAACCATACCGAGCAATTGGATCACGATTGAAGCCGTGATATACGGCATGATTCCAAGTGCAAAGATTGAGGCTTGTGAAAAGGCACCTCCAGAGAACATGTCCAAAAGCTGCATCAAACCGCTATCTGTAAATTGGCGCAATGCGTCCAATTCGTTTGGGTTGATACCTGGAAGTACAACGTAACAACCCACACGATAGACAACGACAAATAGAAAAGTTACGATCAATCGCTTGCGTAAATCTTCTATTTTACTGATGTTCTTTATAGTCTCGATAAATCTCATTACCTATAGTTTTTGAACAGTTCCGCCCAAAGCAACGATTGCTTCTTCTGCCTTCTTTGAGAAAGCGTGAGCAACAACGTCTAACTTAACAGACAATTGACCGTTGCCAAGGATTTTCACTTTGTGCTTGCTGCTAATGTAACCTGCTGCAATGAGTTCTTCAACTCCTACCTTAGCAAGGTTCTTAGCCTTAGCGAGTTCTTCAATAACGTTTAAGTTGATTGCTTTATACTCAACACGGTTGATATTTTTGAAACCGAACTTTGGAACACGGCGTTGCAATGGCATCTGACCACCCTCGAAACCAACCTTGCGAGAGTAACCTGAACGTTGCTTTGCACCCTTGTGACCGCGTGTAGAAGTACCGCCCATGCCAGAACCTGGACCGCGACCAACTCTTCTGCGATCTGATGTTGAACCGATAGCCGGTTTTAAGTTACTTAAATCCATAATTCCTAATTATTTTAAGCGTTCGTTACTTCTACAAGGTGACGAACTCGTTTAACCATACCAAGGATTTCTGGAGAATCTTGCTTCTCCACTACTTGATTCATTTTTCTCAATCCGAGTGCATCAAGAGTCTTCTTTTGCACTGCCGGGCAGTTAATTCTGCTCTTTATTTGTTTAATCTTAATAGTAGCCATAACTGTTTTTATTAACCATTAAACACAACATCTAAAGAAACGCCACGGTTTTGAGCAACTGCCATAGGGCTTCTCAACTCTTCAAGAGCTGCGAAAGTTGCTTTCACGAGGTTGTGCGGGTTAGAGCTACCTTGTGATTTTGCGAGGACGTCAGTAATACCTGCACTCTCAAGAACGGCACGCATAGAGCTACCTGCCTTCAATCCTGTACCTTGTGATGCCGGTTTCAAGATTACGCGTGAACCACCGAATTTTGCATACTGTTCGTGAGGAATTGTTCCATTGTGAACAGGGATGCGAATCAAATTCTTCTTTGCAGCTTCAACTCCCTTTGCGATAGCGGCTGTAACTTCGTTTGCTTTACCAAGTCCCCAACCTACGATACCGTTTTCGTTACCTACGACAACGATTGCAGAGAAGCTGAATGCACGACCACCCTTAGTAACTTTTGTTACACGGTTGATTGCAACGAGGCGGTCCTTCAATTCTATATCATTTGTTGATTTTACTCTGTTATTTCTCATTTCTCTGACAATTAAAATTTAAGACCTCCATTGCGAGCACCGTCAGCCAAAGCTTTTACTCTTCCGTGGAAAAGGTAGCCGTTTCTGTCGAATACTACTTCGTTGATACCTGCTGCGAGAGCTTTTTCAGCTACCAATTGGCCTACTTTTGCTGCCACTTCAGATTTTGTTCCTTCGGTAATGCCTTTTGAAGAAGCAGATACTAAAGTTGCGCCCTTGCTGTCGTCAACCAATTGAACATAGATAGCCTTGTTGCTTCTGAACACTGTCATACGTGGACGTTCTGCAGTACCAGAGATTTTTCCGCGGATGCGTGTTTTTATTTTAATTCTTCTTTGTTGCTTAGTAATCATAATCTTCTCAAATTATTATTTAGCACTAGCCGATTTACCTGACTTACGACGGATAACTTCACCAACGAACTTGATACCTTTACCCTTATAAGGTTCTGGCTTACGGAATGTTCTAATCTTAGCACAAACCTGTCCGAGGAGTTGCTTGTCGCATGACTCAAGGATAATCAACGGATTCTTATTTCTCTCTGTTTTAGCCTCTACCTTAATTTCCTTAGGCAATACAAAGTAGATAGCGTGTGAGAAACCCAAAGAGAGTTCCAACACTTGACCGTTAGATGTTGCACGATAACCAACACCAACAAGTTCCATTTCTTTCTTGTAGCCTTCAGAAACGCCAACAACCATATTGTTGATCAAAGCACGAACCAAACCATGGTGTGCTCTGTGCTCGCGGTCGTCTGACGGGCGAGTAACGATAACGTGGCCGTCTTCTACCTTAACAGTAAGGTCTTCGTGGAATGATTGTGAAAGTTCGCCTTTAGGACCTTTAACTGTTACTACGTTTTTCTCTATTTTAACGTCTACACCAGCAGGTATAGCGATAGGTGCTTTTCCTATTCTTGACATATCAATACCTCCTTTTTAGATTAATAGATGTAACATAGAACCTCGCCACCTATCTTTTGTTCCTTAGCTTCCTTATTGGTCATGATACCTTTAGAAGTAGAGAGGATAGCGATACCCAAACCATTCAACACTCTCGGCATGTCTTTGTAGCCGGTATACTGGCGCAAACCTGGGCGAGAAACTCGTTTCAAGCACTTGATAGCGTTAACTTTGTCAATCGGATCGTACTTAAGAGCGATCTTGATTGTTCCTCCCGGAGTTTCACCTTCTATAAACTTGTAATTAAGAATATAGCCCTTTTCAAAGAGAATTTTTGTAATCTCTTTCTTCAAGTTTGAGGCTGGCACTTCAACAACACGGTGTTGAGCCTTGATAGCATTCCTCAATCTTGTCAAATAATCTGCTATTGGATCAGTCATATTGATTTTTGTTTTAAATTGATCCGGACCATTCCGGACAATATTTAATACTCTCTAAAATTAAATTACCAGCTTGCTTTTTTAACGCCCGGGATAAGACCTGCAGAAGCCATTTCCCTGAACTGGATTCTCGAAATGCCAAATTGACGCATATAACCTTTTGGACGACCGGTGATTTTGCAACGGTTGTGCAAACGGATTGGGTTAGCGTTTTTAGGAATTGACTGCAACTTTTGTGATGCCTCGTAAGCCTCTTCAGGTGTTCCGTGGTTCACGATTTCCTTCAATTCTTCACGCTTTTTAGCATATTTGGCTACGAGTTTGGCTCTTTTTACTTCGCGAGCCTTCATTGATTCTTTTGCCATGTTCTATTATTTAGCGTTTTTAAACGGTAAACCAAATTGTTTCAATAGAGCGTAACCTTCTTCGTCTGTGTTGGCGGTTGTCACGAAAGTGATGTTCATACCCATCAACTTTTGGATGCTGTCGATATTGATTTCAGGGAAGATGATTTGCTCGGTAATACCAAGTGTATAGTTTCCTCGGCCGTCGAACTTAGAGTCAATACCCTTGAAGTCACGGATACGTGGGAGAGCGATTCTCACCAATCTTTCAAGGAATTCGTACATCTTGTCACGGCGAAGAGTAACTCTAACGCCAATAGGCATTTTTTTACGAACCTTGAAGTTTGAAATATCCTTTCTTGACAAGGTTGGGACAGCCTTCTGGCCTGTGATTGCTGTCAACTCGTTAATAGCAGTTTCGATAACTTTCTTATCTGCTGTAGCAATACCAAGACCTTGGTTAACAACAATCTTAGTTAGGCGAGGTACTTGCATAACGGAAGTGTATTTGAACTCTTTCTCAAGAGCAGGAACTATTCTTTCCTTATAGTCCTTTTTAATATTAGCGCTACTCATTATTTAATTTCCTCCCCTGATTTTTTAGAAATACGTACTGATTTACCTGCTTCGTTCTTAGCACGACCGATACGAGTCGGCTTGCCTGTCTTCGGGTCAACCGGGTTCAGATTAGAAACATGTACAGGTGCCTCCATCTTAATGATGCCTCCTTGCGGGTGCTTAGCACTCGGCTTAGAGCTCTTTGAGATGATGTTGATACCTTCAACGATGGCTTTGTTCTTTTTCACGAGGACAGAAAGGACGCGGCCTGTCTTGCCCTTGTCATTGCCGGCGTTTACATAAACGGTATCACCTTTTTTAATATGTAACTTGCTCATTTTCTAATTTTTTGTGAAATTAAAGTACTTCCGGTGCCAAAGACACAATCTTCATATTAGTAGCACGAAGCTCTCTGGCAACAGGACCGAAGATACGGCTACCGCGAATTTCACCGGCATTATTCAACAATACACAAGCGTTATCGTCGAAACGGATGTAACTACCGTCCTGACGACGGATTTCCTTCTTTGTTCTTACGACAACAGCTTTTGACACAGTTCCTTTCTTCACGTCAGATGAAGGGATTGCATTCTTCACCGTAACAACGATGATGTCGCCTACTGAAGCGTATCTGCGACCTGTGCCGCCTAAAACTCGGATACAAAGTGCTTCCTTAGCACCACTGTTATCCGCTACAGTCAATCGTGATTCAGTCTGTATCATTGTTATTTAGCTTTTTCGATTATTTCTACTAATCTCCATCTCTTAGTTTTGCTCAACGGGCGAGTTTCTTGAAGACGAACAGTATCGCCAACGTTACACTCGTTCTTTTCATCGTGAGCGTGGTATTTCTTCGTCTTGTTGACGAACTTACCATAAATTGGATGTTTTTCCTTGTACTTAACAGTAACGGTGATTGTCTTGTCACCCTTATTGCTGGAAACAACCCCAACACGTTCTTTTCTCAAATTTCTTTCCATCTCTCTTGGGATTATTTTTCGTTAAGTTCGCGTTTACGCAATTCTGTTTTCATTCGTGCGATCATCCTTCTGTCCTGTGTAATCTTAGCAGGGTTGTCAAGAGGAGAGATCGAGTGATTGATTTTTTGTTGAAGATACTCTTTTTGAGCTACCTCAAGACGTTCAATCAATTCTTTAGTTCCTAATTCTTTGATTTCTTCCTTTTTCATAACTTATTACACGTTTTGAGTTGGATCATAATCGCGACGAACAACAAATTTAGTGGTAACAGGAAGCTTTTGAGCTGCGAGGCGCAATGCTTCTTTAGCCACGTCATAGCTGACGCCTTCTACTTCAATAACGATACGTCCAGGAGTGATTGGGAATACATATCCTTCTGGGTTACCTTTACCTTTACCCATACGCACTTCAGCAGGCTTCTTAGTAATAGGCTTATCTGGGAAGATTCTAATCCAGATTTGACCCTGACGCTGCATGTAACGCGTAACTGCGATACGAGCTGCTTCTATTTGGCGGCCTGTAATCCATTTGGATTCAAGCGATTTTATACCGAACGAACCAAAAGCCAACTGGTTACCGCGGTGGGCGAAACCCTTCATGCGGCCTTTTTGCTGTCTTCTGAATTTTGTCTTTTTTGGTTGTAACATTGTTGTCTAATTACTCGGTTTAACGATTGTTTTTCTTCTCGCGGAAACCGCCTTTTCTGTTACGACCGTTTGGACGACCTTCTTTTTGGTTATTAGTGAAATTAGGAGCAAGATCACGCTTGCCGTAAACTTCACCGCGGCAAATCCAAACTTTAACACCGACGATTCCTACTTTAGTTAGAGCCTCAACGAGTGCGTAGTCAATGTCTGCACGGAGAGTGTGAAGAGGTGTACGACCTTCTTTGAACATCTCTGAACGAGCCATTTCTGCACCGTTCAAACGACCGCTTACTTGGATTTTGATACCTTCAGCACCAGCACGCATTGTTGATGCAATGGCAGTCTTGACTGCGCGACGGTAAGCGATTTTGCCTTCGATTTGACGAGCAACGTTTGTTGCAACGATTTGAGCGTCAAACTCAGGGCGTTTAACTTCATGGATGTTGATTTGAACATCCTTCTTAGTAATTTTCTTAAGTTCCTCTTTAAGTTTGTCAACTTCCTGACCACCTTTACCGATGATAAGACCCGGACGAGATGTGCAGACAGTTACTGTAATCATCTTAAGAGTTCTTTCGATTACGATACGAGATACACTCTGTTTTGCAAGGCGAGCATTAAGATATTTACGGATCTTAAAGTCTTCGAGCAAAGAATCACCGTAATCTTTTCCATCATACCAGCTGGAATCCCAACCTCTGACGATGCCTAAGCGGTTGCTTATTGGATTAACTTTCTGACCCATTTCTTATGCTTCTGTTTTAGTGTTAATATCTTTTGTACCGATGAACAATGTCACGTGGTTCGAACGTTTGCGGATTCTGTATCCACGGCCTTGTGGAGCCGGACGGAGACGCTTTAGCATTGGTGCTGGATCAACGAAGATTGTGTTGATGAACAATTCACCTGCTTCAGCTTTTCTTTCGTTCTTCTGTTCCCAGTTAGCGATTGCTGAACGGAGTAGTTTCTCGACTTTTGCAGCAGCCTCTTTGTTAGAGAACTTGAGGACGCCAAGAGCCTTGAATACTTCCATACCGCGAACCATGTCAGCAACGTAGCGCATTTTGCGGGGAGAAGATGGGACGTTGCGCAATTTTGCACAACAAAGAGCTTTCTTAGCTTCTTTTATTTTGTCGGCTGAGATTTTTTTTCTTACACCCATTGTATTTAATTCTTTTTAATTCTAACGATTAACACCCTGCCGATTATTTCTTTTTGTTACCTGCATGGCCGCCGAATTTACGCGTTGGAGCAAATTCGCCCAACTTGTGGCCTACCATGTTTTCTGTAACATAAACAGGGATAAATTTATTACCATTGTGCACAGTGAAAGTATGACCAACGAAGTCTGGTGCAATCATTGAAGCACGGCTCCAAGTCTTGATAGCGACTTTCTTACCGCTTTCGTTCATTGCTGCAACTTTCTTGTCAAGCTTCACACTTATGTATGGGCCTTTTTTTAAAGATCGACTCATGATGTTTTAATTAAGTGTTACTTTTTCCTTCTTTCAATAATATACTTAGAAGAATGCTTCTTAGGAGCACGAGTCTTAAGACCCTTAGAGTACAAGCCCTTGCGTGAGCGTGGGTGACCTCCAGAAGCACGTCCTTCACCACCACCCATTGGGTGATCAACTGGGTTCATAACAACACCACGGTTGTGTGGTCTGCGTCCCAACCAGCGTGAGCGTCCGGCTTTACCAGAGCGTTCAAGTGCGTGGTCAGAATTACCAACAACGCCGATAGTTGCCTTGCAAGTAGCGAGTACCTTGCGTGTTTCACCAGAAGGTAATTTGATGATAACATAGTCACCATCGCGAGAAGTCAACTGTGCAAATGTGCCTGCAGAACGAACCATAGAGGCTCCTTGTCCTGGGCGTAACTCAATGTTATGAATTAAAGTACCAACAGGTATTTTGCTTAGTGGAAGAGCGTTCCCCACCTCTGGTGCGGCGTTCTCCCCACTCATAACTGTAGAGCCAACTTGCAATCCGTTGGGTGCAATTATGTATGCCTTTGAACCGTCTTTGTAAAAAAGCAATGCGATACGAGCCGAACGGTTCGGATCATATTCGATTGATTTTACTGTCGCAGGCACACCGTCTTTTGTTCTCTTAAAGTCAATGATACGGAATTTACGCTTGTGGCCGCCGCCGACATATCTTGTCGTGCGGTGACCTTCTGCGTTACGTCCGCCTGTGGACATTTTTCCGACCGTAAGAGATTTCTCTGGTGTACGTGCAGTGATTTCATCGAATACACCAATAATTTTGTGTCTTTGCCCCGGTGTTGTGGGCTTCAATTTTCTTACTGCCATTTTTTAAATTAAATATTGCTATAATAATCTATAGTTTCACCTTCAGCCAAAGTAACAATTGCCTTTTTGTAAGCAGATGTGCTACCTTGAATAAGTCCTGATTTTGTGTATTTTGATTTGTCCTTACCACGACAAACCATTGTGTTAACTGAAACGACTTTAACGCCGTAAAGCTTTTGAACGAGTTGCTTGATTTGCTCGCGGTTCGCTTCCGGAGAAACACGGAAAGTGTAGCGGTTTTGCTTTTCTGTAAGCGCTGTCGCCTTTTCAGTCACGATTGGTGTTATACTAATTTCCATTTTTCTGTGTCCTTTTTGTTAAAATTCGTTAACCTTCGCAACACTACTTTCACACAAAACGAGAACCTTGTTGTTCAAAATTCTGTATGTATTTAGTTCCGAAGTAGTTACAACTTCTACTCTTTCAAGATTTCGAGCAGACAAATATACGTTATTATTTTGTTCTGCTAAAACCAAAACTGCCTTTTTATCAGCAATTTTGTTATTCTTAACAAAGTTTACGAAATCTTTTGTTTTTGGAGCTTCAAATGAGAAGTCTTCAACAACAAGTATCTGATTATCTTGCGCTTTTGCAGACAAAGCTGATTTACGAGCAAGCTGCTTAACTTTCTTGTTAAGTTTAAAACGGTAATCTCTTGGTTTAGGACCGAAGATACGACCTCCACCTACGAGAACTGGAGAATTGATGTCACCAATACGTGCACCACCTCCACCTTTTTGCTTGTGAAGTTTGCGAGTAGAGCCAGAGACTTCGCTTCTTTCTTTTGCTTTGTGTGTGCCTTGACGGCAGTTAGCCAAATATTGTTTTACATCAAGATAAACAACGTGCTCATTTGGCTCGATAGCGAAAACGCTGTCATTCAAAGTGACTTTGCGTCCGGTATCCTCTCCTTTAATGTTATATACTGCTAATTCCATTATTTTTCAATTAAGACGATTGAACCTTTAGCTCCAGGAACAGAACCCTTGATAAGAAGGAGGTTGTGCTCTGAAATCACTTTTAACACTTTCAAGTTTTGAACAGTCACACGTTCGTTACCAGTTTGACCGGCCATGCGCATACCCTTGAAAACCTTTGCTGGGTAAGAACAAGCACCGATTGAACCTGGAGCACGAAGTCTGTTGTGCTGACCGTGAGTTGTCTGACCAACGCCACCGAAACCGTGACGACCTACAACACCCTTGAATCCTTTACCTTTTGAAGTTCCGATAATGTCAACGAACTCTGCATCTGCGAAGAACTCAACGTTGATTTCGTCACCAAGTTTATATTCTTTATCAAAACCTTTGAACTCGGCCAAGTGTCTCTTTGGTGTCACACCAGCCTTTTTAAAGTGACCTGCTTCCGGCTTAGTTGTGTGCTTCTCCTTCTTGTCAACAAAACCAAGTTGGAGTGCTTCGTAACCATCGTTTTCGATAGTCTTAACTTGAGTGACAACACAAGGACCTACTTCGATAACAGTGCACGGAACATTTTTACCGTCGGCACTGAAAACGGATGTCATTCCGATTTTCTTTCCTAATAATCCTGGCATTTCTGTTTAATTTAATAGTTTAATAATTTTCTTACGCTTTAATTTGTACATCTACACCACTTGGCAACTCAAGTTTCATCAAAGCATCGATAGTCTTAGATGTTGAACTGTAAATATCGATTAGACGCTTGTAAGAAGAGAGTTGGAACTGCTCGCGTGACTTTTTATTAACGAAAGTTGAGCGGTTAACAGTGAAGATTCTCTTGTGAGTTGGCAATGGAATAGGACCGTTAACTACAGCACCTGTTGCCTTAACTGCCTTTACAATCCTCTCAGCTGATTTGTCAACCAAGTTGTGATCGTAAGATTTCAATTTGATTCTGATTTTTTGGCTCATTTTATTTATATATTATTTCAATAAATCTACTCTACCTTGACATTCTGTAAGCACTTCTTTAGCGATTGTCTTACCTACCTCAGCATAGTGAGAGAATGACATTGTTGAAGTTGCACGACCTGAAGTGATAGTACGCAATGATGTTACATAGCCGAACATTTCTGCGAGAGGTGCTTTTGCCTTAACGATACGTGCACCGCTACGGCTTGACTCCATACCTTCTACCTGACCACGACGCTTGTTAAGGTCTGAGATAACGTCACCCATGCTTTCTTCTGGAGTAACAACCTCAATCTTCATAATTGGCTCAAGCAATACAGGGCCTGCTTGCTCACATGCTTTCTTGAATGCCTGAATAGCACAAAGTTCGAAAGAAAGTTGGTCTGAGTCAACCGGGTGGAAAGAACCATCGATCAATGTAACTTTCAATTGTTCTACCGGGTAGCCAGCAAGAACACCGTTCTTCATTGCTGTTTGGAAACCTTTTTGAACAGATGGGATGAATTCTTTAGGAATGTTACCACCCTTCACTTCATCAACGAATTGCAAGTTGCCTTGGAAGCCTTCGTCAACTGGTTCAACGCGAACGATGATATCAGCGAACTTACCGCGACCACCAGTTTGCTTTTTGAATACCTCACGAAGTTCGCAAGACTTAGTGATAGTCTCCTTGTAAGTTACTTGAGGACGACCTTGGTTACATTCAACCTTGAACTCGCGGCGCAAACGGTCGATAATGATATCAAGGTGAAGCTCACCCATACCGCTGATAACTGTTTGGCCAGTTTCTTCGTTAGTTTCCACACGGAATGTCGGGTCTTCTTCAGCAAGTTTCTGCAAACCAACACCAAGTTTATCCAAGTCTTTTTGAGTCTTAGGCTCTACAGCAATACCGATAACTGGATCTGGGAACTCCATTGCTTCAAGAACAATCGGATGTTCTTCTGAACAAAGAGTATCACCAGTACGAATATCCTTGAATCCAACGCCTGCACCTATATCACCACAGCCGATTGCTTCCATCGGGTTCTGCTTGTTAGAGTGCATTTGGAAAAGACGTGAAATACGCTCTCTCTTACCTGAACGGCTGTTAAATACATAACTACCTGCATCTACCTGACCAGAATAAACGCGGAAGAAGCAAAGACGACCTACATATGGGTCTGTTGCAATCTTAAATGCCAATGCACTAAGTGGCTCTTCAAAAAGAGGTTTGCGACGCTCTTCTTTATCAGGGTCATTATAAGCGTGACCAACAACTTCACCTGCATCCAATGGGCTAGGCAAGAAAGCACAAACGTCATCAAGAAGACACTGAACGCCTTTGTTCTTGAAAGAAGAACCACAAAGCATAGGAACGATACCCATAGCCAAAGTAGCCTTACGGATAACCTTGCGGATTTCGTCTTCTGTGATAGTTGAAGGATCATCGAAATATTTCATCATGAAGTCATCGTCGTATTCTGCGATTGCTTCAAGCATTTTGTCACGCATAGCAACACATTCGTCAACCATAGTTGCCGGTATCTCTTCTGCAGAGTAGTCAGCACCCATAGTCTCATCATGCCAGAAGTAAGCCTTCATAGTGATAAGGTCAACAAGACCCTTGAAAGTTTCTTCAGCACCGATAGGCAATTGGATAGCAACTGGATTAGCACCCAACACTTCACGCACTTGACGAACTACTTCAAGGAAGTTAGCACCAGAACGGTCCATTTTGTTAACGTAACCAATTCTTGGAACGTTGTACTTGTCAGCCTGACGCCATACAGTTTCTGACTGTGGTTCAACGCCACCAACAGCACAGAAAGTAGCAACGGCACCGTCCAACACGCGGAGTGAACGTTCAACCTCAACAGTAAAGTCAACGTGTCCCGGAGTGTCAATCAAGTTGATTTTGTACTTTTGGTCTTGATACTTCCAGAATGCTGTAGTAGCAGCTGAAGTAATAGTGATACCACGTTCTTGCTCTTGAGCCATCCAGTCCATAGTTGCTGTACCATCGTGAGTTTCACCGATTTTATGAGTCAAACCTGTATAGAAAAGGATACGTTCTGAAGTAGTTGTTTTACCGGCATCAATGTGAGCCATGATACCGATGTTTCTTGTCAAAGAAAGTTTATCGTCTATATTAGCCATTTACGTAGATATTTTCAAATTAAAATCTAAAGTGAGCAAATGCACGGTTAGCCTCAGCCATGCGGTGCATGTCTTCTTTACGTTTGAATGCTCCGCCTGTTTCATTGAAAGCGTCAACAATTTCTGCAGCGAGTTTGTCGCTCATAGTCTTGCCACCACGCTTGCGAGCGAAGTTGATTAGATTTTTCATTGAAATAGATTCCTTGCGGTCTGGGCGGATTTCTGTAGGAACTTGAAATGTAGCACCACCCACGCGACGAGATTTAACCTCAACTTGAGGAGTAATGTTTTCCAACGCTTTTTTCCAGATATCAAGCGCTGTTTTTTCTTCGTTAGGCATTTTTGTCTTCACAGTCTCCAATGCTGAATAGAAGATAGTGTAAGCGGTATTCTTCTTACCGTCATACATCAAGTGGTTAACAAATTTAGATACACGAGTGTCGCCGAAAACCGGATCTGGCAACACGATTCTTTTTTTTGGTTTAGCCTTTCTCATTTCTGTAAAATTCGTTTTTGTTCGTTTGGTTGCTTTTAGCATCTTCAACAGCGTTCTCTAACGCCATTTACTCCGCCGAATATTTCAATCCAATAAACAAAAAACAATTGAAACTTGTTTTGTTTATCTCTGCTGTTTTAAGGTATTATTACTTTTTACCTTTTGCGGCAGCTCCCGCTTTTGGACGCTTTGCACCGTACTTAGAACGACGTTGTGTACGACCTGCTACACCTGCTGTATCCAAAGTACCTCTTACGATGTGGTAACGTACACCTGGAAGGTCTTTTACACGACCACCGCGTACCATTACGATTGAGTGCTCTTGCAAGTTATGACCTTCGCCTGGGATATAAGAGTTAACCTCTTTACCGTTTGTCAATCTAACACGAGCAACTTTACGCATTGCTGAATTCGGTTTCTTTGGAGTTGTTGTGTAAACACGCACGCAAACACCACGGCGCTGTGGACAACCGTCCAACGCTGGTGACTTGCTCTTGTACTGCAATGTCTCACGTCCTTTTCTTACTAATTGCGAAATTGTAGGCATCTTAGTTCTTTTTGTTTGTAATTATATGATTTATCTCTAAAATTTTGTTTCTTCGTTGCAGCCTATTCCCCTTTCCTTGCCGTATATCACAACTGCTTGAACGCGAGAAGGCTACTTCGTGCTCAAAAAAGCGTTGCAAAGTTACGTACTTATTATATATATACCAAACTTTTATATGCTGAAAAACATATTTTTAACTCTAAAAATACATCATTTTATATTTATTTAACATTTATACTTTATTACTTCTTACATTATTTTATTGCTCAGCATAATTTAACAGACTTAGAAAAACTTACGGAATAATACTCTTCGCTTTTGAACGCTTATTCTTGCCTAATATGACAAAACTAACTACTTTTACAAAAAATTTTCGACACATTATAAATATGAACGTAATTTTATTTGACGAGAAAGGCAACTGGACTGATTTGCTGCCTCTCTCTTTCACCCGCCCTATTGCAGATATTCGCATAGGAATAATGACTATCAGGGAAAAATGGAACCTATACCTGGCACATGACAATATATCATACAAGCCGGCTGACTATCTGTCTATCAAATTTACCAAAACCATAACTGACGACAATATATTTATTGCATCAAATGTTATTCCTTCAAAGGCTCTGGCTGAAACCATTCGCTCGATAGAGTATGGCTGTGCTTTATTTTCCGAAGAAAGGATAATAGCCTTTCGCGGTACTGAAGAAGATTTTGAGGCTGGCAGATTTGACACAAGAAAAGAAATTGAAGAGCCACGAATGATTAAAATGCTTTACGACATTTTCCTTATGAATGAGGAAGAAATGATCGCTGACTACAAGGAAATAACTGCCGGGCGAAAGTCTCAGCCTATTTCAAAGACCTGCACTATTGTCGGAGATACTGAACGTAATGGTATGCCTTTGATATTCATTGAAGAAGGGGCTTCAGTAGAAGGTGCATTTCTAAATACAAATTCAGGTCCTATATATATAGGTAAAGACGCAATTATCATGGAGGGAGCATGCATCCGCGGCTGCTTTGCCGCATGCGAGCACTCTCAAGTTAATATGGGTGCTAAAATCTACGGTGCAACAACTCTCGGCCCGTACTGCAAAGTTGGCGGTGAACTGAATAACGTGGTTATGTTCGGCTACAGCAACAAGGCACACGACGGCTTCCTCGGCAACGCAGTTGTTGGCGAATGGTGCAATATCGGAGCCGGCACGAATGCTTCTAATCTTAAAAACGACTATACGGAAATCAAGTTGTGGAACTACCGCACCCACCGCTTCTTAAAAACAGGCTTGCAATTCTGCGGGCTTATACTTGGAGACCACTCAAAAATAGGCATAAACTGTATGCTTAACACTGCAACGGTCATTGGAGTTGGCGTAAATATCCACGGTTCCGGTTTCCCGAGAAATTTTGTCGCCTCATTTCTCGAAGGTGGAGCAGCAGGATACACCGATGTATCTGTCGCTAAATTCTTCGACATCGCCAAACGCATGATGGCTCGCCGTGACATAATACTCAGTGACACAGATAAAGAAATATTCGAATCAATCTACAGTATAGCTGACAATTACAAGTAATTACTTGAATCTTGTCCGCAACCACCGCAACGCTACCAAATAGTTGTGCTTGAAATAAGAAGTCCAAGACACAGGACTTATGTGCCCTGACATAGGATCTGCAAACGCTTGTAGTGCAGTATGCTCGCCGAACTGGTCAGGATAAAGAAGAATGAGGCTGTTGTTAGCAAAGTACTTCGACAACTGCGCCGGAAGGTTATCAAGAGACTTATTATAAGAAATTGAGCCACGGCGAGCACTGACGACAACAAGTAAATGATCATAATTGACAGCAGCGGAAAGCATCATGAAGTCATCCCAACTTTCCATAAGGTTAAACTTAGCCTTATCCTTTAGCGGGAGAGTATATACTACCCTTTCTATGTAAGCCATGGTTTCTGCCGTAGCATGAAAATAAATGCGGCAACCTAACGCACTGCTCATCTTTGCAAGATGTCCAATCCACTTTGTAAAACCCGCCTCATACTCAGCCTTTGGAGGAACGGCAACAACTATTCTCCTTATCGTATTGAAAGGCATAAGCATCTTAACGACAAGAACTTCGCGGTTAATCTCACTTAGCAGTGTCTCGGTAAGCCACCCGAGAAAAGAATCTATAATATTCGCCTTTCTGTGCAAACCTATAATCAACTGCGTCGCCTCTTGCTCTTTCTGTGTATGGATAATGCCTGAAGCAACGTTGATACCATACCTGCTCATTGACTTTATCGACACTCCGGCAGAGGTGGCAACCTTTTCCACTTCTGAAAGAATCTGCTTGCTGTAACGTGTTCTACCACTATTGCCATCACTGTCGTTGACAACATTCAAAGCAAAGAGATTATCAGTCAATTTCGGATTACGGATAAGCAATGCAAGGTCAACAAGCGTTTCTGCCGTTTCTTTATTGTCAACCGCAACCATAATTTTCTCCTTTTCTTTATCAACACTGTCATTCTGCAACGACGACTCATCTGTTGCGAGCACATTCGCCGCACGCTCAGTCACAAAAGAACTAACTATACAAGTAACCAGAATCAAAGCAATTGCTCCATTCAGGATTTCTTCACCCAATAGGTGCGACCCGTCGGGGAGGATAATATTGTAACCAACGAGAACGACTGCCAGCGTTGCAGCAGCCCTGGCTGTACTCAAACCGAGCATTATCTGTCTCTCTATCTTAGTCATTCGGCAAAGTTTCTGCGTTACCCATGCGGCAACCCACTTTGTAACAAGCGACATGGTAATCATTATACCTGCCACTTCAAGAGCACTCAAACTGCCGAAAAACACCCTCACATTTATAAGCATCCCAACACCAATAAGGAAATACGGGACAAAGAGCGCATTTCCGACAAACTCAATATTGTGCATTAGAGGTGAAACATGCGGTATCAGGCGGTTCAGCACCAAGCCAGCAAGAAACGCTCCCAATATACCTTCCATACCCACCCACTTCATCAATCCTGCTGAAAGGAAAACGAGGGCAAGAACAAAGATGAACTGAACTACGCCATTGCTGTATTTTCTAAAAAACCAGCGGCCTAACCTTGGAAAAAAATAGATTATCAGCCCGCCGAGGACGGCAACTCGGGCAATAAGCCACAGCCACGAAAGCGAACCTGGCTCATCTCCCTTATACTGACCGCTGACAATAGCAAGAACAAAGAGCGTCAAACTGTCGGTAATGGCAGTAGCCCCAACCGACACACTGACACTACGGTGGCGGGAAACCCCATAACGCGCAACAATAGGATATGAAACCAAAGTATGTGAAGCATACATTGCCGCTATAAGCAAAGCAGGCAAAGCAGTATAACCAAGAAGCCACACATTGGCAAAATAGCCCATTACCATAGGCACAATAAAACCTATAATACCGAAGGCTATTGCCTTTCCTCTGATAGACTTGAAGTTTTCCATATCCATTTCCAGACCCGCAAGGAACATTATATAGTAAAGCCCGACATTGCCAAACAGAGCAAAACTGCTGTCGCGCTCAAGCAGGTGAAAACCATGCTCACCAATGATAACACCCGCGAGAATCAACCCAATAATGTGCGGAATATTGAGTTTGCCAAGCAAAAGTGGCGCAAAAAGAATAATACACAGGACAAGGAAAAATATCCACGTCGGATCTGTTATCGGGAAGGTAATATTGAATATTTCGCTCATAGTCTATTTTTTTGCGAAGATAATGCAAATAGGCTTTTAATAAAAGGAAAATTATCATTTTTACCTCTTTTGACTTACTGACATCCTATTTTATATAAATAAAATTTGAAAAACCTCACATAAATAGTAACTTTACAAAAAAGAAATTATGGGAAGGATATACAGCAATTTGACGGAACTCATTGGCAACACGCCTTTGGTAGAGCTGAATGCACTACGTAAAGAAAAGGGATTCAAAGCCCACATTGTAGCAAAACTCGAATCATTCAACCCGGGAGGCAGTGCAAAAGACCGCATAGCATTTAAAATGATTGAGACAGCCGAGCGTGACGGATTGCTAAAGCCAGGCGCAACAATAATAGAGCCTACCAGCGGCAATACTGGCGTGGGACTTGCATGGGTGTCTTCGGTCAAAGGTTACAAACTTATTCTAACTATGCCGGAAACGATGAGCACTGAACGCAGAAACCTTCTTAAAGCATTAGGAGCAGAACTAATCCTCACTCCAGGTTCTGAAGGTATGAAGGGAGCCATCGAAAAGGCTAACGAACTACTAAAGGACATAGAAGGCTCTTTCATGCCTCAACAATTCAATAATCCAAGCAATCCCCTTGCCCATGAATTGGCTACAGCCGAAGAAATATGGAAAGATACAGACGGCAAAATAGATATTTTCGTTGCTTCCGTAGGAACAGGAGGGACGCTTAGCGGTACTGCAAGAAAATTGAAGCAACATAACGAAAAGATAAAAGCGGTTGCCGTAGAGCCTTCTGCCTCACCAGTTCTCCAGGGAGGTAAGGCTGGTCCACACAAAATACAAGGCATCGGAGCCGGATTTATTCCAAAAAACTATGACCATGACATTGTTGACGAGATTATTGACATAACCAACGACGAAGCAATGGAAACCGCAAGGGAACTTGCAAAGACAGAAGGCATCCTCGCAGGAATATCTTCAGGAGCAGCACTTGCTGCTGCTATCAAAGTTGCACAACGCGACGAAAATAATGGAAAGATGATAGTAGTCGTTCTACCTGATACTGGAGAAAGATACCTCTCTACAGAACTCTTCAATACAAAATAATTATTTAAGCCATGCCAAATATTCAAACCGAAAGACTAATCTTGCGACCTTGGAATATTGCTGACGCAACGGCTCTTTACAAGTATGCAAAAGACCCTGAAATAGGAGGAAACGCCGGTTGGGCTCCACACGAATCCATAGACGAAAGTAAAGAAATCATTAAGACAGTCTTCTCCAAGCCAAAGATTTACGCAATAGTCCTGAAAGGAACTAAGCAACCTATCGGGTGCGTTGGACTTATGTTCGGTGATGACACTTTTGACAAATTGCCAGAGGGCGAGGCTGAAATTGGATTCTGGTTAGGCAAACCATTCTGGGGTAAAGGAATTACAACTGAGGCAACAAAAGCACTCGTTGCTCATGCTTTCAAAATACTAAATATCCATACTATCTGGGGAAGCCATTATAATTTCAACGTACGCTCTAAAAGAGTTATGGAAAAATGTGGATTTAAATTTCACCACGAAGCCGTAAGAGACAATATTTCCACTTCATTCTTGAAACTGGAGGCTTAGAAAAACTCGCATAACAGGGAAGTCAAATTACTCTATACATAAAACATCACTCAAAAGGTAAAAGCTTTTCTTTTTATCTTTTGAGTGATATTTATTACGATTTGAACTATGACGAATGTGCCAATCAAATAATTTTGCAGTACACACAATTAAAAATATTCAAATTATGAGAAGACTTCTATTATTATTTACTCTCGCACTGGAAGTTGTTGCATTTTCATCATGCAGCGGAGAGAAATCAAACTCTGAAAAAACTCAAGAAGAAGTAGCCGAGACTGCAAAAGACACTGATTTCGACATTGACCGTCTCAAAGTGATGACAGATGCAAACAAAAAGGAAATTACAGAATAAGATGTAGAATTTCTGCTTGAGCAGGCAGAAATCCTCGCAGAACAGACAAAAAGCATGACCAAGGAACAAAAGCAAGACTACTTATCAAAATTAGACAAAGACAAAGCAGGTGCTGTTATGGTAATTGCATTCGCCCTTGCATCTGCCAAAAAAACAGGAGCGATGATACCCGACCAACTCGAGAGATACCAAGAAATGCAAAAAGAATAAAGCCTTAAAGGTACGTTAACCAAAAAGCGGAGTGTCAAAAATGGAAATTTTGACACTCCGTATCTGATTTTGAATTTTATATTTCTTACTTTTCTGTAAAAATTACGTTTCCGTTTTCAACAGCCATAGAAAAACTTCTGGTAACAATATTTTGATTTTTAACCACATAATCGTCAAACTTATCGCCACCAATTGTCATATATGTATTATGCAACCAGGTTTTTGTCTGGAGCAACTCATCACTACTGTTAAAGACAACTCGAGTAATCTTATACTCTACTCCCATTTTTGCTTTTTCACCAACAACGGCTCCATTCTTCTTTACCCGTGACAAAACAAAGCCTCCTTGACAAGGGAACTTTGTATAGGACATCAACTTTTCAAAATTTCCAGCAACGGGCTCTGACATAGTTTTGCCCTCTCCATTAATGTAAGTAAAAGTAAGGTCACAAAGTTTTAACTCATCTTCAGTAGGAGTTATTGTAACCTTATAGTTAACTGTAAGGTTATTGTCAACTGGTGGAGTTTCCGGCTCATCATCTCCACAGGAAGCAAAACTCACTCCCAGAAACACAGCAATAAATGCTGAAAGCAATCTTAAAGTCTTCATTATTATCTTATTCTTTTATAAATGGAAATACAATATCAACATATTTATCATCATCTGCATCGATGAATTTCTTTGCTCTAACCACAAAATTATAGCGACCTGGCTCCAAAGAACTTATTCCTCTCAATGTTACTATTGGGCACTCTTTTTGAACAAGTTCTCCTGTTTCCGGGTCTGGTTCAGTATTATAACCAACTCCTGTAGAAAGAAATAGAGATTTGCTGAATTTACGCAATTCAACAAGAGCATCAAAGCCTTCGCCTTTGGCAATATACCCATTTATTGTATTCGCAGAGACAGCAGGGAATCCATCCGCTTTCTTTTCAATACCTAAGGCCTCTGCAACTTTACTGATATCCCAACTATGCAGCGGCTCATTCGCTGGAATGATGCACTCTTTGTCAAATTCTGAAGGATAAATCCTTACATTATCTACAACATATTGCCTGTACAAAGGAACATTTGAAGATTCTTCAGAAGCAATTACTTGCCCAAATCTCAATTCTGCATAACCTTGAGCAACTTCGGAATCGGTAAATGCGAATTTTTCATTCAGGGAGACTTCATAAAAGCCATCCACGGCATTATTAAAATCGAGTTCTCCTAAATGCTCTACAAATTCACAAAATCCTCCTTTGACGCACAAACTTTCAAACAGACCTTCAGGCAAAGTAAATTCACCATTTCGCTTTTCTGCATATATCTTACCTTTTACATCAGGAAGAATAGGAGCTTTTTGCATTTTAAATATATCTTGACATCTGATATTCAATCTTATAGTTGTTTCTGTTCCCGCGTAACCCACCACGAAGGAACCTTCTGCATACGAGCATCCAGAAAAATCATATTCAAATACCAGCAATGTTTTCCCTTCATAATCAACCGACGTTTTCTTGACAAAAGGCAAAACATTTGCCTTTTCTCCTTCATAGGAGATATTCATATCACTATAAACAAACTTGCTGACATCAAGAGCAACATCCTTATTTTCTTCCACAACGGCAAACTCAAACTGCCCTTTCATTACATAAAGGTCAATCTCAGAAACCTCTGCGGTAATCTTACCTGGATTAGCCGTCGGTTCAATCGACTCTTCACTGCATGACAACGCTCCAACTGCCAATAATGCCATTAGAACAAACACCCTACTCAGAATAATAAAATCTCTCATCGGAAAACTATTTATTTTGTTAATTTCATACAATTGCTGCAACTATTAAATCAGGGAAATAATCTGCTTCAAAAATCCGCTAATTCAAATATTTGCGAAGCAAAAATACATTATTTTAATCAAACTACCAAAGCCATCAAGCACAACAGTTAACACAATAGCACAACTTTCGATTGTATTTTAATAAAATTGCATTTTGACTCGCTTTGAATTCACTAAAATGCACCAGGTATGCATCTATCTAAATCAGCCCTGCCATATATGCAGGCAAGCAAAAAATGTCCTTATCTTTTCTTAGATCTTTTGTGTAAAGAAGGTATCTATGTAAGATTCTTGAAGAAAATTTATCATGGAACACATCAAGCGACTTATGGCTTTTATATCCAGATGACTTTACCTCAATAGGACAGATCTTATCCCTGCGGGACAATAGAAAATCCACTTCGTAGTTACGGACTGTCTTACTCCCTTCTTCCTCTTTTACTATTTCTTCCTGGAAAGTATAGTAAAACAATTCATTGCCAGAACTCTTGAGCATTTGTGCTATCGCATTCTCATAAACATAACCCAAATCTACAGCCAGTTTATCAGAAAGGAGTTTCGTGTATATAACATTATCCGTATAATCACGGTCCATAAAAGCAAGAGTCACGAACAAACCAGTATCTGCAAGAAACAACTTAAAGCAATCATAATCGGCATGAAGCGAAAATCCAACACTGGGGTCATTCGCATGATAGGAAAAATTCACAGTCATCGAATCTGCCATATCCATCAACAACTCACTGAGTCGGGAGGCTGTAGCATTCTCAATCACGCTTCCCACCTGATAACGTTTTGAATTTCGAGAAAGTTCTGATGGTATAGAAATAAACAAGCGAGAAGCACGTCCGGTAGGGTCTATCTTGCGGAAATCATCAATGTACAATTCTAGGATATTGCGCTTGACCGAATCTACTGCTGAAAAATCATTCGATTCCAAATACGCATTAACAGCCTGCGGCATACCACCAATAAGCATGTAAAGGCGGAAATTACGCATAAGGTCACGATTGACTGCATCTCCAAGAGATTTTAAGTTTTGATAAGAGTATCGAATCAAATCGTAGGTTTGAGATTTATTGACAGCCCATAAAAACTCTTCGAAATCCAACGGATACATTGCAATACGCGTTTCTTCGCTTGGTATCACTATTCCTTTAACATTCTTTTTAATAGAAAGCAACGATCCCGTTTCAATATAGTCATACCGCCGGTCTTTTACCAAGTGCTTGATGGCTTGTCTGGCTGGTGGATACAGTTGTACCTCATCAAAGATGATAACTGATTTCCGTTTATGCAATGAAACATTGAATAAGGACTGAATCCGCAGAAAGAAATAATCCAAATCCGACATATGTGAAAATAATTCTTTTACTGCAGCATCTGCTATTGAAAAATCAATAATAATATAGGAGTCATACTCTTTACGGGCAAACTCCTCTGCAATTGTAGATTTTCCGATTCGGCGTGCTCCTTTTATCAAAAGAGCGGTCTGTCCATCACTCTCCTGCTTCCATAGGAGCATTCTTTCATAAATTTTGCGCTTGAATATTCTTTCCGACATAATTTAAACTTCTTTGTACTACAAAAATAAGCAACTTGTCGAAATAAGCAAAATGTTTTTAGGCATTTTTGTCGAAATAAGCAAAATGTTTTCGAGTATTTTTGTCGATATCAGCAAAATGTTTGGCATTTAGAAATGACAAACATGAGCAAATTTTTAAGCCAAAAGCCTATATATAAGAATCTTATCTCCAGCATATATAATAAAATCACCCAGCGTTACATTTTTTGGGTGTAAAACTGGGTGATTGAGTTTTTTAAGTTGCGGAATTTTCTGCGTTTTTTGCGGAAAGACAGGGATTCGAACCCTGGGTACGGTTACCCGTACAACGGTTTTCGAGACCGCCCCGTTCGGCCACTCCGGCATCTTTCCATTTTTTCAACCCAAAAGTATATATATTTTTTTATACAACTGCTTTATTTTCACTTTTTTTGAACAAAAATAAACTCATGAAACAATGATTTATCAGAGCAAACAGCAATAAAACCACAACATATAAGTAAAAAATTCTTAATAGCACTGATTAAAAACCCTAAGAAAAGGTTAAACAATACAAATTTTATGCACATATTTTAAATATATCGAATAAAAACTGTGAAAAGTTATATATAATATCTAACTTTGGAAAAATTAATTAACCCTAAACTATCACACACATGTCCAATATCTTAAGAATGGCGTGCCTTGCAGCATGCCTGATTTTAACCGTCAGTGCATCAGCAGATGCCTACATCAAGCGCGAGATGCGTGCTACATGGATGACAACTTACCTTAGTCTTGACTGGCCAAGCCAAAAAGGCACAAGTGCAACAATTATCCAAGCGCAAAAACAAGAAGCAATTACCTACCTTGACGAACTGAAAAAGACAAATATCAATACTGTGCTTTTCCAGATTCGACCAAGTTGCGATGCTTTCTACAAATCAAGTTACGAACCCTGGTCAAAATATCTAACCGGTACCAGAGGAAAAGACCCAGGTTGGGACCCTCTGCAATTCTGGATTGAAGAAAGCCACAAGCGAGGAATTGAATTACACGCATGGATGAACCCTTACCGTTTTTATGTTAAAAGGGCTGATGACCCTGAAATGTGGAACACTCCACAAGATATGACTATCAGAAATAATGGCTGGGTACTTAACCATAATAACAATAATATCCTAAACCCAGGTCTTCCTGCTGTCAGAACATATATTTGCAACGTTGTTAAAGATATTATTTCCAGATATGATGTTGACGGTATAGTTTTTGACGACTATTTCTACCAAAACGGTATTCCTTCCAATAGTTCAGCCGGTGACTACAACCTATTCAAACAATCTGGGTGGACCTATATTGGCAACTGGCGCCGCAATAATGTCAATAATATGATAAAAGACGTATATAACACAATAAAAAGCATAAAGCCTTATATCCGATTCGGCGTATCTCCTGCCGGAGCAGCATGCACAGATGCAAGTGTAGCCTCTGGGCACGGGGTAAACAAGTGTCCTGTCGGTTCTGACTGGCAGTACAATGGCATATTTTCTGACCCAGTTGCATGGATTAAGGGTGGATACATTGACTACATATCCCCACAACTTTACTGGGAAAGCACACACTCCACAAATCCATTCAAGTCTCTTGACAATTGGTGGTCATACATCGCACAAAAATTCAATCGCCACTATTATTGCAGTGCATCAACATATAAGGGAGACGTTGACATGGGAGCTGACTACGAAGAAGGCTTCGGAGGTCTATCAGAACTGTCAAACCAGATTATATGGAACAGACAGCAGTCAGACAACGGCATTCCTGGACTAATTAGTTACCGCGCCGAATCATTCTGGATAACACATAAGGTTGCCGCACATTTCCGTTCTACAGTTTATCAAAAGCCAGCAGTAGTCCCCACATTGCCGACGCACACATCCGCAACAAATTACGACAAAGTAAACAACCTTGAAATAAATGGTTCGACCTTAAACTGGGACAATATTAACGGAGTAAGGTACCTCGTTTACGCCATTCCTAACTCAACGACTACTGCTTTAGCACAAAGTAGCACAACAAATACTGGAATACGCTCAGAATTTCTTCTGGGAGCATCATATACAAACTCATACACTATTCCTGTCGCATATCAAGAAGGTTATTACTTTGCTGTAACAATATATGACCGATACGGCTATGAATATCCTCCAAGATATAGTAATGAAATCACAAAATCCGCAACAAAAGTATCTCTGAAAACTCCGTCAAACGCAAGTAGCGTCAAAAGCGAAATAGTCTTCTCGTGGTCAGCAGGTCTGGGGAAGAACCCTACATATAAAATAGAACTGTCGAAGGATGCAAAATTCAAAACTATCGAATACGAAAAGACTGGATTGAAGACTCCTTCGCACAAGATAAATGCAACGACAGAACTTGAAGCCTTAACAACATACTACTGGAGAATAATCACTTCAGAAGACAACACATGGGACAGCACATCCGACAGTTGGTCATTCATAACTTCTGACAAGGAACCGACTGAACCAGCCACCCTACTCTCTCCAGCAAATGGAGAACAATTACCTGATGTTGAAATGCTTACTTTCTCATGGAATGAAGCAACAGGTTGCACTTACACTCTTGAAATTGCTAACGATGCAAACTTCTCTGATGTTACCTATACCAAAACGACTGGCTCTAAAACATCTGCAACAATAGAAACACGTATCCTGACATATAACGCAACAATATACTGGAGAGTAAGAACCTCACGCACAGGATATAAAGACAGTTTTTCTGATATTTGGATGGCAAAAACACCAAAAAGAGAATATGCCGAAAAGGTTAAACTCATATCACCTGCGAATGGCTCAACATTCTCGAAGAACTTTATAATTGAATTTAGCAAAGTTAATGTAACAAATTACAAATTAGAGATATCCACCTCTCCGGAATTCACTTCAAGAGTCATTGTAACCTCCTACTCTCCAGGCGGAACCGTTCCTGAAGGTTGGGGAATATCAGATTCTGGAAATATGACCTTCTTTGTAAAGGCAGCAAGATTGAATAATGGCAAATATTTTTGGAGGGTTACTACATCTTTTACAGGTATTTATGATAGTTCTTCCGAAACAGGGACATTCTTTATAAGTAACGCATCAACAGAAACAGGCTACATACCAAAATATGAAACATTTAATTATCCACTAACTCCTGACTACCTGAGCATAAGCAGTCTATGGTACCGCTCTGCAGACACTGGAAACAAACCTTCCGACACAGATGCTAAAGGCAACCGCTCATTCTGCGTTTTAGACAACGTTATATACATTAGTGGACACCTTGGAACGTGGGGTGACACAAACTGCTATATAACAAAATACAATGCAACAACAGGAGCACGTATAGGTTCTATAACTCTAAACCTGAGCGGTAATACCTCTCATTATCAGGCTAACACTATAATGAAAGACAACGGAGGGAACTTGCTCGTTTCAAACATATCTACAGGAGCAACAAAACCCATACAACTCTACAAAATTAATCCAGAAACAGGTAGCGGAACATTAATAGCAACATTAACCACACAAGGAAGAACAGACCACGTTGCAGTGTATGGAAACGTTTCTACTGGAGACTTTTTTGTCCTCGGCGCACTATCAGGCACAAACAAAGTTCAAAAATGGACTTATCAAGGAGGACGACAAACTCAAACAGAAACAATGACAGCATCAAGGTTATGGCCAAGCGACGCTTATACTGCTTATGACTTCGGTACCGCACCAAGAGTATTTCCAATCGACAGCGACCGTTTCTTTATCAATGGAGGCAACATCTCACTGACAAAGTACAGTTTTTCAACTGGATCAATGGACAGTTTCGACAGCAATGATCAAGTAAAGCCTAATTATGTAGGAGCAAACTACTTATACACTAACGGAGGTTGTTTCTTCGAGTATCAACATCAGAACTACATAGTATATCCAAACGGCAATGACAAAACCGGAGGATACACTTTCGACATTGTCAAAACTAACGAAAACTATGATTATAACGACCTTACTCTACAATGGAGCATTCCCAAATATGCTAAAGGATTAGGAACTACATATTCATCTAATGGCGACGCTTGCATTGACTACGAAAAGAGCAAAGACGGCAAAAGCGTAAACCTATATTTCTATGTTCCGTCAAACGGCATTTGTGCATACACAATCTACCGAAACGTTCCGTCTGGAGTTGAAGGAATTGAAGAAAGCGAACTTGAACTTCTCAGAACAGGCACTCAAATCATCTTCAATCAAGAAGTTGACATTGCAGAAATCTACAACACTTCAGGCATGCTTATAGCAAGAAGCATGAAGACAAGCACAATAGACCTCAACGCACCAAACGGCATCTACATCATCCGCGCCGTTAAAGGCAACAAGACAATAGTCAAAAAAGTAGCAATGTAATTGAAATACATTTTTAATAAATATTAAAATAGTTCCCGAAGACTTGCTTCGGGAACTATTTGTTATTGATATGTAACCAATCTTATTCTTTGTTTTCGTTGCGGCGAGGGCCGTTGTTGCGGCGGTCACCACGAGGACCATTGCCGTTTCGACGGTCTCCACCATTACGGTTGTTGCCACCACGGTCATTTCTTGGAGCTCTTGGTGCTCTTTCTTTTTCAACGTAACCTTCTGGTTTTTCCTGAAGTGCTCGCATTGACAAACGGAACTTACCAGTTTTCTTATCGATTTCGATAAGTTTAACAGTGACTTCATCTCCTTCCTTCAAGCCAGTAGCTTCCATATTATCGAATCTGTCCCAAGCGATTTCAGAGATATGAAGCAAACCGTCCTTACCAGGCATAAATTCAACGAATGCACCGAAATCAAGGATGCTTACGTACTCACTTATGAGCCTCCTTCAACTAAATTAAAGCAATACTTCAGCAGAAATAGAACCAAAGTAAACTATTCCAACAAAAAGAGTGAGCATTTCTGCTCACTCTTTACGAGTTATCTAATATAACTTAGTTTAACATAGCTAAAATTAGAATACAAGAATTAACATTGCTCTGTTTTTCTTATTATACTGAGAATTTCTAAGTTTATTTAGTAGTTAAAATAAGCTTAATTGATTTTCATCTGGTAAATCATCCAATACATGATTTTCTGTCATAAAATCAATCAATGATTGAGATACTTTTCCCCTCTTACTTAGATCTTCTTTTGAAATAAATTCTTGTTCCTCTCTTGCAGCAACAATTTGCTTAGCTACGTTTAGTCCTAAACCAGGGATTGCTGTGAAAGGTGCCAATAATGTTCTTCCGTCTTCTTGAATAGTCCAGTTCTGAGCATCAGACTTATTAATATCTACCATACTAAAATCGAAACCTCTTTCTAACATTTCGTTAGCAATTTCTAATACTGTTAAAAGATTTTTCTCTTTAGTTGTTGCTTCATTTCCTTTTGAATTTATGAGTTCCATCGCATTTTTTACAGCTTCTTTTCCTCTAGACATTGAAACCAAATCAAAATCATCCGCACGTACTGAGAAATATGCTGCATAGTAAACAAGGGGATAATAAACTTTAAAATATGCAATTCTTAGTGCCATCAAGACATACGCAGCAGCATGTGCTTTAGGAAACATATACTTAATTTTTAAGCATGCTCCGATATACCACTCAGGAACATCTGCTGCTCTCATATCAGCTTGCCACTCATCTGGTATTCCTCTACCTTTTCGTACATGTTCCATAATCTTGAACGCTTTATCAGACTCAACACCCATATGAATTAGATCCATCATAATATCATCACGACATCCTATAACGTCTGGCATTGTTACAGTCCCATTTTTTATTAATTCTTCTGCATTTCCCAACCAAACATCTGTACCATGTGATAATCCTGAAATTTTTAATAACTCTGCAAATGTTTTTGGATGGGTCTCTTCTAACATTCCTCTAACAAATCGAGTACCAAATTCCGGAACACCCAATGTCCCTGTCGAAGATTGAATCTCTTCAGGAGTTACACCCAAAATATCTGTTCCTGAGAACAAAGCCATAACTCCAGGGTCATCTGTAGGGATAGTTTTAGGATCTATTCCAGATAAATCTTGTAACATCCTTATCATCGTAGGATCATCATGACCTAAAATATCTAATTTCAAGATGTTATCATGAATCGAATGAAAATCAACGTCCATTTCGTTAAGTTCGCACTTTCATCCAAATATGTATTGTCGATTCTTTGTAAGGACAATTTCGACGGGCTTTGTAATGTCTGCCATATTAGGGGCAAACAAGTAGATAAATGTTTCGGGAAATATTTCGTCTTTGGGTTTTCCTACAAGCAGGACTATTCCCTCTGTTTGGCTCCATTTAACCGCCTTTTGGATTATCTGTTTATTCTCTCATGCGTCGGTCTTTCATTCTGTTTTAGGTTGTTTGTATCTGTTCATTTTAGCTAAAATTTAA
>OHBJ01000184.1_pt1 | contig 34930 bp, 28 predicted proteins | sample 1577241 | NCBI WGS metagenome assembly OHBJ01 (sample SAMEA3541594, study PRJEB24748) | human gut metagenome | biome: human gut; feature: human-associated habitat; material: faeces | place: China | collected 2012 | reverse complement strand
CAACGGTGATGAGATCTGGCTTGATGCCCAACCACTGGTGTGCGTGTATTTGCTATTGTTGAGAAGAATGGACGGGGAGAAGATATCACGGCTCTTTATGATGAACTACGCACATTGGGTTGTGTATTGCAATTTGTACGTTCGGGACGTGTAGCTATTACTACCAGCTGTTTTGAACGAGTGAATGAATTTCTGGCAGATCGGGAGTCCTGCCAGATCACGCCTACTTCAATGCCTGCTGCCTGAAGCTCTGTAATGGTCCTTCCATGCTTTTTGCACCACTCTGTACAGTCCAGGAAAAGCATGTAAGTGCCTTCCGGCCTGGAAACATTAACACCGTCAAAATGCTTTTCAATGTAATCGCAGGCATAGTTTACATTCCCGCTTAACACCTCTTTTAATTCATCCACCCATTCAATAGATTCTTCACGGTAGGCACCTATTAAAGCATGCATGGATAAAACGTTCATACTATTGTAATGTGTTGAAGTGGCTACTTTGTTGAGCTGTTCTCTTAAATAGTCATCACAAATAATATGATAGCTGCCAATAAGTCCTGCTAAATTAAATGTCTTACTTGGTGCATAAATAGAGATTGTGCGTCTTTTAGCATCTTCACTAACACTATAAGTAGGAATATGCTTATATCCCGTAAATACAATGTCTGACCATATTTCATCTGATACGACAATGACATCATTTTCTTTGAAAACATTCATTGCCTGTTCAAGTTCTTCTTTTTCCCATACACGTCCACATGGATTATGAGGAGAACATAGAACTGCTAAGCGAATGTTATTGTCTTTGATACGCTTGTCCATATCCTGATAATCCATGCGCCACACGCCCTCTTCATCCTTTACAAGAGGACTTAATTCAGCCACTCGGTCTGTATCATTTAATACAGTGGAAAACCCTACATAAGTAGGACTATGGAAGAGAATCTTGTCTCCCGGCTTTGTAAAGGCATGAATGGCACTTGCTAGACATCCTAAAACACCATTCTCATAACCAATATACTCTTTCTTTAAATCATGAATGTTATTTCTTGTCTTCTGCCAATACATGATGGCTTCATAATAATCATCAGATGGATAAAAATAACCAAATAGTGGATGTGCGATACGTTTATTGAGAGCATCCATTACACTTGGTGCTGTCGCAAAATTCATATCAGCCACCCACATTGGAATAATACTAAAACCTTCTTTAGGGAAAGTAGGTTTCTTGACATGACCTTTTTGAGATCCTACTGCATCCAAGGCCATGGCATCTTTTCCTTTTCTATCAATGATTGTTGTAAAATCGTACTTCATGACATTGTCTCCTTATTATTATAATAGGATGACTTGAAATGTTACTTAATAGACTGCATTCAGAATAGTATCAAGTGAATAATGTCCTTCTTTATAATCCACTATGATTGTTGTCGCATTATCTGGAAAGCTTAAGCGTGCATCATGAGGCACAAGTGTTTTTACTAATCCATAAAGTGAACAGCCATGTCCTACAATAAGTACTGTATCATCTTCTTTGCTTGATGCAATGATGTCATTAAGGAATTCTATATGTTTATTAATCACATCATGGAGATCTTCTCCCTTATATGGTCGATAATCCATTTCTAGAGTATCCATCCAGTCAGTAGTTTCTACATGTAGTTTTTTTACAAGCTGTGTATTGATTCCTTCTAAGATTCCAAAATTCACTTCTTTTAAACGTTTGTCATAAATAGGTGCAATATTATGACCTTGAAGTATAATCTCTGATGTCTCTACTGCTCTTCCAAGTGGTGATGTATAAGCCTTGTTTATACTATAGTCCTTTAATTGTAGAGACATGTTTTCTACCTGCTTAACGCCTAATTGAGATAAAGGTGAATCACACCACCCCTGTGTTAAATTGATTTCATTAAAATGTGTTTTACCATGTCTTACAAATAGAAACTTCATTGATTATTCTCCTTTAAATACAAAGTGTAGATGATGCTTATTCTTATCTAATAAGAATTCTTCATGTGTCTTAGCACCCCATGTATCATCTCCTGCAACACCCATCTGTTTCTCATTAATACATAATACTGTCTGATATGCTTCAGGTAATTCATCATGATGACGTGCATTTTCTAATTCATAAGGTGTGTAATGTAAAGCTGACATTTCAAAATCATCGCCCTCTAATAATAATACCTTATTTTCACCATGAATCAACACTTCCTTAACATGTGTTCTATTGCCACATTCCTGTGGGTAGAGATAAGGTGTACAGTTGTCTGTGACATTATAATCATATCTTCCAAGCATTGCCCCTTTATTTCTATCTATATAGTTTTCTTCTGGACCAAATCCATAATATGAGACATGCTCCATATCCTTATATAACTGAAATAATAGGCCGAATGCAGGCATTTCAATATTGGATGCAAGAGGCTGATAAGACATATCTACTTCTACTTTTCCATCACCATATACAGTATATGTAAGATAAAGTAGTTCATCTCCTAAACGAGGTAAATCATATGTATATTCAATCTTGCATGATGTTTCTTCTTTAACTACTCTCACAAACTGACATTTAGCATATAAACTTGCAGTTAACCATTCCCCATAGCGATAGCCATATTTATTTTCCACATCATTATTTGTAGAAGCTCTAAAGAAGTTTGGTTTTACAGGCACACGAATGTATTCTTCCTGGTGATAACGATAAGACACTAATCCCTTCTGTTTTGAGAAAATGACATTGAAGTCCTTCCCTACTACACCAACATTCAAATAGTCTTCTATCACTTTAACTGGTAAAGAAGATTTCTTTGCTGTTTGAGGTTCATAGTTATAAATATACTGTTCATATGCATACACTTGATTATCTTTCTTTAAATAGATATTCAATGCATATTCTTTATCACCTTCAACCATAAACGGATTTTTAATTGTAGTTGTGCTTTGTGGCGCACATTCAATCATAACATTCTGTGATTTAATGACATAGCCGTCACATAACAAATCAATCTGTAAAGTGTATTCATTCAAATCAGTAAATAAGTATCTATTATCTAATTTAATTTCCTGTTCATTGATTGTGAAATCTACATATTGATAACAATACTTTACTTCCTGCATCTTAGGAGTATTCTTACGATTCGCAAAGACTAAACCATCGCCACAGAAATCATAATCACTTGGTCTTTCTTTAAAATCTCCTCCATAACAGAGTTTTCCATCATGATATAATGCCTGATCGATATAATCCCAGATAAAACCTCCCTGATAAAGAGGATATTTCTTTTCTAAATCAATATACTTAAATAAAGCACCATTACTATTACCCATTGAGTGCGCATATTCACATAGAATGAACGGTTTGTCCTGATGTGTAGTTAAGTACTTTTCTATATCTTTCACATATGTATACATCTGACTTTCAATATCACTCGTCTCATTGTAAGAACGATCATGGAAGATACCTTCATAATGAATGACACGTGATTGGTCTTTGTTTCTTAAGAATTGAGACATTTCATAGAGATTCTTACCTCCGTGAGATTCATTACCTAAAGACCATATAATAATAGAAGGATGATTCTTGTCTCTTTCATACATTGAATTTGCACGATCTAGAATAATATCTAACCATTCAGGCTTATTATCAGGAATAATATGTTTCTTGTCAAAGTACTCACTCCATGTACCATGTGTTTCTAGGTTCACTTCATCAATGACATAAAGTCCATATTCATCACATAGATCATAGACGAAAGATTGATTAGGATAGTGTGATGTACGCAATGCATTGATATTATGTGCCTTCATATTTAAGATATCCTGTTTTGTTTCTTCATAAGATACATGTCTACCTGTATAAGCAGAAAATTCATGTCTATTAACACCGTGGAAGATGATTCTCTGACCATTGATACACATAATACCGTTTATGATTTCAAACTCTCTGATACCAACCTGCTGGCTGATGCATTCTACTAAACCTTCTTCATCCATTACTTCAATAATCAATGTATAAAGGTGTGGTTTTTCTGCAGACCATAAATGAGGATGATCTAATTCAAATTGAAGTGATGAACTATCTTCTTTTGTTTCACTTGCAATAATTTCATCTTTATATTTCAATGTAAAAATAACTTTTACAGGGTGAATAACAGTTGGATTCACTTCTACGACAGCATGATCATATGTATCATTCAAATGTGTAAGTATCTTTACATCTTCCAAGTGTGTATGAGGTACCATTTCTAGTTCTACATCTCTAAATATTCCTGAGAAACGCCAGAAATCCTGGTCTTCTAGCCAGCTTCCGCTACTAAAACGATAGACACTCACTGCAATCTTGTTATTTCCTTCCTCTATCAAAGAAGTAATATTAAAGCGCGATGGTGTAAAAGTATCTTCACTATAGCCTACAAAAGTTCCATTAACCCATAAAGCCATTGCGGATTCTACACCCTTAAAATTAATATAAACATCCGTGTTATCTTTAATAACTGAATTATCAAAATAAGTAATATAGCTGCCAATTGGATTATGTTCTGGAATCTCTCCTGGTATGATTTGTTCTGTGGCAGACCAAGGATAGATCTGATTGACATACATAGTCAGCCAGTTTGGAAGCACCGGCACTTGCGGATGCTACACCGGCGGTGTAAGTCTGGAGACCGGTGTAGAACTGATTATAGCCATCCAGAGAAGCTTTCAAGGCAGCAATGCTGCCGGCAGCTTGTGAAAGACTTGTGGCTTTATCCTGAATGGTTTTCAAATTTGCCTGAAGTGCGGCATCACCTGAGGATACGCTCTGGGATGCCTGAATCATACCCTGATATTTTTCAATCGTCAGTCCGGCCTGCTGGAGGACATATCCCAGAGCAACGTCAGCATCCGAGAGAGGCTCCATTTGCTGATACAGAGTATTTAATATGGTCGCATAATTAGATATTGTCAATTCTTCCGGAAGCGTGAGACCGGCAGCCGTTAACTGGGAAGCTGCAGTTTTCAACAAAGTATCGAATACCTGGCCGGCAGCGCCGTTCAAAGTATCATTCTGTGCAGTCAGCTGACCGAGACCATTCTTCAGATCATTAGTACCGGACTGCAGGCTCTGTGTACCTGCTAACAGGGTCTTGGTGCCCTCCTGCAGTGTACCGATGCCGCTCCGCAGAGAACCGACACCGCCTCTTAAAGTGACAGTACCGTCAGCTACTTTGTAAGCGCCATCCCGGAGGTCGTTGGAACCATCGGACAGTTCTTTTACACCATCCTGCAAGTCACCGGATTTGTCATAAAGCTCTGTGACACCATCATAAAGATCGGAAGTCCCGTCCAACAGTTTGTTGGTAGCATCCGCCAGATCATCCATTGCCTCTGTCAGGTCATCGAGATCATCCACATTACTGAAATCCAGGCGGGAGAAGACGGAATTGGTGGCGATGCAGTAGGATTCATTCATGGTGAAATCCGTTGCATCGGCCTCAATCTCCAGATAATCGTCGAAATCCTCTTCCATATCCAGGTTCGTACCCAGTCCGGGGAAGACGATACCGGTGACAACGCTGTGGCTGCCGTCGTTGATGACCTTACCTGAGGACACCTTAATATTGCGGAAATTGTCATTATCCAGGATCATACCGGTCATTACCGCAAAAGGAACATAAATCTTTTCCTCTTTTCCGGCAATCTCACGGGTCTCATATAATTCGTTCGTGTAATCATAGCGGATCACTACATGACCGCTCTGGCCGTTCAGATCTGATGGGGAGATCTCCTTGCCGTCCAACGTATAAGTAACTTTCAGGGAAATGGGAGCATCCTTATCGGGATTGCTCTGGGTGTAGGAATCTTTTTCTCCCTGATTCTTCAGCCAGTCGCTGACGTAGATCTTCTGCTGGGTTCCGTCTGCATTCAGGATCACATAGACGGTCTCATCAATGGAGGCTGCGGAGGTATCTTCGGATTTCCAGATGTCATCTACGGCATCCCGGATCTGCTCCTTGACCTCGGTCTCTTTCTTTTCGGAAGTTTTTGCATATACGGAGACACCGGTAACACTTAAGGCTACCACACCGGCGAGGCACAGAGCCCCGGTTCTCCAGGCTTGTTTTTTCAAATTGATCATAATCTTATGCCGTCCTTTCTTTCAATGTATTGGAGGGTTCTGCATTCTTGTTCCGGAAGCCGATGCTGGTGACACAGATCATCTTGTCGAACAGCATGAACATGGCCGGCAGGAACAGGATAACAGCAAACATACTTACAATAGCGCCTCTTGCCATCAGATCACAGAGGGAACTGATAATGTCCACGTCGGAATACAGGGCAACACCGAAGGTGGCGGAGAACAGTCCCATGGCGCTGACGATAATGGAAGGAATGGATACCTTCAGGGCGTTGGTGACAGCTTCACGTTTGTCCCTGCCTTCGTAGCGTTCCTGCTTGTATCTTGTGGTCATCAGAATAGCGTAGTCCACAGTAGCACCCAGCTGAATCGTACTGATACAGATCGGGGCAATGAAAGGAAGTGACGTTCCTGTCAGGTGAGCAAGGCCCAGATTGATGAAGATGGACAACTCGATAACAGCTACCAGGATCAGCGGCAGGGTAATACTTTTTTCTACCAGAGCAATGATCACGAAGATCGCTACGATAGAGACGGTATTTACAACTTTGAAGTCCTCGTCGGTGGTCTCGATCAGATCCTTGGTACAGGGAGCTTCACCGATCAGCATGCCCTTGGAATCGTATTTTTTCAAAATAGTATTCAGCTCATTGATCTGGGCATTTACCTCATCGGTAGCGGTCTTATATTCGGAGTTCACCAGAAGGAGTTCCCAGTCATCACTCTTTAATACTTCTTTTACGGATTCCGGAAGCATTTCCTCTGGTACCAGGGGGCCCACTACGGATTCCAGACCCAGAGCATATTTGATACCCTCGACGTTTTCCATCTCGTGGATCATGGCACGTACGTCAGTGTCAGATACATCGGTGCTTACCAGTACCATATGGGTGGCACCTACACCGAAGTCTTCCTGCAATTTGCTGTTGGCTACCACGTAGGCCATATCTTCGGGAAGGGTTTCACCGAGATCGTAATACACTTCATTGTTGGTTGCCTTATAAGACAGATAAGAAGGAAGTACCAGCCCCAGGAACAGGATCAGGAATACCGGGAATACTTTGGTGATACCTGAAGCAACTTTTCCCATATCCGGCAGCAGGGATTTGTGACTGGTCTTCTGTAATAACTTATCCAGTACCAGGATCATGGAAGGAAGCGTTGTGACACAACCGATGACACCCAGGATGACACCCTTGGCCATGACAATACCAAGATCCAGACCTAAGGTATAGCTCATAAAGCACAGAGCGATAAATCCGGCTACCGTGGTGATGGAACTTCCGACCACGGAGGTCAGAGTGTTGTTGATGGCTACAGCCATGGCTTCCTTGTTATTCTCATACATACTCTTCTGTTCTTCGTAGCTGTGCCAGAGGAAAATAGAGTAGTCCATGGTTACAGCCAGCTGCAGGACAGCGGACAGTGCTTTGGTCAGGTAAGAGATCTCTCCGAGGAAATAGTTGGTACCCATATTTAAGAGGATTGCCATACCGATACTCATCAGGAAAACAAACGGTGTGATCCAGTTGTCCATGAAGATCATCATGGCTACGCAGGCCAGTGCAACGGCAATACCTACATAGATCGGTTCCTCTTTTTCGCACAGATCCTTCAGGTCGGTGACCATGGCGGCATATTATGAAAGAGTATCCGTTGAATGTTCCTGCACCCCATCGTTTCACTTATTCTGTTCGGCACATTCCTTCTGTGACGGTAGAACAACGTGAAAGAGCTTTGAAAGCGACTCACTACAATGAGTTTGCATTTCCCTCTGGTATGCTGACTGTTGATATGCTCTCTGATTCCGGTACGACAGCCATGACAAACACCCAGTGGGCATCCATGTTTCTTGGTGATGAAGCATACGGACGCAATACGGGCTATTATGTGTTGCTTGATACGTTCAGAGATATTTTTGAAAGAGGCGGGGAAAAGAATTGGAAAAAGGCCCTGGATCTTGTTCGGACTGATTGCCGTGATGTTGAAAAGATGATGGATGAACTCTATCTTTGTGAATACGAAGGCGGTTTTTTCAACGGCGGTGCTAAACAAATGGAACGCCCTAATGCCTTTATTATTCAACAGGGCCGTGCTGCTGAATCGGTATTGATGGAAATTGTTCGTAATATCCTCAATAAGAGAGAACCAGGTAAAAAGTTTGTTATTCCTTCCAATGGTCATTTTGATACAACTGAGGGAAATATCAAACAAATGGGTTCTATTCCTCGGAACCTTTACAATAAACAGCTTCTGTGGGAAGTTCCTGAAGGCGGCACTTACGAGAAGAACCCATTTAAGGGTAATATGGATATTTCGAAACTGGAGGAACTGATTAAAGCTGTTGGACCAGAAAATGTACCTCTTGTATTCTGCTGTATTACTAATAATCCTGTCTGCGGACAGCCGGTTTCCATGCATAATTTAAGCGAAATCAACCGTGTTGCTCATAAGTATAACATCCCTGTTGTATTTGATACGGCTCGTTGGGCAGAAAACGCTTATTTCATTAAGATGAATGAAGCTGGGTATGCAGATAAATCTATAGCTGAAATTGCAACGGAAATGTTCCAATACTGCGATGCCTTTACGATGTCTGCTAAGAAAAACGGTCATTCCAATATGGGCGGGATGCTTGCGTTCCGTGATAAAGGCCTTTTCTGGAAGAATTTCTCCGACTTTAATGAAGATGGTTCTGTGAAGACTGATGTTGGCGTTCTTTTGAAAGTAAAGCAAATTTCCTGTTATGGTAATGACTCTTATGGCGGTATGTCCGGTCATGATATTATGGCGCTTGCTACTGGTCTCTATGAAGAATGTAATTTTGAATACCAGCATGAACGCGTTGAGCAAGTAGAATATTTGGCTCAGGGATTCTATAAGGCTGGCGTTAAAGGAGTTGTCCTTCCTGCTGGTGGTCATGCTGTCTATATCAATATGGATGAATTCTTTGATCACAAGAGAAGCCATGAATCTTTTGCTGGAGAAGGATTCTCTTTGGAATTAATTCGGCGCTATGGCATCCGTGTTTCCGAATTGGGTGATTATTCAATGGAATATGATCTTAAGACGCCGGAACAGCAAGCTGAGGTTTGTAATGTTGTACGTTTTGCCATTGATCGCGACCGTTTAAGCAAGGAACATCTTGACTATGTGATTGCAGCTGTTTCCGAACTCTATAAAGATCGTGCAAGTATTCCTAATATGCGTATTGTTTGGGGGCACAATCTTCCCATGCGTCATTTCCATGCGTTCTTGGAACCGTATGCACCGACGGAAGCAGAAAAATAATGTTCCTGCAATAACTAAATATCGGGTTTAGCGTCTCTTTACTCTTTGCAAAAAAGAAAGAGCAGGTTCTTTGGTGCATCGGAGAACCTGCTCTTTTTAAATCCTGGGTAGTTACTTGTAATGTGAAAATTCTTGGAAAGTGTTTTCAGTGAGGGAACAATCATGGATAAAAACATGGGAAAAGATGTTGCTTTACAGAACGAAAGAGATGGATTTGAATCTAAATGGGGATTCATTCTTGCCTGTATCGGATCAGCCGTTGGAATGGGAAATATATGGAGATTTCCTGTTATGGTTTCTAAATATGGTGGAATGACATTTTTATTTCCTTTCTTGATTATTGTCGTACTAATTGGAGCGACAGGTGTCATTGAGGAGATGTCATTCGGCCGGATTGCTAAAGCGGGTCCAATAGGAGCCTTTGGAGTGGCCACGGAACGCAGAAATGGTAGGAAAAAATTGGGTGAGTGGGTTGGTCTCATCCCCGTGGCAGGATCTATGGCGCTTGCTATTGGCTATACTTGTGTTGTGGGCTGGGTTTTCAAATATACGTATATGGCTTTTAACGGTCAAATTACTGCAATGGAACAGGATATGAAAGTTATTGTATCTACTTTTGAAAGTACAGCTACCGTCATGGGAAATAATTTTTGGCTTATTGTAGCCTGTGTAGTCTCTTTTAGTATTATGGCTATGGGGATTGCAAGCGGTATTGAGAAAGCAAATAAGATTATGATGCCCGCCCTTTTTGGAATTTTCGTATTTTTACTTTGTTATGTGTTTTTTCTAGATGGAGCCGCGGAAGGATATCAATATATTTTTGGCTTTTCTGCTGAAGGTATCAAGAATCCAGAAGTATGGGTTTACGCTTTTGGGCAGGCTTTCTTTAGTTTGTCAGTAGCGGGCAGTGGAACAGTCATCTATGGTTCTTATTTGAGCGATAAGGAAGACGTTGTCGGGGCAGCTAAACATGTCGGCTTTTTTAATATCTTATCAGCAATGCTGGCAGCTTGTGTAATTATTCCATCAATTTCTGTAAGTGGTGGAGTTCTTTCAGAAGGCGGCCCTGGCCTTATGTTTATTCATTTAATTCATGTTTTTAACGGGATGCCTGCAGGACGATTAGTCGTTATTCTTTTCTTTATCTGCGTTTTATTTGCAGGCGTCAGCTCACTTGTTAATCTGTATGAAGCTCCTGTCGCAACATTGCAGGAACAGTTTGGTTTTTCTAGGAATCGTGCGGTAATTGTAATCGCTGTGATTGGTTGTGGCTCAGCGTTAGCGATCCAAGGAATTGTTTCTGAATGGATGGATGTTGTTTCAATCTATATTTGTCCTTTGGGGGCCTTGCTGGCAGGCATCATGTTTTATTGGGTTGGGGGAAAAGAGTTTGTTCTTGAAGCTGTTAATGCAGGTCGAGAAAAAGCTATTGGAACGTGGTTTTATCCTCTAGGAAAATATGCATACTGTATGAGTGCTTTCGTTGCTTTGGTTGTTGGCGGAGTAATGGGCGGTATAGGATAAAGAAAACTCATGATTAATTTAAAGATAAAGGAGTCTAATGTATTATGAAAAAGCAAATTATCTCTACGAAAAATGCCCCTTCTGCTGTAGGGCCTTACGTCCAAGGCATCAAGGCCGGCAATACGGTTTATGTATCGGGCCAGCTTGGCATTGATGTAGCGCTTGGAAAACTGCCGGATACGCTGGAAGCCCAAGCCCACGCGTCCATGAAGAATCTTGGCGCAATCCTAAAGGAAGCGGGTGCTTCCTACGGAGATATTGTAAAAACGACGATCTTTCTTCAGGATATGAATGATTTTGGTAAGGTCAATGAAATCTATAAATCCTACTTTGCGGATGGATTTCCAGCCCGCTCCTGCGTGGAAATCGGGAAGCTGCCGCTGGGTGGTCTCGTCGAAGTGGAATGTGTTGCCGTCATCGATGACTGAATAAGAAGAACCGTCCTCTCCAGTTGGGAGAGGACGGTTTTTCGATTCTTCCTTAAGCCAAGTATCATTAAAATCGTAGTTGCACCGATTTCCCTTAGGTATATAATAGATAGGCACACTAGGAATTTTTGAGAATGTGGGTGGTTTAGATGAGCCGAGCGCAAATCAATATGCTGGAAGGATCCCTTGTGGGACCTATTTTTCAATTTGCAATCCCTGTTGCAATGATTGGTATCCTGCAGCAGATGTTCAATACTGCAGATATTATGGTCTTGGGCCGTTTTGTTGGGACGGAGGCCCTTGCCGCGGTGGGCAACAATGCACCTGTCATTGGGGTTCTCGTTAATCTTTTCCTGGGGATTTCCCTCGGCGCCAATGTGCTGATTGCCCGGAAACTTGGCGGAGGACGGCTGAAGGAAGCTTCTGAAGCGATTCATACAACGGTCCTTATGGCCGGACTCACGGGGCTTTTTATCCTTGTCGTGGGCGAAATCTTTGCGGGACCCCTCATGGGCTGGATGGGGGTTCCTCTTGAGGTGCGGGAGGCTTCGGAATTATATCTGCGCGTTTATCTATTGGGAATGCCAGGGATGACGCTCTATGACTTTTTATCGGCCATTTACCGCAGTCATGGCAATGTCAGGACGCCGCTTCTTTCCCTTGTAACGGCAAGTATCGTCAATATTGCAGGCAATTTGCTGGCTGTCTTTTTAGGGTTTGGCCTTGCCGGCGTTGTAACCGTGACCGCTATCGCAAACTATATCAGTTCGGGTCTTCTCCTGCGTCTTTTGCGTTATGAACATGGGGTGCTCCATTTTTATCCCGGTGCCATCCGCGTCCGCATGGAGGACATCAAGGAAATCCTCCGCGTTGGTGTGCCGGCAGGTATCCAGGGGATGGTCTTTAATTTTTCGAACCTTGTTATCCAGTCGGCCATCAACAGCGAAGGGTCTCTTGCCATGGCTGCTTCGGCAGCGGCCTATGTCCTTGAAATCAATACCTATCCTTTTATCAATGCTTTTGGGCAGGCGGTGACGACTTTTACCAGTCAGAACTTTGGTGCGGGCAATATCAAGCGTTGTTTGAACGTAGTGAAAAAAGGCCTGACGCTGAACTTTGGCTTTACCTGCTTTTTGACGGTGCTTGTCTTTTTGGCTGCGCGGCCCTTTTTGGAGGTCTTTGGCCTAGAACCTGATGCCATGGAACTTGGCATGATGCGTGTCCATATCATCATCGGCTTTTATTTTCTCTCGTCTATCTATGAAAGCCTTGCCGCGTCCATGCGTGGCTTCGGAAACTCCCTTGCACCGGCTCTTGGCATGCTGGTCAGCATCGTCGGCACACGGATGCTGTGGCTTGCAACGGTCTATGAGGCGGATCCGACTTTTCGGAATATCATGTGGTGCTATCCGCTTAGCTGGTTTGCCGCCGATGTACTGATTGGGGGACTCTTTGTGAGGGAGATGGGGAAGCAGAAGCGGTTAGCAAAAATTTGATGCAGAACGTGAGCCCCTTGCTTTCAGGAAAGATTACCCGAAGCAAGGGGCTCATGGCGTATCAGAGGAGGACCCGTCTCACGGTGGGGGATCGTGTAAAAGGCTGTCAAGCTGTCTTATTCGGGCAAGGCCCGAATGGCTTTCTCGCGGCTAAGGACGCGGCTATCAATCTAAAAGACTTGGAGGGTAAAGACCGTGAGACCGGCGCCAAGTTTGTTGTCAAAGACACGTTTCCTGTCGTTCAAAAGCAATTTCTATGGTAAGGATTCACATAGTTCCAACCAGATCCAGCCCTGCCATGCGGTCTTTTCCCTTAGAACTCGATATAGCGCATCGATCCGCCTTTGCCAAGGCGGAGGACCGAAACCGGGAATTTTCCATAAGCATTGATTAACAAAATTTCCCGGTTTTGGTGGTGGATGAGAAGCGCAGCGACGTTTCCTTGCAAGCGGTTAGCGAGGCAGATTCGCCCGAGTTTCGAAGGACGCTTTTAAAGCGTTAGCGAAAGTCCGAGAAACAGGTTCCCGGGCGAATCATTTCGGACCCGTTCCCCCATGAGGGGGCAGTTTGGGGCCGGTGGCGTTACATGTGCCAATGAGTACCTTAAAAGACCATAGCGTACGGCGCCATACCGGATCCTTCGGTTGTGGCGCTTTTTTAGTCAGCCCGAGTTTGACTGATTAACTCTTAGCTTCACCGATCTCTCGTACGACATCGATGATCGATCCGTCCCGTGCTTCAATGATTCCTACGATGCGGTCCTTGAAGGTGACGGCATCGGGGACGCCGGCAATGGCATAGGCCCTGTCGCGCAGTTCTTCTATGGTACAGAAGGGAAGGTCGACACCTTTCATGGCGTCGATGAGGTCCTGACGCTTGGGATTGATGGCGATGCCAAAGTCCGTGATGACAACGTCCACTGTCTCGCCCGGCGTGGTAATGGTGGTGCATTCGGTCCTCACGGCAGGAATGCGGCCTTGCAGCAGCGGTACGATGACGATGGTGCATTGGGCCCCTGCCGCTGTATCTGGATGCCCGCCCTGGGCGCCTGTAACCATGCCGCTTGAGTCAACGACAACGTTGCAGTTGAAGTGGGTATCCACTTCTAAGGATGCGAGGATGACAAAGTCGAGATGATTGACGTAGGAAGCTTTGTTGAAGGGGTCTGCGTATTCACTGGTTGAGATCTCAATATGTCGGCCTGGATGATTCTTGATGCTTTCAATGGCCCCTGTATCAAAGACTTGGGCATCAACGATACGGTCAATCAGGCCTTCGTCCATCATGTCGCACATGGTCTTTGTGATGCCGCCGAGGGCAAGGCCCATATGGATGCCGTCCTTTCTCATATGTTCGGCAAGAATACCCGTCGAGGCAAGGGAAGCGCCGCCCGCACCTGTTTGGTATGAGAAGCCTTCTTTGTAGTAGGGGGTGTGGATGAGAAATTCTGTCGTATAGCGGGCCATGAGGAGCTTACGCATATCCGTTGTCGGTTTGGCTGGCCCTGTGGCAATCTTAACCGGGTCGCCAATGGCATCGACCACAACGACAGCATCCACGTCTGTCATGGAGATGGATGCCGGAATATTGGGAAAGGGGACCAGGGTGTCCGTAATGGCGACGACATAGTCTGCATACTGGGCATCGACCATGGAATAGCTCAGGACGCCGCAGTCACTTTTCCCGCCGACGGCACGGCAGTTTCCCATAGGGTCACAGGTGGGGGCGCCGATGAAGGCCATATCAATGTGTGTTTCCCCTGATTCGATGGCCCGGACACGGCCGCCGTGGCTGCGCATGATGGCGAGTTTCTTCAGTTTGCCTGTGGAAATGGCTTCGCCAATCTTGCCGCGTACACCGGAAGACTCAATGCCCGTGATCGTTCCGTCTTCAATATAGGGGACGATGGGATCATGAGCTTTTCCTAGGGAGCTGGCACAGATGGTGATGTCCTTGATGCCCATCTCATGGACAGCTTCCATGACGAGGTTCACGATATAGTCCCCTTCGCGGAAATGATGGTGGAAGCCAAAGGTCATGCCGTCATGAACCCCGCCGGCAATGAGGGCGTCCTTGATGGAGGAAAGGACCTTGCTGCGGGTTGGCACTATATGGGCGCGGGATTGATTGGCCGCGCGCCGATACACTTTTTGGTCGTTATGGAAACTGCCTTTAAAGACTTCTTTGCCGGTTCGTGCAAGGATTTCATCTGGAATTTCACGGCCGACTGCATTTTTCATAGAAAAACCTCCTTCGAGCGATGAATGGTCTTTATCTACAGCCTATTGGTTCAAGGATTGATGTGTCAAGGGGCCTTGACCTCCCCTAAAAAGGGGGACTGCTTTTTTTAATGGATTTTTGTAATCCGCGGTGTTATGGATCTGCTTTCCTTGAGAAAAAAACTTCCCGCCTCAAGGAAGCAGGAAGTTTTTGACAGGTTCTTATTTAATGAGGGCACCAAAGAGGATGGATCCGATGATCAGGACGATACCGCCGCCCAGACGGCTGGACAGCTGGGCATAGGCGATGAGGCCCATACGATGGGAAGCACCCAGTACAGCAAGGTCGCCGGAACCGCCGCGGTTTGCCATGCAAAGACCAGCGGTGATGGCAGAGTCGATGGGATAGAAGCCAACGAGCTGACCGACGATTGCGGAACCGATGATGGCGCCGACAACAATCAGGAAGGCGATGACGACGTTGCTGAGGTTGATGGCATCAATCAGCTGGTTCAGGTCCGTATCGGCACCAACGCCGACCATGATGATGAGAACGAGGCAGGAGCTCATGAAGGACTGCAGACGTTTAGCTGCTGCTTTTGTTGCGTTCGGGACAATTCCCGTCATGGCTGCAATGGTAACGATGATGATCATCCAAGCAAAGGGATGAATGGCAACACCGAAGACTTTCGGCAGGATGGCTTTACCCATGAGACGGCCGGCTGCATAGAAGCCAACCCCCATGAAGAAGGCACCGCCCATTTCCTTGATGGAAGGAATGGCATCGTTCTTTTCCGCTTCGATATCAAGGCCGGTACGGATCAGGGTGTTGCCGTCGCCGGTGAGCTGCGGATGCTTATGACCGATCTGGTTCAGGATAGCCGCCGTCAAGATGGCGAAGATGTTCGCAATGGTCAGGATCGTAATGGCGAAGGTGTAGTAGTTGGCTGCTTTGTCGCCCGTTACGGTCTCATAGATCTGGGAAAGCGGTACAGCACCGGCACCGTTGCCGCCGCCCATGATGGGAAGGACATAGTTCAGAAGGATCATATCCGGGGCAATGCCAAAGACGAGGCCGCCGGCAACCCCGAGCACGGCCGCGCCGATGAGGCCGCCAAAGATGGCAGGCAGATACCCAGCGAAGGATTTCAGCAGGAGTTTCTTTTCCAGACCAAGAATGGAACCACAGATCAGGAAGACAATGAAGAAGCTCAGGAAGTCAGCTTGATCCATGACCATGCCAACGGCTTTGGCATATTTGGCAGGAACCATCTTATTTGTAAACAGATAAGCCGAAACGAGGAAGGTCAGAACGAGACCGCCGCCGATATAGGAATTCCAGAAGGGGATGCGTTCACCGATTTCGTTGCAGATAATACCGAGGGCCAGCATGAAGGCAAAACCACCAGCAAGATCAGTGCTTAGGGAACCGGTCATAACACCTGCGGCCACAATGATGATGAAGCCGAGGCAGAGGGGCCAACTAAGGCCGAAGGGGGTGAAACTTTTCTTTTTTTCGTCGCTCATGATTGGACTCCTTTCGAAACTTGAATGGCTTTTGGGATGTGAAGGGGCAGGGGACAGCTGTCCATTTGTCACGCGCTTTCGTCAGGACCCGTAAAAAATAAAATGGCGGTCCGATGACAGTGGGCCCAAGGGAAAGGCGTGGCGCCGTTTCACATTCGCAAAAAGGGGCGCGGGCGACCCCGCAGCCAAGTGAAGGTGATACTGTTCTCAAATCCTTCACAATTGAATCCTATCATAGATTAGGTGGACTCTCAAATAACAAGTTTTAAATATAAATAATAAGAAAAACCTTATGAAATGGCTGAAATCCTTGTAATCATGCGGTATATGGACGACGACGGTAAAATTCAAATTTTACTGAAATTAAAATAGTTGTTTTAAATTATGGATAATTGATTTGATTTTTGAAAAGAAACGTTACGGTAATCAAGAAAAAAGAGCGGGAAAGGCGTTATTTTGTCTTTCACCGGTTCCCATATGCTTTTGACCATTGGCAGCTTTTCACCAATCCTTCCGCTTACAGGCTTTCTTTGGGGAAAAAGCGTTTAATGGCAAAGGGCACGGCAAAGTTCAGCATGAGAACACGGATCAGCTGGTAGGTGAGGATCATGGCAACATCCTGGCTCATTTCCATGCCGGCTAGACACATTTCAGCAATACCACCGGGAGCTACGGCAAGGAAAGCGCCAATCGGAGAATAGCCGTAAGCTTTTCCGATAATGACGGCTACGACCGCGCTGGTTCCGACCATGAGCAGGGAGCCAACAAGGACATTGGGAACAAGGCGCTTGGTTCGCAGCAGTTTATCCCGGTCAAGCATGGTTCCAATATAGATGCCAATGCTCATTTGGGCAAAAGCCATGACGGCGGGAGGAACAGAAGGAATCGGACCCCAGAGTGTGGCATAAAAAGCGGTAAAGAGGATGGGCCCTAAAAGGTTCCCCGTGGGCAGATGGACCTTGCGGGCAAAAAGCTGCCCCATTACGGCAAGGGGAAAAACGATGAGCCAGCCCGGGTGAAAGAGCTTCATCCCGTCTGTGACAAGGCCTGCCAAAAGGTTCGGCGCGGCGGTCTTGGTCAGGATCCCGCCAAATAGGTTGATGGCAAGGAAAGGAACGCTCACTTCAACGACGAAAAGGCGCAGGCATTGGGAAACGACGACGACGTTTTCGTCGGCATCATGGTATTCTTCCATAAGGAGCGTCATCTGCGTCAAGCCGCCAGGCAGGCAGCCCATGACACTGCTCAGCAGATTGGCAAAGGTGTGGCGGGCCATGTAGATGGCAACACAGACGGAAACAAAAAGCGTGCTGAGAGAGGCCCCCAGGACGCCGGGCAGTTCTGCGCCCATGCGCATGATGGTGCCTGATGTGCAGTGGGCCCCAATGCCGTACCCCGCTATGCCCAGCATGGCGTTGCGAAGGGAGAGGGACCCAGAAAATGTTGGTCTATAAAAGGTTTTACAGCAAAAGGCAGCAAGAATCCCGCCCAGCATGTAGGGGATTGGGATCTCAAGTTGGCGGAGCAGGAACCCGATGAGTGCAGTCGCAATAAAAACAAGATAGTTAAGCATAAGGCATCTCCTTTTCTGCGGCATCCTGCCCCTCAGGCTGCCGAATCATTCCTTTCCCTTATTGTACCGGAAAGTCAGGGGATGGGCAAATGGGGATTGGGAGCGATGCTGAACGTGTTGGGAGCGGTGAGGGACAAAGAACGGGGAATCTTGCCTGATGCCTCGAAGAGGGGACGAAAGGGGAACTTTCTTTATTTTTGTTGTTTTACCAACAGAATCACCTGACCGTTTTCCCTATACTACAAGTAACGAAAGGAGGACCCGACTATGAAAGCCGTTCATACGCCTTTTTCCATTGTAAAAGAAAATGCTTATGTCCCAGGCTGCACGGTTTCGCAGCAGCTTCTTATGGGACCTTCAGCTGCCTTTCACGCGTTTTCCCTTGCGCCCCGTACGGATATCAGTCCAGAGACCTATGCCTATCCTAAGCTCCTGACGGTACTTGATGGGGCCATGACGGTCCAAGCGGGCCGCACCGCGTTTTTCCTTTCCCAAGGGAATAGTCTCATTGTTCCTCTTGGTGTTGCTTTTGGCGTCCACACAGAAGGCGGTGCGATTTATACCGAACTATCGACAAAGGAGGATCTCATCATGAATCTTGAGGCTGGTCAATTATTTGTATTCAAGGACCTTGTCCCGACAGAAGCGAGAAAGATTGTCAATCGTGACGTTGTTTCGTCGCCCCATATGAAACTGGCTCTCATGGGCTTTGGTGAAGGGACGGGCCTTACGGAACACGCGGCTCCCGGAAAGGCCCTTGTCATGGCCCTTGAAGGGAAAGCTGTCATCACCTATGAAGGAACGGACCATCTCATTTCTGCTGGTGAAAGCTTCGTTTTTGATAAAGGCGGCCGTCATGCGGTTACGGCACAGGGCCCTTTCAAGATGGCGCTGTTATTGGTGCTTGATTGAGAAAGCCTTTCGCCTTGCAGTGAGGAGGCGGTGCCGCTGTCATGAGCATGACCGGCATAGGCGGCTCGCTCATGACGGGAAACTCGTCCTGTGTGGGTTTCTTCAAAATGCAAAACACGGCCCAAGGAGTGCATGAATCGCGCTCCTTGGGCCGTGTTTTGCATTTTTTTATGGATTCGGTCTGGCGTGGCCGAGGGGCAGCCTTATTCCGCTTGCTCTGCGTCCCTGCCTTCTACCTGGGTCACAAGTTCCCTTAGTTTTTCGAGCCGCTTTCGTGTCACAGGGTGATCGGACCATAGGCGGCCAAAAAATCCGGAGTCGTCAGCACCGCCGCCCGATATGTCAAAGAGGGCGTTATGGAGCTCGACGCCGTAGCCGATTTCAAAGGCGTACCTGTCGGCGGCATATTCGTCCTGCCTTGCTTTGACAAGCCGGAGCAGGTGGAGCGGGAAATTCATGGTAAAGCTCAAGGCCTGGATCCACAAGTTGCAGAAAAAGACCATGAGGGAAATGAGTAGGCCCAAGATGGGGATGATGAGAAAGATGCGGAGCATAAAGACGATGGCCCGGTAGATGCCACTGACGAAGGTAATGGGAAGATTCATGCCGTAGCTTAAGAGCAGCCACTGCGTATGGTGATAATGGAGGTGACCCAATTCATGGGCGAGGACACCGCTCACCTCGTCCATGGGAAGCTGGTCAAGAAGCCCCTTAAAGACGACGATATGATGGTCGCCAAAAGCATAGGCGTTGAGCTCTGCCGTGTCTTGGATATAGAGCGTAAAGTCACTGCGCCGAAGGCCCGCTTTTTGGAGCACTGGGTCAAGGCAGGCTTCGATGTAGGCAAGATCATCGCCTTTGGCTCTGCGCGCGCCGTTTACATGGAGAAGGATGGACTGGAAAAAGGAAAAACGGCTCAAAAGGGCAGGAATGATGAGGCAGAGGGCAAGAAGCAAGGTCACATCCTGACTGGTGAGGCCACCTGTGTGCAGGGGGCGGAACCATGTGGAGGGCGTAAAAATGACAAGAGCCTGGATAATGAAATATAGATGCACGACGAGCATGACGTAGTCGATGGCAAACTGGATCAGGAAGAGGAGAAAACTGATCATGAAGGAACCCACTCCTATCGTGATGGATTTTTCCCATTATAGCATAGAAAGAGGGACCTTTTATCCTCTCGGAACCATTTTGCTTTTCTTTCGGGAATGTTCGTTTTAAAAAGACAAAATTAAGCTATGTTGTTAGCAAGTTTACAAAATACTATCGGATAGAGAAAATATAAAATATTTTGTTGACACATTTCAATTCTGTGGTATACTTGCGTCAATACAATTTTTACAAGCAAAAGGTAATGATCAGGAATAGCATGAACGATGAAGCTAAGAGAGCTGCCGGGTGATGCGAGGCAGTGCGGATAGGGCATGCTTCTCACCTGTAAACCCCTTATCTGAAGGGCCGCGTCCCCTAGGGTAAGGCGCTATGGATGCGTTATAAGGCCAAGAGTACAATGGTAGGGTGGTACCGCGAACCAACGCCCCTGCTGGAGAAGATCCAGCAGGGGTTATTTTTATGTTGCAACTATGGATACAGTATACAGCGGCCTTGCCAGTGTGGAACAAGGAGGAAAACGATGAAAACGAGGAAGATGATGAAAGTGATGACGGCAGCCTGTCTGGCGGTCCTGATGACAGCCTTTGCGGGGTGCGGCAAAAAGGAAGCAGCCACAAGCGGTCAAGGCGGCAAGATCGAGTACAAGCTTGCCTATCATCTGCCAGCGGACCATCCCCTGGCAAAGGGTGTCGAATCCTTTATCCAGAAGGTGAAGGAAAAGACCCATGGCGAGGTGACGATTACGGCCTATCCGGCAGGGCAGCTCTATAACGACAAGAGCATGAACGATGCCATCATGACAGGCGGTGTCGATATGGGCCTTAATACGGTGGGGCGCTGGGCGACGGTGGTGCCTGCTATGGAAGTCTTTGATGTGCCCTTTGTATTCCCTAGCTACGAAAAAATCGATCAGGCCATCGATGGAGGCATGGGCAGGACCCTTGCTGATGAACTGGCGAAAAAGCATGTCAAGGTCGTCTATTGGGCGGACTACGGTTTTGTCCAGTTTGCCAATAACAAGAAGCCTATCCAAAAGCCTCAAGATTTTGAGGGCCTGAAGATCCGTGGTTACAGCGAAATTGCGTCGGAAACCATCAAGGCCCTCGGCGCATCGCCCGTGACCATGGGTTCTGCAGAAGTCTATATGGCTATGCAGCGCGGCACCATTGATGGACAAAGTTCCGGCACGAGCGCCATGCGGGACCGCAAAATCTACGAAGTGGCCAAGTATCTCACCGTGACGAACCATGCATCGCCGGAATTCATTCTCGCCATGAACGACCGCTCCTTTGCCAAGATGAGTAAGGAGCAGCAGGAGGCCTTTATGGAAGCGGCGAAGGAAGTGCAAGAAGAGACCCGAAAAAATGCGAAGGCCATGGATGAAAAGGGCCTGGCGGATCTCAAGGCCAAAGGCATGGAAATCTACGTAGTCCCTGAAGATGAACTGATTGCTTGGCGCAAGGCGACAAAGTCCGTTTGGGATACGTTCCTGAATCATACGGGTTCGATTGGCAAAACGGTCCTTGATATGGCCGTAAAAGTCTAAGGAAGGGAGGGGCGAAGTCCATGCAATCTATATTTGCTGTCTATAACAGGATCCTTGAAAAAGTGACAAATTTTACGGCCGTCCTTGCGGGCATCCTGCTCTTTGTCCCTGTTTTCTCGATTTTTTATGAAGTCGTATCTCGCGGGCTTTTCAATGAACCGACGGAATGGGCCACGGAGCTATCTACCTACTGCATCCTCATGGCGGGATTTTTAGGCATGGGGGAAGCTATGGCCCGGGGTCGCCATATCCATGTTGATATGATGATTTCCCATTTGCCTCAAAAGACAAATGAAGTCCTGCGCATGGCCGTCTCTATCATCTGCATGATTTTTACAGTCATTTTCTGCTATACATCGGCCCAAATGGTCTATACATCCTATGACCTTGACATGGTGGCGGCAAGTACGCTGCGCATGCCCTTGTGGATTCCCCAGCTGTCCATGCCCATTGGGATCGGGGTCCTGTTCCTGCAGTTTGTCCGCCTCTTTGGCGAATCCGTTCTGGCCTACCGTAACGAGAAAGGAGGAAAGGCCGCATGATTGTCATCTTTACCTTTGCCTTACTGGTGCTTCTTGCCATTGGCGTTCCTGTGGCCTTTTCCTTGGGTGCGTCGGGTCTTTTGGGCATGGTGCTTTTTATGCCCGGTGACGGCGCCCTGGAGCAAATTCCCATCCTGGCCTATAAGGCTCTCGATGATTTTGTCCTCTGCGCCGTGCCGCTTTACATCCTCATGAGCGCCATTTTGCTCAAGGGAAAGGTCGGGGAAGACCTTTTTGACCTGGGCAATAAGTGGCTGCGGCATCTGCCCGGCGGCCTTGGCATTGCGACGATTGTCGCCTGCGGCATCTTTGCCGCGATTACAGGTTCCAGTGTGGCCTGCGCGGTCACAGTCGGAGCCATTGCCATTCCGGAAATGCTGAAACGGGGCTATGACCGGTCCGTTGTACTGGGCGCCGTGGCCGGCGGCGGAACGCTGGGTATCCTCATTCCGCCGTCCATTCCCATGATCCTTTATGGGTCCATTACGGGTGAATCCATTGGCCAGCTTTTTATGAGTGGTGTCCTTCCCGGCGTGCTCATGACGGTCTTTTTCATTTTTATCGTCGTCTACCGCTCCCGTCATTTAAAGCTTGAAAAAAAGGCGCCCCTTTCCGAACGCTTTGCTGCCCTGAAAGGGTCCATTTGGGGACTGCTCCTTCCTGTCATCGTTGTGGGCGGCATCTATACGGGGGCCTTTACGCCGACGGAAGCAGCCGCTGTCGGTACGGTCTATGCCCTTTTCATCACCTTTGTGATTTACCGAACCCTTTCCGTAAAGGACCTGCCGGGCATTCTCATGGAGACGGTGGGAACGTCGGCCATGATCTTTGCCATCATGATCGGTGCGTCCCTCATTGGCTTTGTTCTCACCATTTTGCAGGTGCCCCAGGCCCTTACGATGATGGTTGCCGAAGTGGAAGTGAGCCGCTGGGTCTTTTTCATTCTGATCAATCTGCTCCTGCTCTTTTTGGGCTGCATCCTTGAAACCGTCTCCATTATCTTTATCACGGTGCCCATCTTATACCCCATCATCAAACAGTTGGGTTTTGATCCCATTTGGTTCAATGTCGTGATGCAGATCAACATGGAAATGGCCCTTATCACGCCGCCCGTAGGCATGAATCTTTTTGTCCTCAAAGGCGTCAGTCCCGAGAGCCGCATGGAAGACATCATCCGCGGCGTCATTCCCTATATCGGTGCCATGGCGGTAGAAATCCTCTTCCTCTGCTTTGTTCCAGAACTTGCTACGTGGCTTCCAAGTGTCGTTAAATAATAGGCGCTGCCTTTTCTTCCGTGATATAATAAGAGGGAAAGAACAAGCACTCACAGAGGGGAGAGATGGTCATGCTGTCATTTGAAAAGGAACGGAACCGCAAAGTAGCGGAAAAAGTGATCAAGGGACTCCAAAGCCGCAATATGGAAGGCTATTTTGTAGAAACAAAGGACGAAGCCCTAGGCCTTGCTTTGGACTTGATTCCCAAAGGTTCAAGCGTCAGCTGGGGCGGGACCTATTCCATTGAGGAAATCGGACTCAAGGAAGCCCTGATCCAGGGGCAGTACACGGTTTATAACCGGGATACGAAAAAGACGCCCGAAGAAAAGCGGGAGATGATGCTGAAAGCCCACAGCTGCGATACCTTTCTATCAAGTACGAATGCCATTACGGAAGATGGCGTCCTTGTGAACCTTGACGGGAATTCGAACCGCGTTTCCTGCATTGCCTACGGTCCGAAGCAGGTCCTTATGATTGTCGGTATGAACAAGGTGACAAAGGATGTGGAACATGCTGTCTATCGGGTCAGGAACGTTGCGGCCCCAATCAATGCCCAGCGCTTCCCAAATGGAAAGACTCCGTGCAAGGTGAATGGAGCCTGTGCCGACTGCAAGTCGCCTGATACCATTTGCTGCAATCTCCTTGTGACGCGCTTTTCCCAGGAAAAAGGCCGGATCAAGGTAATCTTGGTGAATGAGGCGCTTGGGTTTTAGGGCGGAGCATACATCGCTCCGATTCTCCATAAGGGTGTGCCCCCATTGTTTGCTTCCTGATCTTAACGAGGTAATGGAGGATGACGATACGTCATCTGAACCGAATTCGCAAAAAGCACTTGGAAGAAAAGACCGGAACGTCGGGCAAGAACCGCCCTCCTCATCCACCACCCACGCCCGCAAGCAAGCCTTTTTGGTGGATACCCCGTCTTGGTAAGGCGGAACGGCTTTCGCCGTTTCCAAGGCGAAAAAACGAAGGGAAAAACGCAGAGCCAAAAGACCATAACGCAAAAGATTGTAAGGCAAAAGAACACAAGGTAAGCCCAAAACCGAACGTAGAGATAGGTTCGGTTTTGGGCTCTTATCTTATATTCGGTTTTTGTAAGAAGCGGGTCTTTTTGAAACGTAGGAAGCACAATGGCAGTTGCTGGAACGTCCTTCGACCGCGTCCTCTGGAGCATCACCGTCGGCGATGCGTTCGGACGCGTCGCCGGCGGCCATCTCTTCGGCGAGCTTTCGCTCGAGATAGCCGTTGTAAGCGTTCATGAATTCGAGCGCAGTGTCCAGTATGGCGGGGTCGAGCGAGTCGAAAAATTCGCGGTCGCGCTGCTCCCAGTTCAGGTGGCGCAGCCGGTGCTGGCGGAACAGCTCGCGGCCGTAAGGCGTTAACTTATAGTAGATCTCCTTCTGGTTGCCCGGAAGCTGGTAGGAAATGGCGGCGTCTTTGGCGATTAGCTTGCGAAGAATCTTGGAAACGGCGCTGCGCGTGAGATCCATTTCATCGGCGATGCGCGCTGCGTTGGGGTGCTTCATGCGCCCGATGCAGTCGATGCAGTTGAGCTCCGAGTTGCCGTACCCGCTGAGAATCTCCCGCGAGTGCAGCTTGCTCATGATATCGGCAGAGTTCGCATAGCGTCGGAATTGTTCAAGGATCAATTCGCTTTTTGTCATGGCGGCCTCCTGTGGTAAACCTGTATATTTGATATTATGGTATCATCTTTTTTTCACCGTTTCAATAGCTGCGGAGAAAATTGTAGAATGTGTCCTTAATGACACAATGTGGAAACAAAAAATTCCGGATATTAGCGGACGCTAATCACAACACGAAGCTTAAAAACGTAATAATATTATAATATATGTTGAAAAACAGACATACAGATAAAATGAAATCCAAAATCATGCCGCGATACGGATTCAAAAATAATGTTAACCAGGACACAAAAGCATTGACAAAATACGAAGAAACGCCTATAGTACGACCCATAGAGATCGGGGAAACCGATACGGTGTCCCCGCTGTACCGAAAGGAGATACGGCAATGCCCAAGACCCCTATCACAGCAAAGTTCATCCGCGTGCCCGTGGAAGGCGGGCGTCTTCCGGTAGCGCCCGCATTTGACGATTTTCTGGACGCAAAACACATGGTCGTCGTAGAGCTCGGCATGCAGAAGGGCAATCTGCTGCCGGAGTATTTTGATGCGGAGAAGATCGCAAAGATGGTCGAGGAGATCAACGCCTTCAACGCCGCCTGCCGCAAGGCCGGCATTCCCATTGTGCACGCCGGATACAAGTTCCGCAAGGGCGGGCTCGATCTGGTGAACGCGCAGTACCCGCGCATCACGCCGCTGTCCGGCAAAAAGCCTTTCCCCAACCCTGCCATGGAGGAAGACACCAATCTCTGGCAGTTTGCCACCGAGGTCGCCGAGGGAGACCACAAGCTCCTCTCCGCCAAGCGCCACAGCGCCTTTGAGGGGACGGACCTTGAATTCCTTCTCAAAATCCTCGGCTGCAAAACCATCGTCTTCGTGGGCGCTGGGCTCGACTGCATCGGTATGGGCACGGGCTTTTACGGCATGATCAAGGACTTCAAGTGCCTCGTTGTCGAAGACCGGTTCTACCCCTATTTTGAAGATCTGGGCGAAGAGTGCGCCAAGGCCTGCACGATGTTCATCGGACTGGTCGTGCGCGCCGATGAGCTGACTGCCGAAATTCAGGCGCAGGGAAAGGAGTAACGCACATGCCTCGTACCGATATGAAGATCAACATCAACGGCCAAATGGTCGCGCTGCCCGAGGGCTTTGACGATTACATCGACTGGTCCCGTGCAGCAATCGTCGAGCTGGACATGCACGGCGGCCATCTCGATCCCGAGCCGGACTGCCCCGCGCCGAGCGCCCGCGGCCGCGACATCATCGACGACGTCAATAAGTTCAATCAGGCCTGCCGCGATCTCGGCATTCCCATCGTACACATCGTAAACACCTACCGCCGCGAGATCGACGAGGGAAAGGAATCTGCCTGGCGCCGCATCACTGAGGGACATTATTCTCTGCTCGGCGAGAAGTACGTCGCCATGACGAAGAACTTCTGCAATCTGGCGCTGGAGGACACGAAGTGGAGCACGCTCGTTGTGGAGAATAAGCCCGGCGACGTTGTCGTGAACACTAAAAAGCGCGTCACTGCGTTCGAGACGACCGATCTCGATCTTGTCATGCGTGCTCTCGGCAAGGACGTTATGGTCATCACCGGCATCATGACGAACTGTTGCGATCTCTGCACGGCCTACTACGCTGGAAGCAAGGACTACAAGGTCGTCCTCTGCTTCGACATGACCTGCGGCTCGAACCCGAGCGACGAAGCTGCCGCAGGACTCATGTTCTCCCGCTACATCGGCCTGAACACCAACTCCGAAGAACTGCTTCGCGAGTGGCGCGCGCAGAAGGCGTAAAAAAGCGCATTGAGCCGAACCGGCTTTTTGTGAATAGCTGCGGTCAATTATGGTAAAAGAAGGGGCTCCGCCGCCTCCGGCGGAGCCATAGAAATTCGGGATAATCCGCTTGTCCCGCGAAAAAGAAAGAAAAGAGAGGTTCTGTTCCATGAGTTCGACCAAACAGCCCAGAGAGAAGAAAAAGGCTTCTCTCGGTTTCTCCATCCTCACGGTCCTTGTTCTCATCGCGTTTATTACTCTGATGCTCACGGTCGGCAAGGCGCCCATCGTCGTTGTGATGATCCTTGCCTGGCTCGTCCTTGTCCCGTTCGCTCTCTATCTCGGCTACAGCATGCATGAGACCGAGAAATTCGCTCTCGATCTCATCAAGCCCGCCATCGGCGTCATTGCTCTGCTGATCGCCGTCGGCGGCATGGTCTCCATCTGGCTCTGCGCCGGTACCGTCCCCGCCCTGATTTACTGGGGACTGAAGATTATCTCCCCGGGCGCTTTCCTTCTCGTCGCGTTCATCCTTACATCTATCGTCGCACTGCCCACCGGCACGTCGTGGGGTACCGTCGCCACCATCGGCGTCGCTATGATGGGCGTTGGTCTCGGCCTCGGCCTTCCCGCCGGCGTTGTGGCCGGCGCGGTCATCTCCGGCGCTTACTTCGGCAACGGTTTCTCGCCCGTATCCGATGCACCCCTGATGCAGTCTTCTGTGCTCGGCATCGACATCTGGGACCACATCAAGTTTATGGCTCCCACCACTGGCATCGCGTGGCTCATCTCTGCGGTTCTGTACGGCATTCTCGGTGCGCGCTATGCCGGAACGTCCGTGGATCTCGCGAGCGTCAACGACATGCTCGCCAGTCTTGAATCGCTCTTCCACATCAACGTTGTGACGCTCATCCCCATGGCGGTCGTTCTCGTCATGATGATCATGCGCTATTCCGCGCTGATGAGTATCCTCTGCGGCAGCGTCATCGGCATTTTTGTCGCCGTGTTCATGCAGGGCTTCTCCGTGGCCGAGGTCACCGGCTTCATGAAGAGCGGCTTCTCCGTCACCTGCGATAACGCCCTCATCTCCTCGCTCCTCAATCGCGGCGGCTTCACGAGCATGTATGAGCTCGTCGCCATCATCGTCGGCTCGCTCGGCATCGGCGGCATCCTCAAGGGCACGGGCGTGCTCAATGTCATCATCGAATCGCTGAGCAAGCACATCAAAAGCCTCGCCGGTCTCACCATCACCACGTTCGTCGCCTCCGTCATCACCAACGCGATGGTTGGCACTTACTACTTCTGCATGACCTTCGTCGGCACGCTCATGCCCGAGCTCTACAAGAAGCAGGGCTACAAGCCGGAAAACCCCGGCCGCATCATCAACAACGTCGCCAACTGCCTCGTTGTGTTCCTGCCGTGGAACATCGGCGCGCAGTACATGTCCTCGCAGACCGGCGTTGCCATCAAGGACTTTGCTCCTTTCGCCTTCTTCCCGATCCTCATCATGCTCGTCGATCTCATCTTCGGTATCTTCGGCATCGGCGCGGCCAAATACACGCCGGAGGAGATGGCACAGTTCGCCGCGGAGGAAGCGGCGGTAAAAGCAGAATAAAACCATTGCAGTCTTTCCCGTTCCATAACTGACCGCCGGAGAGGTGGGTTTATCCCCCGCCTCTCCCATTCTGCCGTGATGGGAGACTGTCCCGGCATCTTGAGTTTATATATTAAGGAGGTATCGCTGTGAAGATCACCGGAATCAAGACCTATTGGCTCAAAGTCCCCTACGATAAGCCCTTTGAACCGACGTGGTACCCCGGAAAGCGCGAAACGCACCAGCACATCCTGCTCGTACGTGTCATGACGGACGAGGGGATCGAGGGCTACGGCAGCGGCGAATTTCCCTTCGGCCTGACGCCGACATATATGACGTTTATTCAGGACATGATCGCCCCCTGGCTCATCGGACAGGATCCGCTGATGATCGAAAAGTTGGCCACCCGTCTCAAGGGTGACGGACGGCTCGCCCCGCGTCCGTGGATCGTGGAGAACGCCCTCTGGGACATCCTCGGTAAGAAGGCAGGCCTGCCGGCGTATAAAGTCATGGGCGGCTATCGTGACCATATCCCGGCCTACGCCGCCATGTGCGAGCTGCGCAGCGACGAGGAACGGCAGGAGGACGCGCTCCGCCTGTTCGACGAGGGCTTCCGCGCCGTGAAGCTGCGCCTGTTCATGCCGACGATAAAGGAAGATATCCACATCGTGGAGAATATCCGTAAGGCCGTCGGCGATAAGATGACCATCATCTGCGATGCCAATCAGGGCCCCGTGCGCGACCGAAACTTTGAGGGCGGGCGCGTCCCGTTCTGGACGTATCAGCGCGCACTCGAAACGGCAAAGGAGCTGCACGATCTCGGCGTGCTGTGGCTTGAGGAGCCGCTGGACCACTACGATATCCACGGCATCCGCCGTCTCACTGAGGAGACGGAGATAGCCATCGCCGGCGGCGAGATCATGAACGGCATTCAGGACATCACGACGCTCATCGACAACGAGTGCTACGATATCTATATGCCGAACATCACGCTCTGCTGCGGCATCAGCCATGTGCGCAAGATCGCCGCGATGGCCGAGCGGCGGGGCAATAAGCTCGTCAACATCCATGGCTGGGTCCCCGGCACGGGCGTAGCCGCGGCACTCGCGACCATTTGCTCTTACCCGAACGCCACATGGCTGGAAGTGCCGCACGATCCTCCCGCCATCACCCCTGACAGCTTTCAGGGCATCGTGAAGGAACCGCTCCGCATCAACAAGGCGGACGGCTGCCTGTACTGCCCGGATAAGCCTGGCTTCGGCGTGGAGCTGGATGAGGACAAGGTGAAAGCCTACACAGTTTTGGAAAAATAACCGGAAGTGGAGGCGTCCCGCCGGACGGGAACGCCGGAACAACCATGGTTTTCTTTTCAATAAATCCAATGAAAAAAGGAAAACGAAAATGGTTACCGTAAACTTTATTCTTAACGGCAAGCCGGTCAGCGCGGAAGCGGACGGTCTCACGCTACTCAAATATCTCCGCGGCGTCGCGTGTCTGAAGGGCGCAAAGGAAGGCTGCTCCACCGGTCACTGCGGCGCGTGTACCGTTCTCCTGGACGGAAAGCCTGTCCGCTCATGCGTTACCCGCATGGACAAGCTGGAAGGAAAGTCCGTCGTCACGATTGAAGCGCTGCACGGCGCCGATGGCGGCCTGCACCCGATCCAGCAGGCGTTTCTCGATATCGGCGCGGTGCAGTGCGGTTTCTGCACGCCGGGCATGGTGCTCGCGACGAAGGCGCTGCTAGATGTAAATCCGGACCCGACGGACGAGGAGATTTGCGAAGCGCTGAAAAACAACTACTGCCGCTGCACCGGCTATGTGAAGATCATCGAGGCGGTGCATCTGGCGGCGGCGCGCCTGCGCGGGGAAGACCCGTCCGTGGATGATATGCGGACGTGGGAAAATCTCGAGATCGTAAAATACGAGGGCGAGGACGACGTGACGGCGCAGGACCTCACCGGCCGCCACATCGGCCGCTGCGCCATCGACATCGACGGTCCGGCCAAGGTGACGGGCGCGCTGCCCTTTACCTGCGACCGCGCCGACGCGGACACGCTTTACGGCGCGTTCGTCTGGTCGCAGCATTCGCGCGCCAAGATCCTCTCCATGGACTTTTCCGCTGTGGAGAGCGCCGCGGGCGTTGTGCGTGTGCTGACGCATAAGGACGTGCCTGGACGGAATACCTATGCGACGTTCAATCCCGAGCAGCCGGTGTTCTGCGATACGGAAGTGAACTTCCTCGGCGACATGCTTGCGCTCGTCGTGGCCGATACTGAGGCGCACGCCCGCGCGGCGGCAAAGCTCGCCCGCGTGGAATATGAGCCGCTGCCCGGCGTTTTCGAGATCGAAGACAGCTACGCGCTCGGCGGGCGGCAGATCATACGCACGATCGATTTTTCCTCCGGCGATCTTGCCGCGGCCGAAAAAACGCCGGGGCTGCAAACGTTCGAAGGCGATTACTATTTTGAACGGCAGGAGCACGCCTACATCGAGCCGGAATGCGCCATCGGCGAATACGATGAGAGCACCGGTGTGGTGCGCGTCACCACCTGTACGCAGTCGCCGTTTGAAATTCAGAACATGCTCGCGCCGATCTTGGATCTGCCCGCCGAGCGCGTCCGCGTGACGGGCGCGCCCATCGGCGGCGGCTTCGGCGGCAAGTGCGACTCCTACGTCGAGCCGCACGCGGCCATTGCAGCATTCACCCTTCGCCGCAAAGTACAGATACCGCTCACGCGGCGCGAGTCGCTGATCCTTTCGACCAAGCGCCACCGCTACCACAACCATTACCGCTTCGGAGTGGACGGAAACGGCATCTTCCGCACGCTGGAAGCGAAGATCACCTCCGATGCCGGGCCGTATACGGGCCTGAGCGGCGGCGTGCTCGAGCAGGGCTGCATCTTCGCGCTCGGACCGTACCGCATCGACGCGGCAAAGCTCCACGCCTGTACGGTGCGCACGAACACTGTGCAGGGCGGGGCGTTCCGTGGCTTCGGCATCAACCAGAGCGCCAACTGCATTGAAACGATGATCGACGAGGCGGCAGAGCGGCTGGGGATCGATCCCTTCGAGATTCGTCTCCGCAACGCGCTCCACCCCGGCGACAAAACGATGACCGGCGAAGCGGTGCGCGAGAGCGTCGGCATTGCGCAGACCATCCGCGCGTGCGAGAAGAAGGCGGAGCCTATCATCGCCTGCTACCGGAAGCTGTATGCGGAAAAGAATGATTCGGATGTGGCGCTCGGCGTAGGCGTGGCGAGCGGATTTAAAAACGTCGGCGTCGGCAAGGGAAGTCCGGATGACGGCGGCTGTATCCTCACCAAGCTGCCGGACGGCAAGTTTAAAATGGATCTTTCCGGCACCGACATGGGACAGGGCTTCCGCACCGGCATGATGCAGATCGCCGCGGAAACGCTCGACGTGCCAGAGGAGAATTTCATCGTCACCTGCGGCGATACGGCGGAAACGCTCCCGCACCGCCAGTCCGTCAGCGAGCGCCAGACGCTCGACACGGGGCGCGCCGTGTATGAAGCGGCCAGAAAGATGCGCGAGGAGCTTGTGAAAAATCCGTGGCAGCCGGGCGAAACGCGCCAGACACGCTACCGCCATATCGCGCCGAAGACCTACGGCATCAACGGCAAGGCGCAGGCCAAGGAGGACGGGAACCCGTACCAGAACTACCGCGGCTATGCATTCCTTACGCAGTGCGTCATTCTAGAGGTAAACAAAAAGACCGGTGCGGTGAAGGTGCTGCACGTTGTCTCTGCCAACGACACGGGACGCGCCATCAACCCGCAGATTATCGCCGGACAGATCGAGGGCAGCAGTGCGATGGGCGTCGGCTATGCGCTCAGCGAGGGCTTCTCCTTCACAAACGGCAAGCCCGACCAGCTCACGTTCGGAAAGCTCGGCGTGCTGCGCGCGCAGGATACGCCGAAATTCGATATCGTCCTCGTGGAGGACCCTCACACCGAGGGACCTTACGGCGCGAAAGGCGTCTCCGAGGTCGCGACCGTACCGGCGACGCCCGCGGTGCTCAACGCGCTGCACGACGCGCTCGGCGTGCGCTTTTACCACACGCCGGTGCGTCCGGCAGATATCCTCAAAGCCATTCAAACCCGGTAATGCAGCGCGGTGCCTCCCTCTGCATTCCGTTTCAAAAAAGCAGTCAAGACCCCCGGCTCAGCCGGTGGTCTTGACTTTTCCGATTTTTCTGCTCTCAATACGCCGGAAAACCGTCTGCCGCTTGATGCGCAGCCGGGGCTCTCGACAGACTGAGCCCGCAGAGCCGTTCGGCTCTGCGGGCTATAAACATATTATATTTCAGACCTCGCTGCGGACGTACTGGATGTCCGGCTTTTCGAGAATTTCCGGACGAACGACAGTCTCGTCCCACGCCTCGGGCTCGATCTCCTCGATGCTGACGGAGACCCACGCCTTGTCCGCGTGGAGATACCGGGCGGCATCGTCCGCGACGGCGCGGGCGAAAGCACGTTTTTCTTCCTCGCTCCGGCCCGGCCAGAGCTTCACGGCGATGTGCGGCATCAGTACGCCACGCCCCAGTAGATCATGTGCTTCGCCGGCTTGCCGCAGATGGGGCAGGTGTCGGCCAGATGCTCCTGATGAAGCGGCATGCAGCGGCTGGACATGCCGGCCTGCTCCTTCATCTTCATCTCGCACGCAAGCTCGCCGCACCACATGGTCTTGATGAAGCCGCCCTTTTCCTCCTGGATCTTCTTCGCCTCTTCGAGCGAGTAGGCAGGGTAGGTGTGCTCTTCCATGTTGGCCTTCGCCTTTTCATAAAGGGACTTCTGCACGGCGTCGAGCAGCTCGGGGACCTTTGTATCCAGCTCGTCGAGCGAGAGGAACAGCTTCTCGCGGTCGTCGCGCCGCACGGCGACGCACTGGTTGTTCTCGATGTCCTTCGGGCCGATCTCGATGCGCAGCGGCACGCCCTTCATCTCCCAGTTGGCGAACTTCCAGCCGGGGCTGTTGTCACTGAAGTCGCCCTGCGCGCGCAGGCCGGCGGCCTTCAGGCGCGCGACGAGCTCCTCGGCCTTCTCGGTCACGCCGGGCTTGTGCGCTGCGATGGGCAGCACGATGACCTGGATCGGCGCGATGTGCGGCGGCAGCACGAGACCGCTGTTGTCACCGTGGGTCATGATCAGACCGCCGATGACGCGCGTGGACATACCCCACGAGGTCTGGTGCGGATAGGCCTGCTGGTTATTCTTGTCGGTATAGGTGATGTCGAACGCGCGGGCAAAGCCGTCGCCGAAGTAGTGGCTCGTGCCGGACTGCAGCGCCTTGCGGTCGTGCATCATGCACTCGATGGTGTAGGTGTTTACCGCACCGGCGAACTTCTCCTTATCGGTCTTGTTGCCGCGGATAACGGGCATGGCCAGCTCCTGCTCGCAGGTGTCGGCATAGATCTCGAGCATCTGCAGCGTCTCCTTGCGCGCCTCCTCCTCAGAGGTGTGCAGGGTGTGTCCCTCCTGCCAGAGGAACTCGCGGCCGCGCAGGAACGGGCGCGTGGTCTTTTCCCAGCGCATGACGCTGCACCACTGGTTATACAGGCACGGCAGGTCGCGCCAGCTGTGCACGATGTGGCTCCAGTGCTGGCAGAAGAGCGTCTCGGACGTCGGGCGCACGCACAGGCGCTCCGGCAGCTCCTCGCTGCCGCCCATGGTGACCCACGCGCACTCGGGCGCGAAGCCCTCGACGTGGTCCTTCTCCTTCTGCAGCAGGCTCTCGGGGATCAGCATCGGCATGGACACGTTCTGGTGACCGGTCGCCTTGAACTTGCCGTCGAGCACCTTCTGGATGTTCTCCCAGATGGCGTAGCCGTAGGGGCGCAGAACGAACAGGCCCTTGACGTCGGAATAATCCACAAGCTCCGCCTTGGTGCACACGTCGGTGAACCACTGGGCGAAATCCACTTCCATATCGGTGATCTGCTCGACCTTTTTTTCTTTGGCCATAAGCGCAACTCTCCTCTGTATGCCGCGCGAAGCACCCGCGCAGCCGTAATTTATAATGTATTGGGCAACTTTTATATTTTATGCAATCGCCCGCCGTTTGTCAAGCGCGCACGGCGCTCAAAGCACCTGCTCGGCGACAAAAATGCCGATGAGCACGGCGATCACGCCGTAGAGCACGACACCGGCGGCGGTGTGCCGCTCCGGACGGCGGTCGAACAGCTGTCTCACGCACAGCAGTGCAAGCAACCCCGCACCGACCCAGTACGCCGGGTTGACGGCGATGGCCATGACCGCCGCCTCGACGATCATGAGCGCGAACACCGCTACATCAGCGGCAACGTGCTGACCGGTAAGAAAGTTTCTCCGAA
>OHBJ01000176.1_pt1 | contig 35299 bp, 21 predicted proteins | sample 1577241 | NCBI WGS metagenome assembly OHBJ01 (sample SAMEA3541594, study PRJEB24748) | human gut metagenome | biome: human gut; feature: human-associated habitat; material: faeces | place: China | collected 2012 | reverse complement strand
CCTCTTCCATGAGGTGCATGACGGCGTCCTGGATAACTTCGGTGTACATCTCGAAGACGGGCACTTCGGGGTTTTCTCCCAGGCCATAGAGCACTGCGTTGGCCACGTTGCCCACACCGCTCTGTATGGGGAGGAACTCTTTGGGGAGTTTGCCTTTCTTAAGTTCTTCGGCCAGGAAGTGTGATATATGGTCGCCGATGCGCTGCGAGGTTTCGTCGGGGGCGGTGAAGGGCTTGATGCTTTCCGTAGCGTTGGAGGGCACTACGCCGATAATCTTCGCCGGGTCGATTTTCACCACGGTGCTTCCGATGCGGTCGGAGGGCTTGTAGATGGGTATCTCGCGGCGGTGGGGTGGGTCGAGGCTCACATAGTTGTCGTGGAACCCGCGGAATGATGTCTTATAATAGGAGCTATACTCGATGATGACTTTTTTTGCCATCTGTGCGAGTGTGGGGGTCATGCCTATGCCGGCACCGAGGATAAGCTCGCCGTTGGGCGACATCTCGGTAACTTCGATTACAGCCACGTCGATGGGTCCGTAGAAACCGTAACGGAGGTCTTGCGACATGTGGCTCAAGTGCACGTCGAAGTAGTGCATCCCGTCGTTGTTGGCAAGATTGCGCGAATCCTTGTGGCTCTGGTACGGGGTTCGCATATTGATGGCGTCGGCGCGTGCCAGCTCGCCGTCCACATGGTCGTTGGTCGACGCTCCCGTGAACAGATTGATTTTGAATGGTTCGCCTTTCTCATGGAGTTCCTTGGCACGCTTGGCCAGGGCTACGGTTACAACTTTAGGCGTTCCTGAGGCCGTGAACCCGGAAAAGCCCACTGTGTCGCCATTTTTAATGTAACTTGCAGCTTCTTCTGCTGTAATAAAAGGGATACTCATTTGTAACGTTTAGATTTTAAGTGTAATTTTGCACAAAATTAGTAATTCTCTCTGAATTAACCACGATATGAAGACATTTTTTTTACCGAAAAACGATAAAAACCGCACAGACACCCCGAAAGTGCGCATTGAAACCTATGGTTGCCAGATGAATGTGGCCGATTCCGAAGTCATTGCTGCACAGATGATGACGGCCGGTTACGAGCTGGCGAAGAGCGACGCCGAAGCCTCCGCGGTGCTGCTCAACACATGCTCCATACGTGACAATGCCGAGCAGAAAATCTTCTCGCGCCTGAGCTACTGGAACTCCATGCGCCGCAAATCCGGCCGCAACATCATCATCGGCGTGGTGGGCTGCATGGCAGAGCGCCTGAAACACCGTCTCGTGGAGGAATACGGCGTAGACCTGGTGGCCGGACCCGACGCCTACGCCGAGCTGCCGGCACTCATCGCCGCCGCCGAGCTGGGCGAAGAGGCCGTAAACGTGGAGCTTTCAACCACCGAGACCTACCGCGACATAATGCCGCGCCGCGAGGCCGGAGGCGTCTCCGGTTTCATCTCCATAATGCGCGGGTGCAACAACTTCTGCACCTACTGCATAGTGCCTTACACCCGCGGACGCGAACGTTCCCGCGAGCCGCAGAGCATACTGCGCGAGCTCCGCGACCTGCGCGACCGCGGCTTCCGCGAGGCAACCCTCCTTGGCCAGAACGTGAACAGCTACCGCTTCACGGACGACGACGGCACGGTAATCGACTTCCCGGCGTTGCTTGAAATGGTGGCCGAGGCAGCTCCGGAGATGCGCATACGCTTCACCACCTCGCACCCCAAGGACATGAGCGACGAGACGCTGCACGTCATAGCGCGACACCCCAACCTGGCGCGCCACATCCACCTGCCGGTACAGAGCGGCAGCGACTCCGTCCTCAAGGCCATGAACCGCAAATACACTCGGGAATGGTACCTCGACCGCGTGGCCGCCATCCGCCGCATCCTTCCCGACGCCGGACTCACCACCGACATGTTCACCGGCTTCCACGACGAGACAGAAGAGGACTTCGAGCAGACACTCTCGCTGATGCACGAGGCCCGCTTCGATGCCGCCTTCATGTTCAAATACAGCGAGCGTCCGGGCACCTTCGCTTCCAAGAACCTCCCGGACAACATCCCCGAGGAGGTGAAGATAGAGCGCCTCAACCGCATGATAGCGCTGCAGAACGAACTGTCGCTGGAGTCGAACCTGCGCGATGTGGGAAAGACGTTCGAGGTGCTGGCCGAAGGGCGTTCCAAGCGCAGCGAGGAGCAGCTCGTGGGGCGCACGTCGCAGAACAAGGCCGTGGTCTTCCCGCGCGGACGCTACAAGAAGGGCGACCTGGTGAAGGTGCGCATAGTCTCGGCCACTTCCGCCACGCTCCACGGCGAACTGGCGTGAGTCTTTCAACCCCTTTAAGTAGCTGTTTATGAGCTGGAAAGATTATAAGAGCGAATACGCGCGACTGCTGAAACTCGGGGCACCGGTGCTGGTGACACAGCTGTGCGTCATCACGGTGAGTTTCGCCGACACTCTGATGGTGGGCGCCTACGGGGTGCGCGAGCTGGCGGCGGCGGCTTTCGTCAACTCGCTGTTCCTGGTGGCCATAGTGATGCTGATGGGATTCGCCGGCGGCGTGACGCCGCTCATCGGCGCACTCTTCAGCCGTAAGGAGAACGGCAAAATCGGCTCTACCATGCGCACCGCCATACGCCTGAACCTGGGCCTCGGCGCCGTTTTCACCCTCATTATGGGCGCGCTTTACTTTTTCATCGACAAGATGGGGCAACCACCTGAGCTGCTGCCGCTTATACGGCCATACTATCTGGTGGTACTCTGCACGGTGCCCATGGCTGCACTCTTCGCCTGTTGCCAGCAGGTGGCCAACGGCGTCACCGACACCGCGGCGCCGATGTGGATAATGCTTGGCGGCAACGCGCTGAACATCGCCGGCAACTACGCCCTGATTTTCGGCCGGTGGGGATTGCCGGAGATGGGACTTCTCGGCGCCGGACTGAGCACGCTGACAGCGCGCATACTCTGCGCCTTAGTGATGTTTCTCTTCGTGCGCCGCGGCCGCCGTTACCGCCCCTATGGCCACGGCTACGCCGAGGCGCGGCCCGCGCGCAAGGATTACCTCCGCATCTGGAACACCTCATATCCGGTGATGCTGCAGAGCGGCATCGAGTGCCTGCTGTGGAGTTTCGGTGCCGTGGTGTGCGGATGGTTCGGCACTGTGCAACTCGCCGCCTACCAGGTGGTGAATACCATCGGACAGCTCGGGTTCATGATCTACATGAGCGTGGGCGTGGCCGTTTCGGTACGCGTGGCCAACTGCTGGGGCGTGGGTGACTATCTCGGCGCACGTCGCGCCACGCTGGCCACCCTCCACATCACCACCGTGATGGCGGCGCTGGCCTCGCTGGCTTTCATCCTTGCGGGCAGCCACATGCTGCGGCTTTTCAACGACGACCCGGCAGTGATAGCCTCCGGCCTGGGGCTGCTCCTGCCGCTGGTGCTCTACCAGTTCTGCGACTCGGTACAGATTACCTACGCCAACGCACAGCGCGGCACGTCGCAGGTGCGTCCGCTGATGTGGGCCGCCTTCATCAGCTATCTGGGCATCGGCATCCCGGCGTCGCTGCTACTGGCCAAGGCCTCCGGCATGGGCAACACGGGCGTCTATTACAGCTTCTGCGTGGCACTGTTGGCGGCTGCAGTGCTGCTGCGCGCCAGCTTCCGCCGCACCCTGCGACGGGCACTGAAGTGACCGCGGTATAAGTTTTATAAATGTTATACGATTCATAGTCTTATATGAAGCGCACGGCGGGGTGTGAATTGGCCGGAAAGGGGCTTTTTCCTCCTTTTTAAGATAGTTTAAGATTAAAAATTGTGAGTTCTCACTAAAAAGCTGTTACTTTGCACTCTTAAATTGGCTTCGCAAGGTTCGCTTGCGAAAGGTTGATTGTGAACAGGCGGCAACAGCCCCGCGCCGGACACTCCGCCGCCACCAAAATTTATCAGAAACAATGGGTAAAATCATCGCAATAGCCAACCAGAAAGGAGGCGTCGGGAAAACTACGACGGCCTTCAACCTGGGCGCGTGCCTCGCACTGGCCGGGAAGAAGGTGTTGCTCGTGGACGCCGACCCGCAGGCAAACGCCACCTCCGGTCTCGGCATCGACCCCGCCACGGTGGAAGCCTCCGTCTACGAGTGCCTTGTGGACGAATATCCCGTGGCCGCCTCCACGCAGGACACCGGCATCGACGGCCTCAAGATAGTGGCCTCGCGCATCGACCTGGTGGGCGCCGAAGTGGAACTCATGCAACGCCAGAGCCGCGAACGCATCCTGGCACGCGCCCTGGCCCCCGTAGCCGCCGACTATGACTACATACTTATTGACTGTAGCCCCTCGTTGGGACTCATCACCGTCAACGCCCTTACGGCCGCCGACTCCGTGATCATCCCCGTACAGGCAGAATACTTCGCCCTCGAAGGCATCTCCCAGCTCCTCAACACCATACGCATCATAAAGAGCCGACTCAGCCCAAAGCTCGAAATAGAAGGGTTTCTCCTCACCATGTACGATGCGCGCCTGCGCCTCGCCAACCAGATTTTCGAGGAGCTGAAAAACCACTTCGGCCCGATGGTCTTCACCACAGTGATACCGCGCAACATCAAGCTCTCGGAATCACCCTCCCACGGTCTGCCCGTGATTCTATACGATCCCGACAGCCGCGGAGCAATAGCATACACGCAGCTCGCCAAGGAGCTCATCTCACGCAATCGCAAAAACACTAAAAAACCGGCAGAAGCATGAACGCACCCAAACGCAACGCCCTCGGACGCGGCCTCGACTCGCTTATTTCTATGTCCGAGATACGCACCGACGGCTCCTCGGCCATCAGCGAAATCTCCGTCGGTGACATCAGCCCCAACCCCGAGCAGCCGCGCACCAACTTCGACCCGGAAACGCTACGCGAACTCTCGGCCTCCATCGCCGAGCTGGGCATCATACAGCCACTGTCGCTGCGCAAGACCGACGACGGCCTCTACCAGATAATAGCGGGCGAACGCCGCTGGAGGGCCGCCAAGATGGCCGGCCTACGCTCCGTCCCGGCCTACGTGCGCACCGCCTCCGACTGCGAGATTACTGAAATGGCCCTCATCGAGAACATTCAGCGAGAAGACCTCAACGCCATAGAGGTGGCACTGGCCTTCAACAAGCTCATAGAGACCTACCATCTCACCCAGGAACGCCTCTCGGAGCGCCTCGGCAAGAAACGCGCCACCATAGCCAACCACCTGCGCCTGCTCAAGCTCCCCGCCGAGATACAGCTCGGACTTGTGGACCGCCGCCTCGACATGGGGCACGCCCGTGCCTTGCTGGCCGTGGCCGATCCCAAGGTGCAACTCAAGCTCTACCAACTGATACTCGACGAAGGCCTCTCGGTGCGCCGTGTAGAAGAAATGGCAAAACAGCTCAACGAGCAGCTGCAACGCGGCGAGAAACCGAAAATCCCGCGCAAGGCAGCCCCCGCGGCCGACAACTCACACTACGACTTCTTCCGCCGCGAACTCGAAAAGGTGTTCCCCACACCGGTGAAGTTCCAGCGCAAGGCCGACGGCAAAGGCTCCATAACACTTAAATTCGACAACGACGACCAGCTGCAGACCCTCGTGCAGCTTTTCGAGAAGCTGAAATGAACAACGGGAACCATACACAGACGCAAGGCGCCACGCCACTGACCCGCCTCGAGAAGGGGCTTCTGGCACTCGTCTGCCTCGTGCTGATGTGTCCCCTGTCACTGCCGGCGGCAGTCACCGCCGCTCTGCACGACAACCCCGCCGACACCGAGCAGATACCCTCGCGCCGGCGCGTAAGACACACGGAGGAAACCACTCCGCAAAAACAGGAACCGACCTCCACCCGAGAGGAAGAGGAATACATGGACCTCACTCCCCCCGAAGAGGAGGAAAACGGCGACGACGGGACGGTATACCTCGACGCCGAAGTGGCCGTCAACGACTCTATCGTCACCGAAGTGGTGGACGAGAAACATCCCTACGGCCTGGAAGGGAAACGAGATTTCAACCCGGACCCCAACCGGGCAGTGTGGCTCTCGGCCCTCTTCCCCGGCCTGGGCGAAATATACAATCGCCGCTACTGGAAGCTGCCCATCATCATAGGCGGCTTCATGGGACTCGGATACGCCACCGCCTGGAACAATACCCAGTACCAGGACTATTCGCAAGGCTTCCGCGACCTTATGGACTCGGACCCCTCGACGAACAGCTACATGAACTTCTTTCCGCCCAACACGTCGGAAAGCGACCTCGACAAGACCTGGCTCCAGAACACCATGAAGAGCCGGAGAAATTACTACCGCAGAAATCGCGACCTGTGCATCATCTGCATGGTTGCCCTATATCTCCTCTGTATGGTCGACTCCTACGTCGACGCCTCGCTGGCCCACTTCGACATCTCCCCTTCGCTGTCAATGGACCTCCAGCCTGCCATGTTCGTCTCACCGGTGAACCGCAGGCCCGCTCTCGGCCTTAACTGGGCCCTGACTTTTTAATTCAGCGCCCCGCTGCAAGGGACGCCCCAAAACGACTTGTGACTGACATGAAAAATCGAATCTTATTACTCGCAGCCGCGGCCGCGCTTCTCCTCGCCCCCGCCGGCTTCGCCCAAAAGAAGAAAGGTAATGTCCTCGATGTAAAGACATCCGTCCAGGACAACGATTTGGTATATCCGGCCTCCTTCGAGACCAACACCCAGGAGCTACTCGACGGCTGGTACATGAAAAACTATACCGCCACCGACTCGCGCTACAAGACGGCCCAGGACCCCAATCCCTCCGATGCCGTAATCATAGAGCGACTCAGCAACATGGGCACCGTCATCGACATGCCCTACAACTCCATAGTGCGCAAGTGCATAGACCGCTACGCCAAGAACGGACGCAGCCTGGTTACGGCGTGCCTCGGTCTGGGCAACTACTATATCCCGATCATCGAACAGGCACTGGAGGCCGAAGGGCTCCCCAACGAGCTGAAATACCTCCCCATGATAGAATCGGCCTACAACCCCAACGCCGTGTCGCCGGCCGGCGCCACCGGCCTGTGGCAGTTTATGCTCGTGGCCGCAAAGGGCTACGACATGGAAGTCTCCTCGCTCGTCGACGAACGCCGCGACCCTTACGAGTCTTCGCGCAAGGCCGCCAAGATGCTAAAAGACCTCTACAACACCTATGGACGCTGGGACCTCGCAATCGCAGCATACAACTGCGGCCCCGGAAACGTCAACAAGGCACTCCGCCGCGCCGGTGGCGACTCCTCGACGCTCGACTTCTGGTCCATCTACAACTACCTGCCCCGCGAGACCCGGGGATACTTCCCCACCTTCGTGGCCGCCAACTACATAATGAACTACTACCCTGACCACAACATCAGTCCCGTAGTTCCCACCAAACCGCTTGTCACAGACACCGTGGCCGTGCACCAGAGGGTCAACCTCAACCAGATTTCAAAGGTGATGAACATACCGCTCGACGAACTGCGCCTCCTCAACCCGCAATACCGCAGCGACATCATCCCCGGCAGCGCCAAACGCCCCTACATGCTAATACTGCCGCAGCAGCAGATTTCCGCCTACATCATGAACGAGGACGCTATACGCGGTTATGACGCCGCAAAATACGCCCAGCGCCAGACCGCCGAACCCGGGCAGAAACCCGGCGAACTCGTGGCCGTCACCGAAACCTCTACCCCGGGAGGCGACATAGTTTCCGAAGAAGACCTCTACGTAGCCGAAGAGCCGGCTGCCCCCGACGCAAACGAAGACTACCGCATGGTGCGCGACTCGGCACGCAAACGCGGCCAGCAGAACCCAGACGACGAACCGGCACAAGCAGGCCACGTGCGCGCACGTTCCACCTATGTCAACAACGCGGGGCAGACCATCCACAAAGTGGCTGAAGGAGATAACCTCGCATCCATAGCCGGTAAATATAAGGTGACTCAGGAACAGCTGAAAATCTGGAACAACCTTCCGCGCAACAGCGTGCGCGTAGGGCAGGAGCTAATCGTAAGCAAAGGCGCCGGCACCACGCCGGCATCGCGTCAGGAACAACGCCAGCAGCAACAAGCACAGCGCCAGCAACACCATGCCGCCGCAGCCACCGAAGATATGGAAACGGCACAGCCGGCACAACCCGCACAGCCGGCACGTCAGAGCAACCGCCGGAACAACCGCCGCTCGCAACAGCAACAGCAGAAGCCCGCTACCCAGCCCGCTCAGCAGACTCCCTCTCGCCAGCGTGCCCAGCAAAAAGCCCAGGAACAGGCACAGCAGGCACAGCAACCCGCTCAGCAGAAATCAACAAAAAAATCACGCCGTCAGCAAAAGGCCGAACAGCAGGCACAGCAACAGCAGGCAGCCCAGCAGAAGTCTACCAAAAAAACACGCCGCCAGCAGAAAGCCGAACAGCAGGCCGACGCTCAGCAGAATACCAAGAACCGCAAGAACCGCAAGAACAACAAGCAGCAGGCCCAGCAGCCCCCGAAGCCCCAGACCCACGAGGTGCGCAAGGGAGAAAGCCTCGAACGCATAGCCAAACAGAACGGTGTAAGCGTAGACGAACTGCGCAAAGCCAACAAAAACATCAAGGGGGACCGCATCAACCCGGGCGACAAGGTAAATATCCCCAGCAAGAAGGCCGGCAAACAGTCCAAGCAGACCGAAAAAGCCGACACCAAGAAAGGCTCAAAGCAAACCGGCGCCAAAAAAACCGATAGCAAGCAGACCGGCAAGAAGCAGACAAGCAAGAAAAAGAAATAACCTCCGCGCCTCAAAAAGGGTTCCCTCCGCCGGGGAACCCTTTTTCGTTTACCCCGTTATAGAACGGAGGCATTGCCGTCCATTATGGAACGGAGGCCCCATAGGTCTTCCGGCAGCGCCTCTATGGAAGGGAGGCATTCTTGCCTCCGCCCGAAGCCGCGCCAGCGGCTGACCGGCCCGCTTCGTCAGTAAATCAATGCATTTCGTCAAATAACCACAGAAAAATTTCCGGATTCGGACAAAAATATTTACTTTTGCTGCATAAACTAATTCTCCGCAAAACATGAACCGCCCGTCCCGAAAAATACCGACCGCGCTGCTGGCGCTCTTCCTTGCCCTTCCCCTCGCCGCCCAAAATCTGAAACCTTATGTCGAGGACTCCGGAAAATTCGGATTTAAAGACAAAACCGGCAAAATTATAATCCAACCGAAGTTTGACTCCGCCTGGCAGTTCGGAAGCGAGGGTCTCGCAGCAGTAGAGATGAACGGTAAACGGGGATTCATTGATAAAACGGGAGCAATCGTAATTCCGATACAATACGATTATGCCGAATATTTCAGAGAGGGACTGGCGCCGGTCTCAAAAAACGGCAAATACGGATTCATTGACAAAAGCGGGAAAACAATTATTCCATTCGAGTTTGAGGACGCATGGTTTTTTAGCGACGGTTTAGCCCGTGTCAGACTTGACGGCAAATGCGGCTTCATAGACAAGTCCGGTAAATTCGTGATTCCAAACCGTTTTGATGAAATCTACTGGAACTTTTCTAAGGGTGTTACTAAAATACGCCTGAAGGGGAAATACGGGTTTATAGACAGAACCGGTAAATTTATAATACCTGCCAGGTTAGACGACATAGGCCCCTTCCGTGAAGGGCTCGCGATGATTGAAGAGAACGGTAAACGGGGATTCATAGATAAGGACTATAATGTAGTGATTCCCGCCCAATTCGATGACATCAAACCCTGGTCAGAGGGATTGGCGGCTGTGAAACTATACGGGAAGTACGGTTATATCGACAAAACCGGTAAGATTGTCATCCCGACCCAATTCGAGTCAGCTGCCGCATTTTCAGACGGCCTCGCAATAGTCGACCATAACGGCAAATATTATTACATAGATAAGTCGGGAAGAGAATACTCCTCGCTCGACGAGGCGGCAGAATTAATGTCTATGGAGGATTGGGAGATGGAGGAGGACGTAGAGTCCGAAGCAACCGGGCCGCAAAAAGACAATCGCGCACCAGTAAAGATTTCTCCCGACGCCGGTTATGCCGACAGGATGGTGGACGTGGACAGAGGCATCCCGCAGGCCAAGGGCGCCAATTTCGGCACTTACGCCGTGGTCATCGCTAACGAGGACTACCGCAGCGTGACCGACGTTGATAACGCCGCGAATGACGGCAACGTGCTGCATCAATATCTCACCAAGACACTCGGAATCCCCGAAAACAATGTCATTTACTGCGAAAACGCTTCCGCGGCGATGATGGACGAAGCGCTCACCACGCTTGAAACGAAGACCCGCTCCGCCGCAGCCTTGGGGAAAGCCTTCAATGTAATCTTCTATTATTCGGGCCACGGCGTGCCGGCAGAAGGGACCTCCGACGCCTACCTGCTGCCGGTGGACGTCTCCCCCAAGAACCTGAAGCGGTACGGCTTCTCTCTCGACGAGCTGTACCGCCGACTCGGGGCATTGGAAGCCCAATGTGTCACCGTGCTGCTCGACGCCTGCTTCTCCGGTGCCGGGCGCACCGGCGCGATGCTGGCCGAGGTGAAAGGTGTGGCGCTCGAACCGAAGAAAGCCGCCCCCACCGGCAATATGGTGGTGCTCTCGGCCTGCTCCGGCAGCCAGACGGCACATATATTCAAAGAGGGGAAACATGGCCTGTTCACCTACTGGCTGCTGCGCAAACTCAAAGAGACGAAAGGGGAGGTGACGCTCGGCGAACTCCACGAGCACCTGACGCAATACGTGGACTACACAGCGACTAACCGCCTGAACCTGCCCGGCCAGCAACCCACGCTGCAAGTCTCCCCGACCCTTTCCCGCAACTGGCGCGCCATCCCGCTCCGCTAACCGACGCACCCCAAGCAAGACCCTTTTACCTTCGGCAATTGACTGACAGAAGAGGCAACGGACTTATAAAAATGGGTTGCCACAGTTGCCACTTTTGGCAACCCATACGTAAAAACTGGCAACCGTCACATGCCGACGCTTGCCAAACGGTTGCCGCTTTTAAATTGTTCTAAATGTCGTATTTCTTATAAAGGCGACGGCGGGAAGTTGGGTCTTCCTGCCGTCGCATGAGGGTCCGCCGGGCGCGGGTTATTTCACTAAGTAAGTAATCAAATTAAACACATATCAGAAACGCCGGCATTTTTGTGTGATTTCATCGAGTCGACGATGGAGTAGCTTGTCAGCCGGACTCCGGCCGCGCATCGCGACTGAGGAGACTTGGATGAAAGCGCCAAAAAGGCCAAGTTTATGATATGTGAGATTAATTCTTTCACTTACTATCGGTTTAATTTGATTACTTACTTATTATCTTGCAGGGAGCGTCGTTGACGGTCACCACGTAGACGCCGGGGGCGAGTGTCACGGTCAGCGGCGAGGCTGTTGCGGTGCTGATGAGAGTGCGGCCGTCGGCGGTGTAGACAGCTATGCGGGCGAAGCCGGAGGGCGTAACAGTTAGTCCACGACCGTTTACTGCTATCTGCGCGGCTTCACGGATGCTTGCCACGGAAGTGAGGCCCTGGTTGGTGACGTGCAGGTTGTCGAGGTATAGGGCGAGGTTGTTCGTGGGATCATCGGAATTGGCATGGAAGCCGATATGGTAGTTGCCGCTTACGGGCACCGTGAAGGTATAGTTCAGCGTCTGCCAGTCATAGTCGGTATCTACCGTGAAGGTGTCGGCTATCACCTGCGTCATGGCCGTCGCTTCGGGAGCGGTACCGAGGCAAAGGCGCATCTTCTCCTTGGCCAAAGAACGTGTGTCGAAGGCCACATTGTACAGATAGCCGGCTTCAAGCGCCATGTAAGGGGTTATGAGCCAGTCGTCCTTGACCGTGTCGTTGTTGTAGATGCGGTAGTAGCCGAAGTCGTACTGCCATTCCCAGCTGCGGCTGGGGTCGTCGCGCATCTCTATGCTGAAGGCGTCGTCATACGAGGTGAAATCCTCGCTGTACGGGATGCTGAGCGGCTCGCCGACCATCACCTTGTTGGAGGGCATCGGCAGGCCTGAAATCTCTTCGGTAATGTAAGGCGTCACGGTATAGAACAGTTTGGCGGGACGCTCGGAAGCGAAAGTGTCGGCGAAGGGGGAGACTGCATCGGTGCTTACCACTGCGTCGTCGGCCATGCGTACAACCTTATATTTGACTTCCGAGGGATTGAAGTAACCGCCGTTCACACCCTCGGTCGGGGCTTCCCATGTGAGGGTAACGCTGCCCGATGCATCAACGGCGAGGCGGATGTCAGTTGCATATCCGGGTGTGTCCTTGCCGATGAAGACGCCTTTGAGTTCGGCGGAATCACCTTCGCCGTCGCTATTGTGGCAAACTACCTTTATGTCATGTTTGCCGTTGGTAGCCGAGCAGGCCACGGATTGCTGGGTTCCGGCGGCTCCGCTGCCGGTGCCGACCGGGATGCCGTCGATGAAGACTTCATAATCGAGGTTGCCGGTGAGCGCGGCGCCGTCGTGGCGCACTGTGGGGAGGGTGAAGGTGACGTTACCGGAGAGGGCTCCTCCGGGGAAATCCACCGTGAGCGCGGTGGCGGGACCGGGGCAACCGGGAAGTACCACCGTGCCGTCTATCCACAGCGAGGCGAAGAGTTCGCCGTCGGGCATATCCTTGATTTTAGCTGCACGGCCGGTGGTGACGTCCACACTGTAAAGGGCGCCGTTCCCTCCGGAATAAGCCGCCCAGTAAAGCGTGCGACCGTCGGGCGACATACAGGCCGCCTGGCTGCATTCGTCCGGGCTCACCCCGGTGGAACCTATGTAGGTCATATCCCCGTTAGCCGGGTTTATGCCGTAAAGGTATCCCGTGGTGGTCACGGCGTAGAGGTTGCCCGTATTATCGAAAGCCATCACGAGCACGTCGGTGTCAAGGTCAGCTATTTTGGAGCGCCAGCGGTCCGAAAGGTCGAGCGTGCCGAACTGCATGCCGTAATAGGAGCCGGCATAAGACACATATATCTTGCCGTCGGCGGGATTATATGCCGGGACCTGACCTTCCGACATGAAATAGGAGCTGGCCGAGGCGCGGGTTATGAGTGTGTAATTGTCGGCGGCGTCATAGACATACATATAGTAGTCGTCGCCATAGTCGCCCGGCGTCACGGAAAAGGCATAGTAGCGGTCGCCGGTTTTCACGCCTCCGGCCGTGGGGTCGGACAGCAGTTCTTTCACCTGTGTCATGGAGGAGTTGCCGGAGGTGGTGTCGAAGCGGAAAATGCCGAAAGTCTGCGAATCGCTCACAGAGTAGGAGCGCTGACCGCAGAGGTAATAGTCGGTGGCCGAAGCCGGTTGCAACGCCGCGGCAATAGCAAGAATGCCAAGTAAAGGTTTCGATAATCTTTTCATAAGTGGAATTACAAGGTTAAAACTTTATACTGCAAATTTACTCAATTTATTTGAATTACGCAAACTTTCAGCGGGAAAACAGGCGTAACGTTAAAAACGGCTAAGGAGTAAACTTTCAGCTGTGGGAAAGGGTTTTCTTTATAAATGCGTCTCATTCTGGTTTATCAATTGAGGTGTGGAGATTTTTCAGAACTCATGGGACGCATTTTTTTATTGAAGGCATATAAAATCAAGAGTCCGCACACGGCATGCGGCCTATAAGGTAAAAAAAAGGATGAAAGCTATGCAGATACGTCAAGTATTGGCAAAAACACCTTTTCATAACCTTGATGTGGAGTAGAGAGCTTCCCTTCCCCGGGAAGTTATCTACTCCTTTTTGCGGTCCGAAGTCCTTGAACGCTCACTCACCTTGTTTGAACAGAGGCCTCATTTCGGGGACTTTGAGAGGACAACCTGCGATGCACCGCCCGCATTTGATACAATCGGGATGGATGAATCCCTCAGCGTTATTCCTGCTCTCATAGGGTTTCAACTGCATAGGACAGACCGCGGAACAGAGTTTACACTTGGTGGTGCATTTTTCTCCTACAGTGATTCGGCGATAGCCGTGGGGCAGTTTGCCGCTGCGGGGTGTCACCCAAGCGGAGAGGGTCCCCATGGGACAAAAGGAGCACCATGTGCGCGGTGCGTAAATAAAAGACAGAATAACCCCCACAATCGTTGTTATCAGTATAATAGTCCAGAATACACGTCCCATAGCGTTCCAGTCGCCCCACGCTCGATACATCTGGATGCCGAACATTGTGAAGATAAACATCACCATGAAAATCCTGAATCCTTTGGTACGCACAAAGGCCGGAATCGGTTTATGCGGCGAGTATTTCGCTAATAACCGATCATAAAAATTTCCGCGGGGACAGGCATTCCCGCACCACCAGCGCCCTTTGCGAACAGCAAAAGCCACCGGTGCTATCATGCAAATTACTGCGAGAAAACCTATGACCGGATAAAAGTAGCCTACAATAAGGTATACCAACAGAATCCAATATAAGGGAAAGCCCTTTCGGGGCTGAGAACGGAAAAATTGTTTTTGCACCATACAGTCTATTTCTATTATGGCGGCAAAGTTACACAATTCATTTCATCGACACAAACGATGAAACAGATTATATGATTGACCATATCGATAAGAGGCATCAATCATCTTAGAGCTTGCGAAACTGTAGTTACAGAACAATCGGGAACTTTCGGATTCTTCGGTTAACCAGACTCTCCGGAATAATATTCTTAATAGCATCAGCCAGGATATTCAGGAGCCGTTCACGCACGAAATTGCGGTGCACCACAAAAGCTATCTCGCGCACGGGTTCCGGGTCAGTAAGTACACGCACATTGTCTTGCTGACTTTTATTAAGAAGGGGCACATGAAGTTCAGGGATTATGGCATACCCGCCGTTTTCGTCAACAATCTTTACCAATGTCTCCACACTGCCCGCTTCATAAACGGGCTGCCGCTCGCTTCTGTGATTGCAAAAAGGGAAAATACCGCGGTTTGGACAATACCCCTCGCGAAGCACCCACACGCTGTCCAGCGGTAGACGGCCGGTTTGTATGGAAGGTTCATTATAAATTGGCTCGCGCGGAGAAACGTATGCCATTAGATGTTCTTGGTATACAGGAATTTCCAGCAATTCACTATTATCAAGCGGTGTCGCCAGAAGCGCAATGTCAATCTCCCCGCGTTCGAGTTGTAAAACAAGGGTCGAAACCCGGGCTTCTTCTATGTGCAATTCTATATCCGGATGGTTCTCGGAAAGGTATTTAATTAATTTAGGCAATAAATAAGGTGCCACTGTAGAGGTAATTCCGAGTGAAAGCTTCCCTACGGATTCCCCCTTTCGTGTAGCTACCAACTCTTTTAGTTGCGCAGCGTTGAACAGCAACTGCCTTGCACGCCCGATTATTTCTTCGCCAACGGCCGTCGGCTCCACCGGATGTCTGTTACGGTCAAAGATAGTCACATCGAGTTCAATCTCCAGTTTTTGGACAAGAGACGACAATGTTGATTGTGAGATACCGCAGGATTGGGCAGCTCTTGCAAAGTGGCGGTATGTGTCTATTGCCACTATATATTCCATTTGTTGAAGTGTCATACATGCTGATTTGCGTTCGATAATTTCGATGCAAAGTTAGATAAAATCTGTTTTGTAGAATAAAAATCTTGGAGTAATTTTGCAGAAAAATAGTAAACCATGATACAACTAAACAAGAAACGATGCCCCCATGACCATGTTTGTCCGCTGATTAAAGTGTGTCCGGTCGGAGCGATTTCCCAGGATTCCGAAGGATTCCCGGTGGTAAACCATAACCTTTGCATAGAGTGTGGCAAATGTGTAAGGAAATGCCCCATGAAGGCTATGGAACAAATAGAGAGCAGGAGGCCTTAGGTTCAAGATTAGGCCAATATTAGCGAGAGTCGGAAATATCGATATTTCCGACTCTCGCTAATATTGGCCGCTTTTACCGCTTCAGACGTTGAAGCGGAAGTGCATTATGTCTCCGTCCTGCACCACATATTCCTTACCTTCCACGTTCATCTTTCCGGCTTCCTTGACGGCGATTTCGGAGCCGAGCGTCACGAAGTCGTCATACTTTATTACCTCAGCGCGGATGAATCCTTTCTCGAAGTCAGTGTGTATGATACCGGCGGCCTGAGGAGCCTTGGTGCCATCGAGGAAGGTCCAGGCGCGCACCTCGTCGGGTCCGGCGGTGAAATATGTCTTTAGGCCGAGCAGGGAGTACGCGGCACGGATAAGACGCGAGACACCGCTCTCTTCGAGTCCCATCTCCCGGAGGAACTCCTGCCGCTCCTCGAAGGTGTCGAGCTCGGCAATTTCGCTCTCGGTCTTTGCGGCCACAACGAGCACCGAAGCGTCCTCGCCCTCTATGGCCTTACTCACGGCCTCTACGTAAGCGTTGCCCGAAACGGCCGAAGCGTCGTCAACGTTGCAGACATACATCACCGGTTTGTTGGTGAGCAGGAAGAGGTCTCGGGCGAAACGCTGTTCATCCTGTGTCTCAAACGTCACGGAACGTGCGGGCTTGCCGGCTTCGAGCGCTTCCTTGTAGGCCTGCAGCACACTGGCCTGGAGTCTGGCGGTCTTGTCACCGCCGGTCTGGGCCGCCTTCAGAGTCTTGGCGAGGCGCGAGTCCACGGTCTCGAGGTCCTTCAGCTGCAGCTCGTAATTGATGATTTCCATATCGCGCACGGGGTCGACGGTGGCGTCGACGTGAGTGATGTTGTCGTCGTCGAAGCAACGCAGCACGTGCAGGATGGCGTCCGTCTCGCGTATGTTGGCCAAGAACTTGTTGCCGAGGCCTTCACCCTTTGAGGCGCCCTTCACCAGACCGGCGATGTCCACTATCTCCACCGTTGCGGGGACGGTGCTTCGCGGGTTGCACATCTCCACCAGGCGGTTGAGCCGCTCGTCGGGGACGGTGATTACTCCCACATTGGGCTCTATGGTGCAGAAAGGGAAATTAGCCGATTGGGCTTTTGCGTTGCTAAGGCAGTTGAAGAGGGTAGATTTCCCCACGTTGGGGAGTCCCACGATGCCGCATTTGAGTGCCATAATTCAAAAAGTAAATAAATATTGGGGAGAACGGCGCCGGAGTGCCCGAGTGCCGCCCTCCCCGTGTGGTTGTTGTCTTGTTTATTTCACAATGATTTTCCGGGACGTGTTGCCGCCGCGGATGATGTAGATGCCGGGAGCGGCCTCGATGGCGATGTTGCCGCCCGCAGGATATGAGCTTACGGCCATGCCGCTAAGCGTGTAGAGCGTCAGGCCTGCCGGAGCGTCGGCAACGAAGATGCGGCCCGGCTCGGTCCATACGCCGAAGTCGGTGCTGTCCTCAATTCCCGGAACGCTGATTTCATGAATACCGGTAAGCGTCGACGTGCCCACTATGGCGTAGCTGTTGGCCGGGACGGTGACGTAGCCGTACTGCGCGCTGAACGTAGGCTCGGTGCCATAGGTTTTCGAGAATATCTTATAGTCGCCGTCGTTGGTCGTCAGGAACGGGGCGTTGACATTTATCGGGTCGCCAGAAGTGTTGGGGTTGACAGCCAGGATTAACTGCTTGTCACCCTTGGAGAGAATGATGGTACGGCCGCCGCTCCAGAAGTTGGCGTCGGTGTTGTTGGTCACCTTGACGTCCTGCGCGAACATTTCGGGATTCTTGGCGCGTAGCCATGCCAGTTCTGAATAGCTGGTGTATAGGCCCTTGCGGTACTGGTTGTCAAGATAGTTCCAGCGCACCGTCTTGGGGTCCACGTTGTTGCCGCCGGTAGGATTCTTGGTGTTCTCGGCATTGGCGAGTTCGGAGAACATCCACACCATGTGTGCGCCGGGAGACATCATCATCTGAGCGGCGGCGGAACCTATGCGTGCGCAGGTGGGCTGGAGGCGTCCCTTGACGCCGGTGACGCCGTATTGAGCCACGGCATAGGCCAGGCGCTGCTCGTCGTGCGACTCGAGATAAGATACCGTCGAGCCCCAGGTGCGCGCGTCGTCGGGAGCATAGAAGCGTTTCAGCGAGGAGTCAGACTCGTAACCTTCGGCATACTGCATGCCCTGGTGGTTGATGTTGGCCCAGTTGAGCTGCCCGGTGGTGGCCATTTCGTTCTCCTCGGTGGCGCCGGCCAGGTTTTCGTTGATGAAGTAAGCGCCGGGCTTAACCTGCTCCATGGCCTGCTGCAGCGCGCGCATGTTGTTGATGCGGCTCTGGTTATACTGGTTTGTGCCCGAGTCGCCGCTGTTGGGATAGGAGTCGTTGTTGCCGAGACCCTTCACGAGGTCGAAGCGGAAACCATCCACATTATACTCTGTGAGCCAGTACTGGAGCACGTCCTTCCACTGCTGCTGCACCAGGGGATAGCCCTGGTTCCAGTCGTTGAGCACGCTGTAGGCGTGGGGCGCTGTGGCGTTGTAGAAGGGGTTCTGTCCTACGGGATAGAGCTGGTACCAGGGGTGCAGCCAGTCGCTCTGGTTGAACACCACGTCGAGGATTACGGCCATGCCGTTGCGGTGACATTCGTCTATGAAGGCTTTGTAGTCGTCCGGTGTGCCGTAGGCTTTGTCGGGAGCAAAGTAGAAATTGGGGTTGTAGCCCCAGGAGTTATTTCCGTTGAACTCGTTGATGGGTAGTAGCTCCACGGCGTTGACGCCCATGTCGCGCAGATATGGAATCTTCTCCATGGCTTTGCGCACGGTACCGTTCCCTTCGGCCTTACCTTCGGTGCCGGTGAAGTCGCGCAGCAGCAGTTCGTAGATAAAGAGCCGGCTCGAGGGAACGCCCTTGAAGTCTTTCACCTGCCAGTCATAGTCGTTGAGGTTGTCGTTGAATACGGCAAGAGGTACGGTCGAGAGCTTGTCGAAGGGATACTGCGGCATGTCGGGATACACTTCAGGGGAGATGTAGCGGTCGTTGTAAGGGTCGAGCACGAGGCGCGCGTAGGGGTCGCCCACGCTCTTTTGGCCGTCCACCAGGTAATAGTAGATGTGGTTCTGCCCTTTCGCGAGGTTCGGAACCGTAATCCAGAAGTAGCGCACTCCCTGGTAGTCCTGGTATGACATGGTGTATTCGTCTGATACGGCATAGTCGTTCCAGCTGCCCACTATCATGGCGCTGTATTTCTCGGGAGCGGCGAGGCAGAAGGTCACGCCGTCGCCGTTGCGCACTGCCCCCATCTTGGGCACTCCGCCGGGATAGTCGGCCTGCGGCGACTGCTTCGGCACAACGTAACTCAGCGATGACGATACGCTTTCAGAACCGACTTTAGCGGTGCCGGTGACGGTATAGTTGCCGGTCTCGGTGAAGGTGTAGCTGCCTGTGAGCTCGGTGGTACCCGAGGCGGTGGCTATCTGATTGCCGTTGACGGTGAGCGTCAGTTCGCCCGGATCGGTACAGTAGAAGTTGAAAGAGACAGTGGGTTCTGAGGCGTCGATAACGTTGCCTCCGTGCGACGAGAGCAGCAGCGACTGCAACCCGTCGGGCAGAACGTCAAGGAAGATATCGGTGCCGTTCTCCCCTTTTCCCTCCTTGGTGTTGTCGCCGGTGCGGAACACGAAGGCCAGTTTCTGCACACTCTCGTCGGGTGCGGTGATGCCGTAGAAGGTGCGGATATCCCCCAACTCGAGTCGGTAAAGGTTGGGGCTTACATACTCCATCTTGTATTTCTGGCTGTTGTCGCCCCAGGTGGGGGCGTATTTCCAGTCGGAAGCGGAGGCTGACAGGTTGGTGATGACGCCTGTATGGGCATATACCGGTGTGGAGGACGGAAGGCCGAGCAGCCCGAGGTCGCCCTGGTCGGCGTGATAGTATATGATCACGTTTTTAGAACCTTCCTGCATCAAGGGCGGCTGCGACGTGCATTGGCTCCGCGCTGCTCCCGAGAGCAGTACGACTGCCGTAATCAGTAATGTCAATTTTTTTATCATAAGAATTTATTTAAGTAAGTTATGTCGCTTTTTTCTGTGTGTTTTTCCGGTTTCAGTCCTCTTCGGGCGCAATGTATGAGTTTTCACGCATCTGGTCGTATTCTTCCCAACCGGGGTCTTCCTCGGCGGTGATTTCGAGCGGGAGCTGCGGCAGGGCGGCCAGGGCGCGGTTGAGCACCGAGCCGAAGAGTTTCAACGATGGGGTATATATTACCCAGTCGCGCTGTCCGTCGCCTGTATATATGCCGGTGATTACGCCTGCCTTGTGTTCCTTGCGGAAAGTAGCCTTAAGGGCCTCGTCAGCCTGTTCCATGAGTTCCGATTCCTCTCGCGATGGCAAGCCGTCGCTACCGCAGGGATAATGCCACGTCAGCTCCACGCGGAAAGGATACTTGCCGCTCTCGCGCAGCGCGTCCACCCGGTCGCGCCCGGTCACTATCACCAGCCGGCCGTTCTCGCTTTCGGTGGGTGAGGTCCACCATTCGTCGCCTGCTTTCATCTCAATGCACGGTTACGAGGGTTGCGCCGAAGCCGTATTCGCGGAACGAGGCGTCCTGCGTCCCGGCCTTCGGGTATTCTTTCTTCAGGAGGTCGAGCACGGCGCGGCGCAGCACGCCGTCGCCCTTGCCGTGGATGAAGACTATCTTCTGCCCTACGCGGCGCGCATGCTTCTTCATGGTGGAGCGCACGGCGTCGAGCTGCATCCCCAGCATGTCGGAGTTCGACATCCCGGCCGTGGTATCGGTGAGTTCGGCTATGTGCAGGTCTACCTCTATGAGCGGGAGCAACGCCGTGGGGTTGGCTGCCGGGTTCTTCTTTTTCCCGGGCTTGCGCTCCGGTGCGCCCGAGACTTTGTATTTCTCGGCGAGCTTGAGGGCGGCGTCTTCGCGTCGGTCGGTGTCAGTGATGGTGCGGCGCGGCTCCACGTCGTCCTTGAGCAGCGGAAGTTCCAGCACCGGGGTGTCGAAGTACACTCCGGGGCGGAAGCAGTGCAGCTTGTGGAACTTGGTGAGGTCGAGGCGGCGCGTTATGTTCACCACGGGCTTCATCTCGTAGCCCTTTTCTTTCTTGAAGGCGAAAGCCTGGAGCGACACGCGCTCTATCTGTTGCAGCGTATCATGGCTGTATTGCGCCAAATCCATCAGCTCGTTGGGAGCCACAGTGCCGGCGAAGACTTGCGTCCACTCGCGGTCGTCGTTGCCGCGGCGCGCGAAGCTGAAGCTCAGGAAGTAGTTGGAGTCGTTGACGAGCACTGCGTTGAAGGATGCTTTCGAGAGGTCGCGCGTCTGCGACGGTTCGAAGGCGAGCACCAGCGTCAGCAGGTCGCCGTGCACCGTCTCCACCACCGGACCCTCAGGAGTCGGTGCCGGTTCGGCGGGGCGTTCCTCCTCCTTCTCCTTGCGTCGTTTCTCCTGCACGTCTCGCACGCTCTGGTCGAACATCAGGTTTGCGGCCATAGCCTCTTTCTGGTGGCCGGCGGGCATCACCACCACCAGGTCTGAAACGAGCACCGGCGTCTCGAAGCCGTTGTCGTCCACATATGCCATGCGGCCGTCCACACGCGTCACCGTGCCGCCGCCCACCGCGCTGAGATACCTTACGGTATCGCCGGGTTGTATTGTCTTTCCCATCTTTTAATTATCTGATTCTTGAGGCTCGGAGTCCGTGAGACGGGCGGCGAACTCTTCGTCCACCTTCTTCTCGCGGTGCTCGTAAGCGTCCACAATGCGTTGCACCAGGGGATGGCGCACTATGTCTTTTTTCTCGTATTCTATCATGCCGATGCCCTTTACGCCGCGCAGGATTTTCAATGCCTGCAGCAAGCCGCTCTGCACGGTGCGCGGAAGGTCAATCTGCGAGCAGTCGCCCGTCACTATCATCTTGCCGTTGACACCGAGGCGCGTCAGGAACATCTTCATCTGGTGTTTGGTAGTATTCTGTGCCTCGTCGAGGATAATGACGGCGTCGTTGAGCGTGCGGCCGCGCATGAAGGCCAGGGGAGCTATCTGTATGGTGTCGGCCTCCATGTATTCCTTGAGCTTCAGCGGCGGCAGCATGTCTTCCAGGGCATCGTAGAGCGGGCGCAGATAGGGGTCAATTTTGTCCTTCATGTCGCCGGGCAGGAAGCCGAGTTTCTCGCCGGCCTCAACGGCCGGGCGCGACAGGATGATGCGCTTGCACGCCTTGTTTTTCAGCGCCGCCACGGCCAGGGCTATGGCTATGTATGTCTTGCCCGTGCCGGCGGGGCCGAGGGCGAAGGTGAGGTCGTTGTCGGCGAATGACTTCACCATGCGCGCCTGGTTGGCGTTGCGCGGGATGACGGGGCGTCCTCCGGTGGTGTAGATGATGGCGCCTTCAGGGTCCACGCGCTTCGGCGCGTCACCCTTTATGACGTCGATTATCACCTCTTCGGGGAGTTTGTTGTATTGCGAAGCGTAGGCTTCAAGCTGCTTCATCTTTTGCTCGAAGTCGGCGGTCTCGCTCTCTTCCCCTATCACCTTGATGACGTTGCCGCGCGCCGCCATGCGCAACTTCGGGAAGAGGTTGCGTATCAGCGACATGTTGTTGCTGTTGACGCCGTAGAAGATTTGCGGGTCGGCTCCGTCGATTATTATAGTGCGTTCGTTCATGCCTTTTCTTTCTTTGTCTGAGGAAGAAGCTGCTGAGTTTATAAGTTTTTATAAGTCTTATAAGGTTTATAGCGTCCTTAGCCTACACTGCCTTCGAGAGTTATCTGCAGGAGCTTCTGCGCCTCTACGGCAAACTCCATGGGGAGTTTCTTCATCACCTCCTGGGCATAGCCGTTCACGATGAGTCCGACGGCCTTCTCCGTGGGGATGCCGCGCTGGCGGCAATAGAATATCTGTTCTTCGTTGATTTTCGAGGTCGTGGCCTCGTGCTCCACGGTGGAGGAGTCGTTCTGCACGTCGATGTAGGGGAAGGTGTGCGCGCCGCAACGGTCTCCCATCAGCAACGAATCGCACTGCGTGAAGTTGCGGCAACCCGTGGCCCTGGAGGCTATCTTCACCTCGCCTCGGTAGCTGTTCTGCGACTCGCCGGCAGAGATGCCCTTGCTCACGATGGTGGAGCGGCTCCCCTGTCCTATGTGTATCATCTTGGTGCCGGTGTCTGCCTGTTGCTTGTTGTTGGTGACGGCCACGCTGTAGAACTCTCCCACCGATTCGCGCCCCTTGAGCACGCAGGAGGGGTATTTCCAGGTGATGGCCGAGCCGGTCTCAACCTGCGTCCACGACACCTTGGAGCGGTCGCCGCGGCAGAGCGCCCTTTTCGTCACGAAGTTGTAGATGCCGCCACGCCCTTCGGCATCGCCGGCATACCAGTTCTGCACGGTGCTGTATTTCACCTCGGCGCGCTCCTCGCAGATTATCTCCACGATGGCGGCGTGGAGCTGGTTCTCGTCGCGCATCGGCGCCGTGCATCCTTCCAGATAGCTTACGTAGGCGTCGTCGTCGGCCACTATGAGCGTGCGCTCGAACTGGCCCGTGCCGGCCGCGTTGATACGGAAATAGGTGCTCAGCTCCATGGGGCAGCGCACTCCCTTCGGGATGTAGACGAAAGAGCCGTCGCTGAAGACAGCCGAGTTCAACGCCGCATAGAAGTTGTCGCGATAGCCCACCACGCTGCCGAGATATTTGCGTACCAGGTCGGGGTAGTCTTTCACCGCCTCGGAGAAGGAGCAGAAGATGACGCCAAGTTCGGCGAGTTTCTCGCGGTGTGTAGTGCGCACGCTGACGGAGTCCATCACGGCGTCTACGGCCACTCCGGCGAGCTGCTTCTGCTCGGCCAGCGAAATGCCCAATTTGTTGAAGGTCTTCACCAGCTCGGGATCCACCTCGTCCATGCTTTTTTTCAACTCCTTTGGTTTGGGTGCGGCATAGTAGCTGATGGACTGGAAGTCGATTTCAGGGATGTCGAGGTGCGCCCAGCGCGGAGGAGTGAGCGTGAGCCAGTAGCGGAACGCCTTGAGGCGGAAGTCGAGCAGCCACTCCGGTTCACCTTTTTTCTTGGAGATGAGCCGAATCACGTCTTCGTTGAGGCCGGGGGGCACGATGTCGGTGTCTATGTCTGTTACGAAGCCGTACTTATATTCGCTGCGGGTGGCGTCTTGGAGCAGTTTGGAGTCATCCTCCTTGCCTGCGGCGGAGGCCTCCATATCAATATTTTTATCAGAATAAGCCATAATTAACAATGATATACAAAATGCTAACGCCCTAATTGCCAAAAAAGGTCGCTATAATGTAAATCAACCACAAAATTACGAAAAAATCGGGACGCAGGCAAAAAAACGCGTGCAAAACACAAAACACAGGTCGAACCGCCCTTGGATAACGCAGTACGACTTTGCCGGGCGAACAAAGAAAAGAGCCGGGGCGGTTGCTCCGGCTCTTTTTATCAAGTGTTTGGTTTTCTTTTCTCGGATTATTCGGCTACTACTTCGTAGTTGGTTGTGCCTTCAACATTCACGCTTTTGAAGCCTTCGCCGAGGAAGATCTTGCTGCCGTCGGTAAGGTCGGTTGCCGGGTTGAAGTCGATGTAAAGACCGCCGCGGAGCTCGATGGTGCCGTTGGTCTTATCGTTTACATTGAGGACATAGTATTTGCCGTTTTTATATTTAACGCCACTGTAAGTGCCGCCGTTGACAACAGCTTTACCTGTGCCGTTAACGTAGATTGTGGAGTTGCAAACGTTATTCATGTCCGTGCCGCCTACGAAGTTACCACCATTGAGGGTAACGTTACCTGCGCCTACCCAAACCACGGGATTTTCGTCTGTACCGATGGAACCGCTGAGAGTGCCTTCACCGTTGATGATGAGGTTTGAACCGGCTTCGGAAGCCTCGAGGCAAACATTGCCGAGGTTGTGGCCGTTGAGGTTGAGGGTTACGGTCTTGCCGGCGGGCACTTTGATGAGACCGGCATTGGCGATGTCGCCGGAAAGTGTGATGTCGGCTGTTTCTCCTACTGCATTGAAAGCGGCCTCGAGAGCATCAGCGTCGTTAACCACTACATTGTAGTCCGGCTCGTAGAAAATCGGGGCGATCTTCACGATGAACTCGGCGGGAGCAGTCAGCAGGTTACCGTAGATGTTGGTGCGGTAGTTGCGCTGGAAGGGAACGTTCTCGAACGTGAAGGCTTCGTAACTCGGATCCTTAACGTCGAATGTCACCGTAGAAATCATCTTTTCGGTGGGAACGAGCACGTAGAGCATTGCCATGTAGTCGATGGTCTTGCCCTCTACCTGTACGGGGAATTTCTCCGGGGTTGCTCCTTCGGCGAGGTTGCTGTTGGGGATGTCGGTCATTGCGAATGTAACGTCAGCGGGCTGCCCGACAACTGTGCCTTGTACATCAGCTGCTCCCTCGAGGAAGTCGAACTGGGAATAGATGCCGTTGACTGTGATTTGCGACTGTGAGTAGTCGAGTTTGAAGGTCTTGGCGTCAGCTATGTCCATAGTGCCGACGTTCAACTGTGCGAACGGACGGTGAAGTGTGATTTCCTTGGAAGTAGCCGTCGTGATGGAGAAGTTCTTCTCTATCCAGCAGAAAGCGTCATACTTCTCGTCGTAGGAGTTGACTGCGTTGTAGTTAACAGAAAAATTGTGGTTTTCAGCGCTGAAGGTGTAGGGAGCGTCGGGATTCTGTGCCCAGAATACGATGTCGTAAGCCTTGCCGCGCGGGAGGTTCATTGTGACAGTTGTCTTCAGATTGGAGAATGTGGCTGTCAGCGTTGTGCTTTCTCCGTTGATAACGAGCGGGGTTGTCTGTCCGTGCTCGTAAACGGCGCAGGTGAGGTTGACGGCGTCAAGGCCGCTGCCGAAAGCGGCACGGGTCTGCAACTCGGCAGGGAGGTTGACTGTAAAAGTTGTGCCTTCGCCCGACACTGGCTGTTCGGGTACGTCTTCTGAAGAACAGGATGCGGTCAGCAACAGTGCTCCCATACCCATCAAGGGTAGTAAATTTTTAATAAACTTCATCTTTTTCAATATTTTAAGTTATTGACTTTCAGATTATAACGTGGACTTCATCGCCGCAAGATTCCGGGAAAGAACCCTGCGGACAGACCTTTTACGGCCTCAAAATTACAACCTTTCAACCAATTTTCCAAATAAATCTTAAAAAATTTCACATTAAGCTCAGAAAAGAGACAAATTCCCTTTTGCAAAGCCAAGGAGAGGATGCCTCCCTTCGCTAAGGGAAACATCCTCTCCGTTCATAAGGTTCAAGCCTCGGGCGTTAACTTATCGTTACAGTCCGATTGGGGGTATCAACGGCGGATAAGGTGCTTGGCAGTGACGGTGCGGCCGTCACTGTAGCGGCTTACCACGATGTTGATGCCCTCGAAGGGCACGGAGCTGCGCTGTCCGGCGGCATTGTAGTAGATCACCTCGACGGGCGTTTCGCCGAATACGGAATCAATTCCGACGGTGACGGGAAGGTCAAAGGTGAAGGCGAGTACGGCGTAGTCGGCCGAAGCCAGCATTCCTGTGCCGGAGGCGGCGGCAAGGCGCCACGGGCCGAAGGTGATGTTGCGCGCATCGGCCACGGCAGTAGTTGTCACAGCATCGCCTTCGGCGGTGCGCAGATAGTAGGATTTACCGTCATACTGTGCGGCGGCGGCATCCTTGTCGAGCGACCATCCGCCGGGCGTTGCCGTCATCTTGACGGCGGCGATGCCGGCCCAGTTGTAGAGCATCACGCTGTTGTCTTCCTGCACTTCGGCATAGAGGTTGACGGTGGTTTCGCCGGCGCGTGTGCCGGTGCCGTAGGTCATCGTGGCGTTGCCCAATACGAACGCGGTGCTCAGGTTCTCGGGGTAATATGTGCCGAGGTTCTGGTCGAAGGTATAGGGCACGCTGATGAGGTTCCACGGTTCGAGCGTGAGGGTGGTGCCGTCGTAGATACCGGCCACGAAGGTCGAGGAGATGGCCATCGGGTTGCCGCCGGTGTTGTCTGCGTTTACTATCATCAGGTAGTTGTAATTTTCGTCCATGCCGCAAACCTGCGGGTAGATCTTGACGTTGCCGTCGGTGTCGATGGAACAGTTGAGGTTGGAGCCGGTGCCATTGAAGTCGACGATGCGGAAGGCTGTCTGCTGGTCGTTGGTCCATTCTATGGAGGCTGATGCCGTGTCATAGATGGCATCCCCGGCACGGTTGATCTGTATGTTGAGCGAGGTGAGCGACGTTTCCGGCTCCTCGTCATAGTCGGCAGTCACATACCATCCCTTACCCTCGGCTACGGAGATGTCTGCGTCCTTGGTGCCGGGCATGAAGCTGACGTTGAGCTGACGCAGGAACCCGGTGGTTTCGGTGGGCGTCACGTTGCTGACATCGGGGAGGGCGGCGAACAGCGTGTTGAGGGAGGCGGCGTCGAGGTTGTTGCTCTGCAGCAACAGCTCCTGCAGGCCGGTGTTGGCCGTCACGTCGAGAGCAGTCAGGGCGTTGCCCTGCGCTTCGAGGCGCTGCAGGTAAGTGTTGTGCGAGATGTCGAGGGCCGTCAGGCGGTTGTTGCCCACGAACAGGCCGTAGAGGTAAGCGTTATGGCTGAGGTCGAGGGCTGTCAGCGCGTTGTTCTCGAGATGGCACTGGCTCAGGTAGCTCATGGCCGAGACATTGACCTCGGTGAGGCCGTTGCCGCTGAGGTCGAGCGAGCTTACGGAGCTGTTGTTGGCCAGATTAATAGAGGAGATACGGTTGCCGCCGGCGTTAAGGATGCTCAGCGAACGCTGGGCCGTCACGTCGAGGGCCGAGAGGTTATTGTTGTTGACATTGAGCCAGCGGATGTTCGGGTTGGCCGAGATGTTGAGCTCGCTGAGCTCGTTGTCCTGCAGGTAGAGGCCGGTCAGCGTGGGCACTGTGCTCACGTCGATGGAGGCTATCTTGTTTTCTGCCGCGCTGAAGGTTTCGAGCGAGGTGCAGGGCGAGAGGTCGACGGTGGCCAGGTCGTTGTCGTAGAGGGTGAGGTCGGTCAGGCCCGTCATGCCGCTCAGGTCGATGGCGGTGAGCTTGTTGCCGTAGAGGCTCAGCTCTTCCACGCCGCTGAGGCCTGTGACGTCGATGGCGGTCAGCTCGTTGTTCGAGGCGTCCACTTCGTAGAGGGTGGAGTGCTTCGGCAGCGTGAGCGACGCGATGTGGTTGTCTGCCACGTCCACTTTCGAGAGATTGGACATTGCGGAGCAGTCGATGTCCGATGTGATGGCGTTTTCATGCACGTCGAGCACGGTGAGGGCTGTGCAGCCGGCCACATCGAGTGACGTCAGGGCGTTCTGCTCGGCATAAAGTCCGGTGAGAGACGGATGGTTGCCGAGCGTGAGCTGCGACAGGCCGTTCTGGCCGAGCATCACGCGGATGAGCCTGGAGGCGCGCGAAAGGTCGGCGCCGATGATGTTCTGCGACGGAGCCTGGAGCACAATCACGTCGTCGCCGTAGACGCGCACGGTGTTGCCGGTCAAGGCGTGGGGGTAATAGCCCTGCGCGGTGTAAGAGACGGGATTGCCGTCGCCCCAGTCGATGGTAAACTCGTAGCCGGTGGCGCCCCCGATGCCGATGCGTGCCGACTCAGTGCCGGGGGCAAAGGTCAGCGTGATGGTGGGCACGGCTGCCGTTCCCTGATATTCATATGCGCCGGCATCAATCGCGGTGCCGGAAACGCGGGGATTGCCCGCCAGGTCGGTGCCGGAGGTGAACCCTTCGAGCGGCGTTCCACCGTCGATAAAGGCGCTGCCCGGTGCCAGCGAAAGGTCGGCCGCACGCAGGAGGGTTTCCTGCGCTTCGGTGGTGGCGCGGCCGGCGAACGACGGCATGGCCATGAAGTTGTCGGCGCCCGTGGCCACGTCGCTGATGCAATTATAAAGGCCGGTAGCGTTCGTTGTCAGGTTCTCCTGGCCTTCGAGGCGCGAGGCGTTGTTGACGATGGTGCTGTTGATGATGCGGCCGCCCACAACGTATGCGCCGCCCCCCTTGAAGGCGGTGTTGTTGAACAGCGCGCAGTTAACGGCATCGCCGCTCTCCATCCACAGTCCGCCGCCGCCAAGGAGGCTGTTTTCCTGCGTGTATTCCGTGGCGTCGGAGTAGCAGCCGCGCACCAGCGCACGGCGCAGCGTACCTTTATTATATACGCCGCCACCCTGGATGCCGCGACAGTCGAAGACGCGGATGTCCTCCACCGTGGCGCCGTTGTTATAGACGGCACCGCCCAGCGAACCGTAGCAGCGCTCGAAGGTGCAGTCGGTCAGCGTGCCACCCTGCATGTAGGCGCCGCCACCGCCGTCGCTTGCCACACAGTCCACAAACGTGCAGCCGGTAACAGTGGCATTCTTGGCGTAGACGCCCCCGCCCAGGCCGCTGCCGTTGGTGGAGTGGCAATAAGTGGAAGCGATGTAGCAGTCGGACATCGTGCCGCCGTCGAGATAGACGGCGCCCCCGTATGAGTTGCTGTCATCGGCTTCTGCAGTAAAATAACAGGAGTTTTCGAGGATGCGGCAATTGCGCAGGTCCACCGTTCCGAGGGCGTAGATGGCGCCGCCGTGTGCCTTGGCCTGATGGATGTTAGCGTTCCCGCCGCGTAGCGTGAAGCCGTCGATGACGGTGGGCTGCGTCATCTGCGCCGCGCAATACAGCACGTGAGTGGAGTTGTTCTTCGTGCCTGTGACGTTGTTGGCGGACTGTTCCCACGTCCAGCGGTAAGAGGAGCCGCTATCGATAGTGCGCGTCCACACGTCGGGAGTGTCGTCGTCGGCGTCAAGGATTGTGGCGTTGGTGAAGTCATAGGCCTCGGCGCCCTTCTGACGGTCGGCAAGCGACGACTCCGTGCCGGCGAAGCCGCCGTATAGCGACACGCCGTCCTTCAGGATGAAAGCCTTCGACGTCGATTTGGTGGATTTGATGAGCTGAGTGGGGGCATACGTTCCCGCCTTTACCCAGACCTGGTCGCCCGCCGAAGAGGCGTCAATGGCGGCCTGTAGGTCGCCGCTCGCGTTCTGCCATGAAGAGCCGTCGCCGCTACCCGAAGGCGCGACGTAACGGACGGTGGCTCCGGCGCTAAGTGCCAGCGCCAGCGTCATGGCCGCAGTAATCAGTTTTTTCATGTTCAGTATAGGTTTAAATGGTTAGAAGGTTAAGCGGAATCAAATCAGCCGCAAAAGCTGAGACTGGAGCAGCGGCCGACGCAGCATAGCTAAGATAGCTAAATTAGCCACAGCCGACGAATTAGCCAAAATTAGCCAAATCGGCCACCAAAACAACAGTCCCACAAAGTTAACTAAAATTTCTAAATAAATCACCCTTTTCCGCCAAAATATTCACCTAAACCTACATTAGGGCCAAAATATAGGTTAAAAAAGCAGCCGGCGGGGGCGTCGGCTGCTTTTGGGTATCGGGAGGGGGTTATTTTACTATGGTTTTGTGGGTGCGGTTGGCTACGGAGACAAGATATAGGCCGGAGGCGAGGGGGAGGGTCTCTCGGTCGGCGGTCAGGCGGCGCTTCGCTATTGTCAGGCCGGCGGGGGTGGTTATTGTTACTGTTTGGCCGGAGGCACCGGTTATTGTCAACTCGCCTTGGCCGCCGGTTATCATTATCCGTGAGGCGGCGAGTTCGGGAATTGATGTGCTCTTGAACTCGTAGGGTGCCGAGGGGGCGGCGGCGCCTTTGTCGTAGACTGCCGTTACGGTGTAGGTGTAGTCGCCGGCGGGGAGCGGCTCGGGTTCGGTGAACATCGGCTCGGAGACGGTGGCCACCTGCGTGCCGTCGCGGCTGACGCGGTACTCACGGAGCGCGAGCGCCGGGACGCTCATGTCGTTGTAGCAGACGTCATCGACGAAGAGGGCGAAGGCGTTGTCGCTGACGCACTCTATGGCAAAGCGGCGTGCTCCTTCGGGCAGCGAGTAGCTATGGCGCGTCCAGCTTTCACCCACCTCCACGTAGGGTTCCTGCGAAAGCGGGGTGAAGTCTTCGGGCACGGTGGAGCCGGTGGAGTAGAGGAAGCGCAAGCGCTCGGGGGCGGTACCCTGCGTGGTGAAGGCTTTCGCCCAGAAGGCGACGGTCTGCGGACGCCCGTTGAGCATCGGCGAAATGGCCCAGTCGGCGTTGACGTAGTTGATGGAGGCTGAAGCCATGAGCATCTTGTTGCCGGAATGCGGGGTGCCTTCGGGCCAGATGTTGATGCCGAGTTCGTCGGCGTCCATCACGAGCCATGCTTTCGGGTCGGAGCAGTTGGGGTAGTTGTCGAGGATTCCGGGCACCGACTGGCCGGAGATGTAATAGGTGTTGTCGTAGTCGCGGTCGGCCATGAGCCAGTCGCCGATTCCGGCGATGCTCCATGCCTTGTAGCTCTCGAAGTCGTCGGTTACTGCGCCGTTGAGCGCGGCGTCGCTCCATGCGAGGGTGAGGCGGTTGTCGTCGCCTACCTTACCGCTGATGGCACCTACGGCGGGGAACTGCGGCTCAACGGCCTGGACTGAGGCGCTGAGCGCGTTGTTGTCAGCGACCTCGTCATCGGCCACCGTAACGGTGGCTTTCACTTCGTAAGTGCCTGTGGTGGCGAAGCTTGCTGTGGTCTCGACAGTATCTTTCTGCCCGGGTTCGAGCGCGGGAACAGGAAGCGTCTTGCCGGCAACGGCAACGGTAGCGCCTGTGAGCGCGGTGGTGCCGTAGTTGACAACCGTTACTCCGACGGGCATCTCCTCGCCCTTGGCCACGAAGCGCGGCACGCTGAGCGCGGTGACGGCGGCATCTACGGTGCGGCCCTGGTAAATCTCGAAGTCGTCGAGGTACATGTCAGCGCCGCCGGCGGTGACGCCTTTGAAGGCAAAGCGGTACCAGGAGGCCTGCGGGAGGTCTTGGAGCGCGATGGTGTATTTAGCCCAGCCGGTGGTACCGTTGTCGCGCTGATATACCGGCGATATCGGCTGGAAGTCGCCGTCGCCGGCGGCTACGTAGAGCTGCATAGTCTCGGGTGTCGTGATGCCGTCAAGGTGGCTGTGATAGAGGGCGAAAGCCACGGTGGGATGCGCGAGTCCGGCGAGCGATATTTTCGGCGACATCATCCAGGAGCCGACGCCCTCGATGTTCTCGCCGGCGCTGTGGAAGGTGGCCAGACCGGAGTCGCCGTTATAGTCGGCGGCGGCGGGGTTGTGACCTGTGGCGTCGAGGGTCCACGCAGAGGTTATCGGGCGGTCGGTGACCGACATCCAGGGGGAGAGGGTCATGTCGGCGTTAGGGAAGGTCTCGCGCAGCGGCGCGGCGTATGGCCGGCCGATGAGGATGTAGTTCGACTCAATGGCGCGGCCGGCCTTGCCGCCGGCGTAGGGGAAGACGGCGTATGATACCGGCGTCTGCGAGTTCGTGGGGACAGGGAGCGTGGAGTCTACGGCACCGGTTTCGGCGATGGCTTCGGCAATGGCCTCCATCTCTCCAAAGTAGCGGTAGACGGTGTATGTGAGCTTCGAGGCGTCGAACCAGCCGCCGTTGCGGCCCACGAGCGGGGCTTCCCATGTCAGCGAGGGATGGCCGTCGGCGGTTTCGGTGAGCTTCAGGTTCAGGACGGCGTCAGGGACGTCGGTGCCGATGAAGGCGGAGATGCGCGTTTCCGGACCGTCGCCGGCCTCGTTGGCAGCGTAGGCGTAGTATTGATAAGTGCCGTCGGCGGTGACGGATGTGTCCTGCGCGGTGAGCGCGGCGCCGGGCGCCGGGTTTTCAAAACGAGCCACGGCCTCGGGGCGGTCGCTGCGCATCACCGTTATGCTGCTCAGGGCCGCGAGCGGCTTTCCGTCGCTGTCGCGCTCCGGAGCTTTAAGCGAAATGGTGGCGCTCAGTGCGCCGCGCTCGCCGGGTGTGACGGTGAAGTCGGAGACTTCGGCCGGGATGTTGCTGTCGAGCATCGAGAGGGAGATGTTATCGAGCTGGAGCATGTATTTCCACGGGTCGGAGGTTTCGTGGAAGCCAAGGTGGAACGTGCCGTCCGCTTCGGCGCTGAATACCAGCGTATTGGTCTCCTCCTGCGTGTTGAGGATGCCGGGATGCGAGGCCAACTCGCGCGTCATGGCGGCGGCACTCTGTGCCTGGCCGTGCACGGAGAAGCTTTCGGCGTAGTTCTTCTGGCGGATGCGGAAGGAGTATGAGAGCTTGTATTTCTTACCTTTTTGTAGCGAGAAGGCCGGCGAGAAGAGCCAGTCATCCCCCTCCAGATGGTTGTCGTCGTAGGTGTATACGGCCGATTTCGAGGAGGCCTCGTAGCTCCAGGTGGAGCCGCCGTTGGCGTTGAGCACGGTCCAGAGGTCGAAGTCGTCCTCGGTATCGAACCCTTCGGTGAAGGGGAGCGTGAACTCGGCGCCTATGGCCAGTTTGTTGGAAGCCGCCGCGGCACTTGTTCCGGCGCTGTTGCGGGCCTTTAAAATCTGCTCGTTTCCCTGAATTCAAAGATCCTGAAATCAGAAAAGAAGCAATCGAACAGATGAAAAAAGTAGGTATGGAAGCATTAGTAGTCATCGGTGGTGACGGTTCATATCATGGTGCTTTAAAACTTACAGAAATGGGAGTTAATTGTATTGGTCTTCCAGGAACAATTGACAATGATATTCCTGATACTGATTTCACAATTGGATTTGATACTGCATTAAATACAATTGTTGAAGCATTAGACAGATTAAGAGATACTTCTTCTTCACATCAGAGATGTACTATCCTTGAAGTTATGGGTAGAAGATGTGGTGACCTTGCAATTAATGCAGGTATCGCAGCTGGTGCTGAACTAGTAATCACTTCTGATACTGGTTATGATGAAGATAAGATTATCGAAAGATTAAAACAGTCAAAGGCATCTGATAAGGACCATGCAATCGTGGTTATTACTGAACATATCACTGATGTCAATGAACTTGCAAAGAAAGTCGAAGCTGCAACAGGTTTCGAAACTCGTGCGAATGTCTTAGGTCATTTACAGCGTGGTGGTAGACCAACTGCAAGAGACCGTGTCTTAGCAAGCCGTATGGGTGTTAAGGCTGTAGAACTTCTTGAAGAAGGTAAAGGTGGACTTTGCGTAGGTGAAGTACATGGCCAGATTACTGCTTTCCCTATCACAGAAGTATTAAGTCATAAGCATGTAGCTGATGCTGGTATTTACGAAGACGCTAAGAAGTTACGTTAATTTCTTGGTGGATTTGTTAAATATATATAACGGAGTGTAAATTTATTTGGTTGATTAAGGAGTCTAAAATGGTTAAAGAAAAAATGAAAAAAACAAAAATTGTTTGTACTATTGGTCCTGCTTCACAGGATAAAGAAATGTTAAAGAAGCTTATTAAAGCTGGTATGAACGTAATGCGTTGTAACTTCTCTCATGGTGACTATGAAGAACATGCTATGAAGATGGATACTTTAAGAGAAGTAAACAAGGAATTAGGTACTGATGTAGCTATCATGCTTGATACTAAAGGTCCTGAAATCCGTACTGGTGCTTTCGAAGGTGGATTCACTGAATTCAAGAAAGGTCAGGTTTCAGTAATCACTCCAGAAGAAATTGTTGGTTCTTCAGATCGTTTCACAATTTCTTATAAGGAATTATACAAAGATGTTAAGCCTGGTGCTTATATCTTAGTTAACGATGGTCAGGTTGCATTAGTAGTTGACCACGTTGAAGGACAGGATATCTATTGTGTAGCTGCTAACGATGGTAGAGTTAAGAACACTCGTGGTATCAACGTTCCTGGTACTAAGTTACAGTTCGAATTCTTATCAGAAAAAGATAAGAACGACTTAATCTTCGGTTGCAAACAGGATGTAAACTTCATCGCTGCTTCATTCGTAAGAAGAAAACAGGATGTATTAGATATTAAGAAATTAATTGCTGAAAACGGTAAGCCAGATATCAAAGTATTACCAAAGATCGAATGTGTTGAAGGTGTTGAAAACATCGATGAAATCATCGAAGTAGCTGATGGTATCATGGTTGCTCGTGGTGACTTAGGTGTAGAAGTACCTGCTGAAGATGTACCTCTAATCCAGAAGTCAATCATCAAGAAATGTAATGCTGCTGGTAAGATTGTTATTACTGCAACTCAGATGCTTGAATCTATGCAGGAAAACCCAAGACCAACAAGAGCTGAAGTATCTGACGTAGCTAACGCTATCTATGATGGTACTGATGCTATCATGTTATCTGGTGAATCTGCTCAGGGTAAATATCCTGAAGAAGCAGTATTAACTATGAACAAGATTGCTCATAAGATCGAAGGAAACTTAGACTATGCTTCAATCTTAAGAAGAGCTATCAGAACTGCTGATAACTCTAACTCTTCAGAAGCTATCTGTATGTCAGTTGCTGAAATTGCTGCAAACTTCAACGTTTCAGCTATCATCGCATTCACTGAAACACCTCCTCGGCGAGCACTTCCGTCGCATCGATGAAGTTGCCTTCGAGGTGGTACAT
>OHBJ01000172.1_pt1 | contig 35441 bp, 25 predicted proteins | sample 1577241 | NCBI WGS metagenome assembly OHBJ01 (sample SAMEA3541594, study PRJEB24748) | human gut metagenome | biome: human gut; feature: human-associated habitat; material: faeces | place: China | collected 2012 | reverse complement strand
GTGTTAAGCCTGTAGCTAGCGTTCATCCTGAGCCAGGATCAAACTCTTCATTGTATAATATATTATTTCTTTTTTAGCTGAAATAACACCCTTGCCTGTTTCATTATTCGGAATCAATTACACATCGAAACGGCATACCACATACGGCGGAACCTATAAAAGGAACACACATAAAAGGCATACCAAATACAACATGTATTGACGGTGGAACAATATCCGTATATCCATAACCCAAACCCCAATAAAAGAAAGGGCAGGAACACACAGACGTATTTTCCCTTTGACTTCTCGTTTATGTAATTCCATTCATTGAACTCCCGCTTTACTGAAGAACTTCCAGGGCCGAGCCCCGTTCGTTCCCGAAAGCGAGTGCAAAAGTAATGCAAACTTTTTTCACAACCAAACATTCATACAACTTTTTTTACCACACAACAATACATAAAAAACAAAAAAACATACACAACTACATGAAAACCAAATATATCACATGAATAAAAAAATCTCAAAAAAAAATCACGACACAATAAATACAAAAACAACGGACCACACAATACACAAAACACATACACATTATAATATATAACAACCACAAAAAACAGCACACAACCCTGAAACAATACAATACGAAACACACAACATAACACAATACAATACAAAAAACGACACAATACAGCACGAGAGCGACAACAAACTTGCGGAAAAAAAACCTGACTGTATGAAAAAACCAACAAAAACACAAAAAATGCATATATCACAGGCTTTCCTCGCAGACAAATACGGTCACCCGCCAAGCACCTGACAATCAGCACATGTATACACAGCAAAAAATATCTCTGACATATTTTAAATTATCTCAGACATAATTCAAATTATCTCCTATGTATTTTCAATTTCCTGAGGGAAACTTTTTAAACACACAAAAAAAATATTCTTTTGAAAATGGAAAAATACAAAATAAACAAAAAAACAAGGAAAAATCAACAAAACTAATCGGGGACATACGCCCCCGACCTCTAAATCACACCTTAAAACAGAAATTCAAGATTATTCTACAAAACACTTACAAACCATACCGTCTGAATAACGGACAGATGTTTCATACTTTTGATGACACAAATAGTTATATTCGTGGGCATAAACCCAAAAAACCTAAAGGTTTCTCATAGTGCATTGGTATATAAGAAACAATAGAAATCAAATTGTTTGCAACAATTACAATTATTCTTGGAAACGACAACTTTTTTGAATTTTCTTTGAAAAAAGCAATATTGAAAATATTACATGAAAAAACATTCCTTAAGGTCAGTTCTGCCGATATAGGATTGCTGTTCCGAAAAGAAAAAACTGCGCTTCATTATTTTGAAGCGCAGCCTATCAAATGAAAATCGAATTTGGTATGTGGTACAGTTAAGGTACGTATACCTTGATTGATGTTCTTCCGCATACCACGATATAGCTCTGTCCTTTAGGCAATCTTAGCGTAGTGGCTTCGCGAGTTTCAGCCACAAGCAATCCGTCAAAAGTGTACACACGGGCCGCTTCATTTACGCAAATACCTTCCGTCGTAAGGCGTACAGCTATTTTTGTGTCTGTTGTAGGAGTATGAATAGCAGTAGGCAATTTGTCATATTCTCTGATATTACTGAAAAGCTGTCCCCAGGGTGATTCTGCATAAACTTCCTTACATCCGACGGGAACGTAAAGAATGCGGTTTCTTTGAGTTGTAGGACTTAGTTGAAAACTATTGTTTAATCCCGACTCTACATATATGTCGCAAGGCTCAGCGGTTTGCACGTAGAAAGACAATGGATTTCTTTGTCTGAAATAGAATGCTTTGTTTCCGATAGATTTGACACTGGCAGGGAGTATGAACAACGTATCGGTCAGACCAAACGAAACGAAGGCCTCATCCCCTATGTACTCTACATTGGCAGGCAAGTTAAAAAACTCTGCCATATTGCGGGCGGATAAAGTTCTCGTTGTTGTTTTAAAAGCTCCTGCGCCGATGTTAAGCACACTGTCTGCTATGCGAATAGGAAATTGTAAAACCTTATTGCTTCTGGTAGACAGACTTATAGAAGTGTTTAAGTCACATTGATTGCTGAAAGCGAAAGGCAAAATTTCCGTGGTACCTTCCCGAATGTCGATGGATACGGGCACGGAGTCGGGCAGAGAAACGTCATAGCCGCATGCTTTATCACCCCAATAATATACACCACCGGTTCGGCTATAGCCGGTTTCTTCAAAGGGATGACAGCCCACATATTGAATGGCGGGTGCTTGTACATCGCTCAAAGCAGTGCAACCCATGAAACACATGGAACCCATAGATACTATGTTATCCAAGTTAATTGTTTGCAAGTTTGTACAGCCCAGGAAAGCGCTACCGCCCAATTGCGTTATTCCTGCGGGAAGTTCTACTGAAGATAGGTTTATACAGTCTTTAAACATACAGTCGGGAATGGAGTTTGTCATACGATGTATGTCAGCCTGCTCCAAATCCGTACATCCGGCGAAAATGCTATGTCCGCAGAAAACCTCGGTTTGAGGCATAATGACCTGTTTGAGCCGAGCAAAATTGTAAAAGGCTTCGTTGCCTATCCATTTAACACGTTCGGGCAGGTTCAGTCTATGGACGTTAAGGGTATCAATGCGGGAGAACAAGGGAGCAATGTAATCTACCCTATCAGTAAAAGTCAGAGTTTCAATAGCAGGACAATTGTTGAACGGCTGTACATTATCAGAAGCATTACTCAACTCGTTGAAAAGACTATCTTGTACATAATTGCAGTCAACAATTACTTCCTTCAACGCGGGACAGTCGGTGAACATGCCGTTGCTTTGAAGCGCCACACCGCTTTGCAACGTGAGGCGCTCCAGCGCCTCACAACCCTGTACGACGCCACCGAGAGGAGTCCAATCAGAACCTCTTAACAAAATTGATTTTACAATTCCCTTCACAGTAACAGGAATGGTGAGCGAGCGCAGCGTGGAACATTTCTCGAAAGCTCCGCCATAAATAGAGCTTACGGTAGAAGGAACAGTAAAATCGGATTCTGTCATGTTGAAAGCCTTTATGAGCGTAGTGCCGCCGTTACCATACAAAATGCCTCCGGTGTATGGATACACGGGATTACCTTCTTCGAATTCCATGTTCGCGGTAATGCGGCCTTCGATGCGCTCCACGCTTTTGGGAATGCGAATGGTAGCTTCGGCCAAATCTGTTTCTCTGTAAAGCAATTCATAGCTTATTATGCGAGTTCCGGAACGAATGTCTATGACAGTACCTGGTGCCACTTCACCCTTATATGCATAGGCTGTCTTTCCGAGATAAATAAGCCCGTCTGGCTGGTTGAGCAAAAACGGACCAGTAGTGCTTGCATAGTTGGGATTACCAAATGCGCCGTGGTCTACTCTCACAAGACTTTCGGGCAGGGTGACGGATGTAAGTTTGGGGCAATTAGCAAAACAGTTAGACGGTAGTGTCGTAACTCCCTCGCACAGTTCCACCGACTCTAATTCGGGACTGTTTGCGAACTCACCCCAATAACTATCGGATCTATCTGATAAATCGGAAGGCCAAAAGTCTCCGGATATGCGTATGTGTTTTACTCCTGACCCTTCAAGGATTCTACCTCCTGTAAAGTAATCGGAAGCACTGCCAAAACTGGTATGTACCGGAAAGTCGAGACTTGTGAGCGAGGTACAGCCATAGAAGACATGACCACCTACACTTATACGACTTTCAGGGTCGAACGTTACGGTATGCAGATTGGTACAACCGTTGAATGCATAGCCATTCAAAATAAAATTCTCGCCGGCCGGAAGTGTCACCGTGCGCAGCGCCGTATGATTGTAAAATGGGCTGGAGTTAGTGTAACCGTTTATACTATTTAAACTGCGGACGGGATAAGAGGTGCCCTCGTAGCTAACCAGCTCGGGTATAACGGCGTGTACCAAATCCGGATGTGCTTCTTTTACGACGACACATTTTTTCTCTACAGGTACCATCTCTGTTTCATTTTCAACTAACTCTAAGTATGCGCTGATTTCATACGTCAGACTGTCGACGGTAAAGGTTTGCGCTGCAACCGGTATAGCCCACCACGTGGCGGATAGCACGGTTGCAAACAGGAGCAGACACCATGACTTGTGCTGCTTGCATAAAAAAAGGATAACGTGTTTCATGTGTTTATGTGTTATGAGTTTGTAATTGGTTCGATCTGAAAAACCGGGCACAACCGAACAACCGACGGCTCTGAAAAGAGGCCGACGGTATAAACTGGCTTATCTGCACCAGTGGTGAAGATAAGTACGAATAAATTATATAATTTTAATCGTGGTGGGGGGGGTAAAAACGGTTACATTCCACCTTGTATATACACCTTGTGTACTCAAAGGAAATAAGGAGAAAATGACATTATTCATATTCGTTAACCGTTACATCGCCAAATATACAAAATATATTCCGGATAATGCGTATTTTAGCAAAAATACTACTCCGATAAAATCCGCGGTGCTTTGCAGTAGGGTTTTGCAGACAAATACGGTCACCTACCAAGCACTTGACAATCAGCAGGTGTATATATAGCAAAAAATATGTCTGAGATATTTTAAAATATCTCAGACATATTTTGAATTATCTCCTATGTATTTTCTATTATCTGCGGGAAACTTTTTAACCGCACAAAAAAATATTTTTTTGAAAATGGAAAAATCCGAGATAAACCAGGATGCTTACACAAAATTATCTAAACCCCAAAATAAGCCTTTGCGAAGAGCTATAAATGTGGAGCAAATAACAAACCTTGATAAAACAAAAACCGTATAAGTCATAAAATGATTAAGACATGCCCGAGAGTTTTCCCGAACATGTCCTAAATCAATAATCGTATAATAATTATATGTCCGCAGCTTCACGGAAAACAACGAACAAGAAAGTTCATCTAATAAAAATCTTATCGGCTTTGGTTCCCTGCCTGCGAATGTATATGCCGGGCAACGAGGGATTTACTTTCAATCCTTCAAGGTTGTAATATTCAACGGGAGCGTTTTCGTCTATACCTGCTTTTACAGAATGTATTCCGTTAAGACTGATGTCCTCGCCGGCAAGTTTACGCACAAATCTTATTGCGGCTTCTTTCAATTCAGGAAATTTATCTTCTAGCGAACTTGAACAATCGAGCGCAAAAATCACAGCCGTTGAACTGTAAGAGGTTTCTATCTTTATATCTTCGTCTTTGGCCAGTTCTATATTGTGCACCCATACTGAATATTTGTCATAATATCTCCATTGGTCTATGTCTGCAACATCTACAATCAAAGGAGCGCCCTCCAAATCTTTACAATCAATAAACTTGAAATCAAGAAATGCCTGACTTTCGGAATTTCTTACAGCCGGAACCTCTGAGCCCGATCCGCTGGTAAACCCTGTGTATACAACATCGACAAGAGCCTGTTTGCTCTTGGAATATGTACCCTGTATTTTAAGAGCAGAAGGTTCGGGGCTGTCTCCCGAATCGGTATGATCGAGAGTATAACATATTACATCGCCGTCGGACAAATCGGGAACAGAAAAAGATATTATCTTGCTCTCCGATGTCCTGATAAGTTCGTCTACTATCATCTGCAACTGCTTATCCACACCAGCCATATCATTTGTTGTGATTACATTTGAAGGCTCCGAGGCTACGCCCTGCAGCACATCCATAAACATAAACTCGGAGGGAACATATTTACTCATCAATCCTATAGAATAAGCATTAATATCGACGCCTTGTATCTTTGTATGTTTAATTTTTTCGGTTATGTATTCGGCATACTCGTCTCGGCTGAATTCCGGACGGTAGCCTGTTGAGCCTTCATCGAGGCCGTCGGTAAAAATGACGAGCACAACATTTTTCAGGTTTTCAGGATAAGAGGACGCCGTAAACTCGGCTATGGCTCTATCGATAGCATAATATAAAACAGTACCGTTATCCTTTTCAAGATTATTGATAAAATCGATATACTCATCCTTTGTTTCATCGGACAGCCGGCCTACAGATTTACTGAAAAGACTATTATTAAAGCCTTTAAGCCCGAGATAAATTCCGTATTCCTCACCGTCGAGCTCAAAGCCAGGAGAAGGATCGACTGTCGAAGCAGAGGAATCATCAATGCTAAAAGGAATATTTTTAAAAAAGTTCAGAGGGAACACAATATTAAAATCACCTCCTCTATAATTCGTATTTCCTTTTCTGTTTCTCACAAAAAATGAAGACGTTGGGAATTCTACAGTCACACTATCCTCACTTACATATCCATAATAATTTACATCAAAATCATTTTCCTCGCACCGTTGCGAAATATCCTCATATTCGTCATATGCACCTCTATATGTGTAATGGTAAGGAGACAAATAGATATGATCTCTTGAAAGTATATGTATATAAATCGTAACATCTGAAGACAAATAAAACCCGCGACTATCAGCGCCTGCGTTTATATAAGGTTGTACACGATATAATGTAGTATCAATTTGAGATCTTTCTATGGATATATTTGAATATGTATGATCTGCGCAATACGCGCCCACACCTTTTACCCAGGTTACGGTTCCTACGGGAATCCAATCGGCGGCATAGACGCTGAATGTTGCCGCGCTCATCACGAGCAGAGCAACGAGATTTAGTAAAAATTTCTTCATGTTTTAAAACTAAAAAGGCGTGCAACCGTTCTTTGCCTGTATTACCTTAGGTTACCGCCAAGTGACCTTTTCCCCACAAGCAAGAACAGTCCACGCCAAAACGGCATGAACCTTCGGTTGCTTGTTCTCGGGAATGAATGTTGGCGGTATTCAAGGTAATGAGAACAAGAGCCAAAAGCTCAATCTATTTTTATGTTCTTTTCAAGTTTTCGGAACGGAAACGCGCTTCTGGTTAATAATAGATTTTCTTTTTTATAACCTGCGGAACGCAGTCCCTCGGACCGTCGGATTCCTGTGCGTTTCTATTCTATGCTGTCCGGTTCGTATCTGTTTTTTAAAGGTTCATACTCTCCCGCCCGCGTTCCCCGACAGAGATTGCAGGCCGGAATTAATCATCACAATAAACATCCACCGGCAAGGCGCATATAAAACGCATACAGGCAGATATGCAAATTTAATATTTTCCGACAAAAGGAATAGCCAAAAGAACAAAATACGCAAAAGGACACAAAAACGGAAAGCCGCAGTGCCTTGCCGTGAAAGTTTACAGACAAAAACGGTCACCTGTCAAGCACTTGAAAATCAGCGCTTGTATATATAGCAAAAAATATGTCTGACATATTTTAAATTATCTCAGACATATTTTCGATTATCTCCCTTGTCTTTTCAATTTACTGCGGGAACTTTTTTACCACACGAAAAAAAAATATTTTTTTTGAAATATCCAGCACTAAAAAGAAACGGCCTATTTCTTTTCAGAGCGTTATTCCGAAAAATGCTCGACCGCGGAATTTGGAATTCGACATATACAATTTTTGAGAACTACCGATATTAAGAAAATTAGAATTCATTGAAAATCCCGCAAAACAGCGTCCGAAACGATATACTACGGCTCCGCGTCCGGTTATTATCACTTCGGGAAAACTATAGTTACTCTTCTCCGAATTATCGTTCATTCTCACTTTCCGGCGTCCGTAGACTATGAATGTAGGAAGCCCTGAAAGATGAAAAAGCCAACGGTCAGACACGGCAAGATTATATCCGTATCCTCCACCCAGGCCTACGTAAAGATGATTTATGTCTAAAGACGGTATTTCAGCGGCCTCATCGCCGGGGTAAGATATTTCCCCGCCCCAAAACGACAGCCCAAGCATGAAACTGCCTGCGCTGCGTTTCTGTATATACGACTGGCTTAAGGCGGCCGGCAAGGAAAAGCGGCAGTTATTGAACACATAATAAACGTTGCTCACCAGAATTTTCTGACTTACAAGCCCGCGCGCAATGTGATTAGTTTTATCGTCAACGTCGAGCGTGCCGGAAAACGTTTTCGACGACTGATACACAATATCCCCGCCTATTCTGTTACCATACGAATTGAGATTCAGTTCAAAGTCGTTGTTCTTTCCTGTAAGATGCGCGGGATTTATAGACAATGCTACCGAGAATCCGTTATACGAAGCACCTAAGCTCAAAGTCATACGGAAATCGGACTGCAGTTTGGTTTTATAGCTTATTCCGTCGGCAACAGTTTTTGCCTCTATTTCACTGCCCGACACATTTGTACGTACTTTCAGAATCCACTTTCCCGCGGGGCGCGAAATGTAAGCGGTATCGACTTTTGCATTACGGTATCTGGCGGTCAGGAAACTGTCGGCGCGCATAAGCAGTTCGCGCTGCGCACACGCAAAATGCACAGAGAAAGAAAAAAGCAACAGTGCAAAAACCGTCTTCATATTTTATATACAACGCCACTCTCCTATTTATATTGCCATTTCCACGACTGCGCTACAAAAAGCCGGAACGTAAGTACAAAGGAACCTCATGCCAGACCTTCAACGCTTTCCGCCCGTAAGATTCTCCGCTTCCTTGTCGAGCATGGCCTTGCTTTTACTTACCGAAACCAAATAAACTCCGCCGAAAATCATTACAACGGCAAACGACTTCATGACGTTGAACGAATCCATGCCCAGACACACCGACACCACGCAGGCAATCAACGGCTGGATATAGTTGTACATGCCGGCAACCGTGGGACGCAGGTATTTCTGCCCCACAACAACCAGCATATAACACATAAAGGTGGCACAAACAACGATAAAGCCAATCGCTCCAACGGCCGGCAGTCCCAATTCATGCCACTGCGTGGCAATAAGGTCGCGATAAGAAAACGGCAAAGTGCACACAAAAGCGTAAGTAAACATCCATTTCATTATAGTGACTACGGAATAGCGGCTAACGAAGTTCTTAAAAAAGACAAGATAAAAAGCATAGCTCAACTGCGCCGTAAGCACGAGCAGATTGCCAAGCATGCGATTATCGCCCTCCGGTGCTGCACCGCCCTGATTACTCCCAAGAATAAGCAGCAACGCTCCGCCGGCACCGAACGCTATTCCTGCAACCTTTTTTCCCGTTATAGGCTCTTTAAGTATAAATGCCGCAAGAATCATTGCCCAAAGCGGCATACTCGTAGCTATTATCGAGGCGTCGGCCGGCGACGACATACCCACACCGAAGATGAAACTGCCCTGATTGAAAACTATTGCAAGAAGCGACGCCACGAACAACCTTGCCTTGTCGCGAAGAGCCACATGCTCGTACCTGCCGAAAAACGAAACTGCCCAGAACAGAACCATAGCCCCGAATATGCGCAGTTCGGTAAGTACGAACGGAGTGACAATACCTCCCACCATGACAATCTTTGCCAGCGGAGACATAAGTCCCCACGCCACATTTGCTACAAACATCGACAAATGTCCCGATACAGCAGACCTATTCATATATCAGAAATATTTACGCAATGAAACAACAGGCAATGCGGCCACGCCCTGATATTCTATCCGGCGCAATGTCGTTTCGGATGCAAAACTAAAGCCTCAAAAATAATATTTTAGCGTAATACAAAAAAGCGGTATCGCCATGCCACTTTAAAACAGACAAATTCGGACATTTTTAATGTTTTGATTTTCAGCGCTCTTAGAAAGGGCAAAAAATATGTCTGAGATATTTTAAAATATCTCAGACATATTTTGAATTATCTCCCTTGTATTTTTAATTTCCTGCGGGAGGATTTTTTGCGTATCGTCTGCCGCATAATATTTATTTCCATTTAATCGGAAATTTAGCATTCTGCAAGATTGTTTTGCTTAATTTTGCCGTATGGAAAAGTTTGAAGTAACGATTCTCGGGTGCGGAAGCGCCAAACCGTCGACAAGGCATTTTCCGAGTGCCCAGATTGTAAACGTGCGCGACAAGCTGTTTCTCGTAGACTGCGGTGAAGGCACGCAGATACAGATGTGCCGCAACCGCATACGCTTTGCCCGAATGGACAACGTGTTCATATCCCACCTTCACGGCGACCATTGCTTAGGACTGATAGGACTGATATCCACTCTCGACCTGCTGGGACGCACAGCCGACCTTAACGTCTACGCTCCGGCGCAATTCGAAAAGATTCTGTTCGACGAAATCAACTTCTTCAGTCGGGGCATGGGATACAAAGTGGTGTTCCACGCCGTAGACACGAAAAAGCACGAAATTCTTTACGATGACCGTTCGCTGAGCGTATACTCCATACCGCTCAACCACAGGCTGCCGTGCTCGGGATACCTGTTCGTAGAAAAACCTACGCTTCCGCACATACGCCGCGACATGATAGACTACTACAACATACCGTTCTATGCCATAAGAAGCATAAAGGAGGGAGCCGACTGGATTACGACCGACGGAACGACGGTTCCTTTCGAGCGACTGACCTTTCCGGCAGATAAAGCGAGGAAATACGCCTATTGCTCCGACACGGCATATCTTCCGGAACTTAAAGACTACATAAACGGAGTGGATGTACTGTATCACGAGGCCACATTTGCCGACGATTTTGCCAACCTGGCAGCCGAGAGGCTCCATTCCACCGCCAGGCAGGCCGCAACCGTGGCCCGAGACAGCGAAGCTGGAAAACTCGTAATAGGACATTTCTCATCGAGATACGACGACGAGAATATTCTGCTCGAACAGGCAAAAGAGGTTTTCCCAAACACAGTTATTGCAAAAGAGAACCTCGTAATCAAAGTATAGACTACACCTTATTATATAATACAACAGAAGCCGCGATACCGGCATAACATTAAAAGGCACAGAACTCAGACATGCAAATCCGCAACATATTCACAGGAGCGTCGAAGAACATATTTTATTGTCTTATAGCCATAGGTATAATAACCATACCGTCGGCCTGTACAACGTCACTGCTCACCTCGAAACTGCTCGATGTGGCGCTGAAACCCAAGAACACCTCGAAAGATACGGCGGCAGCATGGAAAGCTGAAATAGAAAAATATCCTATGGTAGGCACATGGCGCGACAGTCTTATAAAAGCCGGAGCCATACGCGACACGTTCATCACCGACGCCGAAGGCATAAACCTCCACGCGCTCTACGTATATGCCGCAAAGCCAACCGCGAGCACTGCGGTAGTCGTGCACGGCCACACATCGTCGTCAGTGGGCGTAGCTCACTTAGGATACATGTACAACCGCAACTTGGATATGAACATTCTGCTGCCCGACCTGCGGCTGTCGGGACTCAGCGGCGGCGAAAACTACACAATGGGCTGGTCGGAGCGCAAGGAAGTGGAACAATGGATAAATGTTGCTTCCGATGTGTTCGGCGACAGTGCGAGAATAGTGGTGCACGGAGTTTCTATGGGAGCCGCCACCGTAATGATGCTATCCGGCGACACAGTGAGCAGAAACGTGGCCTGCTTTGTGGAAGACTGCGGATATTCTTCGGTATGGAACGAATTCAAACACGTATTGCAGAAAAATTACAAGATTTCTGCCACATCGTTGCTGAAATCGGCCAGCAACAAAGCCAAGAAACTATACAACTACGACTTCAGCAAATCATCTTCGGTTGAACAGGTAAAGAAAAGCAGCCTGCCCATGCTTTTCATTCATGGCGACGCCGACAGCTACGTGCCCACAAAAATGGTTTACGAACTTTACGAGGCCAAGCCGGAACCCAAAGAACTGTGGATTGTACCTGGAGCAGCACACGACGAATCGTATAAAATCAATCCCGACGAATATACGGAACGCATTAAGGATTTTATCACAAAATACGGAGTAATACAACATGAAGATTAGCCATTTCAAAATAATCCTGTTTGCCCTGACAATAACAATAAGCCTGAACGCCGCAGCAAAACGTGTTATTACCGGCGACGAACGCACGGAAAAATATTTCAAGCTTCTCAAGGGAAAACGCATTGCCTTGTATTCCAACCACACAGGGCTGGCAAACGGGAAACATATCGTAGACATACTCACAGAGAACCACTTCGACGTCACGACAATACTTTCGCCCGAGCACGGCTTCCGCGGAAATGCCGACGCAGGAGAGCACGTAGGCAATTCTACCGACGAAAAAACTGGAATTCCTATCGTCTCGATGTATAACTTCGGGAACAATGGCGTCGACTCGGCGACAGCCACACGTTTCGACCTCCTCGTTGTAGACATACAGGACGTAGGGCTGCGTTTCTACACATACTACATCACCATGTGGAAACTTATGGACTACTGCGCCAAATACGGAAAAAAAGTAATCGTGCTCGACCGTCCCAATCCTAACGGCTTCTATGTAGACGGCCCCATACTCGATATGAATTACCGGTCGGGCGTGGGCTGGTTGCCCATACCTATCGTTCACGGCATGACCCTGGGCGAACTGGCCCTGATGATAAACGGAGAAGGCTGGCTGAACGAGAAAAGAAAGTGCGAGCTTACCGTTATTCCGTGCAAAAACTATAAACATTCCACACTGTATGAAATCACAACACCACCTTCACCGAATCTTCCCAACGCAAAATCGATTTACCTGTATCCCTCGACATGTTTCTTCGAGGGAACGGTTGTAAGTTTAGGACGCGGAACTTCTCTGCCCTTTCAGATTTACGGCCATCCCGACATGAAAGGATACGATTTCAGCTTTACTCCGCAAAGTGTATCCGGCGCAAAGAATCCTCCGCTGCTCGGAAAGAAATGTTTCGGCGTAGACCTCAGCAAAATCAGCGACAAACAAATCTGTGAACGGGGTATCGATCTGAACTACGTAATCGACGCCTACCGGAACCTGAACATAGGCGAAAAATTCTTCACTCCGTTTTTCGACAAATTAGCAGGTTGCAGCTACATCCGAGAAATGATAGAACAAGGCTGCGACGCAGAAGAAATAAAAGCACGCTGGAAAAACGATGTCGAGAAATTCATGAAACAACGCGCACCCTATCTCATTTACAAATGAGAAACGGCACGAAATCTTTAGCAAAGAAACAATCTCATATCAAACAATAATGAACATTTCAAATATATTAGCCGTTTCGTGCGCTGCAATCTCTCTCTTCTCCCTTCCCGTTGCCGCACAAAGCGTATCCGACAAAACGAGTAACGACTTAGAAGAAATTCTGACGCAGATAGGCCAGCGCGAAGCCTCCATAGGAAAAATCGGTATCGATTCCACCGCGACGGATAACGATTCGATAAAATTTTTTGCCTCCGAAAACTGTGCCTACATCCCTTTCACGGAAAATAACGTGAAAGAAATATACGACAAACTACGCGCGCTCATTCCGCAAGAACACGCAAGAAAAAAGCTCGGAGTATACACACAACAACGCCTCATAGACGAATTCATTCCGTTAGCGCTGCGAAGCAAAAGAACAAAGCATGCACAAGTATTCACCCGTCCGGAAACAACTCCGCTCGTAACAAATATTTCTTCTGTACATACTCCCGAACGCGGACTGACGGGGAAACACATAGCTATCTGGCCGAGCCACGGCCGTTATTACGAGTCGAAACTCTCCCGCTGGGAGTGGCAAAGAGCCAGATTGTTCCAAACCGTTGAGGACTTGTACACCCGCAGTTACGTAATGCCATTTCTCGTTCCCATGCTTGAAAATGCCGGCGCAAACGTGCTCATACCGCGAGAGCGCGACACACAAACGGAAGAAATCATCGTAGACAACGACAAAGGCATAGACAATGGAAGCGTATATGTCGAAACAAACGGTGACGCCGACTGGACTGACGGCAATGGACAAGGCTTTGCTCACCTGCGCTCCGAATACAAAAACTTCGAAAACCCTTTTACCGAAGGAACATTCCGTTGCGTTCCTGCCGTAAAGCGTGGCAAGGCAAGCACGGCCGAATGGAAACCGCTAATAAAGAAAGGCGGGAAATATGCCGTGTACGTTTCTTACCGTACTTTGAGCAACAGCGCGGATGACGCGCTCTATACCGTTTACCACAAAGGCGGCACTACACAGTTCAAAGTGAACCAGCAAATGGGAGGCGGCACATGGATTTATTTAGGAACGTTTGCTTTCGACGCAGGTGCACCGGAATCGAACAAAGTTACACTAAGCAACATTTCTTCGAGCGGGAAATCGGTAATTACAGCCGACGCCGTAAAATTCGGCGGAGGTATGGGTAACATCGCGCGCAACAATCCGCCGACCGACACGCTGCATTCTGATTTTCCCTGCATAACAAGCGGATATCCCCGCTTTACAGAAGGCTCCCGTTACTGGATGCAATGGGCCGGCGTGCCCGATTCCGTTTATTCTCCCACAAACGGAACGAGCGACTATACCGACGATTATGTAAACCGCGGCCTTTGGGTAAACTACATATCAGGCGGCTCATCGGTAAACCCCGACGAGCGAGGCCTGAACATACCTATTGACCTTTCTATGGCTTTTCATTCCGATGCCGGCTCGACAAAAGACGACGGAATCATAGGAACGCTCGGAATATATTCGACCAAAGGCTACGACGGTAAGTTTTACAACGGAGCGTCACGCTTCATTTCGCACGACCTCTGCGACCTCATACAAACGTCTATCGTAAACGATGTACGCAAACAGTACGTTCCCGAATGGAGCCGCCGCGGAATGTGGAACAGACCTTATCTTGAGGCATGGACCCCGAGAGTGCCAGCAATGCTTCTCGAACTTTTATCCCACTCCAACTTCGCCGATATGCGTTACGGCCTCGACCCGCGCTTCCGCTTCACGGTAAGCCGTGCGATATACAAAGGAATTTTGCGGTTTGTGGCGTCGCAATACAACGTGCCCTACATAATACAACCGTTGCCCGTAAGCCACATGGCCATCCGCTTTACAGGAACAAGGCAAAACGAGGTAGAGCTAACCTGGAAGGCTGTGGAAGACACATTAGAGCCTACTGCAAAACCCGACAAATATATCGTATACATGAGAATCGGCGACGGAGACTTCGACAACGGAACTCTCACAGAAGGAACCAATTTCAGAACGGCAATACCGTCGGGCACGGTTTGCAGTTTCAAGGTAACGGCCGTAAACAAAGGCGGAGAAAGTTTTCCTTCCGAGATTCTTTCGGCCGGACGGAGCATAACGGGCAAAGCAGAAGACATGTTGCCGGTGCTCGTGGTAAACGGATTCGACAGAATAAGCGCACCAGCCGATTTCAAGGCTCCCGTTCCTGCCGACACGGAGCTCGCGGGCTTTCTTAACGACGTTGACCACGGAGTTCCTTACATAAACGATTTCAGCTACGTAGGCAAGATGAAAGAATTCCGCCGCAGCATTCCGTGGACCGACGATGATTCAGGCGGTTTCGGCGACAGCTACGGCAATTACGAAGCCGAGGTGATAGCGGGCAACACTTTCGACTATCCTGCCGTTCACGGAAAAGCTGTTCTCGAAGCAGGATTATCTTTTACCTCGTGCAGCAACGAGGCTGTTGAAGATTCCGTTGTCGACATGAGAGATTACCGTTTCGTCGACCTGATTCTCGGCAAACAGTGTCAGACAAAAATGGGACGCGGAGGATATTTCCCGTTGCAGTTCAAGACCTTTTCTCCCGCAATGCAAAACGCAATAACCACATATTGCTACAGCGGAGGAAACATTTTGGTTTCAGGCGCATTCGTCGGCTCCGACCTATGGTGTAGCCGCGTTGCGCCAAGCCTCGAAGCCGACAGGAAATTCGCGGCCGAAGTACTGCGATACAAATGGCGCAACTCACAGGCCGCCGCGGACGGAACAGTTAAATGCGTAGCCTCACCCGAAAAAGTATTCAAAGGAAATTACAACTATTACAACACACTTAACAGTGAAAGCTACGCCGTAGAGTCTCCCGACGCCATAGAACCTTCCTCGCCCGAGGGATTCACATTCATGCGCTACACGGAAAACAACCTCAGCGCGGGAGTGGCATGCGGCGGCAAGTACAAGACCATTGTCTTAGGCTTTCCTTTCGAAGCTATTAACGACGCCGGTAAACGCAACACATTTATGAAACAAGTTGTGGAATATTTCAAATAATTCCATTACAATATTAATTCCTGCGTGTCGGATTTCAAAGAAATTCGACACGTCTATTTTATAAGGTCAAACGACACACGAAAAAATATCTCTGAGATATTTTAAAATACATCAGACATATTTTAAATTATCTCAGAGATAATTTTTTCTTGCTCCCGAAGCCTCCGATACGCCTGCCGGCAATACCTGCGAAAGCCTAATATAATGCAAGCAACAAACAGCACAAAACTGACCATAAAAGAAAGAGACAAAAATGCGGGAGAAAATTCGCCGTTTTTTCAGATGTTCAATCCATACATGTGCTTCACCTCATCCATTACAAACGTGCTCTCGATCGAAGCCATCGACTCTATCGTTCCGAGCACGTTCAACACGAAACTTTGATACGAAGCCATATCGCGTGCGCGCACTTTCATGAGATAATCATACTGTCCCGAAATGTTGTAACACTCCGTCACCTCGGGAATTTTCTGCACGGCTTCAACGAACTCCGACGCAATTTCGCGGTTAAGACGCCGCATTTTTATTTTGCAGAAAACGGTGAATCCCAAATTCAGTTTCTCGGCGTCGAGCACAGCCGTATACTTTTTGATGAAACCATTATGTTCCAGACGTTTCATCCTTTCATGCACCGGAGACAATGAAAGATTCACCCTCGTTGCGAGTTCTTTTATGGTGAGGCGCGCATCATCCTGAAGCGTTCTCAAAATAGCAATATCAATACTGTCTAACTTTTCTGTTTCTGCCATATCCTATGTTTTTTAACAGTTAGCGATGTTTGCGATAGTCTTTCTTTTTACTGCAAAGCCGATGTTTCGCGGCTTTATTTTTCACTTTTTCCCGTAACAAAGTGTAAAAGTATATCTTTTTACTGAGTTTTAGAAAAATATTGCTTGAAAATTCGGACTATATTACCTTTGCAAGTAAAAACAAAAGGATATATAACCAAATAAAAGATTGTAAAACATATTAAATTCAGAAATCATGGCAACAAACAAATGGCGCTTCGAAACCTTACAACTTCACGTAGGACAAGAAAAGGCAGACCCGACAACCGACGCCCGCGCAGTACCCATTTATCAGACTACATCTTACGTATTCCACAACTCCGAACATGCAGCAGCCCGTTTCGGCTTAAAAGATGCCGGAAACATTTACGGAAGACTTACAAACCCAACGCAAAGTGTATTCGAAGCGCGCGTAGCAGCTCTCGAAGGAGGAGTAGCCGGACTGGCTGTGGCCTCGGGAGCGGCTGCCGTTACATATGCAATTCAGAACATAACGAAAGCCGGCGATCACATAGTTTCCGCAAAGACCATATACGGCGGTACATACAACCTGCTTGCCCACACATTGCCTCCTTTCGGAATAACCACTACTTTCGTAGATCCAGAAGACCCGCAAAATTTCGAGAACGCAATCCAAGAAAACACCAAGTTAGTCTTTATCGAGACTTTCGGCAATCCCAACTCTAACATCATCGACATCGAGGCCGTGTCGAGAGTTGCCCACGCCCATAAAATACCCGTAATAATCGACAATACTTTCGGCACACCATATTTAATCCGCCCAATAGAGCACGGAGCCGACATCGTGGTGCATTCGGCAACAAAATTCATTGGCGGCCACGGCACTTCGCTCGGCGGCGTAATTGTAGACTCAGGCAAGTTCGACTGGATTGCTTCGGGCAAGTTCCCGCAGCTTACCGAACCCGACCTTTCTTATCACGGCATTCGTTTTGTAGATGTGGCAGGGCCAGCAGCTTATGCCATAAGGGCGCGCGCCATATTTCTGCGCGACACGGGAGCTACGCTTTCACCATTCAACGCTTTCATTCTTCTTCAAGGATTGGAAACACTATCACTGCGCGTAGAACGCCACGTGGAAAACACTATAAAAGTCATAGAATATCTTAAAAAACAGCCTAAGGTGAAGAAAATAAACCACCCTTCGCTGCCCTTGCACCCAAACCATAACCTCTATAACCGTTATTTCCCGAAAGGAGCCGGTTCGATTTTCACTATCGAGCTGAATGGCGGAGAGAAGGAAGCCCACCGTTTCATCGACAGCCTCGAAATTTTCTCCTTGCTCGCCAATGTAGCCGACGTAAAGTCGCTTGTAATACATCCGGCTTCAACTACCCACTCGCAGCTTTCGCCCGAAGAGCTCGAAGACCAGGGAATATATCCAGGCACAGTGCGTTTTTCCATAGGAACGGAGAACGTAGACGACCTGATAGAAGACCTCGACCAGGCTTTTACCAAAATCTAAAGCCCGATTCATTTGAAACATAACGCTCTGCGAACGGAAAAAACGGTTGCAGGGCGTTTTTTCGTTTCATTTCCTTTTCTGTTATCGTCGAACGGAAACGCATTTCCCGTTCGACGCCCAAATCCATAAAATGACAACAACACGCGAAAGCAAGACGGGCCGGTACTTCCAACGCTTCGGGAGCAAAAAATAATTATCTCTGAGATATTTTAAAATATGTCAGACATATTTTAAAATACATCGGACATATTTTTCCGCACATCGTTCGGCTTCATAAAAGAGACATGTTTTTCTCCTGTCACAATCTCCACAGACGACATATTCTCCCGCCCCTTCATTCCATTTATTGGAAGCCAACACACAAAACACCCTGCCGACGGTATTCATACAAAACATAGGTATGAGTTCAACGCCCGCAGATTCAATTATGTAGGCGAGTTAACCGAACTTTTCTCATAAAACTATCACAAGTTTGTTTGTACCGGAAAAAACAACTATTTTTGTGCTCAATAGAATTCCACCTTCGCAAAATGGTTCTCAGGCATCTGTTTTCTATTTTAACCGTAGCATTACTGACAGTGCTGACTGCCGGTGCAACAACGAACGACAAGAAATTTGTGCTCGTAATCGATCCTGGACATGGCGGAAAAGACCCCGGAGCAATCGGAACCTATTCAAAAGAAAAGAATATAAACCTTAATGTAGCTCTTGCATTCGGAAAACTTGTAGAAGCTAATTGCCCCGACGTCAAAGTAATCTATACTAGAAAAACCGACGTATCGGTGGATCTCCAGGAGCGGGCCGCCATAGCCAACCGCGCAAAAGCCGATCTATTTATATCCATACACACAAACGCCCTGCCCAAAGGCCGCCAGGCATACGGAGCCGAAACATACACTCTCGGTATGGCCCGTTCGGCCGAGAACCTCGACGTTGCAAAGCGCGAAAACGCCGCTATACTCGTGGAAGACAACTATAACGAACGTTACGCAAAATTCAACCCCAATTCGTCTGAAAGTTACATTATTTTCGAGTTCATGCAGGACGAATACATGAAACAGAGCGTAAGTCTTGCAAAAAGTATCCAAAAACAATACGTAAAAGTAGCCAACCGCCAGAACAAAGGCGTACACCAGGCGGGATTCCTCGTACTCCGCGAGACCTCCATGCCCAGCGTACTGACCGAATTGGGCTTTATCTCCACACCTGGCGAAGAAGCATACCTCAATTCCGACAACGGAATCAAGAAACTCGGACGCTCGATTTACGAAGGCTTCATAGACTACAAACAGTCGCAGGACGGGAAAAAACGCGCCACTCCTCCTTACAAAGAGGTCGACGACACGGACACGCCTACACCGTCCGAGACCCAGAAAAAAGCAGAAAAACAACCTCAGCAACAGGAAAACAAGCAAACCGATGACGGTATTATCATAATTACCGACCCCGTTCAGCAAGAAGAGCCGCAGCCAAAAGAAAACAACGGAGGTTCTGTTCTCGGCGAGCAGTTCGGAGATAAAAAGAACATAGAACAACAGCCTGTCGAAAAGGAAGAAAAGACTGTTCAGAACGTTACGTCTTCGCAAGAAGCAGAAACCGGCGAAACAGGCGGGGACATAGTGTTCAGAATACAGTTCATGACATCCGACACTCCGCTGAAAGAAAACGACAAACGGCTGCAAGGCATAAACGGATTGGGCAGCTACACCGAAAACGGCATTACAAAATACACCTGTATGCCCACGAATGACTATAACGAGGCAATCAAAAAACAAAAAGAGGTGCGCCAAAAATATCCCGACGCCTTTGTCGTGGCGTTCCGAGGAGAAAAACATATCAGCTTAGGAGAAGCGATACGCGAATACAAATCTAAAAAACAATAATCCGCACGCCGGCCTCCACAGCCCGAAAAAACGTACAGAAAAAGCGTTCACGTAATCACCCGCAAGCAAAATCCTGAAATCCGCAAACGGCCAAACAAGAATAAACTATACCACAAAGATAAAGCGTATGAGTAAAAAACATTTCACTCCCGAAGCAAAGATCGCGCTTGTAGCGATTGTTGCACTCGTGCTGCTGTTTCTGGGAATTAATTTCCTAAAAGGAATCAATGTTTTCAAAACAACGAACAGCTATTACGTCGAATTTCCCGACATCATGGGACTCACGACTTCCAGTCCGGTATATGCAAACGGCTACGCGGTCGGAATAGTCCGCGGAATAAGCTACGATTACAAAAAACATGGACGCGTGGTGGCCGACATCGAGCTCAACAAGGAAATGCGCGTACCCGAAGGCACGAAAGCCGAAATAGAAGCAGAAATGCTGGGTACCGTAAAAATGAACCTCATCCTGGCGCCAAACCCCATAAAGCACATAAACCCCGGCGACACCATACAGGGAAGAATTCACAACGGCGCACTGAACAAGGTGGAGGCCATGCTTCCCGCAATGGAAAGAATAATTCCCAAAATCGACTCTATTCTATATTCGCTGAACGTTCTCCTGGCCGATCCCGCTATCGAAGCGACGCTTCACAACACGCGCGACATAACCGAGAATCTGAAACAAAGCACCGTGCAGCTTAACAAACTTCTCGGCAACGACATCCCCCGCCTTACCAAGCGAATGGACAAGATAGGAGAAAACACTGAACAGATAACGGAGAACTTGAAAAACGTCGACGTTGCCGCAACAATGAACAAGGTAAACTGCACACTCGAAAGCGTAAACCTCATGACCGCGACGCTGAACAACCGCATAAGCAGCAATGACAACACATTGGGAATGCTTATGAACGACCGACAACTTTATGACAATATGACCGCAACAATGAACAGTGCGAACAACCTGCTCATAGATTTGAAGTCGCACCCGAAACGTTACGTTCACTTCTCTATTTTCGGTAGAAAAGACAAGTAAAACAGCTCGTATCTTTCATAAAACAAAATACAGAAGCGTTATTGCAGCTACGGCAGCGGTAACGCTTTTTCATATACAGGCAATCGGGCATACCTACTACGCAGTCCAGCAAAAAGCTCGCCCTATATACATACTTGTTCCGCTCCGCAATAAAACGTCAAGCTACGCACGCAGCCAAGACAGACAAATACGGTCACCTGCCAAGCATTTGAAAATCAGCACGTGTATATATAGCAAAAAATATGTCTGAGATAATTTAAATTATCTCAGACATATTTTCGATTATCTCCCTTGTATTTTCAATTATCTGCGGGAAGTTTTTTACCGTGTAAAAAAATATTTTTTTTCTTGAGGAGCTGTTTTCCGTTCAACTTATTTTCTATCGTTTTTTTTGCGGAAGCCGTCAGTGTATGTCCCCTATTTGCGTCAGTGTGTTGAGGTATTGTAACCTTTTGCTGCGGGAACGGAGCATTGTTCGGGCACACCGCCGTCGCTGCCGGATATTATTTGTCGGGTTTTGCGCTTTTGAGCGTTGCGAGGTCGTCGAAACATTTTTGCAGAAACGCCTTGCCGAGCTGCAGGCGACGTGCCGAAGGAACCGGTTCGTCGGTGAGCACGCGTTTGCCGGTTATATCCATTACCGTTACGCCGGTTGAGTCGATAAAAGTGAATCCGTTGTCGAAAGTGTGGAACGCTGTGGGGTAAGTATAGGTGTCCGACAGAATGTCGCGGCTGAAACGGAAGTCTTCGTGGCTTATGCCCAGTTGTCCGAGGAGTGTTGCGGCCAGGTCGCTTTGGTTGCATATCGCGTCGACGCGGCGCGGCTCGCGCACCGCGCCTCCGAGCCATAACATGGGTATGTGGCTGCGTTGTGGCGAGGCTTCGGTGAGGCCAGCGGGGTAGCCTATGCCGTGGTCGGGCAGTACTACGACGAGCATGTTGTGCCATTGCGGCGTTTGTTTCAGACGGTCGATGAATGTTCCGAGGCAGTCATCCACATAAGCCATTGAGTTGGCTTTCTTGTCGCCTTTTATGCGGTTGTACGGTACTTCCCAGGGCTCGTGCGAGGCAAGTGTGAGGAACGCCGTGTGCCAGGGACTGGAATTTTCGGGGCGACGGCGGAGCTGTTCGAACAGATAGTCGAACATTATGCGGTCGGTCACTCCCCATGCGTGGGTAAGGCGCTCCTTTGCGCTGAAATGCGTGTCGCCGGTTACGTCGGAATAGCCCGTGGAGCGCAGGTAGCTCTGCATGTTGGTGAAGTTGATGTCGCCGCCGTACAGGAAATCTGTGGCATATCCTTCGCGGCCGAGCGAAGCCGCGATAGAGGGCAGGTTGCGGCTTTCGGCAGGCATTTTCATCACCGAGACAGTTGGGAACGACGGGTATCCGCTCAACGTACACAGCACACCGCGGTCGGTACGGTAGCTGTTTGCGTAGCAGCGCGTGAAGAACACGCCTTCTTTCGTAAGGCGGTCGAATTGCGGAGTGACGTTGCAGGGCGCGCCGAGACTGCCTATGAATGTTCCTCCGAAGCCTTCCATTATAATAATGAGTACGTCGGGGCGGCGGGTGGTGAGCAGAGTGTCATTGCCGGAGCTCTGTGTTGAATATTCAAGTTCGGCGAAGAGCTTGTCGCACTCTTCGGGTTTGAAATATCTTGCGCTGTTCGAGAAATCTTCGGCCTTGCGCATGGAATAAACCAGACTGAATGCGGGATTCACTGCCGAATGGTTCAGAAATTGGTCGGTGCTGTAATAAACCATGCCCACGTTGGCTGTGGAGCGGCCTATGCCTCCGCGTATTCCGAGAAAGGTGAGGCCTCCGAGCAGCAACATTGCGGCAGAAGCAGCAATGCGGTTGCGGAAAGCGAAGGCGAACGATTGCGGAGTGACTGCGCGCAGAGCAAGAAAGAGTACCGCCGCCGTAACTGCCACGGCCGAAAGACCGGCTATGAGGTAGCCCGTGCTTACGCTGTCGGTAACGCTCGAAAGCGAATCGAGATATGTAAAAATCGTAGCGTCGAGTTTGAAATCCCAAAAAGAATACAAACAAGTGTCGCCAACGAAAATCAGTCCGGCCAATGATGAGATGATTATGTAGTAGACAAGAAAAATCTTACGCAGGAAAGGTATGCGTATCCAGATGTTGGCTATCAGCAAAAGCAGCGGTAGAGCCAGTATGTAGCCTGTCGTGGCGAGGTCGAGCGGAAATCCGTGCGCCACGACCGAGAATATGTCGCCGATTGTGCAGCCGCGGTTTGCCGCACCGTTGCACAGCATGAAAACCGGCTTCCAGAGGGCAAAGAAGAGAAGCGTGACGGCTGCAATGCGCAAGTAGAAACCTATGGTTCGCTTCATTTTTACTGAATTTTGGCTTGCGGCGGATTTAAAGTTGCTGCATTTCGTTCAGACGCTTGTAGTAGCCTCCGCGTGCAAGGAGCTCGTCGTGCGTGCCGCGCTCTACGATTTTTCCTTCGTGCAGAACGTATATCTCGTCGGCGTTCTTGATTGTTGAAAGCCTGTGGGCAATGGCTATAGTGGTGCGCGTTTTCATAAGACGCTCCAGGGCTTCCTGTACAAGTCGCTCACTCTCTGTATCAAGAGCCGAAGTGGCTTCATCGAGAATGAGGATGTCGGGATTTTTCAGTATGGCCCGCGCAATGCTTATGCGCTGGCGCTGACCGCCTGAGAGACGGCAGCCGCGGTCGCCCACAGGAGTGTCGTAACCTTGCTCCGATTCCATAATGAAATCGTGGGCGTTGGCCACTTTTGCGGCATTGATGACATCTTCTTTCGAGGCATTCTCCACGCCGAAAGCTATGTTGTTGAAAAAACTGTCGTTGAAGAGAATTGCTTCCTGGTTTACGTTGCCGATAATGCTGCGCAGGTCGGCAATTCTGATGTCGCGGACGTCATTGCCGTCAATGGTTATCTTTCCTTCCGTCACGTCGTGATAGCGGGGGAGAAGATCTACGAGCGTCGACTTACCCGAACCGCTTTGGCCTACAATCGCGATTGTCTGTCCGCGTTTTACTGTCAGACTTACGCCGTGCAGCACTTCGCCGTGCCCGTTGTAGGCAAAATGTACGTCATCGAAAACGATTTCGTCCTTAAGACCGGAGATGTTTTTAGGATTTTTTGCTTCCGTAATGGGATTGTCGGCGTTCAGAATCTTGTTTACACGTTCTATCGACGCCATGCCTTTGGGAATGTTGTAGGTGGCCTTTGCAAAGTCCTTTAGCGGCTGTATGGTGCTGTAAAGTATAACCATGTAGAAGATGAACGTCGGTGCGTCGATAGAGGAGTTGTGCGAGAAAATCAATGTGCCGCCGTACCACAGCACGAAAACCAGCAGGCACGTTCCGAGAAACTCGCTTACAGGGTGAGCCGACGCCTGGCGGACAGCAACGCGGCTCGAAGCGCGCCTGAAAGCGTTTGTGCTGGCGTCGAAGCGGGCGCACATCTTCTTTTCGGCGGTGAAAGCTTTCACTATCCTCATTCCGCCGAGGGTTTCTTCGAGTTGCGCCATAGTGTCGCTCCATTTGTTCTGCGCGTCGAGCGATTTGTGCTTTAATTTGCGGCCTATTTTTCCCATTGCCCAGCCCATAAGAGGCAATACTATTATGGTGAAGAGCGTGAGCTGCCAGCTCGTGTAGATTAAAACGCTGAAATAACAGATAAGAAGAATGGGATTCTTTATGAGCATTTCCAAAGAACCTGTAACGGAATTTTCTATCTCGTTTACGTCACCGCTCATGCGGGCGATGATATCTCCTTTGCGTTCGTCGGAAAAGAACGACAGGGGAAGCGAGATGATTTTGTGGTAGACGCTTATGCGTATGTCGCGTACGATTCCTGTGCGCATGGGAACCATTATTCCGGCTGAGGCGAAATAGCAGCCCGTTTTCATGAAAGTCGTGACGATAAGGAACATTCCTATCAGCAACAGCGTGTAAGAGGCACCGTATTGCTTTATAAGTTCGCCGGTGTAGAAGTAAAGATTGTTTACAAGTATATCTTTCATGCTTGTGTCGGCTGCGTTCCAGGCAATGAAGCTGTAACTTTTCTGGTCCAGGCCGAAAAGCATTTGCAGCATGGGAAGCAGCGACATGAACGAGAATACGTTCAACATCGCAGAAAGGAGATTGAAAGCCAGCGAGCCGAAAAGATAGCCTTTATAGGGACTTACATATCTTATCAGTACTCTGAAGAATTCTTTCATTTAGAGGTTTCTTTTTTATGGTTTCGGATTTTTCTTTATATCGGCTGTGCAGCTTTTGTCAGAGGTTTTCGGAGCGTTTCTGAAACTTTTTGTCGAGCTCGTTGAGCGTGAAAACATAATCGTTGTAAATGCGTTCGGCTATTCCGTGCATTTCGTCGATGTTGTATAGGTAGTTTTTGTGATTTGAGTCGCGCAGCATGTCGTGCCATTGCTCCCTTCCCGAAATTATTCCGTTTTCGAGAGCGAGGTTTATGGTTTGTTCTGCGCTTTGTGGCTTTCCGCAACCTTCATAGCTCAGATAGTTCTGCAGGGTTCTCCAAGCCAGGGCAAAAGCCAGTTCAAAAAGTTTCACGAGTGCGGCTTTGCTGTAAATGCCAAGCGCATCTGCGGGGCGGTCGGGCCCTGTGTAGGCGGCAAGCCGTTCACAAGCCTTATGATAGTACGAACTGCGTTCTATCCAACGTTTGTTTGTTTCCATATTATCAGTGTTTTCTTCCGAAGTCGGCAGGAATTTCTCCCCATTTGGCCGTGTTCCATTTCAGGACGGGCGTATCGTATGTGTTTTCGCGCAACCATTTTTCAGCGCGTCCTATTACGTTGAAAAGCTCTTCCGTTTTAGCGTTTCTCGCCAGGGTGGTTTTGCATTTTTTTCCTTTCACCCAAAGCATGGCGTTGCGGCTGTCGGAGTAGATTGCCGTTTTTGCGCCGCATTGTTTTATAAGAGCGAGTGCGTGTACTATTGCGAGAAATTCGCCTATGTTGTTGGTACCGTAGCGTGGGCCGAAATGGAACAGTAGCTTCCCTGTTTTCAGATAGATTCCGCGATATTCCATTTTGCCGGGGTTTCCGGAGCAGGCGGCGTCTACTGCAACAGCGTCGCGAACCGCTTCCGGCGGCAGTGCCGGCGGATTGTTCTTTGCTTCTGCGGCTTTTGCGACTGCGGTATGTTTGTTTCCGGCTTCATTCCGCTGTGTGCAGACGTTTTCGGGGCGTTTGTCTTCGGGGCCGAGCATGAAAGCTTCGTCGGCTTGTTCGCGCGTGGGGTAGGATTTGTATTTCGCACCTTTGAATCCCTCGGTCTGCGCCTTGCATTCCTCCCACGAACCGTATACTCCTGGTTCGTGGCCGTACCATACCACATAGTGTTTCGGCTTGCTGTTGCTCATTGTGCAGAAAGGGTTGCGGTGTTGCCCTTACATGCGTTCGGGCATTTCTATGCCGAGCAGATTCATGCCGCTGCGCACGATTTTGGCTACGTTTGCCGAAAGAACTATGCGCAGTTGTTTTTTGTCGGCGTTTTCTTCTTTCAGAATGGAGTAGTCGTGGTAGAACTGGTTGTATTCTTTCACAAGGTCGTAGCAGTAGTTGGCAATCACGCTCGGACTCATGTCTTCGCCGGCCTGGCGTACGGTAGTTTCGAAGTCGGCGAGCATTTGTATGAGCGAGGCTTCCTTCTCGTTTACCGGTGTGTCCGGATTTACGGGGGCTGCTACGTTTATTCCCTGTGCGTTTGCCTTGCGCAGCACCGAACGTATGCGTGCGTAGGTATATTGTATGAACGGACCGGTATTTCCGTTGAAATCTATGCTCTCTTCGGGGTTGAACAGGAGGTTCTTTCGGGCGTCTACTTTAAGCAGGAAGTATTTCAGTGCGCCGAGGCCCACAATGCGTGCTGTCTCGGCCTTTTCTTTTTCGGGTATGTCGGCGAATTTGCCGAGCGCCTCGCTTGTCTGGCGTGCGGTTATTATCATTTCTTCCATGAGGTCGTCGGCATCGACAACGGTTCCCTCGCGGCTTTTCATCTTTCCGTTCGGAAGCGTTACCATTCCGTATGAGAAATGCACGAGGCTCTTTCCCCATTCGAATCCGAGGCGGTCGAGCAGTATTGACAGCACTTTAAAATGATAGTCCTGCTCGTTTCCCACCACGTAGATCATTTTGTTTATGGGGAAGTCGCGGTAGCGCAGTTTTGCGGTGCCTATATCCTGTGTCATGTACACCGATGTTCCGTCGGCGCGTATGAGAAGTTTTTCGTCGAGCCCGTCGTTGCGCAGGTCGGCCCATACGCTGCCGTCGTCTTTCCGGAAGAACACGCCTTTTTTCAGGCCTTCCTCGACTATACTTTTGCCTACGAGGTATGTGTCGCTCTCGTAGTATATTTTGTCGAAGCTTACGCCCATTGTGCGGTAGGTTTCGTCGAAGCCGGCATAGACCCATTCGTTCATCTTTCGCCATAGTGAGCGCACTTCCATGTCGCCCTGTTCCCATTTCACGAGCATTTCGTGTGCCTCGCGCATGAGCGGCGATTCCTGTTCGGCGCGTTTGCGGGCTTCTTCCTCGCTCATGCCTTCGGCCATGTGCTTTTCGGCAAGTTCCTTGACTTCCTGGCGGTAGTGCTTGTCGAAAGCCACGTAGTAGTCGCCAATCAGGTGGTCGCCTTTCTTGCCCGCCGTCTTGGGTGTCTCGCCGTTGCCGAATTTAAGCCAGGCGAGCATTGACTTGCAGATGTGTATGCCCCGGTCGTTTACTATGTTGGTCTTGACTACGCGTTTTCCGCAGGCTTCTTCGATGTTTGCCAGCGCCCAGCCCAGCAGATTGTTGCGCACGTGGCCTAAGTGGAGGGGCTTGTTGGTGTTGGGCGATGAATATTCTATCATCCAGAGCGGCGAATCGGCCTGCGGCTTGTGTATGCCGTAGTTTTCGTCGGCGTTGATGTTTTCGAGCATTTCCACCCAGCTTGCGTCGCTTACAACGAGGTTCAAAAAGCCTTTTATTACGTTGTATCCGGCCACGGCAGGACAGTTTTCTTTCAGATATGCGCCTATGTCGGCGGCGGTGTCTTCCGGTTTTTTGCGCGAAATGCGCAACAGCGGGAATACTACTAACGTGAGAGATCCTTCAAACTCGCGCTTCGTTTTCTGAAGCTGTATCTGTGCAGCGTCGACGGTTACGCCGTAGAGCGCTTCGACGGCTTTTATTGCAGAGGCGGTTATGTTTTGCTCTATTTTCATCTTTTTTCGGGATTTGATTTGAATCAAAATGAATTAAGTAGTGCAAAAATAGCAAAAGGCGAGCGCAGAGCAAAATAAGCTCACTTATTTTCTTTGTCGAGCTGCAATCTATATTGTAGCTTTAGTTCAAAAATACGCAATTCCGCCGTATTTTTCGGCCTCGGGCGGTGAAATGCTGTTGAAATAAGGTCTTTTTTTTGTTTTCTTCGGTCAATGAAAAAATATTGCCGGAAAATAAAAATAAAAAAATCGGGAGGTTAAAAAACTTCCCGCAGTAAATTGAAAATACAAGGGAGATAATCGAAAATATGTCTGAGATAATTCAAAATATCTCAGACATATTTTTTGCCATATATACATGTGCTGATTTTCAAGTGCTTGGCCGCTGACCGTTTTTGTCTGTAAAATCTTCCTGCAAGGCAAAGCGGTTTTTTGCGGAAAAAGAGTTTTTCTACGTCTCAGCGGTCGCGCCTTCTGCCACCGAGGAAGTTTCCGAAGTTGTGCTGACGGTCTTCTTTTGCAGGGGTTGCGTTTTCCTTGAATTCAGGGTATTGTATGCGCGTGTGGTAGATTGTTTTAAGGTTGTCTACGAACGCCTCTTTTGCGGTGCGGATGTCCTTGAACGTAATGGGGCAGTTTTCGAAATATCCCTCTTTCATCTGCGTGTCGATTATTTTGTTCACGAGGTTCCGCAACGACTCCTCGCTTATTTCCTTCAGCGAGCGCGAGGCGGCCTCTACTGAGTCGGCCATCATGAGTATGGCCTGTTCGCGGGTGAACGGGTTGGGCCCCGGATAGGTAAAGAGAGCCTCGTTTATCTTTTCGTCGGGATGAGAATTCATGTAGGTGACGTAGAAATATTTCGTTTTACTCCGGCCGTGGTGGGTGGCTATGAAAGCCCGCACCTCTTTGGGCAAATGGTGCTTTTCCGCAAGTTTCAGTCCCTCGTTTACATGCGATATGATGATTTGTGCGCTGCGTTCGGGCGGTATCTTGTCGTGCGGGTTCACTCCGGTCTGGTTTTCGGTGAAGAATGCCGGATTTTCGAGTTTGCCGATGTCGTGATATAGCGCTCCGGTGCGCACCAACAGCTTGCGGGCTCCTATTTTCTCGGCCACGTCGGCTGCGAGGTTGGCCACCTGGATAGAATGGTTGAATGTGCCGGCTGCTTCTTTCGACATGCGCCGCAACAGCGGGTTGTTGGTGTTGGAAAGTTCTATGAGCGTGACCGACGAAATGAATCCGAATGTCTTTTCGAGCACGAAGAGCAGCGGATAGGCAAAGAGCAGGAATATTCCGCAGACAATAAGGTTTGCGTAAAGCGTGATGTCGATATTCTGTATGTCGGTGCCGCTCATCATGTCGAAGGCGAATGCCGTCACAACCGACACGAGTGTGGCTATGAACGCCGTGCGAAGCAGTTGTGAGCGCTGCTGCAGGTCGTGCAGGGAGTATATCGCGGCAAGGCCCGATGTGAAATTCACCAGTATGAATTCGTAAGGGTCGGCCAGCGTGAGCGAGGCCAGGCACACCGTTGTGGCGAGCGTTATGCACGAGGTGCGCGTGTCGGCGAATATGCGGATGAAGATTCCTACCATTGCCAGCGGAACGAGGAAGTTTATCGTTCTCGAGCCGGCGGGAAGCAGCGAGGCGGCCACCGGAAAGAGCACCATGAGCGAGAGCATCAGGGCAAGGCTGTTTACTTTTTCGAAATAGTCGCGCCTAAACAGCAGGAGGTAGATGAAGAACAGCAGGAACATAAGTGCCACAATTAGCACTTGTCCGAAAAATATCTCGCTCAGTCCCTTTGCGGGCAGACTTCTTTCCTGCGATTCGCGCTCGAGCGACACGAGAATGTTGTAAGTCTGGCTGTTTACGATTTCTCCCCTGTCGATGATTTTCTGTCCGCGCTGAACAAGACCGTATGATGTCGTTACTGCGGCGAGAAGGTCCTTTTTCGCGTTGTCCGAACGCTGTTTGTCGTAGTTCAGGTTGGCTTCTATGTATTCGTTCAGGTCGAATGCGGCCAGCTGCTCGGGACGCATAAGCGTGGAGTCGATGTTTATGAGATATTCATAGGCTGTGCGCGTGGAGAAAACGCTTTCTCTTTTGAAACTTTTGGCTTCCGTGCCGCTCACTACGCGTATCGCGGTGATGTTGCTGTCGTTCATGGCGCGCATGTCTTCGGAGCGCACGATGCCCGACGTGTAGATGTTGTGCATACGGGTCATGATCGCTGCCATAGTTTTCTGCGTCATTCCTTTCATGCCTCCTTCGTCGTATTTCTTTCTGAAACGGTTTGTCTGCAGCTTCTCCACCGACTTGTCCTCTATGAAATACGGCTGGAAGAGTTTGACTACGCTGTCGCGCTCGGCTTTGAGCATTTCGTCGCTCTTGTATATCGGGAAATCGTAGCTTGCTATCAGTTGCTGGTGGGTCCAGGGTTTGTTCAGCTTGAAGTCGAAGCCGAAGTTCTTTTCCCTCGGCAGAAAAAAGGTGACTATCACGACAGCCGCAAGCAGCATACCTATGCGCAGCACGTGATCTTTCATCGTAAGGTGGCTCAAAGATGACGGACTTTTCATTTCCATAATGTCGGTGTCTTATATCATGGGGCTAAGATACGAATAATTTCCGTGTGGCAATGCAAATGTTTCCGCAACACGCCGTGCAGAGGAAGGCTATAAGGGAGATTGACGGCCTGCGGTTGGAGTTCGGAAAAAAGGCTTGCCGTAAAATCATCGGGTAAAGGGTTTATATAAAATCTGTCTCCTGTGAAAAAAAATAATTTTTTGTATGCATAAAAAACTTCCCGCAGTAAATTGAAAATACAAGGGAGATAATCGAAAATATGTCTGAGATAATTTAAAATATCTCAGACATATTTTTTGCTATATATACACCTGCTGATTTTCAGGTGCTTGGCAAGTGACCGTTTTTGTCTGCAAACTCCTGCGGCAGGCCGGCTTGTGCGCATGTTGCGAGATGCTGCTGTGGTTGCGGCTTATTTTACGATAATCTTCTTGCGGGTGGTCTTGCCGCCGTTGTCGATTTTTACGATGTAAATGCCTGGCTGGAGCGGTATGTCGGCGCTGCCTGCGGAGATTCCGGTGCTGGCTACTGTAAGGCCGCTCGTGTCGTAAACGGTTACCGTGGCGTTGCCTATGATGCCTTCTACGGTTATTCCGTTCTGCCCGCCCTGCACATATATTTCGTGGGAGGGAACTTCGTCAATGCCTACGGGGGTAAGTCCGACCATGCTGTCCATCCACGGGAAGCGGTAGGTGAGGAAAGAACGTATTGTGTTTACTTCGGCGTTGTAGGAGCCGAGCGCCTGGTAGTTCTGGTGTACGATTGTGTTGAGTATGGGCCAGCGCATGAAGTTGAGCACCTGCGATTCGGCTACGATGTTTGTGAGGCTGTCTATGTGGGCGCTGAAAATCTTGTTGGTAAGTCCGCGGTCGTAGCGTGCGCGGCTCCAGATGTGGCGCAGGTCGTCCTTTGAGGAGTTTATAATGCGGTTTGCGAACTCGCGCATTCCGTTCACGCATGTTCCGCGTGTGCGGAACAGATAGTCGGTGAGATTGCTTATGGGGTGGGTGCGGGTGTCGTTCTCGAAAGCAAGGTCGAAGTCCCACACGGGGCCTGTGAAGAACTTGTCGGAACTGCGGTCCTTGTACATGTAAACGCTGTGGTAGGTGTCGGTGTTGCAGCTGAGTTCGCCTACCAGGAAGTGCTTAAGGAACGAAGCCTTGTCGAGCATTGTGTGGTATCCGTAGGTCTCGTTGGTATACAGCGGGCTCGATACGCGCGATTCCATGCGGTTGAAATATCTTTCTATATAGGCCGACTGCTCGCTTGCGATGTCGTCCTCGTCGGGTTCTTTTATGGTGACGGGAATCCCGTAGTAGGCCGATGTGAACATCGACTTTTCCTGATATGCGTAGCCGTCTATTTCTATCAGATAGCCTCCTGTGACATTGGGCGATTTGGTGTCGGTGGGCTCCATTTCGGTTATGTCTACGCGGTTTTCCTTTATTTCGATTTTGTCGCACAGCTGGTACGTGCCTTTGTATTCGCCGTTAAGCATTACGTCCACGAGAGCGCATGCGGGAGTGTACTCCATGTCTAAGCAGCGGCTTATCTGAAAGGCCAGGCAGTTGCGTATAAGCGTCTTGTCGCCGTAGTTGTTGATGAGTGTCCAGTTCTTAGCCTTTGCCGGCAGGCCGAGCAGGCGTGCCTTGTTGAACAGCTTGAGGCGGTAGGGCTTTTTGGGGAAGTCCCACGAGGCGTTGCCGCGCCCTTTTATGTTCAGGCTGTCGGTGAAGATGTTCTTGCCTTCCTGCGATATGATGTTTATAATGCCTTGCAGGTAGTAGTCTTTCGAGGTTACTTCCTGCGCGTCGGCCGTGTGTATTGAAACGGTGGGCAGGCCGGTGAGCGTGTAGAGCTGCGAGTCGTCGCCTTCGCCCTCTGTGCCGTAGAATTTAAGTTCGGCCACGTTGCAGCGGACATTGTTGGGCCCTACGTAGCGTACGTACCGGAATCCGCGCGATACGTTGACCTCGGCGCTGGTGAGCACGTTGTCGCGGGGTTCGGTCTTTATTATGTACAACGGTACGGCGTCGGTAAAATCGGGATTGTTGGCTCCTTCGAACACTCCGAGTACCATGCGCGACGCCCAGTCCTTGCGTGAAGTGTAGGCCACCTTTTTAATAATGTGTTTTTTTCCTAAGTCGAGACCAACCCATGTGTAGCTGCGGTCGTACGACGCGAATATGGTGCTCGGGTCGTTGTCGAAAGCCATATCTTTGGTGTTTGCCGTGGTCGACATGCTGCCGGTGTTGTAGTCAACGGAATATTCCGTGCCTATCACGGTTCCTGTAAGCACTTTCACCTGTGCTTGCAATACGGTGCCGGCAAACAGGAGTACGGTTGTGATAAAAAGTCTCATAGTGTTCGTAGCAATAAAAAGAATATAGATTGCAAATATAGCAAAAGGCGAGAGCAGAACAAAATGAGCTTGCTCATTTTTTATGCCGAGCCGCAATATATATTGGAGCTTTAGCTCAAATATAGTGAAAGGCGAGAGCAGAACAAAATAAGCTTGATTATTTTTTATGCCGAGCCGCCTTATATATTAGAACTTCAGTTCAAATATTAGTGAATTGCCCGATAAAATATCGAGGGCTTTAATAAATAATGTTATCGTGCTTTGAAAATTCATGTGTCTGCGGATTTTGAAAAGCGAAAAATATTTTTGAAAAAATCTTCCCGCAGATAAAAAAAATTATCTCAGAGATAATTCAAAATATGTCTGAGATATTTTGAAATATGTCAGACATATTTTCGGGGGATTGAAAATGCAGTGTTGACGGGGGATTCGTTTTTCCTGAAATTCTCTTTGCGAGGCAGACAAATACGGTCAGCGCTCCGAGGCGGGCCGTATCTTTGCATTGCAACGTTGACACGGGGAACGCCTTCAGCCCCGCCGGACAGAGAGAGGGCGCAGTGATAACCGATATAAACAACTAATCTTAAAAATCGAAAGAAACCATGATTAATTTCAATGTAATCCAGCGCAAGAATCCTAAAGACGGATCGGTAAAGTTCTACTCGCAGGCCAAGACCTCGGAGTATATGACTCTTGACAGCATTGCCGAAAACATAAGTCGCGAATGTACCGTAACGGTTCACGACATAAAAGCCGTGCTCTCGGCTCTTGAGGAGCAGATAACCATAGCTCTCCAGAACGGACGCTCGGTGAGGTTCGGCGATCTCGGCTCGTTTCATGTAACCTTGCAGTCGCGTGGCACCAAGACAAAAGAGGAGTTCACTGCTTCGAACATAGAGCGCGTAATGGTGCGCTTCGTGAAGAGTTCGAACATGCGGGGCAATCTTTTGGTAGGTCATAAGAATGTGAAGTTCAAAACTCTCGGCGCTGTTCCGGCAAGCGAACCGGCCGACTCCGGTACGGGCGAGGATCCGAACGCCTGACATTAATGCGAAAACGGCCGTGCGGGCGCGTCTGTGCCATGCGCCCCGCGCCGTCCGCACGGTCAATGTGAAATTCTAATACAAAATGAAATGGCATCCAGGAAACAATTGGCGTCTCTGATAATCCAGGCCGCAATAGCCGTACTTACCGCCTTGTCGGGAGTGTTTGCAGGCTGCACAATTGCTTAGGCCGGTAAAAAGCGCCGCTGTTTTGCATTAAACTTTCAAAATGACAGGTTTTTTGCGAAATAGTGGCGCTAATTATATGTAAAAGCATATTTGTTTTCTCAAAAACACCAGGCTTATTGGTAAAAATGTATATCTTTGCATTATATGGAAAAAACAAGAACAAAGCATTTCAACAGCCTAAAGTAAATAATACAATGAAAACGAAACAAAAGAAAATCGACAACAACGACAAAAAGATTCTCAGTATAATAGCCCGCGACGCGAGAGTGCCTCTGAAAGATGTGGCAAAAGTATGCAACATGTCGCGCGCGGCAGTGCACCAGCGCGTGCTGCGCATGATAGAAGGCGGAGTGATTACCGGCTCGCGTTACGACGTAAGTCCGCAGTGCGTGGGCTATAGCACATGCACTTATGTAGGTATCTCGCTCGACCGCGGCTCGAGGTATCAGAGCGTTGTGGACCAGCTGAACAAAATTCCCGAAATCGTGGAATGTCATTTCACGACCGGCCCGTACACAATGCTCGTGAAACTCTACGCCCGCGACAACGCACATCTTATGGACCTTCTGAATCATCAGATTCAGAAGATAGTGGGCGTGATTTCGACCGAAACGCTCATTTCGCTCGAACAGAGCATAAACAAACCGCTCCTTATAGAATACGATTAAAACAATAAAGGCATGGAACTTTATTTCGAGGGTCTTGCAATAGGTGCATTCACTTTTTTTATAATAGGTGTAAGTCATCCGATAGTGATTAAAACGGAATATTA
>OHBJ01000169.1_pt1 | contig 35536 bp, 23 predicted proteins | sample 1577241 | NCBI WGS metagenome assembly OHBJ01 (sample SAMEA3541594, study PRJEB24748) | human gut metagenome | biome: human gut; feature: human-associated habitat; material: faeces | place: China | collected 2012 | reverse complement strand
TTGGCAAAATAGAGCTTGCCGAAGACTCCAAGTTGCTTCAAGAAGTAGTGGTGACGGGGCAGAAAAGCCAGATGTCGGTCAACACGGAACGCCGCGTTTTCAACGTAAGTTCCAACATCGCCTCCTCCGGCGCGTCGGTCGGCGAACTTCTTGCCTCCGTACCGTCAGTCGACGTCAATAGCGACGGCGACATATCGCTGCGCGGCAATCCCGACGTGCTCATGTGGGTCAACGGCAAGGAGATGGGGATGACAGCCGACAACCGTGCCCAAATCCTGGGCCAGATTCCCGCCGAATCCATCGAAAGCATAGAGGTGATGACCAACCCTTCGTCGAAACACAGCACACAAGGGACCGCCGGAATCATCAACATCAGGCTGAAAGAGGACAGCCGCCACGGATACTTCGGCAACGCAGAGGCCAACGTGGACTTGCGCGGCACCGCAAATCTGAACTTCAACATCAATTACAACGAGGGAAAGTTCGAGTCGTTCGCCGGAATAGGGCTTAAAACGCAACACGAACCCGGAGGCACCACATCGCGCCGCCGCTATGACAACGGCACGTTCCTCAACTCGGACGGCAGCAGCAAAAAGCACGAAAACAGCATGTTTCTGCGCCTGGGCGCCAATTTCCGTCCCGATGACAAGAACACCCTTTACCTCAGCGCGATAGGCACCCTGGGGCACAAGCGGGGGCACACACTCACCACACACCTCAGCGATGTTCCCGGGCAATGGACAAGCAATGTCAACAACATGCGCGAAAGCGGCGACAACCGCGGCGCGAACGTCATGCTCGGCTATACGCACACCTTCCGTCCCGGCCATGTTCTCGACATGAATGTGAGTTACAACATCTGGCAAGGCCCGAACGACAACCGTTTTCATGAAGAAGCCACCTGGGCCGACGGGACTGAAGAATCGGTCTGGCAAAACCAGCACCAGGATGTAAAAATCAGCAACTGGGAAGCCGCGCTCGACTATTCGCTGCCGGTGCTCCCGTGGCTGAATTTCGAAGCGGGATACAAGGGCAACTACAATCACGAAAACAGTCCCGCCTCATACGAAAGCGGTCCCGGACCGGACAGCATGCCGCCTCTCCACAACCTTTACAACCGCTTCAAGTACGATACCGACATTTCGTCCCTGTACATAAACTTCGCGGGGAACCGCGGCCCGCTGACCTTTTCGGCCGGACTCCGCGGGGAACTGTGGCAGATAAGGACGCGCTCCCTGGGATACGGCCAGACCGATACCGACGTGCCCCTTTTCAAGAAAAACGATTTCGCGTTGTTCCCTTCGGCTTCGGCGGGTTGGTCATTCTCCGGCGACAACCAATTGAAATTGACTTATTCGCGCCGTATACGACGCCCCTTCGGGCCGCAGCTCAACACCTTCGAGAACATTTCCGACCCGTCGGAGGTACATCTCGGCAATCCCCTCATCCAGCCCGAATACAGCAACGCCGTAGAGCTTACTTACATAAAAAACTGGAGCGGCCATACCCTCTCCGTCTCCGGCTATATGCGCGCCAACAACGACATGATAAGCCATATCAGCTTCCTCGCCCCCTTGGCGTCAGACCCCGATGTCAACACCATGTACTACGGCCACGCCAACGTAGGCAATATGACGAATACCGGCGTGGAAATCATTTCGCGCAACACACTGTTCGACCGCCTTACACTCACCACAACGCTCAATCTCTACAACAGCCATCTCAAGGCATGGGACACGGAGTATCCGCTGCATGACAGTTTCTACATGGTGCACGGCGACCGCCAGAACCGTTTCGTCTGGGATGTGCGCTGCATGGCGTCGGTGCGCCTGCCGTGGGACCTTACCCTGCAGGCCACAGGAAGATACAACTCCCGCCGTGTCACCGCACAGGGCGCCCTGGAATCAGACTGGGACGTGGAGGCCGCACTTCGCAAGAACATAAAGTCGTGGAGCATCTCGCTGCTCTGCAAGGATGTTTTCAACTCGAAAGAAAGCCGCGACATCCTGTACGGCAACGGCTACACGCAGTCCATCAGCAAATGGAGCGGCGGCCGCACCTTGCGGCTCTCCGTGAGCTACGCTTTCGGCAAGACAAGCAACAAATGCCAGGACCGTCACCAGCACATAAACACCGGCGGTTACGGGGAAGAGCATCATCATTGATGCACATTCCCGGATACTCGCGTGGAGACAGCAAAAAAACGCAGCGCCTGAGGAGGCGTTGCGCTTTGCTTTCTTTCCCCTTTCTTCACAAACGCCAGGCGGAGACTACCTTTCGGCGGACGGCCAGGAGGTTGAAGGTTATGATGACAGCGGTCAGGAGAAGCCCTACGCCGGGAGCGAGCCAGAGGTTGCCCGAGGCACCGCCGAGACCCTCGATGGCGCCGATGTAGTAGAAGCGGAACATGAACATGGCCGCTACGGAGAGCAGAAACGCCACGGCCGAGGAGATGATGACGATGTTGCGGTACGGCGCACCCACGCGGCCCGGGTCGTATCCCAGCTGAAGGAGGGAGTGGAGTTTGGCGCGGTTCTTCTGCATCAGCAGCGAGATGCTGAGCATCAGTATAAAGAGGCTGAGCACTGTGATGACGGCTCCTACGGCCATGATGATGCCGGTGACCACGTTGAGCAGGAACGATGCCTGCGAGGCCGACTTGTCGCCGGCTGACTCGAGGTCATGCGCTTCAAGGTATTTGTCGATGGCCACGTCTCCGGGGCTCGAAACGTCGATTACCAATCGCGACGAGGGCGGCGTGACGCCGCTGCCGAACCCGCGGTTGCTCCATGTCATGAAGGCTTCGGGCACAAGGATGGTGTTCAGGCGGTTGGAGAAGCCGACTACGCGTCCCTGGAAGTCGGCCTGCCGTGTGCCGTCGTTGGCGGCAATGTGCAGCCGCATCGGTATGGAAGAGAGCATCTGCTCGGTGAGCTGGGGCAAGCCGGCACTCGTGGCGAACCCGAAGTTGTAGAGCGTCAGGTAGTCTTTGCTTATGATGATGGGAACCTCGTTGCTACCCTCGCGGTATTGCCACTGCATCGGGTTTATGTCCAGATAATCATCCGGTATGGCCTCGAAGAACATGAAGGTGGAGAGTGAGCGGCCTCCGTTGTCGAGGGATGCCGACACGCGGTAGTCGGCTGCGGTGAAGCGTCCCACGGAGCGCACCCACGGCTGCCGCGAGAGGTCGGAGATTTCGCCGTCGGCAAAGGTAGATTTGCTCTTCCCCAGGGTGTTGCCTGAAGTCACTTTCTTGTTGACTACCAGGTAGTCGGTCTTTAGGAAAGAGTCTTCCTTCTGCCAGATGGCGCTGACGTCTTCATAAAACTGCAGCCCGGTGACCACTATGGCGAGGCCTATGAAGTTGGAGAGGATGAAACCCAGGGTCTGAGTGGTGCTCAGGTTCTTGCGGAGTAGGCGTGATACGAGGTTCATAAATCAGAGTTTCAGGAGTTTGGAGGAAGAGATGGCGAGCTTGTTGCCCACCGATGTGGCGATGACGGAGGCACCGTTGCGCTGCGCCTCGGCCTCGATGATTTCGGCGGCGATGTGGTTGTTGCGGAAGTCGAGGTGCGACACCGGCTCGTCGAGCAGGATAAAGTCGAAGGGCTGGCAGATAGAGCGGATTATGGCCACCCTCTGCTGCTGGCCGATTGACATTTTCCCCACCGGGAAATCCTTGCGGTCGCCCAGTCCGATGCGTTCGAGCCACCGGTTTATCTGCGCCTCGTCGGCATACCCGGTGAGGTCGTTCTTTATGCGTATGTTTTCGAGGGCCGACAGCTCGGGGAAGAGGTCGAGTTCCTGCGGCAGGTAGGCTACGTGGCGGCGGCGTATCTCCTGCCACTGCATCAGCGACAGCGACGAGATGTCGGTGCCGTTGAAGAGGATGGAGCCGAGATAGTCGGTGCGCGAGCCGTAGAGGTAGGAGCAGAGGCTCGACTTGCCGGTGCCGCTCTCTGCCTCTACCATATAGTAGTCCGGGCGGGTGAGCGTCAGGTCGGTGAGCCATATTTCCGACTCCGGACGCGTGTCGCGGAACACGCGGGGTAACGCCTGGATAATCTCTATCTTGTCGATATGCTGGAAGGGAAGCGTCGGCGTCATTCGAATTTTATTTTGCTGAGGATGTTGGCTTTGGGGTCGGTGCCGAAGAATGTGCATTTCAGTCGCACGGAGCCTTTGTCAGGATAGAGCGCCACGAAGATGCGGCTGATGCCCTGCCCGGCCATTTGCTGCGGCGCGGTGCTGACGCATGCGGCCATCGCACCTTTCATCAGATCGGCCTGTTCTGCCACGTTCAATCGGCCGGCTACCGGTTCACCCTGATTGAAAATAACGAGGTTGCCCTCTTTCTTCACCGACATGTTGCCAACTGAACTTATCATCCCGAAAAGCGCGGAAGTGTCCGAGCCATTGGTGGTTACGACACCGCTCATGGAGCCGGCGGCAGTACCGCCGCACACAGCTATGGTGCCGTCGAGCGGACGGAGTATGTTGAGGTAGACATCGGGCAGTGTGCCGCCGAATGCGCTTCCGAGCGACGCCACCTTGTCCACAAGCTTAGAGGTTATGGCCACTGCGCCCACGAGGTCGGCCGTCTCGCCGAGCTGCTTCACCGTGTTGACGTCCACTGTCCCGGCGGGTAGCAGGAAGGGCGCGAGGCCGAACTTGGAGTCGAGCACCTCCACTGCGGCTTCGCCTTTCCCTTTATCGAAGGCCACTGTGCCTCCCAGGAACTGCGCGTCCTTGAAGAGGGTGGAGAGGGCGAGCTGCGACATAGCGGCGTCTGGCTGCCCTTTCACCACTTGCGAAATCAATCCGCCAAGCGAGCCCAGGAAAGCCACGTCGCGACCGCTTTCCATCATCTTTTCGTGGTACTTGCAGGCCATGAACGAGTCCTTGCCAGTGAGGGCTGCATAGCCCTTTATGTCGAGCGGGTCCACATCGTTGCCGTTGAGTTTTATCCAAAGCTGGTCGTCCTTTACCGCCACGTTGTGGAGTACGTTGACGCCGTTCTTCTCTGCGAAGGCTCCCCCCTTCTCAATCTTTGAATATTTCTCCATAAATGCCGAGGGGTCGTCGAGCAACGCGGTCAGGTACCAATGGAAGCCGTCGGCGAAGATAACGGCGTATCCGGTCATGTCTACTGCAGCGAGGAGTTCCTTGGCTTGGGCGCCCTCTGGGGTGTCGCCTTTCGGCAGCCGTGCGAACAGGGCGTCGACCGAGCCGAAGTCGTCGGCTATTTTTTCAATGTCAAAGAGAACTACGGCCTGGGCCTTTTCGGGAACAGAGGAGAAGAGGGCTTCGGCCTTCTCGCTCTTGTCCTTGGAACAAGAGGCAAGCAGAAGCACCGACAGGAGCAGGAGCGCCCCTATGTGCGATGCGAAACGGTGTGCAGTGCGTGAATGTTTCATTTGATTATGATTTTAGGTTGCAAATTTAGCAATAATTTTTGAAACTGAGGGTGACAATCCATAAAAACGCACGATAAAGAGCAAGAGTAACAGGCTGACGCCGGGCAATATCGTGACGGTTTGTGGCGTTATTTCATTTGATAATGCTTGAAAAGAACGATGACAAGAAGGACTAACATACCAAAGGAGGAACTGTCGCGCACCGGCGGAGTATCGCCGGAGACGTCGCGCGCCATTGCCATATTGCGGTTCATACTGCCCTTCGCGGTGATAGCCGAGCACTCCTTTATCCTGAACACTTTCCATGTCAAGGGGATGGTATATGATTTTGCCAACTATCCCATATCCCGAGGATTAGTGTATTTTATCCAGACGTTCGTGGCCGACTTCGCGGTGCCCTGTTTCTTTTTCATATCCGGCTACCTGTTTTTCAGTTCCGGTTTCAGCCGCGACATCTACCGCCGCAAGCTGAAGAGCCGCTTCTGGAGTCTGCTGGTGCCGTATGTTTTATGGAACGCCATCATGGCGGGATATATAGCGCTCCACTACACTCCGCTGTTCACCGCGTTCGCGCCGTCGCTGGCCGGACAGAGCCTCGACATGACGGCCGGGGAGTTCTTCTATGGCCTTACCCTGATGCCGCACAACGGTACACTATGGTTTATCCGCGAACTGATAATGATGGTTGTGCTTTCTCCTCTCGTGTTTTTTCTCGTCAAGCGTTTCCGCTGGACCATAATAGGCTTATTCTGGTGTATATGGGCCGCCTGCCTTGCTTTTACCGATAACGATTATCTTGTAAACCTGATGTACTCGGTTCTGTTTTTCTCGGCCGGGGGAGCCTTTGCCATCATGCGCAAGGACCCCGTGGCGGTCATGAGCAAACTCCGTGTGGCATCATACGTGGTTTTCGCCGTATTGGGGCTTAGCGGATTCACGATGTGCTTTTTCACCGGCTATGAAACCGCCCTGGCACTGAAAGCGTTCACTGTGCCGTGTGCCCTTTTCGTGTCCTTCACCCTCGCGTGGCTGTGGGGGAAGAGCAGCGCGCGGGAGCGTCTTCTGGGGCCGCACGCCCTCAGTGACCGTCACCCCGGACTGCCTTTCATGATATTCGCCGCGCACTCCCTGATTATTTTCGACGTACAAATTCTGGTCTTTGCCATAGTGAAGCCCGTCACTGACACGGGCGTGGCCGCCTGTATGGTGCTTACCTACATCTGCATCGCCCTGAGCATAGTGGTGTGCCACAATCTTCTGTGCATTGTATGGCCTGCTGCTGAAAGGCTGCTCACAGGCCGCGCTGGGAGGAAGCAAAAACGCGGCGCCACCGCCTCGGGCGCATGACAACCGCTCGGCCGGCGCTCTCTCGGAATTTATTTCAAAAAAATGAATAATATCAATGACAAAAGGTAAGGATGTATTGAAGGACGAGCCATCCCGGACGGGCGGGGTTTCGCCCGAGACGTCGCGTGCCATAGCCATAATGCGGTTCATCCTGCCATTCGCAGTGATGGCCGTGCACGTCTATCACACCCAAGATGTCCGCATCAAGGGGATGTTTTATGATTTCGCCGACTATCCTATAGCCCGGGGCGTGATGTATTTCGTGAGAGCCTTCGTGGCCGACTTTTCGGTGCCCTGTTTCTTTTTCATTTCCGGCTACCTGTTTTTCAGCTCCGGTTTCAGCCGCGACATCTACCGCCGCAAGCTCAAGAGCCGTTGCCGGAGCCTGCTGGTGCCTTACATATTATGGAACGCCATAATGGCAGGCTATATGGCCTTCCGCTACACGCCGCTTTTCACCGCATTCGCCCCTTCGCTGGCCGGCCAAAGCCTCGATATGTCGGTAGGTGAGTTTTTCTACGGCCTTACCCTGGAGCCGCACAACGGCACACTGTGGTTTCTCCGCAACCTGATGGTCATGGTAGTGATTTCACCGCTCATCTATTACCTGGTGAAGCGTCTGCGATGGATTATTATAGGCATATTCTGGTGCGTATGGGCCGCTTTCATTGTCTTTACCCGAAACTACGATATAATCAACGCCACCCAGTCGGTACTCTTCTTCAGCACAGGCTGTGCGTTCGCCGTCATGGGCAAGGACCCGGTGGCCACCATGAGCAGAGGGCTCACCGCCGCCTGCATAATCTTCGGTGTATTAGGAATCACAGGTTTCACAATGTGCTATTTCACCCATTGGACAAACATCAAGGTGCTGAAGCCCTTTTCGGTACCGTCTGCCCTTGTCATCGCCTTCTCCCTCTCATGGCTTTGGGGAAAGAGCCGTATGCGTAAGCGACTCCTGGGGCAGCACGCCCTCAGCGACCGCTATCCCGGGCTTTCATTCATGATATTCACCGCCCACTACCTGCTGATTTTCGACATGGTGATTCTGGTCTTCACAGTAGTGAGACCCACGACAGATGCGGGCGTAGCCGGCTGCGTGATACTCTCTTACGTCGGCATCGCGCTGTGTATCGCGCTGTGCTACCGGCTTCTGGGGTTCTGGCCCGCCGCGCAACGGTTGCTCACCGGCCGCGCCGGAAAAAAGAAGAAAAAACACGCCGCCGCAACTGCCGCGACATAAAAGGAATATTCAGATTCCATTACGGGCCTATCGGGGCCCGTTCTTTTTAGGCGTGAAAATTTGTATGTTAGCGGGATTATGGTTACTTTTGCGCTCAGAATCTATTACCCCTGAAAACTCAATATAAACGAGCAAAGATTAACGGAATGAATAGAGAGAGAATTTCGCGGCGTGTCAGCGCCCTGTCGCCATCGGCGACGCCTGCCATCTCCCCAAAGAGCGCGGAAATCCGCGCCGCCGGCGTGAGTCTCAAAAACACGGTCGTCGGCGAACCGGACTGCGACACCCCGCGCCACATCAAGGAAGCGGCGTCCGCCTCGCGGTCCGCTTCCTGAAATATAAAAACCAACTCCCCCCCTGTTTTGCTAATCTTGAATCAACCCTAATTATACCATGAACACCATCGCACAGGCCCGCAAGAATATGCGGCTGCTCGAAATCCTCTCGCGGAACTTCGGCAACAGCACCGCCGCCGCGGCCGAAATCATCAATCTCGAGGCCATAATGAGCCTCCCCAAAGGCACGGAACACTTCGTGGCCGACATCCACGGCGAGCATGAAGCTTTCATCCACATCCTCAAGAACGCCTCCGGCAACATCAAGCGCAAAGTGAAGGAACTCTTCGGCGCCACCATGCGCGACGAAGAGATACGCCAGCTCTGCACCCTCATCTACTACCCCGCACGCAAACTCGCCGACATCAAGCAGGCGGAGTGCAACATGGAAGACTTCTACACGATAACGCTCCACCGCCTGGTGCGCGTGCTTCAGCGCGTCTCCGAGAAGTACACCCGTTCCAAGGTGCGCAAGGCCCTCCCCAAACAGTATGCCTACATCATAGAGGAGCTGCTCCACGAGAGCGGCGCCGCCAACAAGCAGTCGTACTACCACCGCATCATCGAGACCATCATCGAGACCGGCCAGGCCGACGACTTCATCAAGGCCATGGGCAACGTGATACAGCGCCTGAGCATCGACCACCTCCACATCCTGGGCGATGTCTACGACCGCGGCCCCGGCGCACACCTCATCATGGACCGCCTGAGCCGTTACCGCAACTACGACATACAGTGGGGCAACCATGACGCCCTGTGGATGGGCGCCGCCGCCGGCAACGTCAGCTCCATCGCCAACGTGTTGCGCATCTCGCTGCGCTACGCCAACATGGCAACCCTCGAAGACGGCTACGGCATCAACCTCGTCCCCCTGGCATCGTTCGCAATGGATGTCTACGGCGACGACCCCTGCACCGTCTTCCTCCCCAAAGTGGAGTTCGAGGATACCGAGATAGCGCAGAAAAACCGCCTGCTCACCGCACGTATGCACAAGGCCATCTCCATGATACAATGGAAGTTGGAGCACGACATCATAGCCCGACACCCTGAGTGGAACATGGCAGACCGCGACATCCTCCACACCCTTGACCGCGAGAACGGCACCGTCACCATCGAGGGACGCGTCTTCGAGATGCCGGAAATGAACTTCCCCACCGTCGACCCCTCCGACCCCTACCGCCTCACCGAAGAGGAGGCGTCGCTGGTGGAGAAGCTGGTGAGCTCCTTCCGCGGCAGCGACAAACTGCGCAAGCACATCGAAATCATGTTCTCCCACGGCTCCATGTACACATGCACCAACAACAACCTGCTGTTCCACGCCTCGGTGCCCCTCAACGAGGACGGCTCCTTCAAGGAGGTGAAAATCGGCGACAAGAGCTACAAGGGACGCGCCCTGCTCGACAAGGTGGACATACTGATGCGCCAGGCCTTCGACCCCGCCGCCCCGGAGGCCGACCGCGAGTTCGCCATAGACTATTACTGGTACCTCTGGTGCGGCGCCGACTCCCCCCTGTTCGACAAGTCCAAGATGGCCACCTTCGAGCGTTACTTCCTCACCGACAAGGCCATACGCCACGAGGAGAAAGGACACTATTACCACCTGCGCGAGCAGGCCGACATCTGCGACAAGATACTGCGCGAATTCGGCCTCGAGGCGGAACACGGCCATATCATCAACGGCCATGTCCCCGTAAAAGCCTCCAAGGGTGAAACTCCGGTGAAGGCAGACGGCAAGATGATGGTCATTGACGGCGGTTTCTCGAAAGCCTACCACGACACCACCGGCATAGCCGGATACACGCTGGTCTACCACAGCCGCGGCTTCCAGCTGGTGCAGCACGACCCCTTCACCTCGGCCGAAGACGCCGTGAAGCGCGGCACCGACATCGTCTCCACCACGCAGATAGTGGAGTTCAACGCCCAGCGCCTCAACGTGCGCGACACCGACATAGGCCGCGACCTTCTGCGCCAGATAGAAGAACTCAAGTTGCTGCTGACGGCCTTCCGCGCCGGCCTGATCAAAGAGCGCTTCTGACCCCTCCCCGCCAAAGTTCAGCAACCCGCATAACGAAAAAGAAGAGGGTGTATCAAAATGAACTTTTTGGTACACCCTCTTGTCTTGCCTTACCTCTCACCCCGCACGCCTGGGGGCGTACGGGGTTACGGAAAAATCTGCTTCCTGGCGGAAGCGCTATGCAATACAGATAACTGCATATTATTAGAATCATACGCCCTGAACTTCGGTTTATAAAAAGCACATATCCTTACTGCGCCTACTATACTTTATTTGCTTCATAATTCTCAAAACTTTTAGAAACTTGGAAAATTATTTGTGGGAACCGGGGATTTTTGTTACCTTTGCATTCGTCAGTTCCACGACCCCGATCGCCGCCGGGCATTGCCCGCGTCGCGGAAATCCGGCTGACACTATTATTCCATTGGTTTTCACGGACATCGGAGAGCACTGCCTATGACAAAAGAAGAGCACCACGAATGTACACCGGAAGAGGAAAACGCGATGATAGAGCGGGCCTACCAGGAGTTGCTCCGGGCCTATCTTAGCTCCAACCACCGCAAGAAAGTAGAAATCATAGAGCGGGCATACCGTTTTGCACGGCGTGCACACGCCGGGGTGCGTCGCCGCAGCGGCGAGCCCTACATCATGCACCCCATAGCGGTGGCGAAAATAGTAATCTCCGAGCTGGGTCTCGGCTCCACCTCCATCTGCGCGGCGTTGATCCACGACGTGGTGGAGGACACCGAATACACCCGCGACGACATAGCCGCCGCCTTCGGCGAGAAGATAGCTTCAATCGTGGAAGGGCTCACCAAGATTTCGGGGGGCATCTTCGGCGCCAAGGCGTCGCTGCAGGCCGAGAATTTCCGCAAACTGCTGCTCTCGATGTCCACCGACGTCAGAGTGGTGCTCATCAAGATGGCCGACCGGTTGCACAACATGCGCACGCTCGGCTCCATGCGCCCCGAAAAACAGTTCAAGATAGCGGGCGAGACGCTATACGTCTACGCCCCGCTGGCCCACCGCCTCGGCCTCTTCAAGATAAAGACGGAACTCGAGGACCTCGCTTTCCGCTACGAACATCCGGCCAAGTATGCCGAGATAGTGTCGCTGGTAAACGAAAGCGACGCCCACCGCGAGGAGATAGTGGAAAAGTTCGTGGCGCCTGTACGCGAGAAGCTCGACGCCGCCGGCTTCAAGTATGAGATAAAGGCCCGCGTGAAGAGCGCATATTCCATCTTTAACAAGATGGAGACAAAACATGTGCCCTTCAATGAGATATATGACCTTTATGCCGTTCGCGTCATCTTTGAAAACGATGACGACACACTGGAAAGGCTCAAGTGCTGGCAGATTTACACCTTCTTCACCGACGGGCACCGCACGCACCCCGACCGGCTGCGCGACTGGACCTCCACCCCGAAGGCCAACGGATACCGCGCCCTTCACCTCACCGTGATGGGCCCGGAAGGTAAGTGGATAGAGGTGCAGATACGCTCGCGCAAGATGGACGAAATAGCGGAACTCGGCTATGCCGCCCACTGGAAATACAAGACCGGCGTCTACGAGGAGGAGACGGAACTCGACAACTGGATTGGCACCATCAAGGACATCCTGGCCAACCCGGAGCCCAACGCCATAGACTTCCTCGACACCATAAAGCTGAACCTTTTCAGCTCGGAAATCTACGTCTTCACGCCAAAGGGGGATCTCTACACGCTGCCTGCCGGCTCCACGGTGCTCGACCTGGCCTTCGCCATCCACTCCGAGCTGGGCATCCACTGCATGGCGGGAAAAATTTCGCACAAGCTGGTGCCCATCTCCCACATGCTGGAGAGCGGCGACCAGGTGGAAATCATCACCTCGTCCACACAGCAGCCGCAGCCCGAATGGATACAGTATTGCCACTCTGCCAAAGCGCAGAACCGCCTGCGCGCCATCCTGCGCCGCGACCGCCGTTCCCTGGCTCTGAAAGGGAAGAACATATTCCTCGAGTTCCTCGAAAAGAAAGGGCTGAAATTCTCGCAGTCCATGGTGTCGCGCCTCGTCAGCAACTACCACCTCTCGAGCGAGGAGGAGTTCTACCTGATGCTTGCCAGCGACGAGATAGACCTCAAGGCGCCCGAACTCCAGGAATTGGGGCGCACGCGCTCGTCGCTGCTCTCCAAGATTCTGCGTAACCCCTTCTCCTCCAAGAAGAAAGACGGCAAGGATAAAGACAAGAAGAAGCAGATAAACCGCAAAGAGGTGTATGTGCTCCGTCCAGGCGACAACCCCAACTACCACCTGGAAAGCTGTTGCCGTCCCGTTCCGGGCGACGACGTGCTCGGATTCGTGGACGATGACGAGAACGTGGTGGTACACAAGCTCAACTGCACCACGGCGATGCGCCTGAAGACGGCCTTCGGCTCGCGTCTGGTGGCCACCCGCTGGGAGGGAAAGGCCGACAGCTTCATCGCCTCGCTTGAAATCGAAGGGCTTGACCGCCTCGGCATGATAGGCGACATCGCCAACTCCGTCTCCGGCGAAGAACTGGGTATCAACATCCGCGCCTTGAGCATCACGGCAGACGGCACGGTGTTCAACGCCAGCATAACGGTGCAGATCGACACCACCTCCACCCTCGACAAGGTGATACAGGCCATCCGCAAGGTGAAGGGAGTGCAGAACGTGAACCGCGTAAGCTGACCGTCACAGGCACAGCTCTGAATTAGAATTGATTAAAACCCGCGGCGCCCCGCAACGGGCGCCGGCTCTGAGATATGAAGAAACTGTTTTCGAAGATCAATCTGGTACGTGTGGCCATGGCACTGATGCTCACCACAGTGGTGACGCTGCTGCTGCCGCACGCCGACCGCCAGTCATACAGCTACGAGCTGAACCAGCCGTGGCGCTACCCCCTGCTTACGGCTCCCTTTGACATGCCCGTGATGCGCGACTCCACCACCTTGGGATTCCTGCGCGACAGCCTCGACAAGCATTTCGTCCCCTTCGTGAAGCGAGACCCTGCCGCCGAAGAAAAGGCCCTCGAAACCTTCCGCATGGCCGCAAAGGACGTTAACCCGCACGACGTGGAGACGGTGGCCGCCCTCCTGCGGCAGGTCTACAAAGATGGAGTCATGGAGCCGGCCATCTACTCCAACGTGTCCAACTACACCGGCATGAAGGTGCGAATGTCGGAGACGGAGAGCGACCCCGACGCCGTCTCTGAAGTGGCGGCCTCCGGCATGGTGTCGCCCGCCATGGCTTATTCCCTCATCGACTCGCTGTACACTGCACGTTTCAAGGGGCTCCCCGACGCCCGCATGTCGCCCGAAATCTCAAAAGCACTGAATCTCGGCATAGTGCCCAACGTGGTGCTCGACTCGGTGCTCGACAAGAAATACCGCGATCAGGAATACTTCAACGTCACCGGCGCGCAGGGCGTCATCAAGAAAGGTCAGCGTATCGTGGACCGCGGCGAAATCATCACCCCGCAAATCTACACCAACCTCAACACCTTCCAGGAGATGCTCTCAAAGAGTTCGCAGACCATCGACCAGGACACGTACTTCATGGCCGGACAGGTGCTTTACATCTTCCTGTGCGTGGTGCTGCTCTACCTATTCATGGGCATGTACCGGCCGCATTTCTTTGCCAATGTGCGCAAGATGACCTTCCTGATGACCTTCATCACGCTATTCATAGCGCTGACTATCATCCTGTTCGAGAACATAACGAACGGCATCTATCTGGTGCCATTCGCCGCGTTGCCGGTGGTGATACTGATATTTTTCGACGCGCGGACGGCCATCTTCTCGCTGCTGATGACGGTGCTCATCTGTGCCCTGCTGGCCACCTATCCTTTCGAGTTCATCGGAACGGAACTATGCGTAGGTCTGGTGGCCACGTTCAGCCTCCACCAGCTGTCGCGCCGCTCGCAACTGGTGCGCACCGCCTTCTTTTCCTTCATAGCCTACTCGGTGTGCTACTTCATCTTCAACCTCATCCTAAACGGCGATCTCAACCACTTCTCGTGGCACATGATAGGCATCTTCGGCATCAACAGCATCATCCTGGCTTTCGCCTACATCCTGATATTCATTATCGAGCGTATCTTCGGGTTCACCTCCACGGTTACACTGGTCGAGCTGAGCGACATCAACTCGCCTCTGCTACGCCGCCTGGCACAGGAGGCGCCGGGCACTTTCCAGCATTCCATGCAAGTATCCATGCTCGCTTCCGAGGCCGCGCTCCGCATCGGCGCCAACGTGCAACTCGTGCGCACCGGCGCCCTGTACCATGACATAGGGAAGCTCGAAAGCCCCGTCTTCTTCACCGAAAACCAGCACGGCGTGAACCCGCACGCCGGACTCGACCCGGAGACGTCGGCACGCAAGATTATCCGCCACGTCACATACGGCCAGCAGCTCGCCGCCAAAAACAAGCTCCCCGAGGTGATACAACACTTCATCTCGGAGCATCACGGTCGCGGCATCACCAAGTACTTCTACAACACGGCCGTGAACGAGAGCAACGGCAAGCCCGTGGACAAGGATAATTTCCGCTATCCCGGACCCAATCCGCAGAGCAAGGAGACCGCCATACTGATGATGGCCGATGCCGTGGAGGCCGCTTCACGCTCGCTCAAGGACTACTCCGAAGCCTCCATCAACGCGCTGGTAGACAAGATAGTGGACAGCCAGGTGAAGGACGGCCTGCTGGCCGAGTCGCCACTATCCTTCCGCGAGCTCGGCGAGGTGAAGGACACTTTCAAGAAACGTCTGGCCACCATCTACCATTCGCGAGTGGCGTATCCGGAACTTAAAAAGCCGCAGCCCGAGCCCGAGAAAGAGCCTGAAACCGCGCCAACCGAAACCACCGACGAGCAGGGGTAAAACTCCCGCTCCGCTGCGCGGATATAATATTTTTACCGTTCCAAGCGTTATATAATAATAACCTGAAAAAAATATGGCAGTAGCATTCATCATATTGGCAATCCTCCTGTGGGCGGTATCGCTGTTCCTGCAAGGGCGGCGGCAGCTGCTGGCACCGGCGGCCTCTTACCTGGGGTTGCTGACGCTCAGTTTCGCCACCTGCGGCGATGGCGTGCCTTTGCTGCCCATCAACAACGTGATTCTCATAGGCTGGCTCTGCATGACACTCGTGGTGATGACCACCGTCATACTGCAACCGGCGGCCGTCCGCGCCCAGAAACGCGGCACCGGCTACATGACCGTCGGCGCCCTCGCCGGAATGAGCGTCGGCCTGCTGGGCTTTACAGTAGGCAACGGAAGCATATCGCTCATCTACGGCCTGATGATACTGGCCACTGTAGCCGGCACCTTCTTCGGTTTCCTGCTCTTCACCAACACCCCAGACGGTGCCGGTGTGAACCTGCGGTCCGGACGTTTCTTCAAATACCTGCTGGCCAAGGGATTTCCCATCGCCATTGCAGTGATGATGATGGGAGTCGCCGCCGTCGTGGCCATCGCCACTTACGCAACTTATTAGCTCACCTCAATTCATAATACCCCAGTCATGCTAAAAACTTCAAACTTACTGAAATATCTTCTTGCGGTGTGCGCAGTGGCGTGCGCCTTCACCCTGTCGGCACAACGCTCGCAGCAACCGCAACGTTCATCCGGGCCGCGCGTCATCAAGACCGAAAAACCCGACCTCGGAAAAATACGCAGCGAAACCCTCGATCCCAAAAGCCACTTCTACTTCCCAAAACTGAAGAAAAAATACGAGAAACGCGACACGGTGATGACGCCCGAGGAGTTCCGCTACTTCTACCTCGGATACATGTTCCAGGAAGACTACGACCCCTACCGCCGCACGCAGTACGATGACAAGACCGACGAGCTGAAAAAGAAGACCAAACACACCAAGGAAGAGGTGGACACGCTGATAAAATATGCCGAGCTAAGCCTCGAAGACAATCCCTTCGACCTGCGCCACATGTCGTTCCTTGTACACGCCCTGCGCGAAAAAGAAAAATCTTACCGCGCCAAGATATGGGAGTTCCGCCTCGAAAACCTGCTTGCCGCCATCAAGAGCACCGGCACCGGCGAGGATGTGGACAACGCCTGGTACGTAATCACACCGATGCACGAATACGATATGGTGCAACTGCTCGGTTATGAGGCCACCGACGTGGATTTCAACACATATCCCGGCTACGACATACTCATGGTCTCCCCCGAAGAGGAAACAGCGCGCCGACTCAAGAACCGAGTGGCCGACAAGTTCTTCTTCAACGTGATTATTCCCACCGAGCAGTTCGAGCTTAAACATCCCGAAGGACTCGAAGAGGATGAAGAGGAAGCCGTGGAGGGAGAAGCCGACGGAGACCCCGACGACCTCCCCGCCCAATGATAGCAAATAAAAATAAAACGAAACAGATAAATGAAAAATCAGAAAGAAGTGACAGTAGGCCAGGACATGTTCGTGGCCTTCGCATATAAACTTACCGACGACAAGAGCGGCGAGCTACTCTTCGAGACACCGAAGGACGCTCCCGATACCATAGTCTACGGCGTTACGCCGGGCGTTACACCCGGTCTGCTCATGGCTCTCAAAGACCTCAAGGCCGGCGACAAATTCGGCGTTACGCTGCCCCCTGAAGCCGCTTTCGGCAACCGCAACGACCAGATGGTGATGAAACTCGAAAAAGAGATTTTCACCGTAGACGGCCAGCTCGCCGAAGAGGTGAAAGTGGACGCCATGCTCAACATGCTCACCGAAAATCAGGAACGCGTGCTGGGCCGCGTACTTGACATCAGCGACACGCACGTGACCATGGACTTCAACCATCCCTTCGCCGAGCGCACAGTGCGCTACGAAGGCGAGGTAGTGGACGTCCGCCCCATCACGGCCGAAGAGCTGAAGCAGATGCAGCACGGCTGCGGCGGTTGCTGCCACGGAGGCGACTGCGGCGATGGTTGCGGCGACCACAAAGAAGGCGGTTGCTGCGGCGGCTGCTAATCCCCGTTAGTACAAATAAGAGACAGGCTTACGCAATTTTGCTGTAAGCCTGTCTCTTATTACAGATTTAAGATTCGGGGTTATCAACGCATTCTATTTTTGCTTCACCTTACGATAATCTTTCCCTTTTCAAGGATTGTATCGCCTGCATACACTGAACGCGAGTTCGGGATAATAGACACTATCATGATCAGACGAATCACTGTAAACTGAACCGATTAGATTTCCGCTTTCATAAAAAACTTAGTGCCCATATACTCATACCTATGATCATAATCGTTTTGACGATAACTCCAGGTATCTACAAAAACACACCACTTCGACCGGTCTTGGCAAAGACCTTGAACCGCCAAAACATCATTGGAATGATACATTGCATAACCGTTTACCACCGAAGGCACAGTATAATCGGGGTGTTGCGCGTTCTCATTGTCCCAATTTTCTTCAATTTCAGCGGAGTACGTATATGCTCCCTTGATTGTAAAAGTGCGCTCTATGCTGAAATCAGGATTGTAGATTGTGTAAACGGCGTCATTGCATTTTTCTGTTATCTGAATTGCATATTATTAGGATTATAGGCCCTGAACTTCGGTTTTGTCAAAACGCACATATACTTTCTGTGCTGACTATAATCACCAAAACTGTTCGAGGATACATTGCCGCATGGTTTCTTTGTCCCTCCTGCTTTGTTTCTTACTTCAATCCGGAGCCGGAGTAAAGGAGTATTTCCTTCATGCGAAAAATTCTCAGGTTTTCAAAAACTTTATCGGGGGCGGAGGCGTTTTATTTTTGCATTTGAAAGACAAACGCAACTAAATAAAACCAACATAATTTAATAAAATGGCAAACACAAAGTATTCTCCTGCTGTGCAGGAACTCGCAGATCTTATCAAAGAAAACAACTGGGAAGATAAATTCAACCAAGCCATCGCCAAGGTCGTAGCTTATAAAATTCCGGGACTCTCGGACATTAAATCTATCGAGGATTACCTTGACTACCTGGAGGCTTACTGCCACTGGGTACCGGCCGAAAACCGCGAAGGCACACACGTTTATCAACACCTCTTCCGTTCCTTCTTCCTGCTGGACCAGGAACCGGTGAAATCCCTCCAGACACCGAACGTCCCCAACGCCGAGATGCCGAAGCTCTCCCCTCTCTCAAAATGGATGAGCGACTATTGCTATGCCATCGGCGACTGGCTCGACACTCCGGAATCCATTACTGACGACAGCGTGAAGTCATTCTACGAAAGCGCCGTCTACAACATGGACGAGTACGAAGAGCCGCGCGGCGGCTGGAAGACCTTCAACCAGATGTTCGCCCGCTACGTGAAACCGGGCTGGCGTCCCATCGCAGCCATCGAGGACAACCGTATTATCGTTCACCCGGCGGACGCCTGCTTCGGCGGCCAGTGGGAGATACGCCCCGACACCCACGTACGCATCAAAGGCCTTGACTGGCAGATTTCCGAACTTCTCGAAGGAAGCCCCTACGCCGACAAGTTCAAAGGCGGAATGTGGTGCCACTCCTTCCTCAGCTGGACCGACTACCATCGCCAGCACGCCCCCCTTTCCGGTATCGTCCGCGAAGCACGTGTCATCCAGGGTGCCTGCTACGTTGACCTCGTTGCCGTTCCGGCAAAAGAGGACCCCGCTACCCACGAAGTGGAAGCATGGCGTGCCACCGCTCCCGACCAGGCCGGTTACGAGTTCGCTCAGACACGTGGGCTGATAGTCCTCGAGACCGAATACGGTTTCTGCGCCATCCTCCCCATCGCCATGCCGCAGGTATCATCGGTAGTAGTCACTGCCGAAGTTGGCAAGGCTCTCCGCAAGGGCGACGAAATCAGCTACTTCCAGTTCGGCGGTTCTGACATCGTTTACCTCTTCGACGCTAACATGAACGTCTCCATGTCTGCCCATAAGGGCACACACTACAAAGTAGGCACCAAGATTGGTGAAATATACCCTGTAGTAAAGCTCTGATTACAACCTGATTATTAAAAAACACTTATGGGATGTCCGTCCGTGAACAGCTACGGACGGACATCTCTTGTTTCAATCACGGGCACATACTTATTCCGAAAACATACTATTAAAAACACACAATCGTATGAGTGCTTCCAATTCCACCAACACCAACACCACGGCAGCGGCAGCCCCCAAAAAGGCGGGTGCCAAAGCGGCCATAACAACTGTCGGCATGACGCTGATGATTGTTACCACGGTAGTGAGCCTGCGCGGACTGGCCTCCCAGGCCGAATACGGCATACAGTCCATTTTCTGGTATCTGCTGGCCACTATCGTCTTCCTTATTCCCTTCTCGCTGGTATGCGCCGAGCTTGCCTCGACCTATACCCACTCCGGCGGTCTTTACCGCTGGATTTCAGAGGCTTTCGGTCCCCGCTGGGGATGGACCGGCATGTATCTCGAATGGCAATGCCTGGTCATCTGGTTCCCGGCGGTGCTGATGTTCGGCGCCGTGTCGCTGGCCTACATCTTCTGGCCCGAGTCATTCGACACCAAGCTGGCCGCCAACAAGCTTTACACCATCATCATAGTGCTGGGCATCTACTGGTTCGCCACCTTCAACGCCTTCCGCGGCCTTAAAAAAGCCAACTTCGTGAGCCAGACGGGCGGTCTCTTCGGTACTATAATCCCGGCTGCCATCCTCATCATCCTTGGCATCGTCTACGTGCTGCTGGGCGACAAGGTGCAGCTTTCGCACGTACCCTTCTTCCCCGACTTCTCGCAATTCAGCACCATAGTGCTGGCCGCCAGCATCTTCCTCTTCTACGGAGGCATGGAAATGAACGCCGTGCATGTGAACCAGATGAAGAACCCGGGGCGCGACTATCCTCGCGCCACCTTCTTCGCCGCCCTCATAATCGTGGCCATCTTCATTTTCGGCACACTGGCCATCGGCTTCGTTGTCCCCGCCAAGAACATCAACCTGCTGGCCTCGCTGCTCGTGGCGTACCATGACCTCTTCTCCGCCATAGGGTGCCCCTGGCTCGGCAACGTCATTGCCCTCTTCATAGCCTACGGCGTCATCGGACAGGTTTCGGTAATCGTCACCGGTCCCGCAACCGGCCTGGTGGCTGTAGGAGAAAGCGGCTACCTGCCTCGCTCCCTGCAGAAAAACAACAAGAACGGCATCGACACAAAGATTCTCGTAATTCAGGGTATATTCGTCACCATCCTGTCACTGGCACTGGTAGTGCTGCCCTCCGTGGAGTCGGCTTACCAGATACTGTCGCAGATGTCCACCATCATCTACCTTATCCTGGTTGTGATGATCTATGTGACGTTCCTGCGCCTGCGCCGCACCGCACCCAACAAGAAACGCGGCTTCCGCATTCCCGGCGGCAAGTTCGTGGAATGGCTTATCGGTATCCTCGGCATAGCCGGTGTCGCAGCTGCTGCTTTCATCAGCTTCGTGCCGCCGTCCCAGATCAACACCGGCAGCCCCGCCACTTACGTCACCATTCTGGTAGTCGGCGTGCTCTTCTTCTTCTGCGTGCCGCTGGTAGTGTACGCCATGCGCAAACCGTCGTGGAAAGACCCCAAGAACAATTTCTACCCCTTCGACTGGCAGATTGAGAACCGCCGTCCCTCGCAAGTATCGCAATGGTCTGAGGATTATGTGCCCACACCCCAGGAAGTGGCCGCCGCCAGACAGCGCGTGGACCGCGAAGTAGAGGATGAAATCTCTACCCGAGAGGCTGTGATGGATACCTATCACGACGTCCGGGATATGAAACAGGAACTCGACGACCTGGAAAAGAAAGCCGGGGGTAAGCAAGCCCCCGGAAATGATAAATCTTAGTATCAATATCCTTCGACAGCATGAGGTCTGCGGCAGCGGCGTCAATCCGGCCGCAGGCCTCACGTTTTTTTAACTCCATTTATACATCCCGATTATGAAAAGCATCTATACCGGCAAGGGCTACATTTCTCTGCTCACCCTCACAGCCATCTGGTCCATCTCCCTGGTGGTGGATCTTCCCGGACTTGCCATTACCCCGGTAATGAGCAATCTCGACATCATATTCCCGCACGCCACACACCTGGAGATACAGCTGCTGTCGGTACTCCCCAACTTCGTCATCATCCCCTTCATCCTGCTTTCCGGAAAACTGTCCATGAGCCGCTCAAAGATGGGTCTGATATATCTGGGCATGGCCATATTCCTGCTCAGCGGCATAGCCTGTTTCCTGGCACGCTCCATGGTCTCGCTTATCATAATCAGTTGCTTCATAGGGGTGGGATGCGGCCTCGTGATACCGCTGGCAGCCGGTGTGATAGCCGACTTCTTCTCCGGCCCGCAAAGGATGCAACAAATGGGTATAAAATCCGGAATCGCCAATTTCTCACTGATATTCTGCACCCTCCTGGTAGGGTGGATTTCAGACCGTGATTGGCACCTCCCCTTCGTGGTGTACCTCATGCCGGTCATTCCACTGCTGCTGGCACCCTTCCTCACCGACAAATACCTGAAACGCACTGCCAAAGGAAACATCCTTGCCCCGGTGGCCCCTCATCCGGCATCTTCTGCCCAAAGCGCCGGAAACGCGACACCCCGAAACGGCATCAGGGCACGCACGCCCCTGCAGAAGGCGCGCGCCTCAGCCTCCACACGCCGGCGCGCCGTATGGGGTATCATGGGATTCTATTTCGCAATCACCATCTGCTCCATCACCGTGTCATACTATATGCCTTTCCTGATGCAGGAATACAATATGCCGGATTCCGACACCGGCACCCTAATGTCGGTGTTTTTCCTCTTCGTGACCCTTGCCGGATTCCTGCTTTCGCCCGGCGTGCGCCTGCTGCGCAACGCCACGACACCGGTGTGCATGGCCCTGATGACAGGAGGACTCCTGGTCATCGCCGTTTCCCATACGCTCTGGCTCTACCTGCTGGCAGTGGTGGCAATAGGGTTCGGTTACGGTATGCTGCAACCTATATTCTACAACAAGGCCTCCCTGCTCGCTCCCACCTCCAACCAGGCCACACGCATCATTTCGTTCATAATGGCCGCCAACTATCTGGGTACGGCCGTAACGCCGCTGTTCTTCACCGGGCTGAAAGACGTTTTACACGCTACGGGCCACACCTTCACCTTCTGGCTGAGCGCCGCTATCCTGGCTGTCGTCGCAGCAGTAGCCGCCTTCAACCGCCACAACTTCGTCTTCTACGTCGACACAAAAGAGGAGTGAAACTGCCCTGCAGCACACTTCCTGCCGACACAAAAGACAGGCCGGGGCTTTCGGGCTCCGGCCTACGTATTTCGGGGGTTGGTTTGCTCAGATGCTAAGGCGGCGCAGGGTGTTGACCAGCTCGGGGTTGATGGGCTTGTCGTTCTTGATGGCCTTGGTGAAGGGGACGTAGACTATCTCGTCGTTCTTGATGCCGATCATCACGTTGCGCTGGTCGTCGAGCAGGGCGTCGACGGCTGCGGCTCCCATGCGGGAGGCTATTATGCGGTCGAAGGCCGTCGGCGAGCCGCCGCGCTGCAGGTGTCCCAGAATGGTTACGCGCACGTCGTAGGCCGGATATTCCTCCTTGACGCGCTGCGCAAGGCCCATGGCGCCCCCGGTGACGGGACTTTCGGCAACAAGCACTATCGACGAGTTCTTGGACTTGCGGAAACCGTTCTCGATGAGTTCCGACAGCTGGTCCACCTGCGTGGAGATTTCCGGGATGATGGCGGCCTCGGCGCCGCTGGCTATGGCGCCGTTGAGAGCCAGGAAGCCGGCGTCGCGCCCCATCACTTCTATGAAGAAGAGGCGCTCGTGGCTGGTGGCTGTGTCGCGGATTTTGTCCACGCACTCCATGATGGTGTTCAGGGCCGTGTCGTAGCCTATGGTTGAGTCGGTGCCATAGAGGTCGTTGTCGATGGTGCCGGGGAGCCCGATGATGGGGAACTGGTATTCGTTGCCGAAGATACGGGCGCCGGTGAGGGAGCCGTCGCCGCCGATGACCACGAGGGCGTCTATTTCGTGGCGGCGGAGCACGTCGTAGGCGCACTGGCGCCCTTCGGCGGTCTCGAATTCCTTGCAGCGCGCAGTCTTGAGGATGGTGCCTCCGCGCTGTATGATGTTGCTGACGTTCTGTGTGGAGAACTCTTCTATCTCGTCGGTGATAAGCCCGCGGTAACCGCGGTAGATGCCGAATACCCGGAAACCGGCGAAGATGGCGCTACGTGTCACGGCGCGTATGGCCGCATTCATGCCCGGGGCGTCGCCGCCCGAGGTGAGGATACCTATGGATTTGATTTCTGACATGTTGGAGAATTTATTACTATTGTCTAAACCGTGTGTGGCGGGGTTTTGTTCCCCGTAACCCGGTGCGAAGTTAATAAAAAATAGCTTTCCGGCCAAGAAACGGCGCTGTTTTTTCATTTTTTCAGCCGCTAAATTTGCGATTGAAAAATAAAAGTGCTAAATTTGCCGCGTCTTTTGGCCTCAGAGGCCGCTTCGCCGAAATTCGTAAGAAAATGGTTCGGGATGTGGAGCGATGCCCCGGGGCCGGAATACCAAGAGAAACCTCAACATTTATCTTGCAAACAGCAGCATAGACGGCGATTCAAAAAGATTAAAAAGGTCAAACCCCATTGGCGACAAACTAATGACCGTCCATGTCTGTTAACATTTTAACAAAAGTTTAAACCCAATCAACACGCATCCCGCACCGTGACAGCGATGCCACGGAGCGCCAAAAAACTTATTTTGAACACATGGAATCTGAGAAAAAACCCAAGAGACCACGCATCGGCGCCATCATTCCCCCTGCCCAGAACGACGAGCAGCGCAAGGAAGGTGGCGAAAACCGCTATGAGAAAGTAAATTATCCCGGCGACGGCACCGGTTACAAACCCTCGTACCAGCCCCGCCCCCGCTACAATCCCAACCAGGGATACCAGAACCGCAACTACCAGAACCGCGATTCATACCAGCGTCCCCAATATGACAACAACCAGGGCGGATACCAGCGTTACAACAACCAGAACGCCGAAGGTCAGGGCGCCGAAGGGGAACAGCAGCCCCAGCAGAACACCGTCTACAACAATCAGAACCGACAGGGAGGTTACAACAACCACCGTCAGGGAGGCTATAACAACAACCGTCAGGGAGGTTATAACAACAACCGACAGGGTGGATACAACAATAACCGTCAGGGCGGTTATAACAACAACCGTCAGGGCGGTTACAACAACAACCGTCAGGGCGGTTACAACAACCAGAACCGTCAGGGAGGTTACAACAACCAGAACCGTCAGGGAGGCTATAACAACCAGAACCGTCAGGGAGGCTATAACAACCAAAACCGTCAGGGCGGATACAACAACCAGAACCGTCAGGGCGGTTACAACAACCAGAACCGCAACAACCGCCCGGGAGGATACAACAACCAGAACCGCCCGGGAGGATACAACAACAACCGCAAGAACTACAACCAGAACCGACAGAACCAGGGAATGCGCTTCACACCGCGCCCCAAACAGGTGGACTACGTTCTCGATGACATCGACCCGAACGAACCGATACGTCTGAACAAGTACATGGCAAACGCCGGCATCTGCTCTCGCCGCGAGGCCGACGAATACATACAGCAGGGCCTCGTGAAGGTAAACGGCGAAGTGGCAAAGGAACTGGGAACGAAGATTACGCGCAACGACGTGGTGGAATATGACGAAAAGGTAGTGGTTCCCGAGCGCAAGTGCTACGTGCTTCTCAACAAGCCGAAAGACTGCGTGACGACCTCCGACGACCCCAACGGGCGTACCACCGTGCTCGACCTGGTCAAGAACGCCTGCCGCGAACGCATCTATCCCGTAGGACGCCTTGACCGCAACACCACCGGCGTACTCCTGCTCACCAACGACGGCGACCTGGCCTCCAAACTCACGCATCCCAAGTTCGTGAAGAAGAAAATCTACCACGTGTGGACCGACAAGGACATCGCCGAAGAAGACATGCAGCGCATAGCCGACGGCATAGAGCTTCCCGATGGTGAAATACACGCCGATGCCATCAGCTACGTCTCGGATACCGACCGCAACCAGGCCGGCATTGAAATCCACTCTGGCCGCAACCGCATCGTGCGCCGCATATTCCAGAGCCTCGGATACCGTGTGGTGAAACTCGACCGCGTATACTTCGCCGGCCTCACCAAGAAGAACCTGCCGCGCGGCCGCTGGCGCTACCTCACCCAGGAGGAAGTCAACTTCCTGCGTATGGGTTCATTTGAATAAACAAGACTTTTCAAACACCGTTTCAGATATGCCGGGGTCTGCAATGGCTGGCCCCGGCATTAGAAATAATTTATAATGAAACAGATTAAACGCACCGTCATCACCACGCTGCTCCACGACCCCGCAAAATACGTCGGCTCGCTCGTCGATGTCAAAGGTTGGGTACGCACCCGCCGCGGCAACAAGAACGTGCAGTTCGTGGCCCTCAACGACGGCTCCACCATCAACAACATCCAGATAGTTTTCGACCTCTCGAAGTTCTCCGAAGAAGAACTGCGCCCCATCACCACCGGAGCCTCCATCCATGTGCAGGGACACCTCGTGGCTTCGCAAGGCAAAGGGCAGTCGGTGGAAATCCAGGCAGAAAGCCTCGAAATCTACGGCACGGCTCCGGTCGATTCCTATCCCCTGCAGAAGAAAGGGCACACACTCGAATTCCTGCGCGAGAAGGCACACCTGCGTCCCCGTACCAACACCTTCGGCGCTGTGTTGCGCATACGCCACGCCCTCGCTTTCGCCGTGCACAAGTTCTTTAACGACAAGGGCTTCTACTATTTCCACACGCCGCTCATCACCGCCTCCGACTGCGAAGGCGCCGGCGCCATGTTCCAGGTGACTACCCTCGATGTCAGCAATCCGCCACGCACCGAAGACGGCCGCGTGGACTACTCTCAGGACTTCTTCGGCCGCCAGGCCAACCTCACTGTTTCCGGCCAGCTCGAGGGCGAGCTCGGTGCTACCGCACTCGGATGCATCTACACCTTCGGCCCCACCTTCCGCGCTGAAAACTCCAACACCCCGCGCCACCTCTCCGAGTTCTGGATGATAGAACCCGAAATGGCCTTCTACGAAATCGAAGACAACATGGACCTGGCCGAGGAATTCATAAAATACTGCATCAACTACGCCCTCCAGCACTGCAAGGACGACATCGCATTCCTCAACGAGCACTTCGACAAGTCGCTAATCGACACGCTGAGATTCGTGGTCAACAACGATTTCGTGCGCCTGCCCTACACCGAGGGCGTCAAGATACTCGAAGAGAGCGGCAAGAAATTCGAGTTCCCCGTCTACTGGGGCGTGGACCTCGCCTCCGAGCACGAACGCTACCTCGTGGAGGAACACTTCAAGAAACCGGTAATCCTCACCGACTACCCGAAGGAAATCAAAGCCTTCTACATGAAGCTAAACGACGATGGCAAGACGGTGCGCGCCATGGACGTGCTCTTCCCGAAAATCGGCGAAATCATCGGCGGTTCGCAGCGTGAGGAAAGTCTCGAGAAGCTGCAGAAACGCATCGATGAGCTGGGACTCACCGGCATGGAGTGGTATCTTGACACGCGCCGCTTCGGCACTGTGCCTCACAGCGGCTTCGGCCTCGGCTTCGAGCGGCTGGTGCTCTTCGTCACCGGAATGCAGAACATTCGCGACGTCATCCCCTTCCCCCGCTACCCGAACAACTGCGAATACTAACCCCGCAGCCATGACACATACAGCCGGGTTCCCTCCGCGGAGGGAGCCCGGCTTTCCTATGCCCGCTCTGCCACATGGATATAAGCAGAAAGCTACGACGCCCAGCGAACAAGTCAAAGAAGAGGAGACCACTCATGCAGAGCGAAGGCCTCCGTAAATACCGTATCTGTCCGAAAGACTTGATGGTCGGCTCTTTTTCGGACAGATACGGTTAGCTTTGTCGTAATGAGGATAAAAAGTCGGAGAAGCCTGTGCTGGCTTCTCCGGCTTTTTATGATTTGTTTAGGGGATATTACTTGAGGTTCAGGCCGGCCTTGATGAAAGCGTAGTTGTCTTCTGCGCCCCAGTTGACCCATTGGCCTGCTTCATCGAGGTTCCAGAAATTGAAGAGTTCGTAAGGCTTGCCGGCCCACTTGCCGGCTGCAGAACCCGAATAGTTGTTCAGAGTGTTTCCAGAGAAGGTTACACCTGCAGGATTGACCTGATAAAGACCTATGGCTTCCTCGTCTACGTAGCGGGGCATCGTGAAGAGGTTGTCGGTAATGTTCACCTTGCAGTCAGACATCGGGACCATATAAGAGCCGTCTTTGCGGAACTCTATGTGGATGTAACGGTGGCAATTATATGCGGGATTGCTCCAGTTACGGCCCTGGTCGGCAAATTTACAGCCGTTGATGTTTATTTCTTCAACTGTCGGCGATGTAATCTGGATGCCGTCCCATGCGAATTGCTGGAAGGTTACATTGCTTACATTCACTTTCTTTGTTCCGGCTTCAGTAACATAAATTGGAGAAAGTTTGTTTGAACGCGCTGTCCAAAGTTCGCCGTTGCTTATAGAGAAGCTTTCGCAAGAGCCTTTGACTATGAAGCTTCCGGTCATGCTCCAAAGCTTTCTTCCGCCAAGGTCAATCGACACATTCTTGCCGGTAACTTCAAAAGCTGCGGGGATATCTTGCAGAGCGGATACGCCGAGGGTTTTCGTCAGATGGATATTTACATTTTCCATTGCAAGGGCCGCTTTCAGTTCCTTGTAGTTTGAAACTTCAACTACCGGCATATCGTAATCCGGTTTTTCGAACGACGGGTCTATTTCAACCTTGAACTCAGCCGGAGCGGTCAGCAACTGGCCGTAGATATTGGTGCGGTAGTTGCGCTGGAAGGGCACGTTCTCGAAGGTGTAGGGAGTATAATCAGTGTCGTTGCAAGAGAAAGTGACACTGGTAGTCATCTTATCGGCGGGAACCAGGATGTAGTTCATCGACAGATACTTGATGTTCGCGGGATCGGTTACCGGGAAAGTCTCCCCGGCAGCGGGGAGGTCGGCAAGCGCAAATGCCGCATCCGTCTTTGAATCCTTGTCTACATCACCCTGTTCTCCATCCATGAAGTTGAACTGAGTGTAAACGTCTTTGACTGTTACGGCAGTCTGCGTCACCTCAAGACCGAGCAACTTGGCCACATCGTAATCGGTAGTACCGATGTTTAGCTGGGCAAAGGGGCGTTTCAAAGTTACGGTCTGCGAAGTTGCCGTAGTGATGGCGAAGTTTTTCAGCACATAGCTGAAAGCGTCGTTTTCCTCGGTGTAACCGGCTTCGTAGTCAATGGTGACGTTGCGGTTTTCGGCCGAGAAAGTGTAGGGGGCATCCGGGTTCTGGGCCCAGAAGATGATGTCATAGTGCTTGCCGCGCGGGAGGTTCAGCGACACCGTAGTCTGCAGGTTGTTGAACGAGGCTGTACCGAAATTCTTGCCGTCGGCAAAGGTGACCGGCTCGGTAGAATCGTGCTCGTAGACGGCATACTTAAGGGTTGTGGCACTTTTCCCGTCGCCGAATGTACGGGAAGCAAGTTCCTCCGGCAGCCGGACGGTAAAGGATGTTTCGCCGTCAGCGACAACTTCGGGAACATCGTCGTTGGAACAGGAAACGACTCCGAGCATCGTGGACAATGCCAGAGCCGACAATAAATAAAAATTTTTCATTCTAAATATAATAATAAAGTTTCTAAACCAATGCTAATCAACGATATACAGTCATGGCTATAGAGGGTCAGCCACCCGTTGGACGAACTCCCGACGCTCTGAAAAGAATACCCGTAAACAGTCGGTGTTCGCTATTACCGCTAATCAGATGCAAATTTACGAAAACAACACCTAATCACCGCAAAAATACTGTTAATAATTGTTAACTGCTGAAATTTATATCCTTCTGCCTTGCGGGCGCACCTCGCAACCTTCCGACGGCCTTCTACGCGCGACGGTCAGAAGAGGTCGCAGAAGATACGGTCTGTGGCGCCGAGCTTGGAGCGGATGTAGGCGGAGGCTTTTTCGCCGGCGGTGCGGCACGTTTCGGGGTCCAGGAGACTGTCGGCCGTCCGGGCAAAGGTGGAAGCGTCCGTCACTTCGAATCCGCCGCCGGCTTCGCGCAGCTCACGCGCTTCTATGAACTTGCGGTTGTTCGGGCCGTAGATTACCGGTATGCCATAGACGGCCGCTTCGTTGATGTTGTGCAGTCCGGCGCCGAAACCGCCCCCAACGTATGCTATGTCGGCGTATGTATAGGCGGAGCTCAGCAGTCCGAAGCAGTTCATCACCAACACCTTCGCGCCGTCGACGAGCTGCGGGTCCCTCTCGGCGTCAGTATACGTCACGGCCCCGGGGAAGAGTTCCTTAAGCCGGCAGATGCGGATCTCGTCAAACTCGTGCGGCGCGATGACGAGGCGCACGTCGTGGCTGTTCACCCAGCCGGCATATACTTTCTCATCTTCCGGCCACGAGGAGCCGGCCATTATCACCGGCCTCTCCCCTCCCGCGCGGCGGAAGCGCTCTAACAACGGTATCTCGCGGCGCTGGCGCATGATGTCTGTCACGCGGTCGAAGCGCGTGTCGCCGGCCACGGTGACGTTCTCTATGCCGTAGCGGGCCAGGAGCGCACAGCTCCCTTCGTCCTGCACGTAGATATGGCTATAGAGTTTGAGCCACTGGCGGTACCACGCGCTGGAACGACGGAAGAAGGCCTGGTCCTTGCGGAAGACGGCCGAGATGAGGTAAGTGGGGACATTGCGGTTCCACAGCGCATAGAGGTAATTGCGCCAGAACTCATATTTCACGAAGATGGCCTTTTCGGGGCGTATGATGTCGAGGAAGCGGCGCACGTTGCGCGGCGTGTCGAAGGGAAGGTAGACCACGGCGTCGGCCCCTTTCCAGTCTTTTCGCACCTCGTAGCCCGAGGGTGAAAAGAAGGAGAGGACGATGCGCTTTTCCGGATGTTCGCGGCGCAGCATTTCGAGCAAGGGGCGTCCCTGCTCGAACTCGCCCAGCGAGGCGGCGTGGAGCCACACCACCGGCTCGCGCCACGAGTGGACGGCATCTTTCAGGCGCGTGAAGACCTCGCGGTGTCCGGCCACCATTTTCTTGGCTTTGGGATGACGCACGGACACGAGTTTCACCCCTCCGGCATAAACATATATACCGGCGGAGTAAAGCATCGGCTCGAGGGTCTGGCGGCAGATTTCCGCCGCCCAGGAGCGCAATTGTTTCAGGCGGGAGGGTTGGCGGCTCACTTCCCTATGGTGTCAATGGCGCGGCGTATGCGGGCTGTGACCTCGCTGCGCGGCATGAGTTCCGTGATGTCGAACATGTGCGGCCCGCGGCAGGCGCCCACCACGGCCAGGCGGAAAGCGTTCATGACGTTGCCCAGATGATAGCCGTTCTGCTCTATCCAGCCGAGCACTATCTTCTCGGCGTTGGCCGAGGTCATGTCGTCGATACCTTCGAGCACTCCGATAAGCTCCTCCATGATGCGCGGAGTTTCCTCTTTCCAGCGTTTGCGCACATCCTTTTCGGCATATTCCGTCGGGGCGCGGAAGAAGAAATCTCCCTGGTCCCAGAGCTCGGCCACGAAGTTGACGCGGCCTTTCACCATACCGACTGCGCGCGCCACGTATTCGGGCGTGAATCCGGTAATGCCTTTGGCTTCGAGAACGGGCATGAAGAGGGCGGCCAGCTCGTCGTCGGCCATGCGCATGATGTACTCGTGGTTGAACCACGCGCCTTTCTTATAGTCGAACTTGGCGCCGGCCTTTGAGCAGTGTTCGAAAGAGAACTTGGAGATGAGGGTTTCCATGTCCATAAGTTCGGTGTCGTCTCCGGGATTCCAGCCGAGCAGTGCCAGGAAGTTGACCACGGCCTCCGGGAGGTAGCCGTTCTCGCGGTAGCCGGCCGAAACGGCGCCGGTCTTCGGGTCGTGCCATTCCAGCGGAAAGACGGGGAAGCCGAGTTTGTCGCCGTCGCGCTTGGAGAGCTTGCCGTTGCCCACGGGCTTGAGAAGCAGGGGCAGGTGCACGAACTCGGGCATGGTGTCGGTCCAGCCGAAGGCTTCGTAGAGCAGCACGTGGAGCGGTGCCGAGGGGAGCCATTCCTCACCGCGGATTACGTGGGTCACCTCCATGAGGTGGTCGTCAACGATATTGGCGAGATGGTATGTGGGTAGCTGGTCGACGCTCTTGTAGAGCACCTTGTCATCGATGATGTCGCTGTTGATGACCACCCGGCCGCGGATACGGTCGTTGACCACCACGTCTCGTCCCGGCTCCACGAGGAAGCGCACCACATACTGCGAGCCTTCGTCGATGAGGCGCTGCACCTCTTCGGCGGGAAGGGTCAGGGAGTTACGCATCCCGGCGCGGGAGTGGGCGTCATACTGGAAGTTGGGTATTTTCTCGCGCGCTTCGGCGAGCTCCTGCGGGGTGTCGAAAGCTATGTATGCGCGGCCGGCATCGAGCAACTGCTTCACGTATTTCTTGTAGATGTCGCGCCGTTCGCTCTGGCGGTATGGCCCGTGGGGGCCGCCTTCGCGCACACCTTCGTCGATGCCGATTCCGAGCCAGCGGAGCGACTCGTTGATATAATCCTCGGCACCCGGCACGAAGCGGGTGGAGTCGGTGTCTTCGATGCGGAGAATCATCTTGCCGCCGTTGCGGCGCGCGAAGAGGTAGTTGAAGAGAGCGGTGCGGACGCCGCCGATATGCAGCGGGCCGGTGGGCGAAGGTGCGAAGCGCACGCGTATAGGTCTGTCCATGATGTCGTCAGGTCAAAAAAATGCCGGCGCCCGGCCCGGGATGGAGCGGATGCCGCGCGGTTGGTTATTTCTGTAATTTATAGCCCTTGCCGTCCCACTGCCACGTAAGCTGCGGCAACAGGAAGAGCTTCATTATGTTATAATCGTCAACGTCGATGTACTGCCCCACGGTGAGGCGTCCTTCGAGGTTGGTGTTGTCAGGTGAGAAACGGTATTCGATGGTGGGAAACTGCACCATGGCTACAAGTTCGTCCATCTTGGTGAGGCTCCCCTTCTCTATTTTGAAGAAGTCCTTCACCTTGGGGGCCCGGAGCATCTTGTCGATTTTCAGGGGCTGCATCTGCGCATCGAAGAAGAATAGCTGCGAGTCTGCCTGCTGTCCGTTGGAGTCCACGGTGTAGCTAACGCCCACCACATTGCCCTTGCGGCCGGGAAGTATCTTGATTTCCATGCGGCTGACCTGCGTCAGAGCCACGCGCATGTAGGAGGAGTCCATCGCTTCGATATACGAGACGCCGTCCATGGCGTTGGTGCAGCGGTACACGCTGTCGGCCTCCCAATATTCCACCATGTTCATGCGGGCGAATCTGCTGAGCAGTTCAAGCACGCTCGGGGGCATGTCAATGAAGGCTTCGGAGGCGGTGATGCGCCCCGTTATTTGACCGGGGGCGCCCTTCGGAGTGGCACCGGCGGCGAAGCCCAGCGCTGCGGCCACGAGCAGTATTATTACACTTAATTTCTTCATATCCAAATAGTTTTGGCCAGGCAAACGGGTGACATTTCCCGGAGAGGAGGGAAACACCGGCCGCCTCTCACTTCTTCTTCATGAAAATGTCGTAGTTGCCGTTATATTTAGGCTTCTTGACACCGGCCGGGGCACCTTTCTTGCCTTTCTTGTCCTTTTTGTCTTTCTTGTCTTTCTTCTTCCTGAACCCTTTCCCTTGGTCGCCGGCATCGCCGTAGTCCTTGTCGGGCTGGGCTATCTCGGCATAAAGGCGGCGTCCGAAGAAGTCGGCGTTCTTAAGCGCGCGCACCACGCGCTGGGCGTCGTCGCGGTGCACGTCGAACAGGGTGTAGCCCGGCAGGAGGTCTATGCGACCGATGTCGGGTTTCTTGCCCGTGATATTGCGGTTGATGGTCTCCATCAGGTTGCCGGGGAAGAATCCCTCGCTCTTGCCGATGTTGACCATTATGCGTTCATAACCCTTCTCGGCGGTTCGGCGGTTCTTGTCGCCGCGTTCGCGCTGGCGTCCACCCTCGCCTCGCTCGCGCTCCTGCTTGCTATCCTTGGCGTTGAGGTCGATGTCAGGCATGTCCTGGTAATACTTCAGCAGGCGGTTGAACTCCAGGGAGAGCACGCGCTTCAGCAGGTCTTCCTCGGAGAGCCATTCGAGCTTCTTGCGCACGCCGGGCAGATATTTGTCTATCTGCTGCTCGTCCACCTGCACGCGTTCCAGACGGTCAGCCAGGTTGTAGAGCTGCTTCTCTATGATGTGCTCGGGCGTGGGCACCGGGCGGTACTCGAAGGTCTTGCCTATTTTCTTCTCGATGCGGCGCAGGTGTCCCTTTTCTCGCGAGTGGATGATGGCTATGGAGACTCCCGTCTTGTTGGCGCGCCCGGTACGGCCGGAGCGGTGGGTGTAGACTGCGTCATCGTCGGGCAGACCGTAGTTGATGACATGTGTAAGGTCGTCCACATCGAGGCCTCGCGCAGCCACATCGGTAGCCACGAGCAGTTGCGTCACGTGGTCGCGGAACTTACGCATGGCCAGGTCGCGCTGCGCCTGGCTCAGGTCGCCGTGCAGACAGTCGGCGTTATATCCGTCTGCTATCAGCTTATCGGCTATCTCCTGCGTCTCGCGGCGGGTGCGGCAGAAGATGATGCCGTAGATGTTAGGGTTATTGTCGGCTACACGCTTGAGGGCCAGATACTTGTCATTGGCCTTCACCATATAGTATATGTGCTTGACATTCTTGGAGCCTTCGTTGCGGTTTCCGGCCACGAACTCCACGGGCTCGTGCATGAAGCGCTTGGCTATCTCGGCTATCTCCTTGGGCATCGTGGCCGAAAACATGAGCATCTTGCGCTCTTCGGGCACGTGGGTGAGGATTTCGTTGATGTCGTCCACGAACCCCATGTTAAGCATCTCGTCAGCCTCGTCGAGGATTACGGTGTGGACGTCGTCGAGGTGCACCACGCCGCGTTTAATGAGGTCTATGAGTCGGCCCGGAGTGGCCACTATAACCTGCACGCCCTTCTTGAGGGCACGGATCTGCGAGTCGATGCTGGAGCCGCCGTATACGGGGAGTACGCGGACGTTGCCGAGGTATTTGGCGAAGTCGGCCAGGTCGCCGGCTATCTGGAGGCAGAGTTCGCGCGTGGGGGCAATGATGAGCGCCTGTGTGCGGTCGTTGTCACGGTCGATGCGCTGGAGCACCGGGAGGCCGAAAGCGGCGGTCTTGCCGGTGCCGGTCTGCGCCAGACCCACCACGTCGCCGTCCTCGTGCAGAAGGTGCGGGATGACCATCTCCTGGATGGGCATCGGATGTTCGAACCCGAGTTCTTCTATAGCTTGCAGCAACTGCGGCTCTACGCCTAATTCTTCAAATGTCTTCAATTTATCTTCTTCCATAATTACAGTCGGATGGTGAATGTCGCAGTGCTCCGCTTTCGCAGCGCACTAAAAGATAAACACCGGGCCGGCGGTAATTCTTTATTCAACAGTTAAATAATTTGCAAAATTAGTTAAAAACCGCGAACTTGCCAAACCCACGCCCAAGAATATGCCGAAAACAGCTACAAGCGCCCCTCAATGCGGCTCCAATGCCCGCAAAAAAGCCGTGAAAGAATAAAGCATCCTTTCACGGCTTTTGATTTACCGGCTTATGGTTGCGACAGAAAGCAGCCGCTTCATTTCACCCTGATTTTTTTGGTAACGGTATTGCCACCCCACTGATATTGCACTATGATAAAGTGGGCGTTCACAGGAATAGAACGCGAACCATCGGACTCGTCGCAGTACAATAACGAACCTTGAAAGTCATAAACAGTCAACGGTACGGAAACAGACGACCGGAATGTCAAGACACGGTTACTGACTGTAATATAAACATCACCACCATCAACCTCCTCAATGCCGGATTGATTCAACAATGCCTCCAAATCTTTGGGAGCGATATATGAGTTTGTTGTGTAAATGTCAGTCCCGATGCCAGAGCCGTCCTTATAGAATGCCCATAGTTTGAAATAGACACCCCAACTCACATTTTCAACCGTTATGTCAACGTGTGTTTGTCCCTGTTGGGTCTCTATCACTCTTTTAAGACCCAAAAACAATTTACCCTTAAATCCGCAAGTATAATTTGAGAGCCAAAGAAAATGCGCGGAGCGCCTTCG